>Ga0080064_1000253_pt1 | contig 154449 bp, 137 predicted proteins | sample Subgrocontami54m_FD_69260 | JGI IMG/M metagenome (GOLD analysis project Ga0080064, IMG submission 69260) | Subsurface groundwater microbial communities from S. Glens Falls, New York, USA - GMW46 contaminated, 5.4 m (SPADES assembly) (version 2) ...
CCAAGCAGCGCCCCCGCCGCACCAAACATTCAAGCGGCAACTGCACGTGCAACATTACAACCATTCAAGTATCTTTCCGATTCAACCAGGCTCGTTTCGATTTCGCCAGCGAGCGACCCAAGTTTGAGTTGACGCGGCGGCGGTCAACTGCGTTACGGACAAGTTGTCGATGACAATCTCGCTGGTTCCGCTCGCGTCCAACGAATTGTTATCCGGCCCTGCATTGTAACGCGCTCCGCAAGTAATCGTTTGTTACCAAGAAACGGGAGAGCGCGGCGTCCTCGGCTACCAACCAACTGTTACTGAGCGCAAGCCGCGCGAGCGACCGATTCCGCCAAGCCTCGCGCTGATTAATGGTTTTCAGTAAGCGAAGCCGGATAACATGTATTAGGCACCACTAACGCACCGGGAGACTAGCATAGATGTGGCGTCTAAATCTATAATCCTGTCGCTCTCTTGAATAAAAAGCACACGCCGCCGACCAAAGGTTCATTTTGGCGATCTTGAACATGCGCAAACTAACTTTGACAAACGCGACACAAAACTCGACGACTAAACCCAAGCTGCTCGACCAGGTTCGCACCACGATTCGGCGCAAGCACTACAGCATTCGCACAGAGGATGCCTATGTCGATTGGATCAAGCGCTACATCTTCTTTCATAACAAACGCCATCCTTCTGAGATGGGCGCGCCGGAGATGGAGCAGTTCCTGAACCATCTCGCGGTCGAAAAGAACGTGGCCGCGTCCACCCAGAACCAGGCGTTGAGTGCGTTGGTTTTTCTGTACCGCGAAGTCTTGAAGCAGGATTTTGAATGGATGGAGAATCTGGAGCGGGCGAAGAAACCGGAGCACTTGCCGGTAGTCATGACCGAAACCGAGGTGCGCCATGTGCTCGCTCATCTCGATGGCCGCCACTGGCTGATGGCCAGTCTGCTGTACGGCTCGGGACTGCGTCTGATGGAGTGTGTGCGGCTGCGCGTCAAGGACGTCGATTTCGAGTATCGCCAGATCACTGTGCGCGATGGCAAGGGGGCGAAGGATCGGGTGACGATGCTGCCGGAATCTTCGTTGGAAGTGCTGAAGCATCACTTGGAAAAGATCAGGGCGTTGCACGAGCAGGAACTTGCTGCCGGCCACGGTGACGTTTACCTGCCGTTTGCGCTGGAGCGCAAGTACAAGAGCGCAAATAAACAGTGGGGATGGCAATACGTTTTTCCGGCGGCCTCGCTTTCGCGCGATCCGCGCTCCGGGAAAGTTCGCCGGCATCACATCGACGAAAAATCTTTGCAGCGAGCCGTCAAGCGGGCCGTCACGCTGGCGAGAATAAACAAGCCTGCGACTTGCCACACGTTTCGACATTCATTCGCCACCCACCTGCTCAAGAATGGACATGACATCAGGACCGTGCAAGAGCTGTTGGGTCACAAAGACGTATCGACGACGATGATTTATACGCATGTCTTGAATAAAGGAGGACGAGGAGTGCGGAGTCCGTTGGACGGGTGAGTCGTAGTGGTCGTCGCAAAGGATCGAAAAGCATTTTCCATATTCAATTTGCCATTTTTCGTTGGTCATTGAAGAAAGAGAAGTCGTCATTTGACTACCAACGGTATAGGAGACAAAGTAACCGACGAAACGGGAGATCAGAGATGGAGAATGAGACAACCGCCAAGAGCGCTCAGTCCAGAGCTGATGAACTGGAAGAACGATTGATTGACTTTGCTGTGCGCGTCATAAAGCTTTCGGCTCGTTTGCCCAAAACACCTGGCGGGAAAACACATCGCCGGACAGATTCTGCGATCAGGAACTTCTCCCGCGCCGAATTACGGCGAGGCAAGAGGCGGAGAAAGCCATGCGGATTTCGTTCACAAGCTCGGCATCGTTCTGAAGGAGTTGAACGAAACTCAGATCTGGCTTCGAGTAATTGAGCGAAGCGGGATGATAAGACCAAGTCTTCTCAACGGAATGATCGAAGAGAACCGAGAACTGTGCCGGATTTTCACGTCCTCTCTCAAGACCGCCCGCGCACGCAAGAGATGAGCGCCTTTTCCAAACTCAATTTGTCATCTAAGAAATGCGCAGCTTCACAATGGCGAATGAAAAATATCAAATGGAAATTGGAAAATGGATCGTAGTTGGCACGGCGGGTCACATCGATCACGGCAAGACGGCGCTGGTGCGCGCGCTGACGGGCGTCGATGCCGATCGGCTGCCGGAAGAAAAGCGGCGCGGGATCACGATCGACATAGGCTTTGCCGACCTCGACCTCGGCGAGGTGCGCATAGGCTTTGTTGACGTGCCGGGTCACGAGCGCTTCGTCAAAAACATGCTGGCCGGCGCGCATGGGATCGATGTGGTCGCGCTGGTCATCGCGGCCGACGAAAGCGTGATGCCGCAGACGCGCGAGCATTTCGATATCTGCCGTCTGCTCGGCGTGCATCAGGGCCTGATCGTTGTCACGAAAAAGGATTTGGTCGAAGAAGATTTGCTGCAACTGGTGCGCGCGGAAGCGCAGGAGCTGGTCGCGGGATCGTTCCTTGAAGACGCGCCCGTCATCACAGTCAGCTCGCGCACAGGCGAAGGAATTGAAGAGTTGAAAACTGCGCTGCGCGTGGCGGCACAGCAAGCTCCTTCGCGTTCGTCAGACCTCATCACGCGGCTGCCGATTGACCGAGCGTTTACGATGCGCGGCTTTGGGGCGGTCGTTACGGGCACGCTGATCGCCGGAGAAATCTCAGAAGGTGAAGAGCTGGAACTGTTGCCCGGAGGCGGACGCGTGCGCGCACCCTCCCTGACGGTCGGGTTTCTGCCCGGAACGCGCGTGCGCGTGCGCGGCATGCAGGTGCACGGTGCTTCGGTAGCTCGGGCACTTGCCGGTCAACGAACGGCGATTAACCTCGGCGGCGTCGAGGCGGCAGAGATCGAACGCGGCATGACGCTGACTCTCCCCGGCCGTTTGCGCCCCACGCAAATCGTCGACGCGCAGGTTCAGATGCTCGCCGATGCGCCGCGCGCTTTGCGCTCGCGACAGAGAGTGCGTGTGCACCTGGGCGCCGCCGAAGTGTTTGCGCGCGTGCGCGTGCTGGAAGCGGGTGGCACGGGCGTCCCGCCCGTGAATCACGCGCAAGATGCGCGTGCCACAATCAAGCCAGGAAAGAACGGCTTTGCGCAATTGCGTTTTGAAACTCCGGTAGTCGCGGTGCTCGGCGACCGTTTTATTCTTCGTTCGTACTCGCCGTCGCGCACGATTGGCGGTGGAAAGATTCTGGATGCGTTCGCGATGAAGCATCGATCAACAGAAGTGACGGCCGTTCGAGGGCGCCTTGCAGCTCTATTAGGCGGCGATCGGGCCACCCAGCTTTCATCTTTCGTCGAAAACGCGAACGGTCTGCGCCGCGCCGACATCGCCGCGCGCACGGGCTGGCGCGACGAGGCGATCGAAGCGGCGGCAAAGGACGCTTTGTCAGGCGACGCGATTGTCGATGCGGAAGGCGTGCTGATCAGTCGCGCGAAGGTGGAGGAGCTGAAGCGCACAGTGCTGGAAGCTGTCGCCGCGCATCACAAACGCGAGCCGCTGTCGCGTGGATTCGGAAAAGAGATTTTGCGCGAGCGCCACTTTGCGCATGCGCCCGTGGAAATCTTTCGCGCCGTGCTCAATCAGTTGGAAAGCGCCGGCGCGCTGGTTTCCGAAAAGGACATCGTGCGGGCGCGCGCGCACACGCGCGAGCTTTCGGACGCCGATGCGCAGTTGCGCGCACGGCTTGAGAAAGCTTACCAGGATGCGGCGCTGGCCGCGCCGAGCATGAACGAAGCCTTTACGCAGGCGGGCATTAGCGCCGCGGCACAGCCACACGGTCGCAAGATCCTGCAGTTGCTAATCGATTCGGGCGCACTGGTGCGCGTGGCGGGCGAGATGTTCTTTCATCGTAGCGCGCTTGACGATTTGACAAAGAAGCTGCGCGCGCACGCGGCGCGAGGCTCGGACCGCTCGATCGACGTGCCGGCGTTCAAAGAACTCGCGGGCATTTCACGCAAGTACGCAATTCCGCTGCTCGAGTATCTCGATCGTCAGCGGGTGACGAGGCGGGAAGGGGATCGGCGGGTGATTCTCTGAAGCAGAGGTCAGAGGTCAGAGATCAGAGATCAGAGATCAGAAGTCAGAAATCAAAGACTCAAAGCGTGCCGCCGCCCTTTGCATCTGCTCGCCAAAGTTGTAAATTATCTGCGAGTTCGGTAGAGAGCCAACAGGAGAAATCTTCATGCGTGTCGTTATTCTATTGTCATTCAGTCTCGTCATTGCGGTTGGCCTGCTGGCCGCTTGTAATTCACAAGAAGCCTTCGTCCCGCAGACTCCGAGCACCCCGGTGCAGAGCCCGCAGCCGAAGAACCCCGCCGACGAAGCGCGGCGCATCACCGCCGAAGAGTTGCACAAGCTCTGGGACAAGAAGGACGTGCTCATCATTGACACGCGCGGTGAGCCGGACTACAAAGCCAGCCACATCCCGGGCGCCATCTCGGTTCCTGCGAGCGAGGTCGCGACGAAACTCGAAGAACTGCCGCGCAATAAGATGATCGTGGCCTACTGTACTTGACCGGCCGAACACACGAGCGCCGGTGCGGTGCTCACCCTCAAATCAAAAGGATTCGATAATGCGGCAGCGTTGCTGGGCGGGCTGAATGCCTGGAAGACCGCCGGCTATCCGGTGGAGGGAACCGCCAAGTAAAAAGGCAAAAGTTAGGAAGACAAAGGTGAAAGTAGGGCCCGCGGCGTTAGCATTCTCGGTCTTACTTTTACCTTTTTCCTTTTTACTTTTGCTTTGGTTACGTTTGCGGCACTGGCTGGGCTCTCGCAAAAGCCGGCAGCGGTGTGACGACGCGGCCCGAAGGCACGCAGAGCACAGGACATGGCGCATTGCGCACGACGCGCTCAATCTCAGAACCCAAAGCCGGCGCGCCACCAAACAACGAAGCGTGAACGCTGGTGCCGATGACGATCAAGTCGGCGTCAGTCTTTTCCGCCAGTCTGACAATCTCGGCGTAAGGCCGGCCTTCGGCGATATGCGTCGTGACGCGCCCGTCTTCTTCGCCGGCAAACGATTGCATCCGGTCCGACACTTCTGCGCGCATGCGTGAAAGCGCCGCGCGCGCGCCTTCAGGAAACATTACTGAGATTTGTTCGAAGTAGTCGCCGATCACGTAAACCGCGTGCAGTTCGGCCTTCGTGCCGGCCGCTAACTCGCGCGCCAGATTCGTCGCGGCGATCGATGACGGACGAAAGTTCGTCGCGAGCAGGATTCGATTCAAGTTGATTTCAGTCTCGTGCGCGCGATGCTCGACAAAGTCGCGCTGCGGCGGCCTGATGGTCAAAACCGGGCAGGGCGCTTCCGCGATGATCTCTTCCGCGGTCGATCCCCACAACGCGCGCGCCAACCCGCGCCGGCCGTGCGTCACGACCGTAACCAGATCGATACGGTAATCGCGCACCGCGTTCGCGATCTCGCGCGCCGGGTCGCCTGCGACGATCACGGGCTCGACTTCCAGTCCGTCAAAAAGCGGATCGGTCAGCAAGTCTTTGACCTGGGCCCGCAGTTGCTTCAGCCACTGGTTGTCCTGATCTTCCAGCACGTGCTCAGGCAGGGTCATCAGGTTCGGGGGCACGCTGCCGGTTTGGACGCTGAACAAGACGACTCGCCCGCGCCCTTCGCGCGCGAACGCGGCCGCGTACTTCAAGGCCGAACGCGCGTGCGGCGTGAAGTCGGTCGGGAAAAGGATGTTTCGGAAAGACATAAGAATCAGTAAGCAGGAGGCAGTCGGCAGTAAGCAGGAAGACGTGCCGTCGAACTGCCGAATTCATTTATCGTCTGAATGGCGTAACGATGACGTTCTATTTGATTCTGCCGCGTCCTGCCTCCTGCCTTCTGCCGACTGCGGTCTTAGAGCACTTTAGTGCCGGCAATGCGATCGAGCTGCGCTTGAAACCCGGAGCGCTTCAGCACTTCCCGACGCTTGCGGGCGACCAGCGACAGATCCAGCGCGACTCTTTCGCGGACGCGCCGCGCCCGATCGCCCGTCGCAATTTTGTCGACGACCCGGCGCAAAGCTTCGCTCAATCCGGCCACATACGCGCCGACGGGTAACTCTTCACGCGCCGTCGCCACCGAGTTTGAGTATTCAAGCCCCCCTGATGTCGGGTCGAGAAAGGTGTAGTCGTCGGCCAGTTCCAGACGTGCGGCGCGGAACAATGAAGTGAAGTCAGAGTTGGCTCCATTCAGGGCGCGCTCGACGCCGCCAATCAATTCACCACTGACCTTTACTACCGCGCTCCATTCAATCTCGTCCATCGGTGTGTCGTCCACTACGGGCGGTTCGGCTAGCGCTGTCGAAAAGAAGGCGGGCCCCTCAGATTCGCTGCCGCCGGCAGCCTCGGTTTCAGTTGTGGCACGCGCATCTTGCGCGTGATTCACGGGCGGGACGCCCGTGCCACTGGCAGTGCCTTGCACCGCGACTGCTTCGTCGGCGCCTTCAAAAACGCTGATCGTCCCCGGGGTTTCACGCGCGCGCAGAACCAAACGATGCATCGCCGCCTCTTCCAGCACCTCAGTGCCGGCCGCTCGATCCACTTCGTGCACGAGCGGTGTGTTCGATCCGGTCAGGAAAACATCCGCACTGTAGTCATCCATCTCGACGTGCACGCGCCCGACGAACGCGCGCTGCGACAGGTGTCGCAAGAGCGCCCACAAGTTGACGAAACTTGTGTCCAGATTCTCGTAGAGTACGCGCGATTTTGATTCTGAACTCATGTTTAGTGATCGATCGAACTCGATGCGGAGTCTAGCAAACGCAAAGAGCAAAGGGCAAAGAGCGAAGTGCTAAGGCAAAGAGCGAAGAGGGATAGCGGCGTATAGAGTACCAACTTCAGTTGGGCTTTCGGCGATATCAAGAACCCGACTGAAGTCGGTACTCCGAAACACCGTTCGCGAAAGAACTCCCCTTGCTCTTTGCGCTTGGCTCTTGGCTCTTTGCGCTTGGCGATTTACTCTTTACGTTTCGGCCCTTCCGTGCGAAACTCCGCGAATGCTGCGCGGAATCTTTCGGACCAAGAACCTCGACGACATCCTGGCGTCGGCGCAAGAGAAGGGTCATACGCTAAAGCGCACGCTGGGCCCAATCAACGTAACGCTGCTTGGCATCGGCGCAATTATCGGCGCGGGAATTTTCGCAACGATAGGCACAGCCGCCGCCGGAGACGCCGCGCGCCCGGGCGCTGGGCCGTCGCTGATGGTTTCGTTTGGCATCACGGCCATCGTGTGCGCTTTCACTGCGCTCTGTTATGCCGAGATGGCCGCGATGGTGCCGATCTCCGGCTCGGCTTACACCTATTCCTACGCGACGCTCGGCGAGTTGGTCGCGTGGATCATCGGCTGGGACTTGATTCTGGAATACGCGATCGGCAACGTCGCCGTCGCGATTAGTTGGGCCAACTATTTTCGCTCGTTCATGCTGGATGCTTTCGGCGTCAATATTCCCGACTGGTTGGCGACCGACTTTCGCACGGCCAGGAAAATCCCGGGCCTGATGGAGAATGCGCCCCACCTTTTCGGCAAGCCGATAGTCTTCAACTTGCTCGCATTTCTGATCGTGATGCTGATCACGGTCGTCCTCGTCTGGGGAATCAGGGAGTCGGCCGGATTCAACGCCGTGATGGTTGGCATCAAGATTCTCGTGCTGCTGTTTTTCATCGGCGCCGCTTTTTATTTCGTGTCGCCGACGAAGATGGTAAGCAACTGGCATCCGTTTCAGCCCATGGGGTGGGGCGGCACTTTAGCTGGTGCAGCCGTAGTCTTCTTTGCCTACATCGGCTTTGACGCGGTCTCGACAGTCGCGGAGGAAACCAAGAACCCGGCCAGAGATCTGCCTATTGGCATTATCGCCAGCCTGGTGATCTGCACGATTTTCTACGTGGTCGTTGCGGCGGTGTTCACCGGATTGATTCCGTATTTGGAACTGAAGACGCGTTTGTCGAATGAGGTAGCCGAACCCTTGACCATGGCGCTGAACCACGTCGCGCCAAACGCGCGCTGGGTGAGCGCGGTCGTCGCGTTTGGATCAGTCGTCGCGCACACGGCCGTGCTTCTGGTCTTTCAACTGGGTCAGCCACGCATTTTCTTTTCCATGGCGCGCGATGGTTTGCTGCCGCCCGTCTTCGCCAAAGTCCATCCGAAGTTCAAGACGCCGCATGTCACCACGATTCTCACCGGCGTACTCGTCGGCCTGTTTGCGGCGGTGATGAGCATCGACGAGATGGTTGACCTGACGAACATCGGGACGCTGTTCGCGTTTGTGCTCGTCTGCGTCGGCATCATCATTTTGCGCTACAAAGATCCAGGCCGGCACCGGCCGTTTCGGGTTCCGTTCGGCGCGTGGCCGCTACCGCTGCTCGGCGCCGTGTCATGCGTCTTCCTGATGTACTATCTGCCGCCGACGTCCTGGTGGCGATTCGTTGCGTGGCTGATGATTGGACTCGCGGTCTATCTTTCTTACAGCTACACGCGTAGCGAGATTGGGCGCAAGCTGGGGCGTCCGGAAAAGACGCCCTGGTGGTTGGGGCTGATGGGATTGGGATCGTTTCTGATCGCGATAGGGCTGCTGACGATTCCGCATGACGCGACGCTTGCGGAATCATTTCACAAAGCGGCGGGCGGCTTTGCTGAAGGCGAGCGCACAATCATTGCGTTCGGTTGCCTCGGAGTCGGCTTCGCGTTAGCAGTGATCGGATCGATCATTGGCTTCGCGCGACGCAAGAGCGCGGCGTGACCTTCTTTCCGCAAGAGGAATATTAAACGCAAAGGTCGCAAAGTTCTCCGCAAAGGTCGCAAAGAATTTTCTTCTTGGCGTTACTTTGCGTCTTCCTTTGCGGCCTTTGCGTTTAGGTTTGTCCCAATAACCATCACAGGGTGGGGATGCCGGGACTCATCTTGGCCGGCGCTTCAAATCCTTGATTATCTCTCGGCTCGCATTCAATCCCGGCGCTCCGGTCACGCCGCCGCCTGGATGCGTTCCGGCCCCGCACAAATACAATCCCTCAATCGGCGTGCGATACCGCGCCCAGCCAATCAACGGACGAAACGCGAAGAGCTGATCCAGCGACATCTCGCCGTGATGTATGTGCCCGCCGCTGAGCCCGTAAGTCTGTTCGAGATCGAGCGGCGTGACGACCTGGCGAGCGGCTATCAATTGCTTCAAACCCGGTAGGTAGTCCAACAGCACATTTACTACCGCATCGCCAAGTTCTTCTCTCCGCGAATTCCAATCACCGTCTTTTAATTTGTACGGCGCGAACTGCGCGTGAATCGACATCACATGCGCGCCGCTGGGCGCGAGCGACGGATCAGTCAACGAAGGAATAGTGATATCAAGGTAGGGCCGCGGCGAGAAGTCTCCATATTTCGCCGCGTCGAAGGCGCGTTCGAGATAGTCAATGTCAGGCCCGATGTGAATCCGGCCCGAAAGTTTTTCCATACTCTCGGCGTCGCATGTTACCCGCTCGCTACCCCGATGCGTCGGGGTTCCGTAATTCAGGCCGGCGAACTTTGGCAGAGCAGACAGCGCCAGATGTACTTTCGCGACCGTGCCATGCGCGCGATAATTCCGAATCTTGCTAAGAAAGCTCGGTTCAAGCACCCCATAGGCCAGCAGCTCTAAAAACGTGATGCCCGGATCAGCGTTCGAGACCGTCGTCCATCCCGGAACTTCTTCGCCGTTCGCGAGCACGACGCCTGCGGCTTTGCCGTCTTGGACTTGAATGCGTACTACTTCGGCATTGGTGCGGATTTCGGCGCCCGCTTCAGTCGCAGCTTTAGCCAGCGCCTGCGTCAGCGCGCCCATGCCGCCTTTCACAAACGAAGACGGCGCAATCGCGTGACCATCGGTTGCGGCTTGCATCAACAACGCCGCGCTGGTGCCCGCCGACCAGGGTCCGGCGAACGCACCAAAGATTCCGCGCGACGCAACCGTTGCGCGCAGCAGTTCAGTTTCAAACCATTCCGAGGCGAGATCAGCCACCGCCATCGGCCCGTAGCGCAACAGACGGTACTCGTCTTTCTTGCCAAGCCCGCGAATTCCCCAACCAAGTTTGCCGAGATTCCAGAGCTCGCGCTTCGCCGGCTTGTCGATGTTCGGCGGCGTCATCGTAAGCAGCGGCGCGAGCGCGCGACCAATGCGCGCAAACGCCTTGATGAAGTCTGGATAGCTCTTCGCGTCTTTCGCCGAGCCCGCGGCTATCTCTTCCGCAGTTCGTCTCGCGTCTTCATAGATCGTAACCGACGGACCATCTATGTTCGGCGAGAAGACACGAACTGTCGGCGTGATGACCTCCACGCCGTGACGTTCCAACTGCAAGTCTCTGATGATTTGGGGAAGTAGCGGGCCGGTGCTGGCCGCGAGCGTCGAACAACGAAAGCCCGGATGAAACTCTTCGGTGACACAAGCGCCGCCGACGATCTCACGCCGTTCGAGCACCAGCGGTTTCAATCCCGCCTTCGCGAGATAGAACGCGGTCACCAGCCCGTTGTGGCCGGCGCCGATGATGATGATGTTTCGCGTGGGCATCAGAAAAATGGCCACAGATGAACACGGATTACACGGATCAAAACGACCAAGATCTCTGTTGCTTTCTTATCTGTGTCTATCCGTGTGAATCTGTGGCTAATTATCCTTCAATATCTCCATCGCCGCGTTGCGGCCGCTGGCGCCCATAATCCCGCCGCCCGGATGCGTCGCGGAACCGCACATATAAAGGTTCTTGATTGGCGAGCGGTATTGCGCCCAGCCCGGCGCGGGCCGCAAAAAGAAAAGTTGCTCGAGCGTCAACTCACCCTGGAAAATATTTCCTTCCGACAAACCGAACTCGCGTTCCAGATCGAGAGGCGTCAGGACCTGCCGATGCAAAATGATGTCTCTGATATTCGGCGCGTGTTCGGCGATGGTGTCGATCACCGTGTCGCCGAACTCTTCGCGCTTATCGTCCCACGATCCTTCTTTCAAGTTGTAAGGCGCGTACTGCACAAAGCAAGACATCACGTGCTTGCCAGGCGGCGCGACCGAAGGATCAGTCAACGTCGGGATCACCATGTCGATGTATGGTCGCCGTGAATAGCGTCCGTACTTCGCATCGTCGTAGGCACGCTCCATATATTCGACGCTCGGAGAAATCGAAACCGCACCCCGCAGGTGCGGCCCTGTGCCGGGCATGCATTTGAAATCCGGCAACGCGTCGAGCGCGAGATTTACCTTGCCCGACGAGCCGCGAAACTTGTAGCGTTTGATGTCTTCGACAAAGTCGGTCGGCAGATGCTCTTCGCCAACCATCTTCATAAACGTCAGACGTGGATCGACGCTGGATGAGATCACTTCGGCGTAGATCTCATCTCCGTTAGCTAACGCGACGCCTTTCGCCCGGCCGTTCTTCAAAATGATCTTCGCGATGGGCGCTTCCGTGCGAATCTCTGCGCCGGCTTCGCGGGCCGCGTCGGCAATCGCGTTCGAGATGGCGCCGGTGCCTCCGCGAGACAAACCCCACGAGCGAAACGCGCCGTCAATCTCACCCATGTAGTGGTGCAACAAAACGTAAGCCGTGCCCGGCGAACGCACGCCTAAGAAGGTGCCGATGATTCCCGACGCCGACATCGTCGCCTTGAGCACATCGGTCTCAAACCATTGATCGAGAAAATCGACCGCGCTCATGGTCATCAACTGCACCTGGTTGTACTTGTCGTCTGCCGACAGTTTCTGAAAGCGACGGCCCATCCCAAGCAGTTCGAGCAGGCCTTTCGGATTCAGCGACGCCGGATCGGGCGGCGTCATATTCATGATCGGCTTGACGAAGTGGGCCATCTCGATCATCGCCTTGCCGTATTCATCGTAAGCTTCGGCGTCCAGCCTGGAATGCCGCGCAATCTCGCGCCGCGTCTTCGCGTGATCGTTGACGCGCCATAAGTAGTCGCCGCTGAGCATCGGCGTAAAGGTGCCGTCGAGTGGCAGAATCTCCAGGCCATGCCGTGGCAGATCGAGCTCACGAATGATCTCAGGGCGGAGCAGGGAAACGACGTAAGAACAGACCGAGAACTTGAATCCGGGAAAAACTTCTTCCGTCACGCACGCACCACCGAGTACGTGCCGGCGTTCGAGCACAAGCACACGCTTGCCCGCGCGCGCCAGATACGCGGCATTCACCAGTCCGTTGTGGCCACCGCCGATGACGATGACGTCGTATTTGTGATTCATGCCTTGCCGGAAATTTATGTGAGGAGCTTTACTGGGAAATTGAGTCCTACAGCGTTTCTGTAAAGCGGACCATCAAGCGTCCACAGTTCGGCTTTCAGGCGTTCGGCCAACTCAATGTAGACAGCATCATAGGCAGTCTGGCGGCCTAAGCTCAACGCCACTTCGACAGTCCTTTTCGCATTTTCGAGAGCGTGGTAGGTAACCGGCAGCAAGGAAATATCGTCCCATGCAGATTCTATCTTGGCGAACTGAAATGCACCGGCAACCACAAGACGGGTCAAAGCGTTGGCGATCTCGAACTGAGCGAGCGTTGGAGAGTGAAGTTCGACATCATGATCGATCCACTGGACGAACTGTTGAAGAACCTGCCCGCCGCGAGAATCACCACTAACGAGTGCCACGAACAGACTGGCGTCAACGACAACCATCAAAGAGCGCCTCGATCTTCTGCTAAGGCGCGTCCTTCCCGCACTACAGCCGCGGCATCCACTGGAGGAAGCTCTTCACCTATACTCCGCAGACGCAAAAGGGCTTGGCGGATTTCGTTCCGATCGTTCGGTTGAACGGTCGCTTCTCGATCACGTTCATGCTCGATAGTGTCTGTTTGTTTAGCCATAGTGTCCTATCTTCAAGAGACGATGCCTTCTTCGGCGAGGCGGCGATCATCATCCGCGAACTCCGCGTAAAGCGCAGACAGTTGCGCCTCGTCAAGCTCATCATGGTCAAGACCAAACGCGCGGCGAATGATCTCAGAAGCCACTTCGCGCTTTTCCGGCCCAGAAAGGTGGTCGAATGATTCTAGAAGTTCTTGGCCTGATGTGCTCATAACGCCCCTTTTCTATTGACCCTCGGTTCCTATTAGATTGCCTCTAATCGCACTGTGCGTCAACAGTAGATTTACTACTGTATTTCTTGCTGAAGTCCATCGGTCATACTTATAATCACTCGCCCTGACAATTCGTTGTTGTCATCTAAGTTCCATAGTTAACGGAGGAAGACATGCCGATTAGTCAAATGATTCTGCCCGAGTTCGATCACGAGATGGCAAATACTCGCAAAACTTTGGAGCGCGTGCCTGACGATAAGTTCGCCTGGAAGCCGCATGAGAAATCGATGTCGCTGGGCGGACTGTCGACGCACCTGGCAAACATTCCCAGTTGGACCGCCAACACTTTCGACGTGGATGAACTCGACATCGCTCCTGTGGGCGGACCGCCATTTCGTCTGGAAGAAGCGAAGTCGCGCGATGCTGTGCTCGAGGCGTTTGACAAGAATGTCGCGTCGGCGCGCGCCGCACTAGAGAAGGCGAGCGATGAGAACTGGCAGGGAAAGTGGTCGCTGCTTAGCGGCGGCAACAAGATCTTCACGCTGCCGCGAACCGCGGTGATGCGCGGCTTTGTAATGAATCACTTGATCCATCACCGTGCGCAGCTTGGCGTGTATCTGCGTCTGCTCGACGTCCCGGTGCCATCAATCTACGGGCCTTCGGCTGACGAAGGCGGTTTCTAACTTTGCTGATTAGTTAGCAGCCAGTCTAAACGCGTCTGCTATTCGCACCGCCTCAACCGCTGCCTTCACATCATGAACCCGCACGATGTGCGCGCCGTGCAGGACTGAAGCGGCGATGCTGGCAATCGTGCCGTGAAGGCGCTCGTCGGCGGGCGCGTTGTCGAGCAGTTTCCCAATAAGCGATTTTCGAGAGGTTCCGATCATAATCGGAAACTCGGCAAATGCGATCGCGAGTTGATCCAGCTTCGCAATCAACTCGACGTTCTGCTCGAGTGTTTTGCCAAAACCGATTCCCGGATCGATCGCGATGCTGTTCCGCGCGACGCCGTGTTCTTCGGCAACCAACACGCTCTTCCGCAAGCCGCCAATCACTTCGTTCAGGATGTCATCCACGGGCGGCAACTGCTGCATCGTTTTAGGCGTGCCGCGCGAGTGCATCAAGACAAGTCCCGCTCTTGCTTTCGCGGCTTCGTCGGCGATCGAAGGATCGAATCGCAGACCAGAGATGTCGTTGACGATCTCCGCACCCGCTGCGAACGCTGCGCGGGCCACTGAAGACTTTGTGGTATCAATCGAGATTGGGACAGGCGATTTTGTGGCCAGGCGCTCGATCACGGGAATGACGCGCTGCAATTCTTCTTCGTCGGATACGAACGCAGAACCGGGTCGCGTAGATTCGCCGCCGATGTCAATGATGTCTGCGCCTTCGGCGATCATCTGTTCGGCATGAGCGACCGCGCGATCCAGCGAAAAGAATTCTCCGCCGTCGCTAAAGCTGTCGGGCGTGACGTTGAGCACACCCATGACCAGCGTACGCTCGCCAAAAGGCAACGAACGGCGCGCAAGTTTCCATTGGCGAATGGACATCAAGTCAAAAGTAAAGCGCAAAGAGCAAAGAGGCAAGAGCCAAGGGAGGGGCGCCTAACTCATGTGACGACAACCAGGACTTGATTTCCCTTTGCTCTTTGCCCTTGGCACTTTGCGGAAGATGCTCATCTTGACCGGCAAAGACCGCATTTGCTATAAAACTTGTTCGCGCAGAGTCTGTTGTTCATCGTCGCGCGCGCCATATATTCCGCAGTAGCTCAATGGCAGAGCATCCGGCTGTTAACCGGAGGGTTGTAAGTTCGAGTCTTACCTGCGGAGCCATTTCCGGGTAAAGGTCGCCAGAAATTAATTCCGGCGGCCTTTCTCTTTGCCGAGCGTAGTAACAGTGTCGGGGTTGATGATTTGGTCTTTTCAAGAAGTTAAGTTGACAATGCCCTGGCATGCACAGCGGCACCACGCTGATGAGAGGCCGCCGTGTCCGGCTCTTCTTACTTCGTGTTTAATCGGGGTCAGGAAACAATGAGTAGGTAGTTGTCATTTTATCAACCTTTTCAACGAGGAGAATTACCGTGAACCAGTCTCCAACCCGTGGCGGCAACAGCGGCCGGCCGATCTTAATGAGTGACCAACAGGGGTTTGACCGGCGCTGGTTTGCGTCGCATTTGCAGGCTGTGTACGCCCCAACCCGGCCGGAACAGGTGGCCGGCTGCGTGACCGATGCCCTGTCTACTTATGGCAAGGATGCGAAGGTGACATCTGGCCGGCACTGCTATGAAAACTTTGTCTACAACGACAGCACCCGCGCTGTGATCGATATGTCGGGCATCAATCAGGTTGGGTTCGATAGCGTGCGCAATGCATATTTCGTTGATGCCGGTTGTGAGAACTGGAGCGTTTACCGCACCCTGCTCAATACCCACGGCAAAACCCTGCCTGCCGGCTCGTGTTATTCGGTGGGGGCCGGAGGCCACATAACGGGGGGTGGTTATGGCCTGCTATCGCGCATGCATGGTTTGACAATCGATCATTTGACGGCAGTGGATGTGGTGACTTGGGACGCCGGCAGTAAACAGGCGACACTGCGCCACGTGTCGAACGAAAGTGCCAGCCAGGCTGAACGCGATTTGTTTTGGGCATTGACCGGCGCCGGGGGCGGCAATTTTGGCGTGATCGTGCGCTACTACTTTGCTGACTTGCCCGATGCGCCCGATTACGCGACGCTGTTTACTCTGGCCTGGGACTGGAGCACGGTCAAGAAAGATTCATTTGCCGACTTGCTGGAATTCTATAGCGCTCTGATGCCGCTGTTGCCCGAAAACGAATTCACGCTTCTGAGACTCTCCCACGTGGCGGCCAAACAACTTGGTATGACGTTGCAAGTGGCCTCGCGGCCAGGCATGTCATACGACGACCATTGCCAAGATGCCGCTGACAGGGCGCAGACCATCAAACAGCATTTTGAAAATGTCTTGCCGGCGGTGCACCTGCGCCGACCGCTGAGTGGTCACCCCGGATATATGAGTTCCACCACCAGCAGCTTGACCGCGCAGCATTTGACTTACCTGGAAGCAGTGCAGACCCTGGACGGTTCCGGCCCGAATCGGTTTGGCAAATACAAATCGGCCTATATGAAAAAGGGATTTCCCAGAGATCAGATTGACACTATTTATGAATATCTGAATACCACCCCGAATGGCCCGGACAACCAGCCGTTGAATATGTCGGCCTGCCTGTTGCAAGTCGATAGCTATGGCGGGGCCATCAACCGCGTCTCGCCTACAGCCACGGCAGTACCGCAGCGCAGTTCGATCATGAAGCTGCAATATCAGGCGTATTGGAATAATGCCGCCGGGCCGGGCCAGACCGATGAATCACCGTACCGTGAGATGGCGCAGGATTATTTGGACTGGATCAACCAGTTTTATGCGGATGTGTACCATGCCATGGGCGGTACGCCCGACCCGCTAAAAGACGCCAGCGGCACCGTTGATGGCTGTTACTACAACTACCCCGATAGTGTGCTTGGCACGCATGCCGACAAGAGAATCGATCAGGCAATGTGGCTGTATTTTCTGGACAATTTCAGCAACAATGAGCGGAATCTGGTTGACATCAAACGCTATTGGGATCCGGAAAATTATTTTCAACATCCGCAATCGATTCCGTTGCACTCAGTTGAGAAATGAAGAGATCAAGGCGTATGTGCCGTTGCCCGGAGTCGCTACATCACTACTTCGGCTATTGATACGTGAGCGTGACTACATACCCATCCTCCGAATCACCCTCGGTGTCTACCTGTATGCTGTGACCGGATGGAGCGAGTTGGCCGACTTCCGGCCCTGAGATGTTCGGGTTGCTGATGATCCAGAACTGGGCCAAGTATCCCTCTATTTGATAGCCGAACACGATTAGTTCCATAGTGTGATTGGTAAAATCGTGCTGTGCGCCTATTGGAAGAGTAGTTGGCACTGTGGGGCTCCAAGTGGTTGGAAACGTTCCCACAAGGTTCAGTTGACTTCCTGTGTTATTGATCAGTTGATACGAGACTAAGCCCGCCATTCTCAGACCTCCTTCTGTCTATTCACAAGGGATCGGGACAGTATAGAAATCGCGCTCGCGGCTTTCGAGCCACTCAAAGCTAGTCCTGCGTCCCGCTATCCTACACTCTGCTTTGTTGCCGGTACAAGCTGGGTGAGCGCGGCTACAAAGAGCCTTGTGCCAGTGGCGATTGTCATTGCTTCAGCCCCGCGTTCCAATTCAGCACGACACTCATCGGCGTGGGCGCCGTTTCCTCCACGACCGTGCTCACAATAAAGCGTCGTCCGTCGCTGGTCACATCGTAGAACGGGCTGCCATTCCCGGGAAGATTGCCAATGCGCATCTCAAACAGAGGCTGCGGAACACCAACCTCAAATCTATTTCCTTCTGCCTTCACCTGGACCACCATCAGCTTTTTGTCCGGCGCGACGTAGAATAGTTCTTTCCCATCACGGCGCCATTTCGGCTGATAGCCACCGTTGGTCGAGACCTGCCATCTTGCGCCCGTTGGCGGGAAGCTTTGGACAGTAATCTGGCTCGCACCAGATTCGTTTGATTGGTAAGCAATCCATTTCCCGTCAGGAGACAGTCGTCCCTTCGTCTCAGAGAACGTCGTCTGCACGACGGCAAGAGGCTTTTGGTCCCCCGAGCGCGGCAAGACCCACAAGTCAAGGTTTCCCTTCGGATCACGGTCCTCGTAGACAATGAATCGCCCGTCTGAGGACCAGTCACAGGCTGACTTCAAGTTGCTCGAACCATACAGCAACTCATCGCTTCCTGCGCCATTCGAAAGTCTTTGGTATAGGTCAGCCTCACCATTCTTGTTTGAAGTGAATACTATGCGGCTACCGTCTGGCGACCACATGGGAAAGGTTTCGTTTGTCTGATCGAAAGTAAGCCGCAACGTTCTTCCATTCCCGAGTTCGATTATCCAGAGGTCGTAGCTGCCTATGTCGGGATCCAGGCGGGCGACCGCGATTCGTTTATCGTCAGGCGAAAGCGAAAGGCCTAGAAAGTCACCTGCGTTCCCCACCTTTTCGAGTTGTTTGCCGGCGCGATCATACGCGACAAGCTGTGTGTTCGAAGGAACATTGGGGCGGTACGCGAGCACGCCGGTGCTCGATACAGAGAACAATGTTCGCGCGGTAGTCTCGCTGTAACCGATCTGTTCGACAATCGGAAAAGAGTCGCCAGAAAGTTGAAGTCTGTCCGCATTGAAGGGTTGGGCCATCAGCGTTCGCCCACGCAGGAAAAGAAGATAACCCGGCGGCGCGTACGCCGCACTCGCCTCAGAGTTCAGGAGCACCTTTGACTCTTTTGAGTCTATCGAGCCCACGTAGATCGCGCTGTTCTCTCGCTGAGAACTCCGACCGAGATAAATAAAGTGGCGACCATCTGGCAAAAAGTAGGGCCAGTTGTGACCTATTTGGCTCTTTGAAGCATCCAGCGTCGTTATTGGCGTTATCGGCCCTCCTAATGCGGAAGCGCGATAAAGCACTCCGCCAATGTTAGGCGCAAAGACAATGACCCCGTCTCGGCTCCACGTGCCACCTCGGTTCACCGGCGCGTCTGCCAGAATTTGGGCAGGCCCGCCGGACGCTTCCATCTTCTTAAGCTTTCCCTCGGCGAAGAATCCAATGAAGTTGCTGTCGGGTGACCAGAAGGGCTGGCTTGCATCTTCAGTACTCGGCAATTTCTGCGCGCTGAGTGAATCGATCGGCCGCATCCAGAGAGATCTCTTGCCATCCTCGCCCACTGCGGAAAAGACGAGTCGGCGGCCGTCGGGAGAGACGAAGTCCCCGCTAGCTTGGAACGTTGTCGCCGCAGGTGGATAAACGAAGAAGCGCACCGCTTGCGGTTCCGACGTGCGCGAGCCGCGAGAATACGAGATCAGGAGCGCAATGGCGCCAAGTAGCACCGCGGCCGCCGCCACCGACCACGCGATTAACTCGCGTCGCTTTATCGATCGGCGCGCGCGAACCGGCATCACCGCCGTTCGAGCTGAGGTCGCTACCGATCCGGAAAGCGCTTCGATCGCAAAGGCGAGATCGCTGGCCGAATGAAACCGCTCCTCCGGATTCTTTTCGAGACAGCGTCGCACGAGTCGCTCGAGTGCAGGCGCGATGTTGCGACTGGTCTCGGAGAGTTCCGGCGGATCTTCTTTCAAAATCGCGCTCAGCGTGTCTACCGCCGACTCGCCTTGGAATGCTCGCTTGCCAGAGAGCATCTCGTACAGCACTGCGCCGAAAGAGAAGATATCCGAGCGCTGATCTACGGATCGCCCCCGCACCTGTTCCGGCGACATGTATCCGACAGTGCCGAGGACTGTGCCGGGATCAGTTTTGAATTTGCGCGTTGGCACGTCCGTTTGCAGTTCGCCCTCGCTAATCGGCTCAGTCAGTTTGGCCAATCCGAAGTCAAGAATCTTCACGCCCCCGTCGTTGGTGATGAAAATGTTTTCTGGTTTGAGATCGCGATGGACTATGCCACGTTCGTGCGCCGTCGCTAATCCTTTGGCAACCTGCAATGCGTAATGAAGAGCTTTGCGCGAAGGCAAGGCAGCACTACTCATCCGATCACGCAACGTTTCGCCCTCCAAAAGTTCAGAGACGACGTAGGGTGACCCGTCATGGGTATCGACGTCGTAGATGGAGAGAATGTTTGGATGATTGAGAGCGCCCGCGGCCTGTGCTTCCTGCTCAAAGCGACCCAGGCGATCTTTGTCGGACGAGAAAGCTTCGGGGAGAACCTTGATTGCCACCTCACGATTAAGTTTCGGATCGTAGGCGCGATACACCTCTCCCATTCCGCCTTCGCCGATCTTTGAGCGGATTTCATAGCGACCGAGTTTTGTGCCGGCGGCAATGGTCATCCCAACAATCAGCTCGAAAAGCCGGGACGGAACCGAGAAGCGCACATTCTAGCCGTGTTCGACGCGGTGCGCCAGAATTGACGCGAGATCGTGGGTGTCAGGAAAAGTTTGCTAAGAGCATCCACTGTGGAGAGCGAACTCTGGATGAAGGTCGCCTGAAATCGCGCGAGCAGCCTTTTCTCTTTGCCAAGTGGCGTTCGTAACGGCGAGAATATCAAACCTCTTCGGAAGGTAGTGGTGAGAGTTTGATCTTTCCAACTCATGAATGTTTTACGACACGGCGTCACGCGCCGTTTGGAACACCGTGAGCATTTCCGCAGTTGGCAGGAGAAGAAAGTTGCGAAGAGTGTCCAGTGTGGGAAGCCAATCTTATGTTCCGGGTGTATGTGTTGGAAAATCCACGCGGGAAGTTTTACGTCGGTCAGACCAAGAACATTGCCGAACGGGTTCAGGATCACAATCGAACCGATTCCTTTGAGGGTCATTTCACGCGAAAGAACGGACCGTGGAAACTCGTTTTGTCGGGGGCATCGATGGGCCGCAGAGATTAACGACCCAACGGTCGTGTTGCTCTTAACCTGTTATCTTCACGATGCGTTTCATCACCACCAAAGCGCCTAGGTGGTAGGAGTTGTGATCGGCTACCAGGAGCGCTTCTCGTAAAATCGTCTGGCCGCTGCCGTGCGGAATCTTTGCAAACAGATCGACTGAGGGATTGGCAACCAGCGCCTCCATCTGTTTTAAATCGTGGCGGAACTTCTCGACGGTTTGTTTCCAAAGTTCTTCGTTGCCCAGTTCGGCAGGCTTTGGCCAGTAGCCTTTCGGCCATTTCGGCGAGACATGCTTCGCATCGCGGCAGAACTCCAGAATGTCCCCCTGGGCAATGTGCAAGTGCTCGAGCACCTGCCACGCGGTGTAAGGCAGGCCTTCAATTTTTCGCCCGCAGGCGTCCACCGGAAAGTCTTTGACGAAATCGTCAAAAACGATGTGGGCATTGCGGCCCTGCAAGAGGGAAATCAAATGATCGCTGAGTGATTGGTCGTTTTCGATTCTTAGTTGAGCGTCTGCCATATTTCCATCCAAACGTTCTTACCTTTGCGTCTTGGCGCCTTTGCGAGAGTCTGTTTCATGCGAAGGCGCCAAGGCGCAAAGAACTACGGTCGCGCATCAGGAGTGCGTTTCCTGCTAATCCGGTAGGTGTCATAGCGACAGACGGCTGAGTAGTCGCAAAACTTGCAAGTCATTTTTCCCAGCGAAGGCTTTACTTTGAAGTCGCCGGCGCGCATGCCATCGATGAATTCCCAAACTCGCCTGCCAACCTCGCTGCGGATTCGATTCCATTCGAGGTCGTCGAGCTTGGTCTTTGAACTGGTCACGCTCGTACAGTCAGCGAACTTCGCCCGATACAAGCCCTGATTGAGACGACTTCCCGTGCCGCGCAAACGGTAATATCCACCACCGGCCAGTGTGAATCCCGGCAGAAACAACTGTTCGAGTGCAGCCAGATAGATCGGAATTTGAACTTGCCTCCCGCTTTCGATGTCGTCCAGCTTTGCTCCGTATGACAGCTTGTAGTCGTAAGCCACCGCCACGCGTTCGTCCTCGTTTGTGTCGACGCGATCGATTTGCCCTTGCACCAACGCCGTCTCGACCGAGCCGCTGCGTTCGAGTTTGAGATAATCCGGTAACGACGCGGCGTCAGCCGCCTGCGAAGCTCTGCCAAAAGCCAGCTCAAAATAAGCCGGACGGATGCCGCGTTTGTCGGTTCGCTCCTGTAGCCGCAGCTCGTAAAGCAGAACCTGATCGAGAATCAGTTTGCGAATCTCGCGATCGATTTCCCAGATGCGCGGGTTAAGCGGCGGCACCAGGCGTTCGTGCTCATCGAAGACTCGATCAGCGACGTCAGCCAGTTCGCGTCGCAGTTCGTGTGCGTCGAGCGAAGGCAAGTACTCTCGGCGATGCTGTTCAAAGAATCGGCGCAGGATATCGTGCAGCAATTTGCCAGCGTCGAGCGCGGTTAGATCAAGCGCGGCTTCGCTGCGCGGCTCGAGCCGCAACACCCGATTAGCGAGAAATCTGTACGCGCAGTTGCCGTAGACACTCAATCCGCTGGCGCTATGCACGTAATCGCTGCCAAAGTGGCGCGCCAGCATGGCGCGCAAGTCTGGGCTGTTGATCTCGCCATCAAACGGTCCAAACCTGGCGCCGTTTCGCGCGCGCTCGATATCCACCCGGCGCGATGCCGACTCTGAGAAAATTCCCTGCGAACGCGCGCGCGAATGCAGTTGTTCCAATTCCTTTCTCGGCAGCAGGTGTTCGCCGCGGGCAAGATGCTGGAGCCGCTCGTCCTGTCGGATCACGGCGACCGCGAGTTCCGCGGCCGTCGACGCCTGCATCACATCATGCGTGTCCACGTCGCCGCGAATTTGCCTGGTTGCGATTTTCGCCGGAGCGATCGCGCGGCCCAATTCTTCCAGATAGTAAGACGCGACTGATTCGTTGCCATCGCTGAGCGCCAACGGCCTGGTCAGGTAAAGCCGATCGGTCGCGCGACACGCGGCCTGATAAAAATAGTGTTCCTCTTTCAGTAGCGTGTCGGTCGAAATGTCTTCGAGCACCACGCCATATTTCTTGAGACGCTCGCGCTCTTCATGCGGATAAAGCCAGTCGCGCGAGGCTCGCAGCGGAAAGCCGCCTTCGACCATTCCGGCGATGAAAACGGCGCGAAATCGCAAACCGCGCACGTCGGTCGCTTCCAACACGCGCAAGCCATCACGATTCGCCGCGCCCATGGAGAGCACCTGCGAACGCAGGCAGCGCTCAACTTCGTCGATGAAAGATGACAGCTTGATTCGTGTCAGAAGCCCGCGCGTCAGCAAGGGCTCCGTAGTGAGGCTAGCCCTCCCTGACGGTCGGGCTTCTGACACAACTTCTCCGGCGTATTTGAAACTGCGAACAGCGGCCGCGATGGCGCGACGCACGCCCTCCAAGCCGCGAATATCGAGCGCCGCCCGCGGAATGTCGGGCAAGATCGCGGTTCTCCGAAAAGGTTTGCGGACTTGATTCGGGAAATCAAGTCGATCGAGCAGCGACGCAATCGCGACCCGAAGCTCTCCAGCCTCGCCCTCTTCGGGCAAGTCTGCGATCAAGCGCTGCAAATGTCGCAGCACCATCGCCGTCCAGGCGATCGCCGCAGGATGGACCGGCACCGGCTTCTTTCGCTTCTCGATCACCGGAGCTTCGTCGGGCGGGGCTTCTTCGCCCATCGACGCAGTATCTTCTTCCGCGCCTTCCTTGCCTGCGATCAATTCCCGCGCGGCCTCGGCCGATGGCAGCGCCCCGATCAGAAGCTGCGCGCGCGCCACCCAGGCATCGATGCGCAACTCGCTGCCAACATAGGCAATCACGTTTTCAAGAATATCCGGCGACCAATGCCCGATGCTGAGCGCGTTCCGCAGCTTTGACTCAGTCGAGCCTTTGTTTGCGCCGTCCGCCAGCATTGTCGCGTACTTCTTATCGAAATCTTCGGTCAGCGCCAGCAAGTCTTCGGGCGAAACACGAAAGTAATCAGTCTTCAGCAGATGAGCGATGTCGCTGGCTTTTGGATTCCGAAAGTCTTCGCGCGCCGGCTCTTTGAGAAGAGCAAAGAGCTTTCCGCAGGCGCGCACCGCGGGTACATGGATGGCTTCGACGCGACGTTCGAGATTGCAAGGGATCGATTCATCGGCGCACACGCGCAGGATCGTGTCGGCGTAAGCCGAGCGTTCACGCACCACCAGCGCAATGTCCGGGAGTTGGTAGCCTTCGTTGAGCACGAGCGACTTGATCTCTTTGGCAATCGATCGAATCTCAGTTTCCCGGTCGCCGCATTCGAGGAGCGTAATGTTTTGTAGGGGCAGACCTGTGTGTCTGCCCTCAGGGCGCACACGCAGGTGCGCCCCTACATCCTCGCTACCGTTGGCGGCCCGGCCCTCGCTAGAGTTGAACAAGCGCTCACGCAGCGCCGTCAGCTCGCCTTCTACCGGCGCGATCTCTTTATCGACCTGAGTTTCGAAAGCCGCGATCGACTCGAGCTGCTCGATCGTTGACTGGAACGGCTGAAAAATTTCTTCGTTTCGCTGATCGTGATTCAGGTTGACGATGACATTTGGAATGGTCGGGATCAGGCGGCGCAGGATCTCTCCCTGCACCGGAGTGAAATCAAAGAAGCCATCCAGCACCAAAAGATCTACTTGCTCCAGCCAGGGCAGGGAAACGTTGCGTCCGGCAACTTCGCCGCTCAAAATTTGGAGCGTGCGCAGTTGGTCTGCATCTTCATCCGTCAAGCCGAAACGATCGAGAGATTCAACGTACGCTGAATAGATGAGCGCCACTTCGCGATCGAAATCAACCTGGGATCGAAGTGGCGTGGATACGCGATCGCTTTCTGGCCGTTGTGATTTTCCCTTTGCACCAGCTCTGTGTCTCTGTGTCTCTGTGGCAGTTTCACTTTCTCGCTCCTCGACGACCTGGCGAAACTCATCCGGAGTCTTGCCCGCGCGCTGGAGTTCGCCAATCAACGTCGCAACCGTGTTGACGCAGCCATCGCGATTGGCGAGCGGCCTGATCGCCTTCAGCTTTCCCGCAGCGCTGAGTTGTTTGATGAGTTGCGAGATTAGGCTGCGGTGCAGGGGCAACTCTTCGCGATCGATCGCGACCCGCGGAGCGAGGGGCGCGTCGGTTGGTGTCAGAAGCCCGCGCGTAAGCAAGGGCTCCGTACCGAGCGTTGCCCTCCCTAACGGTCGGGCTTCTGACACGATCGCGCCTGAAAGAACGCGCCTGACGAATCCGCGAAACAGATAGACTGGAAACTCGCCCCACACGCCCTGGGCTTGTTTGCCATCGAGCAGCTTTTCCGTGACGAGATCGAGCAGCGGATGCGAGGCCGTGATGTAGAGCAGGCGTCCGGCTTGGCCACGAGCGACATATTCCGCGCACCGCGCCAGCAAACGCCCGCGATTCGTTCCCAGAACCGGCCCTAACCAGATTTCTTTTGACAAGGCGATCTATCCGCAGATTACGCAGATTACCCAGAATCTCTTTCGACCCTACAGTTCGGAACGGTGCTACTTCTATTGTGATCGCTCAATGAGCCATCTCAGCCACCCCAGCGCGGCTGCCGCGCCGGGGACCCCGGCGATGGCGGCAGAGTGTAGCCCCGGGCGAAAGCCCGGGGCTACATACATTAATAAGAATCCATTGAGCCCTCGAAGAGGGCGACGGAACCGGTACGGAGCCGCTTGCGGTAGCAAGCGGGTCTTACGAGCACGTTACCCGCTCGCTACCGCGAGCGGTTCTGTATCTGCCGCCCCTCACGGGGCTCTGTTATGTTTTTCGGCGAGAACCCCCGGGCTTACGCCCGGGGCTACACTCTGCCGCCCGCATTTGCGGGCTCGTTGAATCATCCTTGCCCAGTTGCGTGTTTAGAATTCAGCAGTGGCAGCGTCTCTTCCCCAGCCGTTTGAGTCTCTACCTCTGCAGACTCAGGAAGCCCGAGCGACGTTGTTGTCACGTCATCGTTCTCATCTTCCATGGCATCGTCTACAAAATCCTGCGGTAACTTTTTCGTGGCGCGTGCACCCAGTTGTCTCATGTTCTCTATCTGGCTAACTATATTGCCACGACCTGAAATTAGTTTATTTCGTGCGTTCTCGTGGCTCTCCTGAGCCGCTTGAAGTTTGCGACCAATATCACGGAGATCCTCAACAAAAGCTGCAAATTTATCGTAGAGTCTGCCGGCGTGCTTTGCGATCTTGAGCGCATTGCGGTTCTGGTCCTCTTGGCGCCAGAGGTTATGGATGGTCCGCATGGTAGCCAACAAGGTCGAAGGACTAACGATGACGAGATTCTTCTCGAAAGCTTGATCAAACAATCTTTCGTCATTCTGTACCGCGATCATAAAGGCGCCTTCGATTGGCACAAACATCAATACGAAATCCAGAGAGTTGAGCTTGTAGTGGTCTTGGTACTTCTTCAGATCAAGTTCGCTGACATGCTTGCGAAAAGCAGTGATGTTTTTCTTTAACTCGGCGTCTCGCTCAGGTCCATCAGACAGAGTGCAGTAGCGCTCGTAAGCCACGAGGTTCACTTTTGAGTCAATCACGAGGTGACGGTTTTCCGGCAGGTAGATGATTACATCGGGGCAAGAACGCCTCCCTTCTTCGGAAGTTAAGGTCACCTGTACGTCGTACTCTCGTCCCTTGACCAAGCCTGACATTTCAAGTACCCGTTCCAAGATGATTTCGCCCCATGCTCCCTGCGTCTTAGATTGACCTTTGAGGGCGTTGGTGAGATTTATTGCGTCCTGGCTGATCTGCGTGTTCAGGTCACGCAATTTCTTGATCTCAGTTTCAAGCGAGAACCGCTGCTTTGACTCTTTGTCGTACGTTTCTTCTACCCTCTTTTCGAACGCCAGAATCTTTTGAGCCAGCGGGTTAAGCAACGTGTCTAGATTCGATTTGTTCTGCTCCGCAAACTTGCGGCCTTTCTCGTCCAGGATATCGTTCGCGAGGCTCTTGAACTGAGTTGATAACTCCTCGCGAGCGTTAACGATCAACTCTAGTTTCTCAAGGGCGGTTTTTTCTTGACTCTCTAGCCTTGCCTCAAGCGAGGACATGCTCGAACGTAGAACGGCATTCTGTTCATGCAAGACCGCTAGCTCTGCTTCCAGCGAGCTTATGCGTGAGGCCTTCTGTTCTGCGGCTGATCGCTGCTCTGTTTCGTCGCGCAGCTCGGCGAGAAGCCTCCGTCTTTCAGCAACCTCTTTCTCGAAGCCGTCGTGCAGTGCCTGCAGTTCAGCATCTTTGGCAGCGAGGCGTTCATGCAGAGTCGCAATCTCTGTCGCGCTGTCCGCCTTGCCGTCGGCATAGCTCCGTTGCGTTTTGGCGCGAAGGGCAAGCCAAACGACAATTGCGCCAGTGATGACGCCTACCAAAAACATCGTAACCGGAATCAAAGTATCCATTGCTTTGAAGTTTATCAGAGTCTGTTTCGGATATGAAACAGCGTCGCAGAGACGAATATTAGTCGCTTTGTGTCCGACAAACTTTAGTTTGTCGCTTCAACTTGAGCAGAACGTAAAAGCGTCGACAAACTGAAGTTTGTCGGACATTCGATCATCTACCAAAACACGCGATCATCCGTTCGTAAACTTTGCGCGTGACCCGCACGTCGTTCAGATTGTATTCGCGGATCTCGGCGAGTTTGCCGGCCTGATAGAGATCAAATACTTTGCTGCCTTCAACTTCCGATGTCTTGCTGGATTCAAAGCCGAGCGCCCAGGCCACATCGTCGAGTCCGACGCGCTGGCGCCCGCCCAGCCACCAGCCGCGCATTGTGTCGAACACGCCGCGCACGTTGTATTCGCCCAGATTCACAAACGGCCTGGCCGCAATGTTGTTCGCCAGACAGCGCTGAAAGATGAACGGCAAATCGAATCCGATGATGTTGTGCCCGACAATCTCGTCGCATTCGACATCGAAATCCGACATCAAGTTAAGAAAATCACGCAGGGCCTGCGCTTCTTCCTGCTCGCTTCCTGCCGAATCGATTCCGAAGACGTATTCGCTTTGAGCCTGGGCGAGCCCCTCAATTTCGAATCGCGGGACTTGGCCAACATGCACGGCAATCGACAGCACGCGTCCCGAAGTCGAGTTCAGGGAACCGAGCTGATAGACACGCTCTTCTTCGGCGGCGATGTCTTCAAGATAGCGCTGCTGTTGTTCGAGTCGCATGTAACCGAGCCGCAGATCTTTTTCCAGCTTTGGCCCGACGCGATCGCGAAAACCAGGCAGCGCCAGCGTCTCGATGTCCAACGTGAACGCGCGCGGCAGGACCGGCTCGGCGTTTTGATGCTCGCGATACTTCTCGATCGTGATGGGCTTGTAGTCCGTGACGACAAACTGTGAACGATCCTGAAACGATTCCAGTTTGCCGGTGACGCCCCACAGGCCGGGCTTCAACTCTTCCCGACCTTCAAGCCCTTCCGCCCAGATCTTCAGGGCGAGACTGCCGGTTGCGTTGCGCGCGCTGGCATCGCGAAACGGCTTGCCCTGCTGCGTGCGGCGCTCGCGCACGGAAGTAACTGCGACGATCAGCCACACTTCTTCGGCGAACGGGAGGTCGGGGATCGGGATGTTGCCTTTCATTCGTTTGTACGAGCGCTGCGGTTAGCTCACCAGGTCTGTCGCCGCTTCGTCAAAGCCCGGCCGAATAAATCCTCGAGCGTCGGGAAATTCCTGTTCCAACAGCCATCGTATTCGTTCAAGTTCCGCCACAATCGGGGCGATCGAGTCGCTTTTCCCGGGCAGACACATCTCCATTGCGTGCCACGCGGCCATTGACCGATTGATCGCAATCAGCGCAATTTTTGCTGAACCATTCCCGTCTTCCTGAATGAAATCACCAGCGGCGTCAAGATCTTCCTCGTCCTCCTCAACGGCTTCCGCGAATGGATCGTCACTGGCCGTCGTCTCGACCAGCGAGTCGTCGCCACGCGTGCGACCCATCAGGGCCCTGATTATTTTTGCCGCGACAAAAAACTGATACCAGCGAATTACTTCAGCAGCCCGGGCGACATCGATCTCCGGGGCGCCATCGGCATCAACCATCATGTCGTCGTGCACGTGGTGCTCAGTGACGAATTCCTCTGCGAACCATTCCTGAACCGTCACCGCGTATTGACGCGCCAAGTCGGACAGTTGATGTTCGTCTGCTTCCTGCTCCCGCTGCTCGTGTTCCGCGATGGCGGCTTGCGATTCGATCGATTCGAGATCGACGCCGGCCTCTTCGGCCCATACGGCAATCTTCTCGTGCGCTTCCCGAAAGATCGATTCCAGCTTGCGCCAAAACTTTGCGTTGTTGAGATCATGGACTTCGGGATCGTCCAGATCCCCGTCCGCCGCCTCGGTGGAATACACGAGACAGCGCGAAGTGAACGGGCACTTCTCACACCAGCGGTCGCAGTAGTTGTAAATGCCGGAAATGAAATCGCGGTCTCCTGCAAGTTCAAACGGCTCGTTCTCGCTCATCGTCAATCCTTTATCATATTCTGCGCGGCACATTGTAATGTATTATTGGCGCCGTCACCATGAGCAGGACCCGAATGGCTACATACTGGTTTTCAGCAAACTGATCGAATAGACGCGCGCGCGTTCGAATACGGCTAACTTGACCAGGACGAGAAAGATTTCTGAGCTCCACCGTTGTCATTGGGCGCGCACTGAATTGTCCATTGCCTATCACGATCGAGAGTGGGGTATTACAGTTCACGATGATCGGACGCTATTTGAGTTTCTGATCCTCGAAGGCGCACAGGCCGGCTTGAGCTGGGAAATAATTCTGCGGAAACGCGACAACTATCGCACCGCTTTTGATAATTTCGATCCGCGCAAAGTAGCGAAATACGATCAGCGGAAGGTCGCAAGGCTTCTGGGCAACGCCGGTATCATTCGCAATCGTTTGAAGATCAACTCCGCGATTCAGAACGCCAGGGCATTTCTGGCGATTCAAAAAGAGTTTGGCAGCTTCGACGCTTATGTTTGGCGATTCGTCAATGGAAAGCCGATCACGCGTAAACGCGGCGCGGGCGTGCAGGCACACACGGCGCAGTCTGATCTGCTAAGCCGCGATCTCATACGGCGCGGTCTTAAGTTTGTCGGGTCGACGATCTGTTATTCGTTCATGCAGGCGGTCGGAATGGTTAATGATCACGATTTGAAGTGCTTTCGATTTAATGAAGTCTCCTGGAGCGTTTCCCGCCGATAAGCTTGCGGCCCGTTGTGGTTAGTGGCAGAATTTGAGTTATGGAAATTGTCTTCAGCGTCTATCAGGAAAACGACGGCGGCTTTGTAGCTGAGTGTTTGTCCCACGATATCTTCACCCAGGCTGCCTCTTGGGATGAGCTACGATCAAATGTCCAGGACGCCGTGACGGGCTACTTTTTCGATCAGATGAAGCCCGAACGAATTCGCCTGCACCTCGTTCGTGACGAGGTTCTCGCCTGCGCATGAAACTCCCTCGCGACCTCAGTGGGGCCCAACTAATCGACGCGCTCTGCCGTAACTATGGCTACCGGCGCGTCCATCAAGTCGGCAGTCACGTCATCCTTGAAACCAATACCCCCACGCATCACCGAATAGCAGTCCCGAATCATGATTCGCTCCGCGTTGGAACATTGAACTCGATTCTTCGAGCGATCGCCGCAGCGCAGGGAATCGATAAGAAGGAAATCCTTCGTTCCTTGTAATTCCTCTTGAGATGGGACCAATGACAAAGTCGACCACGTTTGCATGCGCGTTTTGCAGAGTCGTCAACGGCGAAGTTGGCGCGCGCTTGGTGTTTGAGGACGAAGTCTCAATCGCTTTTCTGGATCACCGCCCCGTCTTTCCCGGCCACTGTTTGCTGATTCCAAGACTCCATTACGAGACCCTGGCTGATCTTCCCACAGAACTGATCGGGCCGTTCTTCAGGAATGCTCAGCTACTATCGCGCGCTGTCGAATCAGCAATGGAAGCGCACGGAACGTTTGTGGCGATCAACAATCGCGTCAGCCAGAGCGTGCCGCACACACACGTGCACATTGTCCCCAGGCGTCGCAAAGATGGGCTGAAAGGCTTCTTTTGGCCGCGTTATCCGTACCCTGGCGATGAAGCTGCCGATGCCGTTCAGCTCACCATTCGCCGGGCCCTTACAGCTCTCTGTAAAGATTCTTAGACAAGTGTTTTTGTTTCGTGTTTTCTTTCGAAATCGGTTAACAAACCGGCGCTTTTCCGGCCGCAAATAATTGAATAAATCATTCTTCGAAAAATAAAACACTCAAAAAATTGACCCGAAAATTTCTTTTCGGTATAAGTCACACCGTCACGAAGGTCACGGCCTTTGAGACCGGCGAAGGGATCGGCGAACGGAGTCGTGAGACTCTGGGAGAGAGCAACGGCAGAGCGGTTTGCAGTTGTTATTGACGCCCGGCGTTGAAGCCGAAAGGCTTGCGAGGGAGGGCTGAAAGGTTTTCCTGAGCGCCCGGATAAAAACGGGTAGCACCCTTTGGGAAGGACCCGCTGAAGGGGAGCCATGTCGCTCGACGAAAGTTGAGCCTCGTTGCCGGGAACGTAACCGGCGGTGGAGGACAGCCACCAAAAAAACTACCTAGAGGCACCACAGTTCCGCAAGGAATTGTGAGATTTGTGAAAACAGATTTTGTGTCCCGCAAGGGATGTGAGATTAACTGAAACAGGTCGTGTGCCGACCGGGAAGCGTCGACCGCCGATGGCTTGTCGGGATATAAATTGGTGGCTCGTGTTTGGCCAAACCGAGCTGCCATCTTACGAGCCACTTCGGTGGTTTATAAGATCAGAGATTGCGCTGCTTTCAGCTTCGGTTGAGGGCGGCGCAATTTCGCTTTTTGGGCTCGCCAGTTCCGACAAACCCCACAGAATTTACAACTTTTTACAATTCCTTCCGCCACTATACCTAGGAATTCTGATACAGTCTCAGCCCCGGAAGACCGCTAAGATCAAATTTAGGAGAAGACTGAAATGAGCGAAGCCGCAACGCAATCACAAATGCAACACGCGCCGGGCAGTTTTTGTTGGATCGAACTGGCGACGACTGACGGCCCGGGCGCCAAGAAGTTTTATTCGGAGCTTTTCGGCTGGACCACGCACGACAGCCCCGTCGGCCCGGACATGGTTTACACGATGCTCAGACTTGCAGGGAAAGATGTGGGCGCACTCTATCAAAAAGGCGAGATGATGAAAGATGTGCCCACACATTGGGCGTCATACATCAGCGTCACCAGCGCCGATGAGATTGCCGCCAAGGCGAAGTCGCTGGGCGGCACTTTGATGAAAGAACCGTTTGATGTTTTCGATGCCGGCCGCATGGCGGTGATTACCGATCCGACAGGCGCGACGTTCTGCATCTGGCAGCCGAACAAACATTCCGGGATTGGAGTCAAGGGCCAGCCAAATTCGCTAACCTGGAATGAGCTCCTGACAAACGATACGACGAGAGCCATTGATTTCTACACCAAGCTCTTTGGTTGGACGGCGAAATCCCACGGCGCGCCGATGGAATACACGGAATTCATGCTGGGCGACACCGCATTCGCCGGCATGATGCAAATCCAACCGCACATGGGACCCATGCCGCCGAACTGGGGAATCTATTTCGCGGTGGATGATTGCGACGCGACATTTCAGAAAGCAACTTCGCTGGGAGCGCGGGCGATCGTACCGCCGATGGACATTGAGAACGTCGGCCGCTTTTCGACGATTATGGATCCGCAAGGCGCGGTGTTTCAGATAATCAAGTTGACGCCTCAGCACGAAGAGAAGAAATAGAAGCTTCAGGAAGCGTCTATTTGGAAACAGCCTGGAGCGGGTCTCGGTGTAAGCTAACGCCGAGGCTCGCTCCTCATCTTTGCGCCTTTGCGACTTGGCGTGAGATTGATTCACGCAAAGGCGCCAAGTCGCAAAGCAAACAAGGACGGACCCAAGCGTGCATCGAATTCCTGCGTTTGACCAATCCATTCACCTCACGTACAAGTAAATAAATGAAAGCCCGCATCGTCTGGCTGGTCCTCTGCTGTATCTGGGGATCGACATGGCTGTTCATCAAGCTCGGCCTCGCCGATCTGCCGCCGATCACTTTTGCCGGCATTCGCTTTGTTATCGCGTTTTTGATCCTGGCTTCGCTGGTGATGGCGCGGCGCGCGCGCTGGCCCCGCACCCGCGCCGAATGGACCCTGATCGCGGTAAGTGGCGCGCTCCAATTTGGCTTTAACTACGGTCTGGTGTTTTGGGGCGAACAGCATATTTCGTCGGGCCTGGCGGCCGTTCTGCAGTCAACCTTTCCCGCCTTTGGTCTGGTGATCGCACACTTCTATCTGGCCCACGAGCGCATGACAATGGTGAAAGTTGTTGGCGTGCTGCTGGGAGTCCTGGGTGTCGCGGTGATCTTTTCGGATCAGTTGAGCATCGCGGGGAAGATGGCCTTGCTGGGGAGCATGGCGCTGGTCTTGAGTGCTTTCTTTGGTTCTTATAGCAACGTTTTGGTGAAAGCGCACGGTGGCAAGATCGATCCGCAAATCCTCGCGGCGGGCCAGATGGTTTTTGGATTTGTCCCGCTCTTAGCAATTGGAATTCCGACTGAGGGAAATCCTTTGCGCTTTCACTGGACCGCCATGGCTGTCGTCTCGCTCTTGTATTTGGTGGTGGTCGGTTCCGTGATCGCGTTCGCGTTGTTTTACTGGCTGATGCGCCACATGGACGTGACCCACACGATGCTGATCGCGCTGGTGACGCCGGTGGTCGCCGTGATGCTGGGCATGATTGTGCTGCACGAAAAGCTCAACTGGCGACTGTTCGCCGGCGGCGCCTGCATCATCGGCGGTCTCGCGTTGATCGTGCTGCGCAAACGGCGCCAGACTTTGTCGGTAAGTGAAGAGGAACCCGAGCTGGTACCAAAACCCTGACCGCGGTCGCTATAATTCTTTCATGCCTATCGCATCCAAAAACCCGGCCACCGGCGAAACCCTGGCGACGTTCGAGTCTTTGACTGAGCCGCAGCTGGAAGAAAAGCTACAGCGCGCTGCTGACACATTTCGGAGTTATCGCCGCACAAGTTTTGCCGAGCGGGCGCAGATGATGATACGCGCGGCGGAAATTATCGAGCATGACAGGCAGGAATTCGCGCGTGTGATGACCCTGGAGATGGGCAAGCACATCAAGGCCGCGGTGTCTGAAGCGGAGAAGTGCGGGTTGGTTTGCCGCTATTACGCCGAGAAGGCGCAGAAACATCTCGCCGATGAAATTGTCGAGACCAACGCAACGAAGAGCTTCGTTCGCTTTCAACCGCTCGGCGCCGTGCTGGCGGTGATGCCCTGGAATTTTCCCTTCTGGCAAGTCTTTCGGTTTGCCGCGCCGGCGTTGATGGCCGGGAATGTCGGCTTGCTAAAACATGCGTCGAACGTGCCGCAGTGCGCGCTGGCGATCGAAGACATCTTCCGGCGCGCCGGTTTTCCCGAAGGCGCGTTTCAGACGCTGCTGATTGGAGCGGAAATGGTTGAGCGAGTCATTGAAGATGCGCGCGTGGCCGCAGTGACGCTCACCGGCAGTGAGCCCGCCGGCCGCAGTGTTGCCGGCATTGCCGGAAAACAGATCAAGAAAACCGTGCTGGAACTCGGCGGCAGCGATCCTTTCATCGTCATGCCGTCGGCTGATCTGGAAGCGGCCGTCACGACTGCTGTGAAAGCACGCACGATTAACAACGGCCAGTCGTGCATCGCCGCCAAACGTTTCATCGTGCACACGCAGATTTATGAAGAGTTCGAAACGCGATTTGTCGAAATAATGAAAGCGCTCCGCGTCGGTGATCCTATGGACGAAGCCACGGACATTGGTCCGCTCGCAACTGAGCAAATTCTGAAAGACCTGGAAGAGCAGGTGCAGGTATCAGTCGCAGCCGGTGCAAAAATTCTCACGGGCGGCCACAAGTTCAAAGCAGACGGTAACTTGGCGCGGGGCAATTTCTACGAACCGACGGTACTCGTCGACATTCCGAAAAACTCACCCGCTTACGCGGATGAAATCTTTGGCCCCGTGGCTTCGCTGTTTCGCGTCGGCGGCATCGATGAAGCGATCGAGATCGCCAACGCCACGCCGTTTGGGCTCGGCGCCACCGCCTGGACGAATGACAACGCCGAGCGCGTCCGGTTTGTTGATGAGCTTGAAGCCGGCTGCATTTTCATCAACGGCATGGTCGCATCCGATCCGCGTCTGCCGTTCGGTGGGGTAAAGAATTCAGGCTACGGCCGCGAGTTGGGGGAGTTTGGAATTCGCGAGTTCGTGAATATCAAGACGATCTGGATCAAATAGCGGTGTTCAGAGTACCGACTTCAGTCGGGCTTTGTGTTACGAAACACCCAACTAAAGTTGGTACTCTAAACACCGCTATCGCAACTTGAACCACTATCGGTCGACGCAATCATTGGATCATCCCGTCGCAGCTTTCTTCCGTAGCTGCTCACTCTCCAACAGCGTTCGCTTCCGTTCCAACCCCCAGCGATAGCCACCGAGGCTTTTGTCTTCGCGAATCACGCGATGACAGGGGATTACCAGTGCAACATGATTGCCGGCGCAGGCACTCGCGACTGCGCGCACCGCTTTTGGTTTGCCGATCGATTTCGCGATGTCCTGATAAGAGCGGGTTTCGCCCAGAGGAATCGCCCGCAGCTCTTCCCAGACGCGCCACTGAAGGGCCGTCGCTTGCAGATCGAGCGGCAGATCGATGCGCGGAGTCTTGCCCGTCAGATACTCGAGCACTGTGCTCAGCCATAGATTCAATGAAGGACTGATTACCGTGTCCTTTTTATCGATCGAGGCGTTGGGATACTCGGCCAGTAAAGAGCGTTCGAGAGCCGCGTCGGAATCGCCGAGCGCGACTGAACAGACGCCGCGCTCAGTGGCGGCAACCAGCAATCGTCCCAGTGAACATTTCGCGATCGTGTAGATGATGCGCATCCCGCGTCCGCCGCGTCCGTAAGTCGCCGGGGTCATGCCCAGGCGCGCAGATGATTTCTCGTAAAGACCGCGACTCGATCCGTAGCCGGCATCGTACATCGCATCCGTAACCGACGCGCCATTCTTCACTTTCGATTTGAATTGTTTCAGGCGACGTGATTCAGCGTATTGGCGCGGGGTGATCCCCATCACTCCTTTGAACGTTCGTTGTAAGTGTGGGGCGCTGACTCCCAAATCCGCGCTCAGCGTTTTCAGCGTGGTCGGTTCTTCATCATGTTCGTCAATCGCATGACAGATTTGGCGCACGAGTTCAATTTGCGGATCGTTCGTGCGGGCGCGACGCGGATGGCAACGCCGGCAAGCGCGGAATCCGGCCTGTTCGGCGGCCTCCGGGATTTGAAAGAAGCTTATTTGCTCACGTCGCGGCCGGCGGGCCGGACAAGATGGCCGGCAGTAAATGCCGGTCGAGCGCACGGCGAAAACAAAGCTGCCGTCACGCGAAGCGTCGCGCGTGAGCACCGCATTCCACAGTTCGGGATTGTTCATTATTGCCGGCATGTTCGTGGTTAACTGTAACATTGTTCTTCACCTCAGCCAGATTTGATGAGGCGATAATAGGGGCTAAGACAGATCCAATCTATCCGATGTTTGCGGTCAAACTTCCCGACATCATGGAAGCACTAGCAACGAAATCGCAAACCGTGTATAAGCAGGTCTCGCGAACCATGCAAAACGAACTGGATATTCTTCGTGACATTGCGAAGAGATTCTCCGAAGCGGGGATTCAATACATGCTGACAGGTTCGTTTGCCTTGAACTATTACGCTCAACCGCGAATGACGCGCGACATTGATGTCGTAGTCGAACTGGGACCAAAAGATGCGGATACGATTATCGCCTTGTTTGAGAACGACTACTATGTGCCTCGCAATGCCGTGTTACGGGCCATCGCAAACCAGTCGCTCTTTAACCTCATCCACAACAAAAGCATAATTAAGGTTGATTGCATTATCAGGAAGAACACGGATTACCGTCGTCTTGAGTTTGAGCGACGGAAACAAGTTGCTGTTGACGACATCCAGGTTTGGATCGTCAGCAAAGAGGACTTAATAATCTCGAAACTCTATTGGGCAAAGGATTCGCACTCCGAATTTCAACTTCGTGATGTGAAGAGTTTGCTGAAGTCGGAGTATGATGCAGAGTATCTGAAAGCATGGACAGAAAAGTTGGGCCTGAACAACCTGTTGAGGGAATGCCTGGATGAATGACACGTCCCCAGAGATTGAAAAGAGATTTCACGAGATGATTATGGCGCGATCCGGCGCGGAGCGTCTCATTATGGGCGCGTTGATGTTCGACGCGGCGCGAGAGATTGTGCTCGCTTCACTGCCAAAGGACTTGCCTGAAGAAGAACTCAAACGCCGGTTGTTCGAACGAATCTACGGAGAACCACTGGACCACTTCTTAACGGACGCGACGAGTTGAAGAAGAGTACGAACCCGCAAGCAGACACCAGAATTCCCCGCCTAATTCACCCGAAGAAAGTTACTCAGTAAGGCTTGGTCGTATCGATATTCATGTTGCCGGTCGGGCTGTATCTGCACACCCAAACAGTATTAATAAAGTCGCCCGCGGTGCACGTAGCTCGGCCGCAGCCCACTTTGGTGGTGTCCCTCCACACGACTTGCGTGTAGTGACCGCATACCTTTTCCGGTGCACAAGTGTTGCTCGCATACGTGTAGTCAGCCTTTTCCGCGACCCAGGATCTGACGGCATCCGCGCCACTCTGCGGAGGCGCACTCGCATCCGTGGTCGATCCCTGGGCAAGGTTCTCGCCCACATCGCCGCGGTTAGCATCATGATCAATGGCGCCGCATTTCGTACGCGTAAGCGTGTCGGCATAAGTCTGCGAGGCGGTAGCAAGCGCATCATCCCATTCGAGATTTGGCAGAGGACCGCCGGTATTGCCGGGAACATCGTTCTTCCTCGCATCGTTGTGAGCGGCGAGAACAGCGTCTCGGTCCTGAGTCGCCAGCGTGGAGGTAGCGGCAGAGCTATTCTGTCTGAAAGGCAAAAAGGTGCTTCCGACAAGCAGCGCCATGGTCGATAACAGAAGTGTCAACTTGGATCGCATTTAGAGTTTCCTTTTCGAGAAAGTAGAATGGAGTCGGTTCGTTCAGCGTTCCAGCCCAGGAATAGCGAGCGCATTTTGCAGCAGACGCTCCTGCTCCTGCAAATGAATCGCGTAGGAACCGGTGGCCGGACTCGCTGAGGCGGCGCGGCCGATGTAGCGCGGGCGCTGGCAACGCGGCAAAAGGTTCTCGAGACGCGACTCCATGAACGTCCAGCCACCCATGTTCTTCGGTTCTTCCTGACACCAAACAAGTTCTTTCGCATTCGGATAAAGAGCGATCGCGTCGGTCAAGGCCCGCAGTGGGAAAGGGTAGAATTGTTCGATGCGAATGATCGCGAGGCGATCGTCTGCGGGCCGCAATGACCCGGTCGCATCCACCACCCCAGCCGGGCTGCCCGGCTGCGGACCCCGGTCCGCTCCCGGTTCTGACACGGTCGGGCTAGCACCCCGCGCTGCGTTTAGATCGTGAAAGACCTTGCCGCTGCACAGCACGATCCGTTCGACTTGCTTAGGATCGTTCACTTTCGCATCGTTAATGATAGGTTCGAAACCCCCGGTGGTTAACTGCTCTAAAGACGAAGCGGCCGCCGGCAGACGCAGCAGACTCTTCGGAGTCATCACCACCAGCGGTCGCTCGAATCCGGGCCGTACTTGTCGCCGCAGCAAATGAAAATATTGCGCTGAGGTTGACGGATAACAGACCTGCAAATTATTTTCGGCGCAGAGTTGCAGAAACCGCTCCAGCCGCGCGCTCGAGTGTTCCGGCCCCTGGCCTTCGTAGGCGTGCGGCAGCAGCAGCGTCAAACGCGAAGTCTGCTTCCACTTGTCTTCGCTGGCCGCGATGTATTGATCGATGATCGACTGGGCGACGTTGTTGAAATCGCCGAACTGCGCTTCCCACATCACCAGCGCGTCCTGCGCCACCACCGAATAACCGTATTCGAATCCCAGCACGCCTGCTTCCGAGAGCGAGCTGTCGAAAACTTCGAAGCGGCCATGCGGAGACTCTTTCGAACGAAGTTCAGAGAGAGGCGACCATGCCTGACCCGTCTGTGTGTCGTAAAGAACAGCGTGGCGCTGACTGAAAGTTCCGCGACCAGAGTCCTGTCCGCTCAGACGTACGCGCATGCCTTCGAGCGCCAGCGAGCCGAACGCCATCGCTTCCGCGAAAGCCCAGTCGAGCGGCGCCGCGCCTTCGCCCATCTTCGCGCGGCGCGCGAGTTGGCCCACCATTTTCGGATTCAGATTAAAGCCTTCAGGCACGACGGCAATCTGTTGCGTGATTCCTTTGATAACCTCGGCGGCGACGCCGGTCTCGACGATGTCAGATCCATCGAGTTCGGCCACCGCTGCGGCCGGCTCTTCGGAAGCTTTCGCGCCTGCGGCGATTTCTTTCGCTCGCGCCAGCGCGTCTTCATAACGACGAATCCGTTGTTCGATCAGTTCATTCACGCCAGCTTCATCGATCACCTTTTCGCGAATCAGTTGCTGTGCATACTTCGCGCGCACACCGGGATGTTCTTTGACTCGCTGGTACATCAGAGGCTGTGTGTAACTCGGCTCATCGGTTTCGTTGTGGCCGAGTTTGCGAAAGCCGACCACGTCCAGCACGATGTCTTTCCGGTAGGCTTGTCGATAATCCAGCGCGATGCGCAAAGCGCGATACGCGGCCTCAGGGTCATCGCCGTTGATGTGAAAAATCGGGAGCTGCGTCATACGCGCCACGTCAGTCGAATAGATTGATGAGCGCCCCGCTTCCGGCGAGGTCGTGAATCCAATCTGATTGTTAACGATGATGTGAATCGTGCCGCCGGTGCGATAGCCGCGAAGCTGAGCGAGTTGCAGCGTCTCCATCACGATGCCTTGCCCGGCGAATGCCGCGTCGCCGTGCAGCAGCACGGGCAGCGCGCGCCTCATCGCTTCTTCGCGTTTAAGATCCAAACGATCGGCCATAGTTTCCTGCGTCGCCCGGGTCATGCCTTCAACCACCGGATCGACGGCTTCCAGGTGACTGGGATTCGGCGAGAGCGTGAGCCGAACTGACTTGCCGCTCGCGGTCTCGCGCTCGCCCTGCGCTCCCTGATGATATTTCACGTCGCCTTCGTCGGCGGGGAACTCCGGATGGATTGAACCTTCGAACGAGGTAAAGATGCGCTCGCAGAAATGCCCGATGACGTTTGCCAGCACATTCAAACGGCCGCGGTGCGCCATGCCCAGCGTAATGTCTTCGACGCCGAGATCGGCGGCGCGCTCGATCAGTTGATCGAGCAGCGGAATGATCGTTTCGCAGCCTTCGATCGAAAAACGCTTTTGGCCGAGGAACTTGGTATTCAAAAAGCGCTCGAACTGTTCAGCGGAGATCAACTTCCAGAGAATTCGTTTCTTGATCTCGACGTCGATCGGTTCCGGATGAACGAACTCAACTCGAATTTGCTCGCGCAGCCAGAGTTTTTCTTCCTTGCTTTGAATGTGCCGATACTCGATGCCGACTTTGCCGCAGTAAGCGCGTTGCAGAATATCCAGAATGTCGCGCAGCGTTGCGGTCTCAGTGCCGCCCAGCCCGCCGGTGATGAACAATCGATCGAGATCCCAAATCGTCAGATTGTAAGTTTCGATGTCCAGTTCGGGGTGATAGAGCAGCGGCATCGCGTGTAATGGATCGATGTCAGCGATCAGGTGGCCGCGCACTCGATAAGCATTTATCAACTCCATCACTCGCGCTTGCCGCACCGACTGCTCGTGCATCTGATCGGCGCCCGCAAAGAAGGGAGTGCGATCGATGTTCCAGCGCAGAGGCGGATGGGGAATGCCGAGATCGGCGAAGATGTCGTCGTAAAAGCGCTGTTTACCGCTTAGCAATTCGTGCACGCGCGCCAGAAACGCTCCCGACTCCGCACCCTGAATGATGCGATGATCGTAAGTGCTGCTGATCGTGATCGCCTTACTAATGCCGAGCTGTGAAACGACTGCGGGAACCATTGCCTGATATTCCGCCGGATATTCAATCGCGCCGGTCGCGATGATGACCGACTGACCCGCCATCAGGCGCGGCGTGGACGCGACCGTGCCGATCGTGCCGGGATTCGTGAGTGAGATGGTTGTGCCCTGAAAGTCACGAATTTGCAGCTGGCCTTCGCGCGCGCGTTTGACTACATCGTCGTAAGCTGCGAGAAACTCTGAAAAGGTGAGTTGATTTGCGCGCTTGATATTCGGAACCAGTAGCGTGCGGCTGCCGTCTTTCTTTTCCAGATCGATCGCGATGCCCAGGTTTACGGATTCACGCCGGAGTCGAGACGGCTGTTCGTCGATTATTCCAAAGCCATCGTTGAGCTGCGGAAATTCCGCGAGCGCGCGCACGATCGCCCAGGCGATCAAGTGAGTGTAGGAAGCTTTGCGGCCGCCTTGATCGTTCAGATGCCGATTGATGAGGCGGCGATTTTCATCGAGAAGTTTTACCGGAATGCGTCTTTGCGAAGTCGCCGTCGGAACCGCGAGGCTCGCTTCCATGTTCTCGACGATCTTGAGCGCGGCGCCGCGAATCGGGGTGGATTCTGTTCGAAGTTCCGGCCCGCCCGCTACCGCAGGCGGTTCTGACATCTTGGCTCTGGCCCGAGCAGGTTTCGCTGCCGTAGCCGCTCCGTCGCCGTCAGCCTGCGGTGACACAATGTCGCGGGCTTTCGGAGATTCTGAACCCACGGGCTCGCCGGCTAACTCCGAAAAATATGCGCGCCACGATTCATCAACCAGCGCGGGGTCGCTACGCCAACGGGCGAGCAAAGCTTCGACATACGTCGCGTTCGCGCCGAAGTTTTCCGCGATCAGTTCAGAGAGATCAGTTTTTGTTTGTTCTTGAGCCAACGAAAGTCACCGTGCGTATTGAAAAGGCGCGTTCGACCTTAAAGACCATTGAGAATAAGCTCTGGCGGTTTCTCTTAAGCTATAAGGTTAGCACCTTTCGGCTTTGCTTTGCATCAGCGTGTCAGAAGCCCGACCCGGGGTCCCCAGACGGGCAGCCCGGCTGGGGCGGGGGCGGTCAGGGAGGGCCCGGTTTCATAACCCAACACGTGCGCCGCGAGCGGAGCCCTTGCTTACGCGCGGGCTTCTGACACGCTAGCGTTATGATCCCATGTGGCAAAGTTTTGCTCGAAATAACAGGCATCCAGTGATATTGTATCCGGCCATTCGAGCCTGAACCGTCAAAGGAGCCAAAGGACGCCGCATGACTGATGAAGTTCCGGAAAGACGCGCTGGATTAAAGACCGCGCTGGTTTTCGCGATGTTGTTCGCCGTGCTCGGCGCGGTCGTAGTCTTTGCTTACTACGCGACCTTCTCGCGTCCGGTCACGACGGTGATCCTGATTCGGCACGCTGAGAAGAACATCGATCCGAATAATTCTGATCCGGATCTCAGCCCGGCCGGACAGGCGCGCGCTCAGGAGCTGGCCCGCATGTTTGGCGACGCGGGAATCAATACGATTTATGCGACGCAGTACAAGCGCACGCAGCAGACGGTGAAGCCTTTGGCCGACAAGGTGGGTCTGCCGATCACTCAGGTTAATTCAAAGAGCACCCCGGAGTTGTTGAGCCAGATTCGCGCCCAACACCGAGGTGAAATCATTTTCATCGCGGGCCACAACAACTCAGTGCCGGAAATCATCGCGGCCCTCGGCGGTCCGAGTTACCCGATAATTCCTGAAACCGAATACGACAATCTTTACCTCGTGACCGTCTATCGAACCGGCAAAGCGAAAGTCGTGAAGATGAAATACGGCGCGCCGACGCAGTGAGCAGAGCGTGTCAGAAGCCCGACCCCGGGGTCCCCAACGGCGCAGCGCCGTTGGGGTGGGACGGTTAGGGAGGGCTCTTGTCAGTACCACCTGCGGTAGCGGGTGGGTATACCAAACCAACGAGGACTCAATGGAAAAATCGAAACGCACTTCAATCAATCGTCGCACCTTCGTCAAACTTCTGCCTGCGGCCGGCGCTGCCGGGTTGACGGTGGCGAATCTGCCGTTGAAGGCGGTTGCCCAGACGCCGACGCCAACTCCGCTGCCTTCGCCACGACCGTCACCGACACCCGGGCGCATCACGAAAGACATGATGCACAATGCCGAGAAGCTGATCGGCATTGAGTTGAGCGATAAGCAGGAAGACATGGCTTTGGGCGGCGTCAATCGCGCCCTGGATAGTTACGAAGTGGTGCGCAAGATCGAGGTGCCACTCGATACGGAGCCGGCGATTGTCTTTCATCCGGCGCTGCCGGGATTCCACGTCAAGAGAGCCAGCGCGAAGATCAAATTCAAGTTTGGCAAGAACGCGCCCGCGCAGTTCAAGTCAGTCGACGACCTCGCATTTGCCACCGTGCCTCAACTCGCCGAGTTGATCAGAACAAAAAAGGTTTCTTCCGTCGAACTCACCAGGATGTATCTCGGCCGCTTGAAACGTTACGGACCGAAGCTTCTCTGTATTGTGACACTGACCGAAGATCTGGCGATGAAACAAGCGCAGGATGCCGATAACGATCTCAAGCGCGGCAAGTATCGCGGCCCGCTGCACGGAATTCCGTGGGGTGGAAAAGATTTGCTCGCCACCAAGGGAATTAAGACAACCTGGGGCGCTGAGCCCTATCGCGATCAGATGATCGATTACGACGCCACCGTCGTCGAGCGCTTGCGCGAAGCGGGCGCAGTGCTGGTCGCTAAGCTTTCCATGGGCGCGCTGGCGCAAGGCCCGAAGTGGTTCGGCGGCGTAACGCGCAATCCGTGGACGCCCGATGAAGATCGCACCGGATCGAGCGGATCATCGGCCGGCCCGGCGTCGGCAACGTCTGCCGGTCTGGTGGGATTTTCCATCGGCACCGAAACCCTCGGTTCCATCGTTTCTCCGTCATCGACTTGCGGTGTGACCGGTTTGCGGCCGACGTATGGGCGCGTCAGTCGCTATGGCGCGATGGGTTTGAGCTGGACGATGGACAAGATTGGTGCGATTTGTCGTGGTGTCGAAGATTGTGCCGCCGCGCTCGACGCGATCTACGGGCCGGACAGTCGCGACATGACGGTCGGCGACGCGCCGTTCAATTGGTCGGCTGATCTGCCGCTGGATAAGTTGCGCGTCGGCTACTTGAAGACTGAATTCGAAGGCGCCGGCATTACGCCGCAGAACGAACAGCAAAAACAACAACTGGCGCAACGCAATGCGATGTACAAAGAGGCGCTGGACGCTTTGGAAAAGGCCGGAGTGAAAATGACGCCGATCGAATTGCCAAAGTTTCCGACGCAAAACATTCGCTACATCCTGACCGCGGAGGCGGCGACAGCGTTTGACGACATCACCCGCGACGGACGAGTGAACCAACTGTCCGGACAAGACCCGGGCGACTGGCCCAACACGTTTCGCACTTCGCGCTTCATCCCCGCCGTTGAATATCTGCGGGCGCAGCGCGCGCGCGTCCTGCTAATGCGTGAAATGGATAAGCTGATGTCGCAATGGGACGTCTTCGTTTCACCTGCGCCCGGCAGCGCGAGCTTGATCATCACAAACTTAACGGGCCATCCGGCGGTCTGCGTCCCGTGCGGTTTCACCGGCACACCGAGCCTGCCGCGAGCGATCATGTTCACCGGCGGTCTCTACGACGAAGCCGCGCCGCTGCGCGTCGCGCTCGCTTTTGAGCAAGCGACGAAGTGGCACACGATGCATCCGAAAGTTGATTGGACTTGATTAAGAAAGGAGTCAGCGAATTATGAAATGGAGAGTTATCGTTAGGATGTCGTTTTACGGGCAAAAAGGGTTTGCAATATGACCTTGGAAAGCGATTGGAAAGATGTAGGATTCGCAGCAAACCTAATACAACCGGTGTGTGGGAAGGTACTGCAGTCAACGCTGAAGAGGCAGCCAAGGAATTTCAGAAGGTCTTCGAGTTACTCGCGGGATCTGCAGGGGGAGCGCGCGGCCAACTTAACCATCTTTGGATCTACGTTGACCGAGCCGTTGAAAAGAGCGTTCGCCTCCCCCTTGTTTTTAAGCGGGAGTCATAGCAGCCGAAGCCGACGCGATTTGCAGACATGTCAATTATCACACCGCCCTTTCACGAAGGGGCTTCAGTCGATCATATTCCTGACGGTTAGCTTGCCAGGCGTCCCAGATGTCAACGGCTACCTGCAGCCGCAGCCAGAACTCAGGCGTCGTCTTGAAGACTCGAGCGAGGCGATGCGCCAAGTCCGGAGTAACCGATCGACGCTCGTTAAGAAGTGCGTTGATTCCGCGGTGTGATACGCCGAGAAGGGAAGCCAATTCAGACGACATCAATCCTGCGGCCGGGAGTGTCTCTTCGCGCAACAACTCTCCGGGATGCGTGGATCTTCTTTTCGATTTAGTACGGACGATTCTCTGCAAGCCTCAATCCTTACAACCGAGTTGAGAATTATGGGTATTCGATTACTGCGGCGATTGACATCGCCACTTTGTCTAATATCGCTGTCGAAACATGTCCTAGTCTCCTAATGAATCGCTGGGCATCCATGCCGCGCATTTGCAGCGTGTCGACAGCGGAAGGTTTTGTCAGACCGTTGACTTGATCTGGATCGATCCTAACGTGCCAAAGGTTATGAGCGTAATAATCTTTCCAGTCGGTGATTGGTGCAACCAACTTTACCGGCAAACGACCAACGGCGTCTGAACTGACTACCACAGCCGGACGGGTCTTCCTGATTTCCGACCCGATGGTTGGATCAAATCTAACTAGCCAAATCTCGCCGCGTCTTGACTGGTTGCTAGTACTCAACGATGTCACCACCCTGCCACTGTTCGCGGTCTCTTCGCGAGTCGTCTTCCTCGTAGTGACTTAACAATCGGGACGCTTGTTCTTCAAGAATCCGCCGTCTTTCGGTAGCTGGCAATCGCAGAAAAGCGCGGAGTTCGTCAATCGAAGGTGACCCAGTAACAGTTTCCTCTTCTATAGCCATAACCTCGCTCCTTCATAATCGAGTGTACGATACCACACCTCGGTCAAGCAATTAGTTTGTCCGCAATGGATTTCGCATCGTCAGATTCAACTCCACCGGCACGCACCGCTTGAAACTAAAGAGGCTTTTCTTGAATTTTCCGAACACGTAAACGCGTCCGGTTACCGGCCACACATCTTTCGAGTCTCGCCAATCACCGATCGCGGCCAACACGGCGCTGGGCAGATAGATGTAGAAACTAAGCGGGTCGCGCAGAGTCGACGGCTTTTTATTTGGCAGATCGAAAGCGCGACGGTATTCGTCGATTTGGACTGAGATGCCGTTGACGACCATGTCCTCGAACATCAGAAAGTCAACGCGGCCTTTTTGGGTGACCGGCGCCACGACGATCGGAACCTTGAAGGTAATTCCCAGCGGTGTGACGCGCGCGAGTTGCGGCTTGCCGAATTGAATCAGCGCGTCAACGTCTGATCCCGAAATGTTTTGCTCTTCGGTCTGACCGCTGTTGTTGGAGTTTCTGTTTTTTGAATCTGGTTTTTTGATTTCGATGGCGGTGCGTTCGATTTTGTAGCCGCGGATTTCTTTCGGATAGGAACGTGTTTGGGCGAGGGCAGTCGGGCTGGTAATGAAAAGCAGCAGCAAACAAGCGAGACTCACGCCGGAGGCGTGAAAGACAGTAGCCAGGGGTAAGCGCGTTAGCGCGCCACCCCTGGAGACATCGCCAAAAGAAATACGCACCCTGAAGGGGTGCGAAGAAAGCGTGCGTTGTAATTTCTGGTTCACCCTAATTCCTGTGCGCCCTTTCAGGGCGCAGAGATTTCTTTTGACTTGATCCGGGGTTGCGCGCTAACGCGCTTACCCCTGGCTACTTTCTTTCACCCCTTCGGGGTGACCAGCAGCCTCGATCAAATGCTCCACATCCAGCACCAACGCCACGTTGCCGTCCAGCAATTCAGCCGCGCCCGAAACCCCCAACCAGCGCGCGGCGTGCCGCCCCAGTCCGCGCACCAGCGTTTCCTGTTTGCCGTATACGGAATCGACGATCAGCGCGAATCGATCGATGCCGCGGCTGCGAGCCGGGCGATTGGTGTCGGCCTGACAAACGATCAAGTCTCTTCCGCGCTGGCCGTCTTCTTCGTCTTCGGCTTGCGACAGAAGGTTGCGCAGCGACAGTACCGGCAATTCTTGCCCATTCCAATCGATGGTGTTCGTGCTGCTGATCTTCTTAGTCTCCGGGGCATCGAGGGAACGGTGATCGGCAACTCGCGCCGAACGAATGCCATAAAACTGATCGTCCGAGCGGACGAGCACACAGTCAACCAGGGCCAGGGCCGCCGGCAGAATCATCACGAACGTCGTGCCGACGCCAGCCTCAGTAGCGACCCGCACTTGACCGCCGGCCTGCTCCATCGCGCGATCCACAACGTCGAGACCAATCCCGCGGCCTGACAATTCCGACACCTCCGACGCAGTCGAAAAGCCGGGGCGGAAGATTAGCCGCAGGCATTGGTCCATCGACAAGCCCTCGCCGCTGCCGGCGATGCCGTGTTCAGTTGCAGAGTTGGCGATCCGATCCAAATCGATGCCGCGCCCGTCGTCGGTAACCGTGATATGAATGTAACTTCCTTCATTGAAGGCCGCCAACTTTACTTTTCCCATCGCACTTTTCCCGGCCGCAATGCGCGCTTCGGGACTCTCGATGCCGTGGCCGACCGCGTTGCGCACCAGATGGAGCAAAGGCTCAGCGATGGCGTCAGCGAGCGATTTGTCGATGCCGACGTCGCGGCCTTCAATCTCGAATTCAACCTGCTTACGGAGTTGGCGCGCGGCCGTCTGTCCGGCGCGCGTTGCGGTGCGCTCGAAAACTTCCGCGCACGGCACCAGTCGCAACTTGATCAGGCGCTCTTCGAGTTCGACAAATCTTCGGCGCAGACGCGCGACGGCGATGTCTACGGCGGGCTTGTTCGCGGGACCACTGAGTGATTCAAGCGCGTTGGTCGTTTCGCGAAACAGCTCGCTGGTTTCTGAGACAAGTTGGTCAAGCTCGTCCAACTCAACCCGAACCGTAACCCTCTCGACGGGAAGAGCAGGTGGCGCGATCGACGGCAGAGTTTCAGGGAGAAGTTTTTCGCCGGCCGCCCCAGGTTCGATCTTCAGCTCTTCGAGTTCGATCCGACCCAGCGCCGCGGCCAGCCGCAGAGTCTCGTTCGAGACGAGCTCAGCAGCGTAAAGCAAACGGAAGTTAATCTCCTCCGCGTTCGCCGGCTCACCAGGCACGGTGGCGATAATCTCGCCGCTCTGGCCCAGCAACTTGCTGAGTTCGCGGAACTGCAGGTCAAAGCTCTCAAGGGCAAAGCCGGCCGAGACGATGAAAAGTTTTGCGCCTTCGCGGATTGCTTCGCGCGCGTGCTGGAGATCGTATTCGCTGAGCGCGCGCGCAATCTCCGCCGGCAACGCCGAGCGCAAACCGCTGGCGATGGTTCCCTGTTTATTGCTCTGTGCCGCCAGCGCGTGGAGTTTTACGACTACTGCGTCCGTCCCTGGTTCGCTCTGTTCAGACGGCCCGGCTGCCAGCGCGCGCGCGATTGCGTCGCTTGCATCTTCAAACGCATCCAGCACGTGGTCGGTTATCTCGATGCGGCCCAGACGCACTCCATCGAGCACGCCTTCGAATTCGTGAGCGACCCGGCTGACGCTTTGCAGACCCAGCGAGCCGGCCGATCCTTTCAGCGTATGCACGCGCCGAAAAATTCGCGCGGCCAACTCGCGGCGCTTCGGTCCGCGCGCGCGTACGACGCGCAGTTGCTCGAGATCGCGATCAAGCCTTTCGACTATTTCGCGTGCATCGGCAATGAATTGGCCCTGCTCTTCGTCCATGCCCGCGAGCAGTTTAGCTCAAGTCGCTGTTTTTGGTAGTAAGTTCTCGGATTTTAAGAGGCGAGGTCTTTCTTCTCTAGCCATGGCATTCAGAGTTTGTGTAAAAAATCGGTTAAGGTGAAGACAAACAAATAAAGCTAACCGCAGAGGTCGCGGAGTTTTTCGCAGAGGTCGCTGAGAAAGGCGTACTTTGCGTCCCTCTGCGCATTCCTCGGCGTCCTCTGCGGTTCAAAAGCACTTTGTTAACCACACATCAGGATGTCTCCGTATCTTCGATCGGACCGTCACTTTCGCCTTCCTCTTCGTTCAACGTTTCGGCCGCGGGCGATTCCCGATCCAGATCGCCCTTGATGGCGTCAAGAATTCCGTTGATGAACTGCGTTGCTTCGTAGGTCGAAAACCGGCGGGCAATTTCGAGCGCTTCGTTTATCGTGACGGTGCGCGGCGTGGCTTCGTGGAGGAATTCGTAAACCGCGAGTCGCAGCACATTCCGATCGACCAGCGCCATTCGGGTAATGCGCCAGTGCTCAGCGCGAGAGCGAATGCGCTCGTCAACTTCTGCCAGATTCTGAAGCGTGCCCAGCGCCAGACGCGTGGCAAACTCGCGGGCATCGGGCTCCATCTCACCGTCCGCCAACTCAGACCAGAAGGTGCGCGCGAGTTCATCCCCGCCCGTTTCGGAAACGTCAGCCGCAAAGAGCATTTGCAAGGCGCATTCGCGCGCCCTACGTCGCGAACCCATAAGACTCAAAGGATGAGGGATGAGGGATGAAGGATGAAGAATGAAGAAAGCCGCTCAAAAATGTCGTCTGTTCATCCCTCATCATTCATCCCGCATCCCTTCTGAAAAGCTTCCCGATAAAGATTAACCAACTCAACCGCCGCCGTGGCCGCCTCGAAGCCTTTATTGCCCAGCTTAACCCCGGCGCGATCGTTTGCCTGGTCCTCATTCTCCGCCGTAATGACGCCAAACAGCAAAGGCACTCCGGTCTTCAGGCCCGCTTCGCCGATGCCGCGCGCGGTTTCAGCGGCGATGTATTCAAAGTGCGGCGTCTGTCCGCGAATAATCACGCCCAGACAAATCACCGCGTCGAACTTGCCCGACTCAGCCGCCTTCAGAGCGCACAGCGGAATTTCAAACGAGCCCGGCACGCGAAAAACTTCGATCGCCTTCTCGTCGGCCGAAAGTTCCGCGAGCGCATCCAGCGCGCCATCGATCAAACGCGACACGAGCGAATCGTTCCAGCGGCTCGCGACAATCGCGAAGCGAAAGCCTTTGGCGCTTACCGCTCCCTGATCCGGTGGCTGTGAAGTTTCCAATCGCAAGTTTGAGTGTGGCAGTTAGAACAAATTGAGTATAGTGATGGGCCCGAACGCTGACAAGGCGCGTCGCGCGTTGGGTAATGTCCTACTTTGATAAGAGGTGTTCAGAGTACCGACTTTAGTCGGGTTTTTGTTGGGCGAGAAAAGACCCAACTAAAGTTGGTACTCTATACGCCGTCAAGTCAGGACACCCCCCAATGCGTGGTCCCGGGTGGTACTGACCTCGTACCATCGCAGTGTATGATAGGCCCAAGTTCGACATGAACGGATCGAGAAGGAGTGAGTGAGAGTGAGAAACGAACCTATTGTGCTTCGGAATAACCGGACGCGTCTGCTGTTGACGTTGCTATTAGTTTCATCCGGGCTGATTTTCTCAGCGCCGCGGGAAGGGAACTCAGCCGCCACCACCGCTGCCCAGCCGCGAAAGGGCGTCGTGGTCTTTGCCGTCTCAGCCGAATCCGGGACCGGCAGCATGGACGCGGTCGTGATCGTCGACGGCAAACAACTGCGGGCGCCGTACAGCGACGAACAGAAAGACAGGCAGAAGAGTTTTGCCAATGAATACTTTGCGCCGGGGAAAGTCTATCGCCTGATTTTCGGCGGCGGCGAGGCCGGCAACGTAACCGTGAAGAAGTGGAGCGAAGGATGCAACAACATTCATGCGGAAGTAACTCCGGCGACCACCGCTCGGCTCGGCGGCAAAGTGATGGCGCTGGCGACAAATTCCGAATCGCTGGGCAAGCGCGCTTCGGCAAGGCGTCCGCCCACTGACGCAGAGCGCGCAGGCGTGATGACTTTGATGAAGAGCATCTACGCGCAACGTCGCACTCCGGCCGGTCTGATTGCCTCGATCAAGGTTACCAATATCACCGCGACGGATCTGAATGGCGATGGCAATTACGAAATGATTGCGAGCTTCACCCTGGCTTCTAAGAACAAGTTCGAACGCGATCTGTTTCTGATCGCCCACCAGCAGGGCGCGGCCATGCGCGCCGACTTTGTGAAGTTCCAGGCTTACCAGCCGCCGCCGGAAACGTTTCTTTCCAGCATTGATTTTATCGACCAACTCGATCTCGATAGTGACGGGACGGGCGAAGTCTTTGCCACTCAAGGCGGCTTTGACGGCTACGCGCTTTTGATTTTCAAGAGGGTCAACGGACGTTGGCGGCAGGTTTTCGAGACCATCGGTGATGCGTGCTAGTAAAGCAGTGAGCAGTGGGCGGTGAGCAGTTAGCAGTTACCACTCTGCTTTGGCGATGTATTTCAGAACGTGCTTGATGGAAGTGACGCTGTAGGTGCCGTCGCTCTTGCGCACCGGGATGTGGCGATAGCGGCCCATCGACATCTTGTTCAAAGCTGTCGCAACGGAATCAGACTCGTTCAGCGTTTCCGGGTTTGCACTCATCAAATCTTTGACGGCGGTGTCTGGGGAACTCGCGTTCTTGCCGGTTAATTTATTCAGCAGGTCGCGCTCAGTGAAGATGCCGACCAGCTTTTCGCCGTCCATTACCAGCGCGCAGCCCAAGCCGGCTGCTTTCATTCTCTTGATCACTTCGAGCGCGGAAGTGTCAGGCGAGACGCCAAGGAACTCCTGTTCGAGCTGTCTGATGTCGTCCGCCATCACGGAGCGCGACATGCCTTCTCTGCCGGCCCGGGGCACGTCGAGATTGAAGAGCGAGGTCATGCACTCTTCGCACCGGTCGGCGCCTTCCATGTTGTCATGACCGCAAGAAGGACAAATCATTCGTCGCTATCGCTCCTCACTCAAGGCAAAAGTAAAAAGTAAAAAGGAAAAAGGGCAAACTCTAGTTACGAAGCTGCGACGGCAATAGCTGCATGTCGGCGACTCTGCACTTTTGCCTTTTTACTTTTCCCTTTTGCCTTCTATTCCACCGTCCACATATCGCCGCTGTAGATCAACTTTTCCAGAGTGCCGGGGCCGGACTTGGCGATCGCGGTTTCGATCTGCTCGGCCATCATCTGATCATAGCTGGGCCGCTCAACCGCGCGGAAAACGCCGACCGGTTGCGGAAAGTCAGGATGTTCCATGCGCGCCAGCATGAACGCCACCGACGGATCCTGCAGATTGATGTCGTGAACCAGGAGGTCGGCTTCGGTGATGCCGTTCTCGCCGACGCGAACGACTTCCGGATGCGCGCCGTTCATGCGAATGCCAAGGTTTCGATCCTTGCCGAAGATCATCGGCTTGCCGTGCTCGAGATAGAGAACTTTGTCGGGCCGCACGCTGCGTTCGGTAAAGTAATCAAAAGCGTGATCGTTGAAGATGTTGCAGTTTTGATAGACCTCGAGAAACGACACGCCTTTGTGTCTTGCGGCGGCCTCGACCATCGCGCCCAGATGCTTCACGTCAATGTCGATCGAACGCGCGACGAAGGTTGCCTCGCTGGCGATCGCTAATGAAAGCGGATTGATCGGATAGTCGATCACGCCCATCGGCGTCGACTTGGTGCGTTGGCCAAACACCGAGGTGGGGCTGTACTGGCCTTTGGTCAAACCGTAAATGCGGTTATTGAAAAGAATGTAGTTAATGTCCAGGTTGCGCCGCAGCACGTGCATGAAATGATTGCCGCCGATCGAAAGCGCATCGCCGTCACCGGTGATCACCCAAACGCTGAGTTCGGGATTCGCGGCCTTGATTCCGGTGGCGATTGCCGGCGCGCGCCCGTGGATGCTGTGAAAGCCGTACGTGTTCATGTAGTACGGAAAACGCGACGAGCAGCCGATGCCGGAGACGAAAACCATCTTCTCGCGCGGGATGCCGAGTTCGGGCATCACCTTTTGCACATTGTTCAGGATCGCGTAGTCGCCACAGCCCGGACACCAGCGCACTTCCTGATTCGAAACGAAATCTTTCTTCGTCAATTGTCCCGGCGGGGGCGCGGCGTGAAAGATTGCTGCGCCGCCTTCGCTTTCCGCCGAGACGCTGGCGTCCACCTGCGCCTGGCTTCCGTTGCCGCCGGAACCGTTACCTTGTGTGCTCATAATTGCTCCTCGATGTTGTTGTTCCGGCCGCGTTCGACGGCTGCGAATAGCTCCAAATACTTTTCCCGGACATAAGGACTAAGCTTCTCGGCGAACTCGCCGCCAAGGTTCTTAATCTTGATCATCTCCTGTACGTCAGCCAAATCTTTCAGCCGGTCAGGCGCCGTCATGCCCGATGCGAGCTTCAATTCGATCAGCTTCTCAAGAGTTGCAAATCGAACCCCGTCGATTTCGACCGACGCTTCCAGTGGGTTTGGAAATCGGACGGGCTTTGGCTTACCGTCACCCGGGTATTCGCCAGACGCGATTACGTCGATCCTGACCCCGTCTCTGGTTGATCGCAGCCTTTTCCTCGCACCCGGAAAAGCCGGCGCATATCCCAGTCCGATAAGCTGTTCGTGAAACTTGTTCAACCCTTCGGCCGTTAACACCAGGTCTATGTCCTCGGTTAAGCGTGGATATCCGTGCGCAAACAATGCTACTGCGCCGATGACCACATAGTCGATTTCATGCTCCTTAAGGTCTGCCGCCAGATGCGCCAGAGCGTCGTTAAGACTTCCTTGTCCCATAAAGTAACGAAGCGCTTCCCCGTACAATTCAACTACTGATCGCGAATCGGAAATCACAAATACTCCTCAACCTTTCCGACAATCTCGCGAATCTGGAATGGCCGCCCTTTCACTTTCGAGAAGGCAATCGCATCGACCAGGTACTTCGCGCGAATCATCGTGCACAGTTGGCCCAGGTTCATTTCCGGGATGATCACGGTTTCGAATCCGGAAAGGACTTCGCCGAGATTCCTCGGAAACGGACTCAAGTGACGCAGATGCGCGGACGAAACTGATTTACCTTCGGCCTGCATTCTCTCGACCGCCGAAGTAATCGAGCCATAAGTCGATCCCCAACCAAGCACCAGAACTTTTCCGGTCTTTTCGCCAAAGATCTCCAGTGATGGAACATCGGCGGCGGCCCGGTCGACTTTTTCCTGTCGCAGCTTAACCATCAGATGATGGTTTTCGGGATCGTAATTGACGTTGCCGGTGATGTGCTGCTTTTCGATGCCGCCGATGCGGTGTTCCAGTCCGGGCGTTCCGGGAAGCGCCCAGGGCCGAGCGAGCGTTACTTCATCGCGCGCGTACGGCATGAAGTTAGTTGGATCGGTGGTGAACTTGACCTCGATCTTCGGGAGCTTGTCGACGTCGGGCACGGCCCAGGGCTCGGCGCCGTTGGCGAGATAGCCGTCAGAAAGATAGAAAACCGGGACCATGTATTTGAATGCCAGACGCACGGCTTCGATCGCCATGTCGAAGCAGTCAGCGGGTGTCGCTGGAGCGATCACAATCGCCGGACATTCGCCGTTGCGTCCCCACACGGCCTGAAACAGATCGGCTTGTTCAGTCTTTGTCGGCAGGCCAGTCGACGGCCCGCCGCGTTGCACGTTGATGATGACCAACGGCAATTCAGTCATTACCGCCAGGCCGATTGCTTCCTGCTTCAGAGCGACGCCGGGTCCGGACGTTCCCGTCAATCCCACGTGGCCGGCAAAGCTCGCGCCGATCGCCGCACAGACCGCGGCGATCTCGTCTTCGGCCTGAAAAGTTTTCACGCCATAGTTCTTGTGGCGCGCGAGTTCGTGCAAGATGTCGGATGCTGGCGTGATCGGATAAGAACCATAGAACAGAGGTCGTCCCGCGAGTTGCGCGGCCGTCACGAATCCGATTGCGGTCGCTTCGTTGCCGGTGATCTTGCGATAGCGGCCGGGCGCGATAACGGCCTTCTTAACGGTGTAGTGCGTAGTGAAAACTTCGGTGGTCTCGGCAAAGTTGTAACCGGTCTTCAACGCGACTTCGTTTGCCTTTACCAGCTCAGGGTTCTTGCCAAACTTCGCGTTGATCCATTTCTGCGTAGTTTCCAGCGGACGGTCGTACAGCCAGTAGAGCACGCCGAGCGCGAAAAAGTTTTTGCTCCGGTCAATCTCTTTGCGCGAGAGTTGCACGGCGCCCTTCAAGGCGTTGCGATTGAGGGTCGAGATAGGCAACTTATGCACGCGATAGCCGGCCAGCGAACCGTCCTCGAGCGGATTAGACTTGTAAGCGGCGTGCTCGAGATTATCTTTCGTGAATTCGTCCGTATTGATGATCAGCGTGCCGCCCTCTTCGAGATCGGGAAGGTTGACCTTCAATGCCGCCGGATTCATCGCCACCAAAACGTTCGGCTGATCGCCGGGAGTGCGGATGTCGTGATTGGAAAAGTTCAACTGAAAGCCGCTGACGCCGGGCAAGCTGCCGGCAGGCGCGCGAATCTCTGCCGGAAAGTCCGGCAGCGTCGAGATGTCGTTGCCCACAATTGCCGACGTGTTAGTGAACTGCGTCCCCGTCAACTGCATGCCGTCGCCGGAGTCGCCGGCAAAACGGATGGTGACGGTGTCGAGTTCTTCGAGATGCTTGTCGATTGTTTCGACCGGTGGTTCTAAGACTGCGCTCATGTATCTCCTGAATTTGCGATTTTAGATTTTAGATTTGCGATTTCGTCTGCTCTCAGATTCCCGATTTCCAGCGACCCAAAGAAGACAGGTCAAAAATCACAAATCAAAAATCGAAAATGGTCGTCATCCTCCGTCAACGGTATCCGCTACCTGCGCCGGCAGCGGCGGCAGGTTCATCGTGGCTTTCGGATAGCACTCCGCCAGATAAGTAATGATGTCGAACACCGAAATCGAGCCGGCCAGCTCGCCTTTTTTCACCAGCGGAATGTTGCGAAAGCTTCTTTCATTCATCAGACGCACGGCCTCGCCAATCGTTGCCTCAGGCGAAAGCGTTTCGACGTTCGGCTGCATCCATTTGCTGATCGGAGATTCCATGTCAGCGTTCTCTCCCAGAACTTTTGTCAGCAGATCGCGCTCGGTAAAGATTCCCGCCACGCGACCGTCGTCCGAAACGATCACGCAACCTCCCTCGTCGCCCTTCATTGCTTCGATGGCTTGCGACAGCGGCGTGTGCGGCGAAACCGCAACGTAGTCGTCTGTCTGCAAGACGCTGACGCGCTGGTCACGAGCATTTGCAAGTCGGTCCATTATTGAGAGACTGCTTCCTGATTCTATCGGATCTGTTGACGGCCCTTCACGTTACTATTTATCCGTCCGCAGTGTGTGGCAAGCGCGCATTCTAGCACAAAGCGCAGACGTGTCAGAACCGAGAGCGGTAGCGACCGGATCATGGAGTGAACTTCCATATGCACTGGTTGGGTGTCGTAGTTTAATCAAGGGCGAGTGGCATGATCCGGTCGCTACCGCTCTCGGTTCTGACACAGGCGCTAAGTGCCAGTTTTGGTGATGCGACTGTGCATCAGACGAAAAAAAACAACCGATCCTAAAACTGGCGATAAACCATGTACAGTCCGCTCTTCTGAATGATTTGGCAGTTGAAGCAAGTCTCTTCAGAACTAATCACGGTCGTGCCGGCGGGGGCGCGCGTTCCTTCATCCAGATGAACAAAGTCCGCACGGTTCCGGCCTTCGACCGCCGCGTACCACAAGCCGTCCATGTAAACCGGGCCATTAACTCCGTCCAGGAGGTAGATAGGTTTGTTCGGCTGCTTGAGCGCTTCGTCGTATACGATCTTGTAATCAACGTCGAAGTAGAAATCTCGCTGCGGTCCCTCGCGGCGAAATATTTTCTGAAAGTAAATTGCCTGGAGCGCAATCGTTAGTAACAGGATGGCCAGGATCGATCGCCGCGCAAATTGAGAGAGAGTCCGAGCCGCGTCGCGTTCGGTCTGGACTACAAACAGCCGCTCGAGCAGAAATTCCAGCGCCGGGATCGTGAGCACGAGCAGAAAAACCGGATACGCAATCATCCGCAGCGAATGAAACTGATCGCCGGTGAGCGAGCCGGGAATCACCGAAACCAACGTTCCGTAAATGACAAAGCGCCACCAGGGCGTGCGCCAGTGCCGCCCGATCACGACGACCAGCCCGATTGTGACCAGAATGAAAGCTCCAATCAGGAAACTGCCCAGCGAACCCGCCACGTGATGACGCGGGTTGCCGTCGCCATCGAGCAGCAAACTGATTAAGCCGAAGTCTGCCAGATATCGCCGGGTAAACATTGGAATGATCTCGCGCCACGTCGATTCAGGTTTGATGTACGAGATCAGATAGAACCGTTGCGTCAGGACGCCCGGATGGTTTGACTGGAATATCAACAAAGGAATCAGTGTCACGACATACGCAACCCACGTTTTGAGCACGCCGATAAAGCGTTCGTAGTTCGTCGCAAAGATCACCAGACCAAATGCCATCAGCATTCCCAGCAGGCGTCCGATCGAATAGGTGTAGGTCAGAAGCGCCAGCGTTGCGGCTATGGCCAGGACGTTCAGCCATCCCCATTTCTCTCTTCGCTGCGCGTAATGAACTGCGAGCAGGAACAGCACCACAGCCATTGGATAGAAAAACGTTTCGAGCACGAGGCGGCTTACTTCGAACAACCAGGGCGTCAGCAGTGCGATCGCGGCGACGATGATCCCGACTCTTTTTCTTCTGGAAATTTGCCGGGCTAGAAAACCGAGCAGCAGACAGGCGGCAAAGACCCACGCCGCGCCGAATATTCGCGCCGCCAGGATGCTGGGCTTGATAAAGAAGAAGAGAATCGAGAGCAGGTAAATCTGCGTCGGGTTCGCCCACTGCGTGAAGCCACCGGTGTAGAACTGAAAGAAGAGTGGCCAGCGCTGAAACTCGCCGGCGCCAGTGTGCGCGATCAGGTAAGCGTTATAAGCGACGCCCGACTCGTCAACGTAGAAACCCGGCGGATTTTTCGATAGTCCATTAGTGTAGAGCAGAAAGAGCAGGACAACGCCCACGAGCGCCAGTACTAAACGAGCGAGTGTGGTTCCCTTTACCATCAGGCGCGGGAATATATTTCACGTTTCGGTTTCAGTCAACGTTATGCCGACAGGATCGGCGGTACGAAGGCTGTTCGACAAACATCGGGCGCTTTCGGCATAATCCATTCATGCCTCAATTGAGTGAAAATGTGGTGCTTGATGCTTTGCGGCAGATCAAAGATCCTGATCTGCACAAAGACATCGTGACGAGGCCGGAAAAAGAGTGACGGCCAGGTCGTCCGGGCGGAGACGGAGAATCCGGCAGGACCATTTTCTCTTGACAAATTATCTAACCCGAGCAGTTCGCGCGAAGACGCAGGTTGTATGATGGTCGAGGTATCAGTGATCAGGAGGTGAGATCATGGCGGAGTTCGCAAAGGTAGCAACGGCTGCCGAGTTGCCTCCCGGCCAGGCGAAGCTGGTGGAGGCCGGAGGGAAGAGGGTCGCCCTCTTCAACGTCGGTGGCGCTTATTACGCCATCGACGATACGTGCCCCCACAGGGGCGGTCCCCTGTCCCAGGGCCCTGTCGAGGGGGAGACGGTGACCTGCCCCTTGCACGGATCGAAGTTCGAAATCAAGACCGGGGCGGTGCTCGCGCCGCCGGCCGCCACGGGTGTGGCCAGCTACCGCGTCCGCGTGAGCGGCTTGGACGTCGAGGTGGAGGTCTGATCTCTGATCGGTGGCCGGGGGATCAGTAGCCCGGGAACTCCTCGTAAGGGGATGCGGTCCCGGCCGACTTTGCCGTCGGACGCCGAAGTCCAAGTGGTGCCTGTGCGCTCGCATGGCGACGGCGCGCTGGATTTTCTGCGCCGCCACCCAGGCGGTGTGCCGTGGAGGCGCTCGGTGCCGGTGAGGTCGAGGTAGGCTTCGTCGATCGAAACAATCTGCACGATGGGCGTGAAGTAGTCGAACTGTTGGCCGATCTCGAACGAGTCGCCGCGGGGTAAGGACGATGGAGATGCGCTGGACGACCGCTGCGAGAGCTTTTGAGACGTCCAACACGTCGGAGTTCGACAAGCAGCCGGAGCCGCCCACCGCGCTGGACATCACACTCGCGTACCACGAGCGAACGAAGCACCGTCCGTTTCGGTTTGCGCCCGCTCTCGGTTACATGGACTGGGACACGCAACCCGATCCATTCCGCCGATTCGAAGGCGCTGCTGTGCTGCCTCTCGATCTCCTGCCCGTGGGGCCGGAGCCGCGCTATGAGCCCGCATTCGCGCTCGGCCACAGCACCCGAACCCCGCTGGATCGTGTCTCGATCTCCCAACTCTTCCAGGATGCGCTCGCCCTCTCCTCGTGGAAGCAGGCGGGGAGCTCTCGTTGGTCGCTCCGGGTCAATCCATCGAGCGGCAATCTTCATCCGACCGAGGGCTACCTGGTCGCCGGGCCCATCGCCGGTCTTCATCCGCGGCCCGCGGTCTACCACTACACACCGTTCGAGCACGCGCTCGAGCTCAGGGCGGAGTTGTCGGGCGAAGCGTGGCTGAAGATCGCGGCACAGCTCCCTGAGGGTGCAGTCCTCGTGGGCCTCACGTCTATCCACTGGCGCGAATCGTGGAAGTATGGCGAGCGGGCCTTCCGCTATTGCCACCACGATGCTGGTCACGCGATCGGAAGCTTTGCTGTGTCTGCCGCGGGGCTCGGCTGGGAGGCGAAGCTGCTCGAAAGCGTCACCGACGGCGATCTGGCTGTGCTCCTGGGTGTGCACGTCCAGACCGGGGTCGAGGCCGAGCACCCAGACTGCCTTTTGGCCGTTTTCCCCCAGGGGGCCGGCTTCACGATCGACGAGCAGCGAGTGTTCACCATTGTGGGCACAGTGTGCGACGAGCTGCGTGGCGCGCGATGGTCTGGAGCGCCGAACCGGCTGAGCAGCGATCATCATCTGTGGCCCGTCATCGACGAGGTGGCCACCGCAACGGAGAAGCTCTCGCGCCCTGGCGAGGCGTTCTGGTCTCCGATCGTCTTCGAGAACAGCTCCCTCGAGATCGGCGACTCGCCACTCGCGCTTCGCCGCATCATCCACCAGCGGCGCAGCGCAGTCGCACTCGATGGCCATACGGGGATCACACGCGACGCCTTCTACCAGATCTTGCTCAAGGTCATGCCGGGTTCACGGCAGGTCCCATTCACCACGCTGCCGTGGCGCCCTTGCGTCGATCTCTTGCTCTTCGTCCACCGCGCGGCGGACTTGACTCCCGGCCTGTACGCCCTCTTGCGAGACCCCACGCGCAAGGAGGCGCTTGTGAGAGCGATGGATCGCGCTTTCGCTTGGACGCGACCAGAGGCGTGTCCCGAGTCCTTGCCCCTCTTCTTCCTCGAGGGCGGGGATGCGCGCCGCGCCGCCCAACAGACGAGCTGCAACCAAGAAATCGCTGCCGCCGGCGTCTTCGCAGCGGCCATGCTCACCGAGTACCGCGCGTCCCTCGAGGCGTTCGGGCCCTGGTTCTACCGCCGCCTGTATTGGGAGACAGGCGTCATCGGACAGGTCCTCTACCTCGAAGCCGAAGCAAGCGGCATCCGCAGCACCGGCATCGGCTGCTTCTTGGACGACCTCACACACCAGGTCTTCGGACTCACGGACGACCGTTTCCAGGTGCTCTACCACTTCACGATGGGCGGGCCGGTCGACGATCCACGCCTGCAGACGCATCCACCGTATCAGCACCTCGGACGTTAGAGTCCACTAGTTACGATGCAAGCAGCCGAGTGGTAAAATGACAACAAATTTCACACGCATGCGCAGCGCGCGCAAGTAGAGCGCCGGGAGAGCAAAAGTGAAGTTACTATCCATTGAAACCACACCAAATCCAAACAGTATGAAATTGAATTTGGACGAGAGGCTGGCCAAAGGGATCGCGATTACATATAGACACGAAAATAGAGGAGATTGTCCAGCCTACATCGAAAAGATCCTTGCCATCCCAGGCGTCAGCAGTGTCTTCCGTGTCGAAGACTTTATGGCTATCCAGCGAAAGCCAACTGCTGGATGGGAGGATATCTTGTCCCAGGCCCGCGCCGTACTCGAATACGCCGGTTTGAACAACGCGAAGCCAGAACCCGCAGGAACGTCCGATAAGGAATGGCGCGAGGTTATGGTATCGGTGCAGTATTTTCGAGATCTGCCAATGTTGGTCAAAGTGTCCTCTGGTAGTGAAACAACTCGCTTGCCGCTACCCGAGAGATTCGGTCAGGCTATTCAGCGCGCGAGGGGTGCATCGGAAAACATGCTGATGGAGCGAAAGTGGATAGACGAAGGTCCGCGCTACGGGGAGCTGCGCGACGTCGGCGAGGCGGTGGTGCGCGAGATTTCAGCCGTCTATGATGAAAAGAAGTTACAAGAATTGGTTGAGAGCGCCTATCACCCTGACTTACATAAACCGGTTAAAGCGAGTCGGGAAGAACTGGGCGAACTGGCCGAACTAGCACGCGCCTTTGAATCGCCACGTTGGGAAGAACGGTTTGCTGCGCTAAAGGAATTGGGCAGAAATGCAACAGCTCAGATAGATTCTCAAGCTCTGTCACTAATTATCAGAGCTACAAAAGATCCAAAGATGTCGATTCGCCGTTTAGCGGTGGTCTTTCTTGGGTTGATAAAAACTCCTGAAGTCTTAGCTCCACTTTGTGAGGCTCTGAAAGACGAAGCAGTTGGGGTGCGCCGATCGGCAGGCGATGCACTAACGGATATAGGAGACAGACGGGCGATTGGCCCGATGGTTGAGACATTAAAAGATCCGAACAAACTTGTTCGTTGGCGTGCCAGTCGATTTCTTTATGAGTTAGGCGACGAAAGCGCTCTGCCCGCACTCAGAGAGGCCCAGGATGATCGCGAGTTTGAAGTGGCGATGCAAATCCGGCAGACCATTGAACGGATAGAGAGCGGCAAGGCTGGCCAGGGACCGGTTTGGAGACAAATGACCCAGGGGATTAACTAGTGTAGTCGAACGCTCACGACCTCGGATTTAATGTGCTCGCCGCCGTCGAGCACGCAGAGCGACCGGGACGCAGCGGCAAGGTGCTGCTTGCTGATTGAAGACCTAGCTAAGGCACGATTGATTGCGTTTCCATTGGGCTGTCAATGGATTATTCTTGGCGACAGTCTCGAGGCTCTGCCGCCCGATGTGCGGAAGGTCTCTGACCTTCCGATAGCAACTGAATTAATTTTGGGGCTACGCCCCATATTCGAAATGAACAAGTTTCAAATCTCACGAGACTCACAAACACTCTACATTACTAGGGCTCGAAATTGATCGCATCGAATGGAGACGCGGGGCGTAGCCCCAGAAGTTTTGGTGGCCGTCTTTCGGAAGGTCGGAGACACTTCCGCACATCAGGCGGCGCAGCCGCGACCAGAACACCAGGTGCAAGTTGGCCCAAAGGACCCGACCATTAACTCGTGGACCATCCCACCTTCTGACTTCTGACTTCCGGCTTCTGATGTTAGCGCCCTCATCTAACAGCACCATGAACGGTGATGATGATCGCCTCCAACTGCGGTCGGGTTTCTTCAGTCCTTACACTCAAGTGTCTCAGGCGTGCAACATCACTGACATATCTAATCAGTAGTTAGGCGCTAGCGATAGATAAATTTAGAATTCCGACTTAGTAAAGTATATGGCGAAATGTTGGGCATCAATACTTGGGGGATGTAGCCCCACACAATCGGGAGAGCATTATCTTTCGGAGTGTTTGTGGGACAGCGAAGAAATAACGGTCAAAGGTTTGTGGGGATCGGAGGAAAAAACCATATCTGTTGCTTCATTAACTGTGAATGCTCTCTGTCGTACCCACAACAGTGATCTATCTGAGTTGGATACAGGCATAAGAAAAATCTCAGATACAATCTCAGAACTCCACCGGCTGGCCGATGTTAGGGCGAGAATAGGTAAGGGTAAATTGTCCAATATCCCAGAACTGCGAGTTGACGGGAATATTTTAGAGAGATGTGCTACTAAGTTTCTGGTCGGGCTTTTTTGTGCTGTAGGCAAAAAATCATATTGGCATGAAACTAAATCAAGTCCTCTCCAGCCGCCTGAAAAGATTGTTAAGGCAATCTATGGCTTTGAGCCGTTCGTAGAGCCTGTAGGATTATATCTTGGATACGAGGTTGGCGACCGCCATTATCATGAACGTGGAATGGTTAGAACAGAAACGCTCATGCATCCTGATGGCGGATTAGTTGGGGCGAACCTCGACTTAAATGGATTCCGCTTTCTTGTATGGTTGAATCCAGAGACAGTACACGCATCATTTATTGAGTCCTCTGCTGGAACTTTGTTTGGTCCGGGTGCGGCGGAGTTAATGTATCATCCAAGGAAAGTTATATTTAAGTTGGCTTCTCAGCGGCTTATATTTGATTGGAATTGAAATTGTCATGGTAAGGCGCGCCTAACAACTCATTTCAACCCGACGCCTCGATAGCATTTCTCTCATGCTCTTTCCTTGCGCTCATGTTGTATGCTGCTCGCTCGGCGCGGGTTAATTCGGGCGTTCGGCGTTTCCCGTTCTGCAAAAGTATAGGGGATAAGATTGTGAAACTTAATCGAATGTGGCACATACCCTATGTAATCCTATTCACCCTCTGTTTAAGTAGTCTTTCTGTAATCGGACAAAATAAACGGCAGCGCCCTCAAACTGTTGGTAAGACACCGACACCTTCACAACAACCTTTAAGCTCCCGTCAGATTGTCGAGAAGGTGTCCCAATCGGTCGTACTCATCGTAACGCAAGATGCGGATGGCGAGCCATTAGCTCAAGGTAGTGGATTCTTTTACGGCGTGCCTACTCCGCCATCACTTGCAAACAATCCCTATTACCGAATGATGACGGAGAAAACAAATCTCGTGGCAACGAACCTTCACGTCTTTAAGCGTGCGTGGCAGGGCTACGTCAAAACTTTGAATGACGGAGTGACTTATAAAATCAAGCAGGTCGTAGGTATTGATATAAAGCATGATATATGTGTATTAGAAGTTCAAGGAACATCTGCCTTGCCGCTAGTGCTTGGACACTCGAATCAGATTGCTGTTGGCGATGATGTTTATGTTGCAGGTAATCCTAAAGGACTTGAAGGCTCTTTCTCCAAAGGAATTGTCAGCAGCATTCGACAAAAGCAAGGACTTATCCAAATAGATGCAGCAATTTCATCAGGTTCAAGTGGCGGTCCCGTTGTCAACAATCGTGGCGAAGTGATTGGCATAGCGGCTGCGAGCCTTAGTAGCGGACAGAATTTAAATTTTGCTATTCCCGTTATACATTTGGCGCGTTTGCCACTCTCATGGCAGGCTACGGTGAATGCCGCAGGAGCACTTGCGGTTACCGATAAAGAAGAAGACAGGCTTGTGGGACCCGTGCAGAGCGTTGTTATTAGAGAAGCAGAAATTGATAATAGGAATAATCAATCTATAGAGGCTGAGCCTGAACTGCAAACGAGGGAAACATATAATGAAGTAGGGGCGCAAACCAGATCAACTGTCTATAAGGCTGATAGTAGTATTTTGGATTTGACGTTTGAATATGATGAGCGAGGCATGAGATCTCGCGCTATCGTCATCATGCCTAACAGAGAGCCAAGTGAAGAAACATACACTGACGCGGAAAATCTTCACTTGAAACTAAAGAATCGCAGTTATAGCGTTACCAAAAAAGATGAATATACTGCCAAAAATGGTTCAAAGGTCACAACAACCACTACTTATGATCGTGATGGCAACGAGATTGAAAAGCTAAGTTCATCTGATGGTACAACTATAAGGCTAGTTACAAAATATGATGAGGAAGGTAAAAAGGTCGAGACAAGAAGATATACCAATGGTGTTCTTGAACTCAAACTCATTAGCCGATATGTCTACAAACTGGATGGATATGGAAATTGGATTAAGCAAACCGAAATGATTTCTTTACCAAACAAACCTGATGTTCGTATCCTTCTAAAAGTAATTTACCGAGAAATTACATACTATCAAGAATGAGGAATGTTGACGGGATTTAGCTAAATGGTCCCAACCTGTATTCCTTATGAATTCGCGCATACTCCTTGTTTGCCCACTGCATTTCCTTTATTACAACTGGCAGGAATCGGTGGTGGTCTGGCACATCGTGCATACCGGGAGCGGGGCTATAAGGTGAGTCGTCGATGTATTCGAGATATTCTCTTAGGGCTTTAACAAATCTCTGTGCGACATCTTTTGAGGGATTCTCTACGTCGTAGAATTCCTTCATAATCGGATACATCGTTTGTTGTTTGTGCACACTTATGAAGCTTGGCAAGAATGTTTCTTCGCTCATAGCCAGCAGTTTAGCATAATTTGAAACGTCAGATGTTGAGTCATGTATGCCCCGCAGCCGAAACTCATTCAACCCGACCGCTCGATGGCGTGCCTTTCATCCTGTTTACTTGCGACGAAGGTTGAATGCTTCTCGCTCGCGGCGGGTCAATTCCAAGGTTATGCTTCAGGTGAACAACTTTCTCATTTACTCCAATCGCTCAAATGAATCTAAATAGTCAACTAGACAAGATCCTGTTCAAAGGAGTTCTTGAAGAACTCACGAAAGCTGAAAAGTATTGGGCGTTGGGCGAGGAGATTGCAAGGAACGCGCACGCGACAAATCGGTCGAGAGTCGCCGGTCTATTTGGAGATATGCAACGACTCTATGCTGGTCAAATAACCTTGGCGCTATGTAGAGCATTTGAGCCCACAAGTCCAAACTACCCGATCAGAAGTATTCCCGCTGCTTTGGATTTTCTTAACACTCATGCCAGTAATCTAAGGATCATCAGAAAGGATTTCGTTTTAGGTAAGCTAGCCAGCTATGGCCTGCCCGAGAGTGAGCTGGCGGGCATGTCTGATGTTCGAATCACAAGAGCGGTTCACAGCCATTTCGTAGCTACGCTGCCAACAATCAAGAATCCAGACGAGTTGTCACAATCGTTAGTTGCGCTAAAAAGCGCCAGAGACAAGTCCTTAGCCCACCGTGAGGCAATCGAGATTCAAGATCTTCCTAAGACTAGCTATAAAAACGTATACCGTTTGATTCAATTTGTGAGAGAGTTTTTGGAAATCGTGGGAAGTGGCTATACGGATCTTAACTATTCTTCAGATCCAGACTGGTTCGCAGCTAGCAGCGCTCAGAAACTTGCGTCCGATCTGAAGTGGCTGCTCTTGAGAGCTAGGATCGTTAACCATTAGTTCTTCGCTCGGGAAGCATATCACGTCGTTGAACCGGATCACGGATAGCTCACTCTTCCATCTGTTCTTTGCTTTCCACGTTGTTACTAATCGCCGCGCCGGGTCAATCGGAACGTTAGGCGGCTATGCTTCGCTCGTTGCTGGGAGAAGAATGACGAAACACGCCAGCGCGATCGTGTTACCACTGAATGATCCCGCGCGCGTCCACGCCAGAGGCTAACACTGCCAGCGCGTCGTTGATGCCGTCGAGATGGTAGGTGCGAGTGACAAGTTCGCGGAGCTTCAGTTTGCCTGCTTGATAGAGCGTGACCAGGTGAGGGATGTCCAGCAGCGGACGCCCCGAACCGTAGAGCGAGCCTCGAAGGCGCTTCTCCTGCATCACGAAAGGGAAGGTGGGGATTGAGGCGAGCGCGTCTGTCCGCGACAGACTAGTCCCGACAAGTCGGGACTGCGCCGCCTTTGCGCGCGGACAGGAAGTTCCTGGTGAAGGAACTCCTGCCCAGTGGTCGCGTGCTGATGCACGGAGCGGCCTCAACATGCCGAAAAGGAGTTTGAGCGGATCAGTTGAGTACGGGCGATTGAGTACAAACCTATGGTCCAGTCGAAAATCGAAACCTTCACCGCAATGCTCGCCGAGCAGCCGGAAAACGCCATGATCTGGTACGGCTTGGCCAGTGAACAATACAAACTGGAGAACTGGGCTGAGGCAGCGAAGTCTTTGCGCCAAGTCGTGAGTCTCAACCAAGATTACACGGCTGCCTATCAGATGCTGGGAACGGTCCTGGCTAAAGCGGATGACCTTGCCGGGGCACAACAGGCCTGGAGAGATGGCATTGAGGCCGCGGGTCGTACCGGCGCGTGGAAGGCCGGGCAACATATGCAAGCCTTGTTGGCGGGCGTTGCCGGCGCCAATGAGGCTTGACTAGGGACTGTAACAGTTGATTTACCGGCTCGTCGTTTGTCAAAAAGCCGTTAGATCAGATACGCTCCTTGGTCATCTAATACCCCTATGGTTCAACTAACAGAACAGCTCGTGCCAGAACAGTTCGTGCTCGATGCGCTACGGCAGATCAGAGATCCCGATCTGCACAAAGACATCGTCACGCTTGGCTTTATCAAAGACTTGAAGATCGACGGCGGGGACGTTTCGTTTCGCATCGTGCTCACCACGCCCGCGTGCCCGGTCAAGGCTGAGATGGAGAGCGCCGCGCGTGAATATGTCAGCGCGATCCCCGGCGTTCAATCCGTCAAGGTAACCATGGATGCTGAAGTGCCGAAAGGCCGCGGCATCGGCGACAAAGTTTCCGTGCCCGGCGTCAAAAACATCATCGCGGTTTCGTCGGGTAAAGGTGGCGTTGGCAAATCAACGGTCGCTGTGAATCTCGCGGTCGCCCTCGCAATGGACGGCGCGCGCGTAGGTCTGATGGACGCGGATGTCTACGGACCGAACGTGCCGATCATGCTCGGCGCCGGTCAGGCGCGGCCCGAAGTTGAAGGCAACAAACTGATTCCCGTCGAAGCTCACGGGGTGAAACTGATTTCGATGGCCGTCCTGCAGCCGGGCGACAAACCTCTGATCGTTCGTGGACCGATCCTGCACGGACTAGTGAAGCAGTTTCTTTCCGACGTGAAATGGGGCGAGCTTGATTACCTGATTGTGGACATGCCGCCCGGGACGGGTGACGTGCAACTGAGTCTCGCGCAGCTGGTGCCGGTGCAGGGCGCCGTGCTGGTAACGACGCCGCAGGAAGTCGCGCTCATCGATGTGCGCCGCGCGCTCCGCATGTTCGAAACCGTCGCGGTGCCGGTGCTCGGCGTGATCGAAAACATGAGTTACTTCATCGCGCCCGACACGGGGAATCGCTACAACATTTTCGGTGAAGGCGGTGGCGAGAAGCTGGCGACCCAGTACGGTGTACCGTTTCTCGGCTCAGTTCCGATGGGGATTGAAGTGCGCGAAGGCGGCGATAAAGGCGTTCCCGTCGTTGTGGGTCACCCGGAATCGCCACAGGCCCAGGCCCTTCGAAAAGTGGCCGAAGAAGTGGCCCGCCAGGTCTCGATCGAGGCCATGAAACCAGAGCTTGTCGTTTTGAAGAAATCTCAGTAAGATGGCTCTGGATTTGATCGTAGTACGTGATCGGCAATCAAAAAAACAGGAGTTCACACTAACATGTCAGCTAACCCAGCAACTACAACGCCTACAGCCACTGCACCGCCCACGGCGCCGGCCATGACTTTGAACGTCACCGAACCGGCGGCGGGTGAGATTAAGAAGTTTATGACCAGCGAAGAGGGTCTGCCGGAAACAGCGGGCCTGCGCGTCCGCGTCGTGCCCGGCGGCTGCTCGGGATTTCAGTACAGTTTGAATATCGAAGAAGAGTCGCGTCAGGGCGATTTCATTCTCGACGAGAAGGGCGTGCGCCTGTTCGTCGATATGTTCAGCGCACAGTATCTAAACGGTGTCCAAATCGATTACGTCACCAACGTGATGGGTTCTGGCTTTACGTTTACGAATCCGAACTCGACGGGAAGCTGCGGCTGCGGCTCTTCGTTCACGGCGTAAACAACGTTACAGAACCGCGAGCGGTAGCGACCGGATCATAATTTCTTCATGGTGTTTGGAAGGATCCGGTCGCAACCGCTCTCGGTTCTGTCACCAGCGCAAAAGCGCGCTCCGGCAAAAAGGCTCGGCCATTTCAGTTGGACTGAAGGCCGAGCCTGCTTTTGTTTAGTGCGTTCTTCGCTAGCGTGTCAGAAGCCCGCGCGTAAGCAAGGGCCACTCTCGCCTCAGTCGACTATCGACGTCAAGCAATACCTCGTCACTCTATCTTCATGATGAGTGCTCGCGGGTCTAGCCCTCCCTCACGGTCGGGCTTCTGACACTACTGCTTACGAACCAACTTCCATCCCGAAGGCAGTACCGCGGCGGCCAGCAGAATCTTGATGATGTCGCCAGGGACCAAATTCGTTACGGTTTGGGTAAGCGCCAACATCGGCGGCGTATGCCACGCAAACGAAAACCAGGCCCAGCCGCAGAACAAGATCACTGCAGAGCCAATCGCCATTGCCGCCGCGGCCGAAAGGAAGCGGCGATCCCAACCATGCTCAGCAAACGCGCCGGTGATATAGGCAGCCGCCGGGAAAGAAATCAGATAGCCTCCGGTTGGTCCGACCAAATGCGCGAGGCCGAAGTGACCGCCCGCGAAGAAGGGAAGTCCGCTCGCGCCCTCGATGAGGTAAGCGATGATCGCCAGCGCCCCCAGGCGCGAGCCCAGTAGCGCGCCCGTAAGCAACACGGCAAACGTCTGGCCGGTAATCGGAATTGGTCCAATCGGAATCACGACCTGCGCGGCTGCGGCGGTGAGCAAGCTGAAACCGATCACCAGACCGACCTGACGCACTACGTCGAGCGGCGCGAGAGCCACGCCCAAAAGTGTTTCGCTCTTCGCAACTGAAGTATCAAACATTCTGATCTCCGACCTCTTACGGTGTACGACAAACTTCAGTTTGTCGCTGTTTCTATTGTCATAGCTCTCCGCAAGTAAGAATCGACAAACTGAAGTTTGTCGTACAGCCTTTCATGGGCGCACGCACAATACCGGACACGGCGCATTTCGGAGGATGAACTCAGCCGTATCGGTGATGCCGGCACCGCCGCCGGAACAAAGCGCCGTGGTTATCGCTAACAAATCTGCCTTGTGGCGTCCCGCGTGTTCCACGACCGCCTCGCCAACGCCGCCATGCAGACGCCGAATCTTGCCAAACGATTCCGACGCGCCGGCTTCAGCAAAAAACCTTTCCAGCGTGGCGTGCCCACCGTCGGCCGGCTCTTCGTCACCTTCATTAAAAACGCACAGCGCTTCCAGCTTTGCCTTGGTCCGTTTGGCAATCGACGCGGCCAGCGGCAGAATCTGTTTCGAACTCTCTGCCAAATCGGTCGCGTAAACAATTCGCTGAAAACGATCGATGGGACGCGTGGTGCGTCGCGGGCCGTACAGCCGGGCGATAATCGTGGGAATCTTCGAATCGCGCGCCACCTGCTCGGCGACGCTGCGTCCCAGGAAAAACTGGCCGACGTCCGAGCGTCCATGCGAAGCCATGACGATCAGATCGCAACCGCGTGCTTCCGCGTCGCGCATGATCACGTGCGCCGGATCATTTTCGCCCTTCGGAATAATCGTTTGAATTACTCTGACCGCCGACGCGCCCGTGGGCGACGCGGGAAATTCGTATCGCGAAGTCTCAGTGATGTGCGGATCGCCGCCGTCTGAGATATGAATCGAATGCACGGTCGCCTCGAACTGCGCGGCAATGGCCACGGCCAGCGGGAAGGCGCTGTTGGCCACTGACGAGAAGTCCGTTGGAAACAGAATCGATCGAATCATGGTTCAGTATAGGCCGAATACTATAGGTCGCATAGGTCGAATATGTCCTATAAGTCTGATTCTAGTTTTCCCCGCCAATGCGCATCTTGTGGAATGACCGCCAGACAAAATACATCGACACGAGGAAGAAAGCGCCGGCCAGGATGTGGCTAGCCAGCGGCCCATTCTTTCCGAACTGACCAGTCTCGCTGCCGATGCTAACTGCCAACTCAACTGCCAGCAGGCCGAACAGCGTCGTGAACTTGATCACCGGATTCAGCGCCACCGAGGAAGTGTCCTTGAAAGGATCGCCGACAGTGTCGCCGATCACCACCGCATCGTGCAGCGGCGTGCCCTTCTGCCCCATCTCGACTTCGACAACTTTCTTCGCGTTGTCCCACGCGCCGCCGGCGTTGGCCATGAAGATGGCCTGATACAGACCGAAGATGGCGATCGAAATCAAATAGCCGATGAAGAAGAACGGTTCAACGAACGCGAATGCGAGCGTCGCAAAAAAGACACCCAGAAAGATATTGAACATTCCTCTCTGCGCGTACTTCGTGCAGATTTCCACGACCTTCTTGCTGTCCTCTACGGAGGCTTTTTCGACGCCTTCCAGTTTGATGTTGGCTTTGATGAATTCAACCGCGCGATACGCGCCGGTGGTAACTGCCTGGGTCGATGCGCCGGTGAACCAGTAGATGATTGCGCCGCCGGTAATCAGGCCCAGGACAAACGGCGCGTGCAGCAACGAGAGGCTGTCGGTGTTCCGGGTTAGCCCTTCGGTCAACGTCATGATGATCGAAAAGATCATCGTCGTAGCTCCGACCACCGCAGTGCCGATCAGCACCGGCTTCGCGGTCGCCTTGAACGTATTGCCGGCGCCGTCGTTTTCTTCCAGCAAGTGCTTGGCGCGCGCGAAGTTCACGGCCATGTTGTGTTCGCTCTTAAGCTGTTCGGCGATGTTTGGCTGTTGTTCGATCAGCGAAAGTTCGTAAACCGACTGTGCGTTGTCGGTGACCGGGCCATACGAATCGACGGCAATCGTTACCGGGCCCATGCCGAGAAATCCAAACGCCACCAACCCGAACGCGAACACCGCGGGCGCCGCCATCAGCGCGCCGACGCCCAGCGTGCTGAACAGAAACGCCACGCCCATCAGGCCGACGATGCTGATGCCCAACCAGTAAGCTGAGAAGTTGCCCGCGACGAAGCCCGACAAGATACCGAGCGACGCGCCGCCTTCCTCCGCCGACTTCACAACTTCCTTGACGTGTCGCGAGCTGGTGGAGGTGAAGACCTTGACCAGTTCGGGAATCACCGCGCCCGCCAACGTGCCGCATGAAATGATCGTCGCCAGTTTCCACCAGAGCGTCGAGTCATATCCCAACACCGGAACAATCAAATAGGAGACGACATAAGTGGCCGCGATGGAAACGATCGAGGTGAGCCACACCAGCGAAGTCAGCGGCGCTTCAAAGTTCATGTCATCCACGTTCGCAAATCGGGCTTTGGCGATTGCGCTGTTGACGAAATACGAAAGCGCGCTGGAGACCAGCATCATGATGCGCATCACGAAAAGCCACACCAGCAACTGAACCTGAACCTTCGAGTTCGGGACGGCCAGCAGGATAAAGGTAATCAAAGCCACGCCGGTGACGCCGTAGGTTTCAAAGCCATCGGCGCTGGGCCCGACTGAGTCGCCGGCATTGTCGCCGGTGCAATCTGCGATTACGCCCGGATTACGCGCATCGTCTTCCTTGATCTTGAAGACGATCTTCATCAAGTCGGCGCCGATGTCGGCAATCTTGGTGAAGATGCCGCCCGCGATTCTCAGCGCAGCCGCGCCCAGCGACTCGCCGATCGCGAATCCGATGAAGCACGGCCCGGCATACTCGCCGGGAACGAACAGCAGAATAACGAGCATGATCAGCAGCTCAACGCTGATCAAAAGCATGCCGATGCTCATGCCGGCCTTCAACGGAATCGCGGAGATTGGAAAGGGCTTGCCTTCCAGACTGGCGAACGCGGTGCGTGAATTCGCGAAGGTGTTGACGCGAATGCCGAACCACGCCACGCCGTAACTGCCGGCGATGCCGACCAGACTGAACAGCAGAATCATCGGCAGCGTAACCGCTACCGAATGCCCGGGCACTGGTTTCAGAACCCCGAAGTATGCAATCACGATGGCCGCGATGAACACCCAAAGGATCATTATGAATTTGCCCTGAGTGATCAGATAGGTCTTGCAGGTTTCATAAATCAGCTCTGAGATTTCGCGCATGGCGCGATGCACGGGCAGGTTTTTCAACTGAATGTAAATTACCAACCCGAACATCAGACCGAGAAAACAAAAGAGCAGGCCGACGAGCAACAACCGATGCCCATCGATCCCGAGAAAGGTTACCGACGACAAGTCAGGCAGCTTTAGTGCGGCCTCACCGCCTTCGCGTGGCGAGGCGAAGACAGCCGGGGCGCCGAGCGCACAGCCGATGATTACAAATAAGAGAGTTAATAAGCGGCGACGCATCGCCGTGGCAAAGTTCGACATTAAATTCACTAGTAAGAAGAATCCTTTCAGTTTCGTTGATGCGATTAGCGAGATTACAGCCGCGCTGAAAAGCCGATTATTATTGCCGATTTGTGAGGGAACTGTCCAACGCGGCGCCGGACGAAGGGATCCCTTTAGGGGTTCCTGTTGCTATCGAACGGAAGCTTACGTTACGAGGGTGTTCTGCCTTCCTGTTGGAGCCGTTCCTCGATCCAAGCCCGTACCATTGTTTGATATTCGGCCTTGCCATGCCGATCAGCCACCGTTTTCAGCTTTTCGACGAGGCGACTCGGCAAGCGGACGGCGTTGGGTGTCCTCTGAGTTGCAGCAGACATCAACTCATCCAGACCCTCAGGCCTCATTCCATGATATTCAGCCTCGACTTTTTCTTGCTGCCGTTTTGATAGTTTTGCAAATTTCTTTTTCATCGTTTTTTCTTCTTAGACTTCAATTCCCAGCCTGTAAACACCCGTGCGAGCCCGTTCCCTTTGTCTTGAAATATAAGTCTTAGCCTTCTGCCACGATCAGTTCTACCATCGATAATATATACGTCGTCGAAACGTCTGTCGTCCAGCGCGAGAGCATAATCGTGAAAAAAGCATTCCACGGCTTCTTCCGGCTCGACACCATGGTCACGCAGATGTTGCACGTTCCCATTCTTCTTGTTCTCATCATCCTCCCATTCGAAATGGTCCCAACCAAATGCAGCCATTCTTGCTCCCTGCTAACAAGGGACTTTATTCTAGGCTTCGGCAAGCGTTGCCGCTTCGGAACTCAAGTCCGGACGCCTACGCCCACCGATCCACTTGCGCACCGAATCGATCAGAACAATCACCGCCGCGGTCATGATCAGCGCCGTCAGCGAAGTGTTGATGTAGCCCTGCGTCGCTGACGCGGGGTTCTGCGCTTGCGGCCAGAAGATGTCGCGAATCGATTCGTAGCCGGCGACCAGCGTGGTCGTCGCGACAAACGAGAGCGGCGCAATCGTCACCCAACAGTAGCGCGCCTTGCCCATGTTGATGATGACTGTAGTCGCAACGCACAACGCGACCGCGGCCAGCAATTGATTCGCGATGCCGAACATTGGCCAGATCGTTGAGATCGATCCGCTCCAGATAAACGCCGTCCAGGCACACACGATCACGGCACTGGTAAGAATCGATCCGGGCAACCAGTTTGGTTGTTCAAGCTTCTTGTAGAATCGCCCGCCGAATTCGCCCAACAGAAATCGAGCGACACGTGTCCCCGTATCAATAGTGGTGAGGATGAACAGCGCTTCGAACATGATTGCGAAGTGATACCAATACTTCATCAGGCCGCGCAGACCGGGAATACCGTCAAAGATTTTCGCGATGCCGAGCGCAAGTGTCACCGCGCCGCCCGTGCGGCCGCGCAGATTCTTCTCACCGGATTCCTGTTGCAGGTGATCGATCTCTCGCGGCTGAAGATTGAAGCCCTGCGCGGTTTCCTGATCGACCATGCGGACGTACTTTGCCTTTTGCGCGTCGGTGGTTTGCTGCGTATTGATCGCGAAATAGTCGCCCGGAAAAAGCGACGTCGCGGCGATCAAGGCAACGACGCCCACCACGCCTTCCATCAGCATCGCGCCGTAACCGATCATCCGCGCGTCGGTTTCCTTCTTAATCATCTTTGGCGTCGTGCCGGATGAAATCAAAGAATGGAATCCGCTGATCGCGCCGCACGCGATGGTGATGAAAACGAATGGATAGACCTTACCGGGAATGACCGGCCCGCCGCCGCTGACGAATGGCGTGAACGCCGGCATCTGCAAATTCGGATGTACGAGCATCACGCCGATGATCAGAAAAGCAACCGTGCCGATTTTGAGATAAGACGAAAGATAATCGCGCGGACAAAGCAGCAGCCACACCGGCAAGACTGACGCGACGAATCCATATGCAGCCATCAGCAAAGTCACTTTGTGCGGCGAAAGAGTGAACGCCGCGGCCCATGATGAGTCGGCCACCCGGCCACCGAGATAAACTGCGAACAGCAATCCGATGACGCCAATCACGCTCGCTTCCACGATTTTCCCCTTGCGGAAGCGATACATGTAGAGCCCCATGAAAAGCGCCAGCGGGATCGTGAATCCGACCGTGAAAGTTCCCCAAGGCGATTCAGCCAACGCATTCACCACGACCAGCCCGAGTCCGGCCAGCGCGATCACCACGATGAACAGAATCGCGATGCCCGCAACTACTCCTGACAGCGGACTGATTTCAGTCCGGGCGATCTCGGCCAGCGATTTCCCTTTGCGTCTGATGCTGGCGACGAGAATCATGAAGTCGTGCACCGCGCCGCCCAGGCAAACGCCGATCACCAGCCACAGAAGTCCCGGCAGAAATCCGAATTGCGCCGCGAGCACCGGCCCAATCAGCGGCCCCGCGCCGGAGATTGCGGCGAAGTGATGGCCAAACAGAACGTACTTGTTGGTCGGAAAATAATTGTGGCCGTCGTACATCGTCTGGGACGGCATCGGTCTTGAGTCATCGAGCGCCAGCACTTTCGCGGCGATGAACGCCGAATAGTAGCGATACGCGATCGCCAGGATGCACAACGTGCCAACAATGATGGGCAGGGCGTTCATCTTCGTACTCTGAATAACACACAAGAGGCGTAAGCTCAACAGTGCTGCGAACGCCGCGATGGCGACTGAAAGGTAATCGAGGCGAGGACACACCCTGACTTGACTATCGAACCGGATTAGACGAAAGTCTCGTCGCGTAGCGTATCGGGATCGCTAGCGACAGCTGGCGGTTGACTTAAAATCCCTCATGAAGACTTTCAGCGAACGAAAACTTCTTGCTGCGGCGCTTTGTCTTTGTGTCGGATTGGGCGCGCTCACGCCGGCGGCATTTTCGCAAAAGAAGAAAGCGCCAGCCGGAGCCGTTCCGCCGCCGGTTAATGAGGAATTTAAGTTTGGCAAAGTTGACCTGGAATTACTTGATCAGGTTGACCTGCTTGACCAGCGATTTGAACGCGACGGCCTGGTGCTTGAAGGTGAAGCGACGAATGCTTATCTCGAGAGAATTGGAAACTCGCTCGTTCCGAAAGGCCTCACTCTTGACCACGTAAAGTGGAAGTTCCGCGCCTTGCGCGATCCACAGCCGAATGCGTTCGCACTGCCAAACGGATCGATTTACGTTACGACCGGGCTGATGTCCCTTCTGGACAACGAATCACAGCTCGCGTCGGTGCTGGCCCATGAACTTACGCACGTGATGCGCCGACACACGTACATCCAGAACCGCAGCAACCGCAAGAAATTTCTGACGATGAACATAATCGCTGCGGTGGGCGCATACGCTCCGGGAGGAGTGGCTGGCGCAGTGATTACCATAGTCACGACCATCGCTCCTTTCATCGTTATCGCGACGATGTATGGTTACAGCCGCGACCTTGAACGTGAGGCTGATCTAAAAGGCATCGACATGATGATCAGCGCTGAGTATCCGCCGGAAGAAATGGTCAAGGTGATGAAGCTGCTCAACAAAGACATCGAAGGCGAAGAAATACGGCTGTTCTACAACGACCATCCGGCGTTGCAAGAGCGAATCAACTATCTCAGCTCTTATCTTGGCGCACGCGCTGACAAGGTAACTCCGCAGATGGAATTGAATCGCGAGACGGCGGCGTACTTTCGCAGCATGGAACCCGCCATGCGACACGATATCCAATTGTCGATCAATGCCGGCCGGTTTCGTTCGGCGGTTTTCCTGGCGCAGCGTTTGGTTGATTTCCACGCGGATTCCGAGAACGCCTTTTGGCTGGCCGAAGCTTATCGCACGCTGGGCCCGCGTTCACCGCAACTCACGGAGAGAGAATTGACCAATAGCGCGAAGAAGGACGCCGCCAAGAAACGCGAGAAGCGTACTGTCGAAGAGGAAGAGCGCGAGCTGCTGGCGACGCCCGCGGGTCAGGAAAACTCGAAAGCACACCAGCAGAAAGCCGAAGAGTTATACCTGCGCGCGTTGAGCGTAAGTGAACCCGTGCCGATGGCACATCGTGGGCTCGGAATGCTGTACGAGAAGTTAAGTCGAACCAATGACGCTGTCAGCGAGTACGAGAAATATGTCGAACTCGCTCCGATGGCGGTCGACCATGAAAGAATTCAAAAACGCATCGAAGCACTAAGGAGGCCTCCGCAATGACATCACATTTTTTTACTGATAACTCGCGTCGGTTTCGCACCGCGAGTCTTACCGGTTTGGTGCTGTTCGTCGCCGCAATTTCACCGTTAGCGGTTCGCGGTCAGTTTCTGCATCCGAAGATCAGCAAGAAGGAAACGACGGTTCGCAACGTCGTCATCATGCCCGCGAAGGTCGAGGTCATGCGCGACAGCATGAAAGGGCCCGAAGGCATGGCGGCTGAGTCGGAAGAGTTGAGCGCGCGCGTTGAGAAGATGGTGGGCGAAGTTCTGGCAAAACAGAAACACATAACGACGCTAAGCGCGCCCGCGCCTTCATCCGCCGAGGGTAATTCTCAGGCGAAGTACAACGTCGCTGACTTCCAAACAAAGTTCAACGATCTGCTACCAAAAATCATGAAGAAGCGCAGCGACGTAAAGAAAGGCCGCTTCACGATGGGCGACGAAGTACTTAACCTGAATCTCGACAAGAGCGCCGACGCGATCGTTTTCATTCGCGGCCAGGGACAAAAGTTGACCTCCGGTAAGAAGACTTTTCAGATCCTGGTGGGCGGAATGCCGGCGTACCTAAAGCTGATGATTGGAATCGTCGATGCTCGTAATGGTGAAGTGCTTCTCTACACGGACCCGATACTCGTTGGCGACCCGACCACTGCCGTTGACCGCTTGCGAAAGGCGCTCGAAAAGGGTTTCAAGAAATTGCCCGCGGGCACTTAGCTCTTTTTCGAATTTAGTCCGAGGAGTTTGAAAGGAACTCGAATGAAAGCAATTAGAACAGCCATACTAATCACAGCGGCGCTCATAAGCACCCACACCAGCTGGCCCGTTAGTGGACAGTCCGCGCCGGCGAAGCGATTGTCGCCAAACGCTCTGGTCTCAGATCTTTATAAGGCGGCCAAACAGAAGCGCAGCCCGTTCTTTCAAACTCGCAGCCGGGCGTTGCTCTACAAATATTTTGAAAAGAGTCTCGCGGACTTGATCTGGAAAGACGCGGTACACTCAAAAGGCGAGGTGGGCGCGATTGACGGCGACCCGCTGTATGACGCACAGGACATGGAGATCAAGAAGTTTGCGATCAAGAAACCGAGGTATGAAGAAGGCCGCGCACTGGTTGACGTAACTTTCGAAAACTTCGGCAAGCCGCAGACGATCATGTTCATCGTCGTTAAGGGCAAGACTGGCTGGAGAATCCGCGACATCGTTTACAGTGAGGGAAGAACGCTGGGGAGCGAATTGAAAGAGAACCGGTAGTGCGATGTCCGAGAAGTTCGCTGACAGAGTCAAGCGGGGCGCTAGCCCGACCGTGAGGGAGGGCTCTGACCCTTACGCCGCTTTACAAATGAGCCCTCCCTGACGGTCGGGCTAGTGCCCCGATCATCCGCAGCTAACCTTCGCGTATCAAACCAGCGTTAAGATCCGCATGCAGCAGCCGATGAAACAAATGTTCGCCCGCCTCGCGACGCACTGACAAACGGCCGGCACTGTAAGCCCGCGACTGCAACCCGCGCTGCACCGATTCGCAGATGTCGAGGTCTTCCTGCTGAATGCGCTCGCCGACATCTACGCTCGCGCGATTACGCTCTCGCGCTGAAGCGGAAACGTCCGCAAAATAAAAGTCGAAAACTACTTCGGTGCGATCGACGGCGAGTGGACGAACCAGATTCGTGTCCATCACCCCTTCGTAACAATTGATCATGAAGTTGGGATAGAGCCAGTAATAAAGCGCGCGCTTACCCGTGCGAACTGCGCTAACTTGATCATCTTCGGCGCGGCTGACCATCGGACTCGACTGCAAGCAAAAGCGCTCGCCGTTTTCGATCGTGTAATGGCTGTAATCCAGGACGCTGTCGAGGCCTTTGTGCAGATGCGGAACGTGATAACCGCCATCGAGATAATTGTCCACGAAAACTTTCCAGTTGCAGTTGAGGGTGTAACTACGGCGCTCGACCCAGTGAAGATTCGCAAGATTCAGAACCTTGATCTGAGAGATCAGATTAGCGCCGAGAAAATCTGTTAGCTTGGCACGCGCATCTTGCGGGTGAATCACGGGCGGGACGCCCGTGCCACGGTTTAGAGATGAACTCTGCTCTCCGTCGAGTCTCACGAATACCCACTGTTCCCAGATCGCGATTTCTATTGGTACCAATCCGTTCTGCTCGCGATCGAAGTTGCAGACGCTGCTGAAATCCGGCGTGCCTTTTAGTTGGCCTTCCAGCGAATACGTCCAGCCATGATAAGGACAGCGCATCTGGTTCGCGCGTCCGGCGACTTCGGTCATCACTGCCGCCGCGTGATGACGGCAGACGTTGAAGAAACCACGCAACTGTTTGTCGCTCCCGCGGACGATCACAACCGGCTCGCCGGCGATGTCAGTGGTGACGAAATCCCCCGGTTCTCTGAGTTGATCGACGCGCGCGGCGAATTGCCACGATCGACCAAAGACCGTTTGCTTCTCAAGCCGGAAAACGTGTTCGTCTGTGTACCAGGCAGCGGGAATGGTTGAGGCTTCGGCGAGCGGCGCCCGCGCTTCATAAGTGTCAATAATCTCTTTAAGGCTTGGCTTCATTGATGAGCCGTGAGAAGCAACCATTCAAGTATCGCAGCCTCTCAGGTTAGGAAGGGTGGCTTGCCCCCGCCATGCTTGTGCTCCCCCTAACAGCGGGGGCAAGCCACCCTTCCTAACCTGAGAGGTCTTCTATCTCTTTAGGTTCCAGTGATGGCCTGTCTTCCGAAGGTCGCTACACAACCGGCGCGGCAGTCTTCTGTTTCGGATTGTAGAACGGCGTCTTCGTCACCTTGACCGGAACGCGATGTCTGATAGCTTCGACGGTGATCTCAACTTCGATCTGCGTGCCCGGCTTTGCATACTCGCGCTTGACCGTCGCGAGGCCGATCATTTTTTTCAAAACGGGCGACCAGGTCGTTGACGTGGCTTTTCCAATCTGGGCGCCTTTGCTAAAAACAGGAACGGCGACACGCGAAGCAATCGGCGAGACCGCAGGCGGCAAGCCAACCGCTTCGTAAAGCTTCTCGACTTCAGTCCAGTCGATTTCCAGTCCCACAATCTGCTTTCTGTGGCCGCGCTTCTTTTCTTCAAGCAGCGCCTGCTGGCCCACGAAACGATTCTTGTCGAGGTGCACCAGACGACTGAGGCCCATTTCGAACGGCGAATACTTTTGTTCTTCGACCAGCGCTTTCTTGCTGCTATTGAAATCGATGTCGATCAAAAGCAGCCCCGCCTCGATGCGCGCGACGTCGAGCGCCAGCATTCCCGCGGGCGTTATGTCGAACGCCCGTCCGCCTGCTATCAAGGCATCCCACACGTTCAGTGCTCGATCGGCATCAACCCAGATTTCATAACCGAGATCGCCCGTGTAGCCCGTGCGGGAAATCTCAACCGGCACGCCGGCAATCTTTCCCGTGGTTACGCGAAAGTATTTCAGGTTCGCGATGTCGGCATCTTCGGCAACCACTTTCAAGAGCCGAGCCGAGGTTGGCCCTTGCAGCGCCAGCGCGGCCACGCTTTCCGAAATGTCTTCGATCTGCACCTCGAGCCCGAGGGCGTTTTGCGTGAACCAGCGCAAGCTGGGGTCGGCCGCCGTCCAGCGATAAATGTTTTCATCCAGCCGCGACACCGTGCCGTCGTCGATTACTTTGCCGTGTTCGTCGCACCACGGCGTGTAAATCACCTGGCCTACGGAAACCTTGCGCAGGTCGCGCGTGATAACGCGATCGACCAGACGCGTCGCATCTTTTCCCGTGACTCGATACTTGAACAGCGGCGAGATATCGATCAGCGCGGCGGCATTGCGAATAGCGTTGTACTCGTGCTCGTGATGAGCCTCGTACGCGCTGACCGTGTAGTAGCCCGACCACTCGCGGTAGTTCAGGCTTTCGCAAAGCCGAAGCGTTCGCTCATGAAATGGAGTGCCAATGGGCATGGTTAATGTTTAGAGTTCAAGCTTTAGCTTGGTGTCCACAAAACAGCAACCTGAAGGTTGAACTCTGAACTCTACGCATTCGCGCGCGCGTTGTCAGAGCGAGCGATTATAAGTATGCTCTCCAGTAGCGAGCAAGGACAATTGAGTTGCTTTTCTATAAACCACAAAGGAATAGGGGAATCATGAAGAAACTAGTCAGACGTACGCTTTGCTTATCGATTGGCGCCCTGGTCATTCTTTCGGTCGGGGGGAGTGCTCTCGCGCAGACCAGTCGCGAGCGCAACACGAAGAAAGCGCGCGAGGCCGCGAATCAATCAGCGAAAGCGGCGCGGGTATTCGATCAAATCATGGGCACGCGAGAGAGGTCGATCCCGCGCGATTTGCTGGACCGCGCTGAAGCGGTAGCGGTTTTTCCGAGCGTGTTGAAAGCGGGATTTATTCTTGGCGGCCGCGGCGGCAGCGGCGTGATCAGCCGGCGCGTGGCGGGTGGCTGGAGCGCGCCCGCGTTCTTCGATCTCGGCGGCGGCAGCATCGGCTTGCAGATTGGCGCCTCCTCGACCGATTACATTCTGCTTTTTATGAACGAGAATGCGGTTGGAAGTCTGCTGGGCGACAAGTTTGAAATCGGCGGCGAAGGCAGCGCGGCCGCGGGGCCAGTCGGAAGATCAGCCAGCGCTTCGACTGACGTAAAGCTGAACGCTCAGATTCTTTCTTATTCGCGAAGCCGTGGCCTGTTCGCTGGACTTGAACTGAAGGGCGTCGTAATCAAGCCCGACAACGAAGACAACCTGAAGGTGTACGGCATGACCGCTCGCGACATTCTCACGGGGTCGAATAAAATCTCGATGGCCGCGATGCCCGAAGGCGTGCGCGTGTTTCCACAGACGTTGGCACGGTATTCAAGGCGAAGGTGACTTCGCGCGCTTCTCCGCTACGCCATTTAACAGTCTTTTAGCGTGAGACGCTGAGCCAAAAACCCAGTTTCATTTTTGGCTTAGTGCGCGGATAAATACCTTAAAGTTCTGAAGTCTCTCTGGAAGACCGGTGTCGCCGCCGTTCACTGCCTTAGTGACCCTCGTCACCGTGGCATCATCTGCACCTCTATCACAGATAGCCCAGATATTATTTGAGTTGAAGTAGAACGCGGCTGAAGCAAGCGGATACTTGGTAGCTACCAAATCAGGGTCAGCTACGCAGTCTTCACCAACAAACGTAGAAAAGCTTGTGTAGTTGTTCTTACCCGTCAGTTGGATATAACCACGGCCTCGGAATTTGAATCCGTCACCTGACGCTTCATCACCATTACCCATCCGGTTGGCATATACTCTGCTACCAATTTTAGGCTGGTTGTGGGCATATGCGGCCGGATCTACATTGCGGAAGTACTTTGGGAACACCTGCATGAGACGATTAGCGCTGTAGTTTAGATTTTCTACAGTAGCCGTAAACCCCGTTGACTCAAGAGCGCACTGTGCCAGGAAGTGAGCCAATCTCAAATTCGTAGTAATGCCAAACTCAGCGGCAGTCGCGGGAACCTGTGCGATGACCGCAGCCGGAAGTTTCCCCGTAAGGGCGGCCAGGTTCAACCCGCTCGTGTCGCCAGTCGGAGCGCTTGGAGTTTCAACATTGGCCGCAGCATTATCCGCTGCCCCGTTGGCGCCTCCGACTGCTGAATCGGTAGTTGCCCCGCCACCGGCGTCGTTCGCGTCTGCACCGGACCCGTCAAGCGCAGCCAACGTCGCCGGTCCCGCGATGCCGTCAGCCTGCAACCCTGTGCTTTGCTGAAAAGCAATCACTGCATCCCTGGTGCCCGGCCCAAAACTTCCGTCTACTCCGTTCGGATCAAAACCGAGATCTTTCAGTTTCTGTTGAAGTGCAGTTACGTCCGGGCCTGATGAGCCTTGTCTTAGTGTCGGCATGCTCTCTCCATTATTGGTAACTTCTTCCTCACTGCATTGTTACTTGACGATCTTAGTAATCGCGATAGCAATTATTCCAGCGATCGAGGGAATCTGTTCGATGAAGTGCTCCAGCTTGCTTCGCTTTTGAGCCTTCAGAATCATCGCCAACGTATCCTGATTCTGTTTTGATAAACGTAACGCTTGTTGCAGATCGGAAATGTTAGCTGCCAAAAGCGTTCTGTTCTGGCCGATCAGTTTGCTTTCTGTTGCCAGCGCATTGGATTCTTGTTTGAGGATATCTCTGATTGCCAACTCCGCTTTGAACTCGTTGCGAAAATATATGGCCCAATCCTCTCGGAACGCCACGTAGTGCTGTTCGAAGCCACCTACCATAACTACGACGTAAATAATGCTTCCGTCGGCTTTATTCGTCTGTCCGCCGTCGAAGGTCACCGAATCCCCAGAGTTGACGGGAAGACTCAACAACCCGCGTTGCAGCGGGTCCACTTCCGTCACGACATCCTGGGCCGTACCGGGTCCTGACGATTCGATTTCTTCGATCACCTGTGCAGCGCTGGGAATTGCCGAGATATCTAACGGCGCAGGAGCAGGTGGCGGACCTGGCGCAGGAGGCGGAGCGGGAACTGCGCCGGGACCTGGAGGGGCGGCTGCGTTTGCCGATCGCTTCACGTTTGCCAACATCAGCGCGGCCGTTTCCTGAGAAGTCGATAAGTCTTGCTGCAAACTTCGCTGAGAGGCGACCAGCGTGTCCAGTTCCTGCTGACGCCTTTCGATTTCTTGCTGCGTCGTTCCGTTCGAGGCGTAAGTGGCTCGATTATCTTTGTCTAGCTTATTGATCGCATTCTTGATCTGATCGTTAAGGTCTTGACGTCTGGCCACATATTTCATCGTCCGGCCGCCAGCCGTGACAAGTAAGAGAAACTTGCTGCCGTCGGGCTGTGACCCTTGGCCAACGGATAGTATTGCTCCTGCCGGGATCGTAGTTGTCCCGCTAGGGCGTTGCAATTGCGCACGAGCCACTAAACTAAGACTCATGACAATCATGCAATGGATTAAAGCCTGTTGATAGAGTTTGGGCTTGGTCATGGTCATGCTCCCTGTATGTCGGTTCGAGTAATCAAAGCGATCATCCGTCTTGCTCGCTCATCCCTGTTCATTGCCAGGATTAGCGGGAATACCGCCAAGAAGGTCACCGGCGGTTTGGTGAAGTTGCGAAATCTGTTGGTGCAACTGCTGAATATTCGCGTTGTTCTGGGCGATAGCCTGATCGCGTTGAGCTACCTGTGCTTGCAGTTGACTGATCTTGGTTGCGTTGGCTTGCACTTGGTTAAGCTGCGCCGTGAAGTCCTGCTCACCACCATTGATGGCATTGATAATCGGGGTGAAGTCTTGCCCCGACAGCGTAGTTAGGAATTTGGCAATGCGCGATTGCTTGGTTGGATCGGTCATCGCGGCTTTTACAGCATCTTCGTTAGCCATAGCTCTTTCCTCCTCATTTGCAGATCGTTTTGAATGTCCCTCTCATAGAGATTGAAGTTAATGAGATACGAGTTAGCTTCCCTTGACTTCAACCCTTCGATTTCTCTTCCAGACTCTTTTATTTCGGTTTGACAATCGAGCGGCCTGACGATGAACTCGTTCGCCATGTCCAGCCCAAGTGGTATCGGGTAATTCAGGCTTCAGTCTACTAAGGCGCAAACCGCCGAAAAATTCCCTCAACAAAATTTGCAAGCCGTGAAGATCGTAACGGCTAGTGTTACTTGATGCCATGCTCAGCCATTCGATTGTTCTTCCTGGCTCTTCCCACGCGGTTCAACGGTCGAGCGGACGACGGTGAACTTACTCAGCATGTCGAGCCAGAAAGCCGCGCCGAGAGAAATCCCCTCGAGCTGTTACTAGCCAACCTGGTTCCAATGACCCGGTATCGGAAACGTGCTGCACTACGGCCCGGATGGTGGAACTATGACTGTTGTTCCTGTTGTTGCCGCCGCTGGCGGAAATACGACTGTTGTTTCCGTAGCGGCCGGCTTCGTGGCGTTTGCGCCAACGGCCTTAGATGTCACGTAGGAGCCTCCGCTGATTCCCAATAGCGCGAGAATGCCGCCCGGGATTGTCGTGGGAAACGCAGGAGGGTTCACGCTCAGGATTATTAGGAACAGGCCCATCGCGATCACAAACGTGAAGATCAGGAACTGAAATCGCGAGAGGCTTGCGTCACCATCGGCGCCGGCGATCAGGTACTGGAGATTAATGTCCCCTTTGATCATCTTATAGATAATCCCGAGCGCGAAAGCGGCGATGAGAATGGTGACTGTCCATCCCATCACCAATGCGAGAAGGTGAAAGTTAGGATCTGGCGGCATTGGCGTTGGTGTTGGCGTCTGTAGTATCAGCAGCAGCATTTTAGTCTCCTTCTTCGTTTGATTTCAGTTGAGAGCGAAACAGCGAAAGACCCTTGCCTCCGAGGTAAATTGAGTGGCTACCGCCGAGGATTAACAGCCATTTCGTGTCGATGGTTGGAAATTGATGCGAGTGTAGGATTTCCGAAAGCAGATAAAAAGCGAATGCCAGGGTGAACAGAAGTAACTGCACGCGCGCTGGGCTAACGCCCCCGAGACCGCTCCTGGTCTTCTCGCTAAGGAGGCCCCGGGTGTGAATTCTTCCGGTAAGTATCTGAAAGGCCACCACCGCTATCAGGGCAGCCATCAAGAAACCGATCTCATACCGAGCGAACATGATTAGCGTTGCCATTTCAGACTCCGTGCGACGATGAGGCAATTCGGCAGTTACTGTGGTTGCCGCTTCACTCGCAGAACTTGCGGCGCGCCGAATAAGACCTTGGGATAGGCGCCTTATACTCCTAGGGATTTGCGCTGTCAAGAACTATTGTGTCCACCAACATATTTAGTTTGTTGAAGAACACCGTGCTTGCGTGAATATGTGCACAGTGCAAGAGTTGAATCATATGGCTCCTGGCAGGAGAATCTTCTGATTACCGAAGGCAAACTCGAAGTATGGACCGTCGGTCACTCGACGCGTCCCATCGAGGAACTCATCGAGGCGCTGAGATCCTTCGAGATCAAGGTACTTGCCGATGTGCGAAGCTATCCCGGCTCCCAACGTTATCCGCAATTCAACAAAGAGAACTTGAAAGCGTCGCTGACCGAAGCCGGAATTGACTACCAGCATTTTCCTGAACTCGGTGGCCGTCGCCGCGCGCGACCGGATTCACTTAATATGGCTTGGCGCAACGAATCGTTTCGCGGCTATGCCGATTACATGGAGACGAAGGACTTTGGGGATGGTATCCTCCGGTTGCTGAAGTTGGCTCGGCTCGGTAGAACGGCGGTCATGTGCTCCGAAGCCGTCTGGTGGCGCTGTCATCGCAGTTTGATTTCTGACCACCTGAAAGCGATGGGAATTGAGGTCAATCACATCATGCGGACCGGGAAATCAGAGCCTCATCCTTTTACTTCAGCAGCCAGAATAGTGAACGGCGAGCTTTCATATCGCGGAGTGTTCGAAGGTGAGAGTTGACGCAGGCTATGCGTGGGCTGGCGGATCACGTCGTAAACGGGAATAATGGAACCATCGAGAGAGCACATGACACCAGGCGAGCACGAGAGAGTCTACCGTTGCGAACGATGTGATCGTGAGACGGGTCACGTCGTCGAATCGATCGGCCCAGACAATCGGTTACACCATGCTTGCTGGGATTGTGTCGAACGACACGAAAAGCGAAACAACCTCAAACCCGGTTGGCGGCGAGCGCACCGCACGCGGAGATATTAATTAGCCGAAAAGGACCTAAGACCTGGTTTGTCTCTTCGCTGAGATGTCCTGGGTTTGTTCCCATTCGCGCCCGTCGCGTTTCAATAACTCATCAGCTTCCTGCGGGCCCCACGTTCCCGCTTTGTAATTAGGAAATGAGCCCGGCGGTTTCGAGTACCATGCTTCCTGGATCGGCGCGACCACGCTCCAGCCGGCTTCAACCTGATCGGCGCGCTGAAACAACGTCGCATCGCCCATCATGCAATCGTGAAACAGACGTTCGTAGCCGGTGCTGGGCGTATCGCCAAAATAGTCTCCGTAATCAAAGTCCATGTCGACCGCCCCGATGCTCACCGTCGGGCCGGGAATCTTCGCGCCAATGCGCAGAGTGATTCCTTCGTCGGGTTGAATGTGCAGAACCAGGCGATTGCTCGAGAGCCGCTCGACCGGCGTGTTGCGAAACAACATGAACGGTGCGCGCTTGAACTGGATCGCAATTTCCGTATCACGCGCGGCCAGACGTTTTCCGGTGCGCAGATAAAAAGGCACGTCGGCCCAGCGCCAGTTGTCGATCAAAAGCTTGAGCGCGATGAACGTTTCCGCGTTCGAATCAGGCGCGACGTTCGGTTCGCTGCGATAGGCGGGAACCTGCTGGCCGTCGATCTCGCCCGCATCGTACTGACCGCGCACTGCCCGGTTCGCAGCTTCTTCGGCCGACGGGCGTTGGATCGCATGCAGGATTTTCGTTTGCTCGTCGCGCACGGCGTCCGCGTCGAAAGAAATCGGGGGCTCCATCGCGGTCAACGTCACCAACTGAAGCAGATGATTCGGCGCCATGTCACGCAAGGCGCCGGCGCCTTCGTAATAACCGCCGCGCTGTTCAACCCCAACTTTTTCCGCCGCGGTGATCTGCACGCTGTCGATGTAGCGACGATTCCACAGGGGTTCAAAGATGCCGTTGCCGAAGCGAAAGACCATGATGTTCTGCACCGTCTCTTTGCCGAGGTAGTGATCGATGCGGTAGATCTGGTCTTCTTTCAGGACCTGCTTGATCTCAGCATTGAGTTTCATGGCTGAATCAAGATCGCGGCCGAAAGGCTTTTCAATTATCACGCGCCGCCAACGATCGTTTTCCTGGCCGGTCAATTGCGCCGCGCCGAGCTGCTCAACGATCGGCGCAAAGTAATCCGGTTTAGTCGCCAGATAGAAAAAGTAATTGCCGTGTCCATTGCGCTCAGTGTCGATCTTTTCGAGCAGCGCTTTCAGTTCAGCAAAAGTCTGCGCGTCGTCGAAATTTCCTGACAGGTAATACAGGCGCTCTTCCAGCCATTTCCAGGCTTCCGGCTCAACTTTCTCGGTGGCAAACTCGCGCATTTCGTCGGTGAGTCGCTGGCGAAACTCTTCCGTCTTCATCTCCGCGCGGGCCACGCCGATGACCGCGAAGTTGTCCGAGAGTAGATTGGCGTGCTTGAGGTTATAGAGCGCGGGGATCAGCTTTCGTTTAGTCAGGTCGCCCGCCGCGCCGAAGATGACCATTATGCAAGGTGGACTTGTGTGCACGTCAGTAGTCACGATTACACCATTTTCCATCTATCATTTGACATCTTCCATTTGCCATCGTGTCGGAAGCCCGCGCGTCAGCAAGGGCGCCCTTCCCAATTCAAGCCCTCCCTAACGGTCGGGCTTCTGACACCGCGACTGACAAATGGAAAATGATCATTCCTTCGCCCGCGGCTCGACGTGACCACCGAACTTCTTGCGCATCGCCGACAGAATCTTTTCCGCAAACGTGTGTTCCTGTCGCGAGCGAAATCGCGTGTACAGTGCCGCGGTCAAAACATCCGCGGGCACGGCTTCCTCAATCGCGGCCATGATCGTCCAGCGACCTTCGCCGGAATCCTGCACGAAACCGGAGTAAGCAGTCAGCTTCGGGTCTTCGAGCAAAGCCATCGCTGTCAGATCCAGCAGCCATGAAGAAACCACACTGCCGCGCCGCCAGACTTCGGCAATGTCCGCGACGTTCAGATCGTAGCGATGCTCGGCGGGCAAATCTTTCGAGTTCGCATTGTGAAAGATGTCAAAGCCTTCAGCATAAGCCTGCATCAGGCCGTACTCGATCCCGTTGTGAACCATCTTCACGAAATGACCTGCGCCTGACGGACCGCAGTAGATGTAGCCCTCTTCGGCGGTGCCGGTTGATTGTTCGCGGCCCGGCGTGCGCGCAATCTCGCCGCGGCCGGGCGCCAGCGTTTTGAAGATCGGATCGAGATGGCGCACGATGTCCTCGGGACCGCCGATCATCATGCAGTAGCCGCGTTCGAGTCCCCACACGCCACCGCTCGTGCCCACATCGACGTAGTTGATATTCTTCTCGCGCAACCCCAGCGCGCGGCGGGCATCGTCCTTGAAATAGGAATTGCCGCCGTCAATGATCGTGTCGCCGGCTTCCATCTTTGCGGCGAGATCGCTGACGGTCTGCTCAGTCGCATCGCCGGCGGGCACCATGATCCAAACTGCGCGCGCTTGCTTCAGCTTACCGATGAAATCAAAAAGCGACTCTGACCCGGTCGCCCCTTCGCCGACGAGTTGCTTTACATTGTCGGGATTGAGATCGAACACGACACATTCATGCCCGCCGCGCATCAGACGCCGCACCATGTTCGCGCCCATTCGCCCCAGACCGATCATTCCCAGTTGCATATCGAGTCCCTTTTGTGTCAGAACCCCGAGCGGTAGCGAGGGGATCATACATTCAAGATGAGCATTCGATCCGGTCGCTACCGCTCCCGGTTCTGACACCCTACCGCAGAGTAGTCATTCCAATGCTTGGTTGATTGCCGTTTCCAGTCTTTGCAAGCCTTCATTGACATCCGCGCCCAGGTGCACACGCAGCGCGCGTCGCCCGCGCTCGGCCAAAACCTCAAAGTCGCCGCGCGCCTGGGCGGCTTTCACAATTCCGAAAGTATATTTCTGCCCAGGCACAGGCAAGTCGATCGCGTCGTCGCAAGTTATTTGCAGAAACACTCCCTTGTTCGGCCCGCCTTTGTAAGCCTGACCGGTTGAATGCAGAAAGCGCGGACCAAAGCCAAGACACGTCGCCACGCGTTTCCGATCGCGCACGGCGTGACGCGCGGATTGCAAAGTTCGTTCGTTCGCATCATTCATATCGATGAAAGCAAGCAGCGCAAAGTAATCGTTGGGTTTTAGATGATCCAAATGCGCTCTTAGATATCCACTCAGCGAACGATCCTTGACCCTCTCATTCACGTCCTTCGCGTTCCGCTCGTCAGCGAAGAGTTTGATGCCTTCACCTTCAAAGAACGGAGTTTCAGCCGGCAGTGAACCGCGGTGCTCATATTCCTCAGTCAGCCTTTTCGTCGCCACCTTGCTCGCCTCAACATCGGGTTGATCGAAAGGATTGATCCCAATGATCGAGCCGGCGACGGCGGTCGCGATCTCCCAGCGAAAGAATTCCTGGCCGAGATTGTAAACGTCAGTAACGGGAATTCGTACGACTGGTTGACCGGCATCTTCGAGGGCATCGACCGAAACATCAAGTGAAGCATCCGTATCGCTTGCCAATCTCAGATATACAAACACACGGTCGTCGCCATACGTTTCGGGCGAGGAGAGCGATTCGCGATCGACGGGAATCAAACCCTTGCCATTCTTGCCGGTTGACTCTGCCAGCAATTGTTCCAACCACGCGCCGAGATCGTAGATGCCAGGCGAGGCTATGATCGTCACTTTGTCGCGTCCGTGGTTGTGCGCCACCCCGAGAATCGCACCGAGAATCACGCCCGGATTGTTCCGCGCCGGGACGTTCGGCCCGCAGGCGCTGACCATTTCATTGGTTCGATCCAGGAACTGCGGGACGTTGACTCCCATCGCCGCAGCCGGAGCGAGACCAAAGTCAGAAAGCGCGGAGTAACGACCGCCGATGCCGGGGCTCCCAAGAAAAATCTTTCGAAACTGGTCGTGCTCCGCCGCCTGCCGCAACTTCGATCCGGGATCGGTGATCGCGACAAAACGCTCGCCGGCTTTCTCTCCTACAGTTTGATGAACGCGCTCGAAGAAGTATTGCTTGAAAATATTTGGTTCCAGCGTTGTTCCGGACTTGCTCGAAACGAAGAAGAGTGTCTTCGTCAGATCGATCTTCTTTTCGACGGCGTTGATTTGCGCCGGATCGGTTGAGTCGAGCACGTGCAGTTCCGGAAACCCTTCGATCTTGCCGAAGGTTTTGCGAAACACCTCGGGACAGAGACTCGAGCCGCCCATTCCCAGAAGCAGCGCATGAGAGAAGCCCGCGTCTTCTACCTCTTCAGCGAATTTCGTAAAGCGCGTCGCATTCTTCTGCTGTTCGGTGACAATGCTCAGCCAGCCAAGCCAGTCCGCTTCATCTCCGCTCGTCCACAGCGACGCATCGCGCGCCCACAGGCTGCTAACCTTTCCGCTCGCGGCCCATTCTTCGAGAGTCGCCTCGACGGCTTCAGATAAGTTGCGCGGCAGAGAGAAGGCTTGACGGTTGATGTTGGATGCCATCGCCTGGTTGGTATCTTCTTATTCACACCCAGCTTTAGCTGGGTGACGGCGGTCCTGCGTACTCATTAACCGTTTTAACGGTTTTCCAACGTCGCCAGGAAACCGTTAAAACGGTTAGCGCGGTTGTGTGCCTCTAGCAGCCACCCAGCTAAAGCTGGGTGTGAATGAGAAGCAGTTGTCAAATTCAAGCCCGACTCACTTCAAATGTTTTGGGCGCGCCTACTCAATCAACGAGCAGCGACAGTACTCTCGGGGACGGACACCAGCCTTCGCAGGCTTTCAATGTAAGGCGACCTGGCAACTCCACGGTCGGTGATAATTGCGGCGATCAATTCATTCGGCGTGACGTCGAACGCGAAGTTGTGCACGGCTACGCCGTCGGGCGCGAGCTGCTGATCGCGCACGTGCGTTACTTCCCTGGCATCGCGCTCTTCGATCGGAATTTGTTCACCAGTCGCCAGCGCAAAATCGATCGTGGAGATCGGCGCCGCCACATAGAAAGGAATGTTATGTCGTTTCGCGAGCACCGCCACCATGTAGGTCCCGATCTTGTTCGCCGTGTCGCCGTTCGCGGCAATGCGATCCGCGCCGACGACCACGCAATCAACCTTGCCCTGCTTCATCACATGACCCGCCATGTTGTCGGTAATGATGGTGACAGGGATGTTGTCTTTGGCCAACTCCCATGCGGTTAAGCGCGAGCCTTGCAGGAACGGCCGCGTCTCGTCAGCAATCACGGCGACGCGTTTGCCGGCATCGATCGCGCCGCGAATGACGCCCAACGCTGTGCCGTAGTCACCGGCCGTGGCCAGCGCGCCCGCGTTGCAATGCGTCAGCACCGTCGCGCCGTCCGCAATCAACTCGCCGCCAAATTTTCCCAGTGCGCGATTCGATTCGATGTCTTCGTTGTAGATCGCCTGCGCTTCGATCACCAGTCGCTTTTTCACCTCTTCAACGTCATGGGTCTCTTTTTTGGCTTTCTGAAGCGCGGTGCGCATGCGCTCGATCGCCCAAAACAGATTAACGGCGGTCGGGCGGGTCGCTGCCATGACTTTGCACATGAACCGGAAATCGTATTCAAGATCCGCAATTGAGGTTCCCACCGACTGGTTTGCTCCGAGCGCGAGGCCCATCGCCGCCGAGACCCCGATGGCCGGTGCGCCGCGCACGACCATCTTCTTAATTGCATCGGCGACTTCTTCGTACGAGCGCAGCGTCAGATATTTTTCTTCGGTCGGCAGCAGGCGCTGATCGAGCATAGAGACGCCTTCTTTGGTCCATTCGACGGTTTTGATCATCGGGCACCGAAATCGAGTCTGGTTTGAAGTTCAGCGCGAATCTTACTTGACCGGGTGGCTGATGGCAACGCAATGGCCCGCAACCTTAGCTCGCGCCCGCTGCCGTGTTTGAATCGGCGTTCAACTGTGCGGCAATCTCGCGTATCTGGCTGGCATGCCGAGTCTCGTGACTGCCGACGAACAGAACCCACTGATAGAGATTGATCGGACCAAGCACCGGGTGCGGTTGCTTAACTTCGCCGAGGGCGAGACCATCACCGGCGAGAATCGCCGCACGGAGAGTTTCTCGCGTCTGCCCCAAAGCGGCCCACGCTGACTCTGACTCGGCGTCACTCGGCGGCCGGAATTCTTCCGGCGCGCTTCTCGGTTGACTACGATCGGCGATTGCTTGAAGAGGAAGACTATTCACAACCGGAGATGTCTCGGTTTCCGGCCCTACGCCGCTGGCGCGTGCGTCGGCAATCCACTTGGTCATCCCTCGGCCAATTCGATTCTCGATACTGGCGAGGTGTTGCAACACCTGCGCGACCGACCAGCGATCAGCGCCCGGCGATTGGTTGCGTAACGCGGAAGGAACAAGCTCGACTGCGTCGCGCAGCGCGCTTCGTTCGGTATCGAGATAATTAAGCACTTCTTCTATTCGAGGGTGCATCTTTACGTTCTCCTTATGCTTGTTTGAGTACCATTACCTCACTCTTCAGGTCAAATCTGTGGCCTGAAGATGGAAACTCGTCCATCTCATGCGTTCGCGCTCTGGCAAGGTTCTGGGTTCAAACCCAACGGCCCCTGGAATGTTTTGACTTCGAACGTCGAGCGTGATACCTTGCGCCGAGTTCAGGAACGTCACGTTCCAGGTTCTTTCAAATGCGTTCGGGTGTCCCGCGTAAAAGCGGGAAGAATAGGGAAGCGGGTGAGAATCCCGCGCGGTCGCGCCACTGTGAAGAGAATCGCTGACATGAAGCGATGATCAAAGTCAGGAGACCTGCCCGGACGATGTTGCAGCTTTTGAATGCCCGCGAAAAGGCGTTCAGGCCGCAGGGAATTTTTCTTTTCCGGAAAAGGTCCCGTCGCCAGCCTGTCGCCGATCGCGTGGCAGAAGAGGTGACGGGATTTTGTTTTTTGGAAACAAGAGCATTTCTCTGTGTGATCTCTGTGGACCTCTGTGCCTCTGTGGTAAATGTTCTCAGACTAAGTTTCACCACAGAGACACAGAGGATCACAGAGGATTCACAGAGAGAGGCACTTCGCTCGATCTCGGCAGGCTGGTTGTCTTAATAGCCGCCACGCTGATCGCCCTGACGGCTTCGTGCTCTCAACCAGGCAACAAAAACTCATCGACAACTGAAACTCGCGAAGTCACCGACGAAGCAGGCCGCCGCGTGCGCATACCCGCGACGCGCATCGATCGCATCGTCTCACTCGCGCCGAATCTCACGGAGATTGTCTACGCGGTTGGCGCCGGTGATCGTCTGGTAGGTGACACGGAATACTGCGATTACCCGGCCGAAGCAAAGAGCGTCGCGAAAATTGGCGACACGATGAATCCGAGCGTCGAGCGCATCATCGCGCTGAAGCCGCAGATCGTTCTCGTCTCAACCGCATCGCAACTCGAAGCCTTTACCAAACAGCTTGACCAACAGCAGATCGCGGTTTTCGTCACCAATCCGGAGAGCCTGGACGATGTGTTTCGTTCCATCCAGACTCTGGGTGACTTATTCGGCGAGCATGACCGCGCGGCAACGCTCGTCGCGGACTTGCACAAACGCGCCGACGCGGTCGAAGCAGCGACGAAGCAAACCAAACCCGTAAAGGTTTTTTATCAGCTCTCTGGCGAACCTTTGTACACGATTGGCCGCGAGTCGTTTGTGACTGATCTGGTACGGCGCGCGGGCGGCGTTTCGGCAACGGCTGATGTGCCAGGGGCTTTCCCCAGATTCAGCGACGAAGCTGCGTTCGCCGCGCGACCGGAAGCGATCATCCTGCCAACGGGCGGCTCGATGGGATCCGCGAACTCAACTATCGTTGGGCCGCTGCGGAATTCTCCGGCGGTCTTGAATGACCGAGTCTACAAGATCAACGGCGATCATTTGTCGCGTCCGGGGCCGCGACTGATTGAAGGTCTGGAAGAGATGGCACGCGCACTGCATCCGGAGGCTTTCAAGTGAGACGTTCACCGCAAAGAACGCAAAGCGGAAACGCAAAGAGCCGCAAAGGAGAAGCAGTTCTCTGCGACCTTTGCGTCCTTTGCGTTAGAAAGGCTGCCCATCAGCTCTCAAGCTTGAATAGATGAGTTACGCACGACAAACAATTGAAACAGGTCGAGCGACGCTTAGTCGCACACTCGCCATTTGCGGGGTGCTTCTGTTTGTGCTCGCGGTCGTGCTGGTCATTGCTTCGGTGATCGGAAGTCAGCGCCTGCCTCTTGCGGCATCGCTGTGCGCGTTGACGGGCAGATCGAATTGCGGGTTGTCTTCCGAGCAGCAGGCAATTCTTTTCGATATTCGTTTGCCACGCATTTTGCTGGCGGGAGCGGTTGGTATGTGTCTGGCGGCGGCGGGCGCCGGCTACCAAGCTCTCCTGCGAAACCCTTTGGCTGAACCTTACTTGCTCGGCGTGTCGAACGGCGCGGCTGTGGGCACGATGACGGCGCTGGTTTTCTTTGGCGCGCACGAATGGAGCCGACCCGTGATGGCGTTTGCCGGCGCGTTGGCGGCGACGTTCGTCGTTTATCGTCTGGCGCGCGGACGAGCAGGCGCGACGCCTGAGCGTTTGATCCTCGCCGGCGTGATCGTCACGACATTTCTTTCGTCGGCGATCGTTTTCATCACGACGCTGATGGACGCGACCCGGATTCGCTCGTTCACGTTCTGGTTGCTGGGCGATCTTTCAGGCACAACGACGAGTTTGCTTACGGTGGCGCTGGTCGCGGCTGCAATTGGGGTGGTCATTCTGGCGCTGAATGCGCGCAGTTTGAATCTGATGATGCTGGGCGAGCGTGACGCTTTCGATCTAGGTGTCGAAGTCAGCCGCGTGCGAGTCACTGTGTTCGTGGCGGCGAGTCTGCTGGTGGGCGCGTCGGTCGCATCGAGCGGCTCGGTTGGCTACGTCGGCCTCGTGGTGCCGCATCTGGTGCGCCTGAGTTTCGGCAGCGACAACCGTCTGGTGATCGTCGCGTCGGCTTTTGCGGGCGCGGCGTTTGTCATAGTCGCCGACACGATTGCGCGCTCGATCATCGCGCCGCGCGAACTGCCCGTCGGCGCGATCACCGCCCTGATCGGCGCGCCGTTATTTATTTATTTGCTGAGGCGAGGGTGAACTGTCCGACAAACTTCAGTTTGTCGTTCCGGACTCGGTAGGCGCAACTCGGATTGAAATCAGGTAAGCGACAAACTGAAGTTTGTCGGACACAGGATGCTCGAAGCGAAAAACATCACCGTGAACTACGGCCCGCGGGCAGCGGTGGCGGGTGTCAGCCTGGCGCCAAGACCCGGCGAAGTGATCGCCATCATCGGCCCGAACGGAGCAGGGAAGTCGACAGTCCTTCGCGCGCTGAATGGCGCGCTGCCGGTTTCGCATGGCCAGATCCTGCTGGATGGAAATCCGTTGAAGTCATTTGCGCGACGTGCTGTGGCGCGGCACATCGCGGTCGTTGCGCAGGAATCAGATTTGCGTTTTCCGGTTACGGTGATGGAATTCGTTCTCGGTGGCCGCCACGCGTGGACGAGCGCGTGGGGATGGGAAACCGAACATGACGTCGAGATCGCGCGCAAAGTGTTGCGCGAAACCGAACTTGAAGATTTCGCCGCGCGATTCATGAACGAGCTTTCCGGCGGTGAGCGTCAGCGCGCCGTGCTCGCGCGCGCGTTGGCGACGGAAGCAAGTGTCTTTCTTCTCGATGAGCCGACGGCGAATCTGGATCTGGCTCATCAAGCGACGATGTTGCGGCTGGTGCGCGCGCGCTGCGACGACAGATCGGCGGCCGCGGTGGTTGTGACTCACGACGTGAACCTGGCGGCGGAGTTTGCCGACCGCGTACTGCTGATGAAAGAAGGCCGGGCGATCGCGATTGGCTCGCCCAGTGAGGTGCTGACGCCTGACTTGCTGCGCAAAGTTTTCGATTTGGAAGTTCTGGTCGACGCGCATCCGATTTCGGGCGCGCCCAGAATCACGCCGGTACACGAAAGACTGTGATGAAAGATGAGGGATGAAGGATGAAAAGAACTCTATTACTAGTAACCGTGATCTTGATGATCTCGACTTCGGCCGTGGCTCAAAACATGGCCTCAGTTCGTGGCCGCGTTACTGACGAGCGCGGCGCCGGCGTCGCGGGAGCGGAAGTGTGGCTGCGTTCGCGTGCGGGAGCGCATCTGCTCCTGGTTACCGACGGCAACGGCGATTATTCGTTCAAATACGTCGTGCCGGGTGATTATGTGCTCGAAGTGAAGGCCAAGGGCTTTGCCACCTTTACTTCAAAAGAGCTGAGCCTCGCGCGTGGACAATCGCTCAGCAGCGACGTTCATCTTTTGGTTCAGGCCGTCAGCGAAAACGTTGTCGTCACGGCGACGGGCACGGTGCAGCGCGCTGATGAAACGTCGAAGGCAGTGAGCCTGCTGGACAATCAATCAATCGAAGCAAGGCGCGAGCTGACGCTGACTGAAAGCCTGCGCGGGACGCCCGGAGTGCGTGTGCAGCAACAGGGATCACCGGGCGCGTTGACGACGCTGCGTCTGCGCGGTCTGCGAAACTTTGACACAGCGATTTTGCTCGACGGCTTGCGCGTGCGCGATTCGTCGGACATCAATGGCTCGGCCGTGTCGTTCATCACCGATTTGTTGCCGGCGGATCTCGATCGCGTGGAAGTTCTGCGCGGCTCAGGCTCTTCAATTTATGGAACGAACGCAATCGGCGGCGTCATCAATCTAGTGCCGGAAACCGGAGCCGGCAAGCCGCATTTCGAGTTCGGCTTTGACGGTGGCAGCCTCTCGTTGTTTCGCGAGCGAATCAAGGGCGCTGGCGGAATCGGCAAGCGCGCCGGCTTCAGTTTTGGCTTGACGCGCATCGATGTGCGACGCGGCGTCGACGGAAACGATCAGTACGGAAACACCGTCGCCGCGGGGCGTTTGCAATTCAATGTCCGGCCCTCGGTAATGATCAGCGCAAATTTCTACGGCACGATCTCAAACGCGCGTCTGAACGACAGTCCGTTTGCGCTCCCGGCCGCGTTCACGGGCGGAACTTATCCGCTCGCGGTCGAGGGCAGCACGTTTCACGCGGACCTCAACAACCCGGACGAAGGCCGGCGCACGCGCGTGCTCGTTGGTTCGGTGAGACTTTCTCAGCAGGTTAACGACAAACTTTCTTACTCGATTGCCTATCAGCACGTCGGCGCGCGAAGGCGCAACTACAACGGGCCGCGCTTCGATCCGAAGTTTGCGGCCTTCTTTCCGTTTGGCGACTTTGAGTTTCTCAGTGTGAATAATGGCGGGACCGATACGGTCGATGCGCGGGCCAACTTGCGGTTTGGCCGTCACAATCTGGCGACGGCGGGCTTCGAATACGAGCGCGAATCGATCTTTCAGTCCTCGATTCCGTCTTTCAGCTCAGTTAACAACACGACCGACCGGCAGAGAACCGTCGCCGTGTTTGGTCAGGATCAAATCTTTCTGCTCGATGATCGTTTGCAGATTTCGCTGGGCGCGCGTGGCCAGTTCTTCAGCGTCAACGCCGCGGATCGCCCCGGTTTTCTGGGCTCGATTACGCCGGAAAGGTCTCTGACAGGCGATGGCTCGATCGCTTATTTCCTGCGCTCGACGAACACAAAACTCCGCGCGCATGTCGGCAACGGCTTTCGCGCGCCTTCGCTATTCGAAAGATTTGGACAAGGGACTTTTGCGCGACTGGGCTTGACGCGATTTGGTGATCCGACGCTGCGCGCCGAGCAGTCAATCAGCGCTGACGCTGGGTTCGATCAGCGCGTCGCGCGCGATCGCGCGCGGTTTGGCGCGACGTATTTCTATACGCGTCTGCAACGCGTGATTGCGTTCAAGGGTTTCATCGTTGACCCGTTGGGCTTGGGAAGGTTCAGCGGTTACGTCAATCAACTCGGTGGCATTTCCCGCGGCGTTGAGAGTTACGTCGAAGCCGTGCCCTGGCGTGGCGGTGACTTGCGTGCGTCTTACACTTACACAAACAGCGATCGTTTCGTGCCGGCTCGCGGTATGCAACCCGAGTACGTAATTCCGAAACATCTTTTCGGGATGACTTTGAACCAGCGCTATCGATCGTTCTTGCTTAGCTTCGATCTAAATCACACGGGCGCCTACCTCGCTCCTGTGTTTGAAAATGACTTTCCTTTCCGTACGGCGGAACTGACTTTCCCGGGTTACACCAAGGCGGATTTGTTCGGAAGCTACGAGCGCGCGGTGTCTGAGCGGGTCGTAGTTATGTTCTTTGGCGGCGCGGAGAACCTTTTTGCCGCGAAGTATTTCGAGAATGGTTTTCGCGCGCCCGGAATTACCGGCCGCGGCGGGATTAACTTGCGGTTTAGATAACAGTGTCAGAAGCCCGCGCGTAAGCGAGGGCGACGGAGCCCTCCCTCACGGTCGGGCTTCTGACACGGATCGCTATTCGCTTCTGCTCAACGCCCCACCGGCGAGGAACGCAACGCCCCCTACGATGTGGATGATGTGGTCCACCTTGCCGAGCATCAGGAACGTGCCGATCTTGAACATATGATCGGGCGGGGTGCCTAGGAACCAGCCGCACAAACCCAGCGCCAGATAGACCAGGCCGAACAGAAAACAGAATCCGCGCGCGCCGCCCGCCGATCCGGCAAAACCAAAATACAAAGCGATCAGTCCAGAGACGATATGGACCGCGTTATGCGCCGCGTAGGTAGGACCAACGTGGGCCCCCAGGGAGTCCAGCAGATGAGTGAATCCGAGGACTCCTACCAGCAACAAAACCAAACCCAGAAGTTTACAAACAGTCTTCGCCATGACTTTTTCCTTCGCCTGTGAAACGGTCAATACTTCATGCGGACATGCGCAGCTTGAAAAACGCGCTGCCGCCGTGTTGCGAGGGTTGTACTGGAAACGGCGCGGATTGTATAACAACCGGCTCGTTGGCCGTCAAAGTTTTTTGCGCAGGGCTGATTTACAGCCGGATTGAGCAGTGTTTTCGCGGGGTGTATACTTCGAACATCCTTGAAGAAATGCCTGGCGTAGAGTGAGGTTTGGTCATGCTGAAAAATCTTTTGCCGGTAGGTTCCCTTTTTACGCGGCGTCTGTTTGCCAGAATCGCCGCGTCTGCGATCCTGATTCTGGCGCTGTCGGTGGTCGCGAGCGCGTACACGATCGTCTTGCGCGATGGCCGGCGAATTGAAATCGCGCCGGAGTTTACGTTGACGAAGTCAACGCTGACTTACGAAATTACTCCCGGCATCAGCCGGACCGTCCAACTGATTCTGGTTGACGTGGCCGCGACTGAGCGCGCCAACAACCAGGCACCCGGCAGTTTCGGGAAACCGGCCGAACAAAAGTTAACCACGCCTTCGCCGCCGGTACCGGCGCGAGCGCAACGGACTTTAACGAACCGCGACCTCGAGTCCATTCAGCAGAGACGCATCGAGAGCGAGCGCACTTACGAGAAGCGACGGATCGAATTAGGCCTGCCTTCAATTGAGGAGTCACGGCGGCGACAAGAACAGGAACAGGCCGAGATACGCGACTGGCTGCGCGAGCGCTCTCTCGCCCAGCGTCGCGAAGAAGGTTTCTGGCGCGAGCGCGCGACCGCTTTGCGCGGTGAAATCGGCGCAGTTGACGCGCAGATTAACTATTTGCGCGCGCGCCTCAGCGAGTTTGGCCAGTTTCCGCTGGCTACCCACAGTCTGATCACGAGTGTTCTTCCTTTCTGGCCAATCGGACGCTCGTCGGCAGTCGTGCCTCGGGTGACGAGCCCGGGAACGTTAGTCGCGCCGCGAACTGGCTCGGCGCCGATGGGGCGTGGGCAGGTTCTGATCAATCCAGCTCCTCAAGTGTTTCGCGGTGCGAGAGTCGCGCGCCCGGTTGCAGGCTTCGGCTTTCCCATCGGATCGGCGTTTCCTTTCGGGGCTCCGATTCGCCCTTTTGATTATGTGGAAGATTCTTACGAGCGCGCAAATCTCAATGACCGACTAGAAACTTTGCTGGTGACTCGCGCCGGATTGGCAGCGCGCTGGCGCGAGTTGGAAGACGAAGCGCGCGACGCGAAAGCGCCGCAGGTTTGGTTGGAGCCGTAAATGCACCTTGGTCCGACAAACTTCAGTTTGTCGATTGGGCCGCCATTATCTCGATTTGAAGTGGAAAGCGAGTACACGACAAACTGAAGTTTGTCGGACATCATTTGTCGGACATTAGATGACTAATTCCTGGGAAACCATCATCGGCCTCGAAGTCCACGCGCAGCTCAACACTGCGTCGAAAATCTTTTGCGGATGCTCGACGCATTTCGGCGACGTGCCCAACTCGAACACGTGTCCCGTGTGTCTCGGTTTGCCGGGCGCGCTGCCGGTGCTGAACTGGCGGGCAGTCGAACTCGGCGCGCGCGCGGCGCTGGCGCTGGGACTGCACATCAACGAACGCTCGGTCTTCTCGCGCAAGAATTATTTTTATCCTGACCTGCCGAAAGGTTATCAAATCTCGCAATTCGACCAGCCGTTTTCGGCAAACGGCACGCTTGAGATCATGACCGCCGATCGTGATGAAGCCGGCCACGCGCACGACTGGCGGCCGATGACCGTGCAGATCACGCGGCTGCATCTCGAAGAAGACGCCGGCAAGAATGTGCACGAAGGCTTGCCGGATGTCGATCGCTTTTCTTACATCGATTTGAATCGCTCGGGCACACCGCTGGCGGAAATTGTCACTGAGCCTGACTTCCGTTCTTCCTGGGAGGCCTACGACTACGTCAATCACGTGCGCCGCGCGTTGCAATGGGTCGGCGCTTCCGAAGCGGACATGGAAAAAGGGAATCTGCGCTGCGAAGCGAACGTGTCCGTGCGTCGCAAAGGCGATCAGAAGTTTGGCACCAAGGTCGAGCTGAAGAATCTGAACTCAGTTCGTTTCATGCAGCGCGCGATTGAATTTGAAGTCGAGCGGCACATCAGGACTTTGGAATCCGGCGGACACCTGGTTCAGGAAACCTTGCTTTGGGATGAGCGCGCCGCCGAGACGCGGCCGATGCGTTCGAAGGAAGAAGCGCACGACTATCGTTATTTTCCCGAACCTGATTTGCCGCCGCTGGTTGTGACCCCTGAATTCATTGAGCAAGTCAGCGCGTCAATGCCGGAATTGCCAGGCCCGCGAGCCAAACGATTCAGCGAACAGTATGGACTGTCATTCTCTGACGCTTCGCAACTGACCGCCGAGCGTTCGCTGGCTGACTATTTCGAAACCGCGGTCGCAGCCAGCGGCGGGAACGCGCGCGCGACGGCGAACTGGATTCGTTCCGAGCTGCTGCGAGAGCTTGAGAATGCCGGCATCACTGCTGGTAAGAGTCCCGTCCCGGCGAAAGAGGTCGGCGCCCTTATTCGCTTGATCGATGAAGACAAGATCAGCGGCAAGCAAGGCAAGGACGTGCTGGTGGAAATGTTCGCATCCGGCAAACCTGCGGCGGCGATCGTTGAAGCGCGCGGCATGGTTCAGGTCAGCGACACCGGCGAAATCGATCGCGTCATCGACGAAGTCATGGCCGCGAGCCCGAATCAACTCGAGCAATTTCGCTCCGGCAAGGAAGCGCTGTTTGGGTTCTTCGTCGGTCAAGTGATGAAGGCTTCGAAGGGCAAGGCAAATCCGAAAGTTGTGAACGAGCGGCTGCGGGAGAAGCTGAAATAGTTTGGATGTCCGACAAACTTCAGTTTGTCGTTGCTCCTACCCTAACTCAGGTTGGAGCGACAAACTGAAGTTTGTCGGACATTAAGGGTGAAGCGGCTGACTCAAATGAATCTCAACAACAAAACCGCAATCGTTACTGGCGGCACTAAGGGCATCGGCCGCGCGATCGCTGAAGAGCTCCGTCGTGAAGGAATCTCAGTTTGCATCGCGGCCAGAAACCAGAGCGAGATCGATCAGGCGGTGAGCAAGCTGGGCGATAACACAACTGGTTTTATTTGCGATGTCCGCGACCACGATCAAGTAAGAGCTCTAGTCGAGTACACCGTCAAAGAGTTTGGCGGCCTCGACATCCTCGTGAACAACGCCGGCATCGGCATCTTCGAAACTGTCGAAGAGACTTCGCCGGAGGACTTTCGCGCCGTACTGGAAACAAATCTGTTCGGCGTCTTCTATTGTTGTCACGAAGCCATTCCGCAGATGAAAAAGCGCGGCGGCGGCTACATCATCAACATCTCTTCGCTGGCCGGGGCGAATCCGCATCCGCGCATGGCCGCTTACAACGCTTCCAAATTTGCGCTCAACGGATTCAGCGAAGCGCTGATGCAGGAAGTGCGCCACGACAACATCAAAGTCAGCTACATCATGCCTGGCTCAGTGAATACGGAATTCGGAGGTGACTCCACGAGTGATGAAAAGAGCTGGCAACTGACGCCGCAGGATATTGCTCGCGTCGTGATTGATCTTCTTCATCACGACGACCGCGCGCTGCTGAGCCGCGTCGAGATTCGACCGAGCCGGCCGCCGAAAAAATAGATGCGAGCCGTAGTTCAGCGCGTGACGCGCGCATCCGTAACAGTCGATGGCGAAGTAGTCGGCGAGATTGGCAACGGTCTTGTCGTGCTGCTGGGCATCTCTCGCGACGACACTGAAAAGGATGCGACTTATCTCGTCGAGAAGATCGCGGCGCTGCGGATCTTTGATGATGAAATGAACGTTTCAGTCAGGGATGTCGCCGGAGGACTGCTGATCGTTTCGCAGTTCACTTTGTACGGCGATGTGCGGCGAGGGCTGAGACCTTCGTGGATTGATGCGGCGGCGCCGGAAATTGCCGAGCCGTTGTATGATTTCTTTGTCGCGCAAGCGCGCCAGCTTATCGCACGCGTGGCAACCGGCAGCTTTCGTGCGATGATGCTCCTTGAGCTGGTCAACGACGGACCGGTGACGATCTTGCTGGATAGCAGAAAACTTTTTTGATTTACTTTGCGTCTTTGCGCCTTTGCGTGAACCGACTTCATCACCGAGGCGTGGGTGCCCGAGTCGGGTTTCACGCAAAGGCGCAAAGGCGCGAAGACGAAACGCAAATACGGAGGCAACCGCCAGTGAAGAATTCACGAACACTCTTAATTCCGCTTACGCTCTTATTTCTTTTTCTTGCGGCCTGTAATGACAACAACTCAAACACCGCCAGCAACACCAACGCCGGTGAACCCAAGACTGCAAGCGTCAAGACCGCCGTCAAACCTGAACCCGACTCGCAGGTCGCCGTGATCGAAACGGCGGACTATGGCCGCATCGTGATCGAGTTGTATCCAAACATTGCGCCGCAGATGGTTGAGCGCTTTAAGAGATTAATCAGCGAGAAGTTTTACGACGGCACGGCGATTCATCGCGTGGACGTAAGTTTGGGAATTATTCAGGGCGGCGATCCGAACACAAAGGAAAACAACGTTGGAATGTATGGCATGGGGAACTCGCCTTATCCGAACGTGCCGGCAGAGTTCAGCGACATTCCTTACGAGCGCGGCACGTTGGGCGCAGCACGCACCCAGGACGTAAACGGCGCGAACTGTCAGTGGTTCATCACCCTGAAAAAGCAACCGGCATTCGATAAGAAGTACACCGTGTTTGGCCGCGTGATCGATGGGATTAAGAACGCCGAAGTCATCATGGGCGCGCCGACTGCCGCGGGAACTCCCAGGCCTTCCGACAAAGTTGTGATTAAGAGTGTGACGCTGCAGCCGCGAGCACAGTTTGTTTCAGGATCGTGAAAGTTCAGAGTTCAACCTTTAGGTTGTTGCTTTCGTAAGCACGCAAGCTAAAGCTTGAACTCTGAACTGGAATCGCTACAACTTCGGAAACAGAATTGGCAGCGCCAATTCCGCAGTGAACATGCAGCGCGCGTTGTGGCCGCACAGCGGGATGACGATCGCTTTGTGTTGGGCCTTGTATTTCGCGTTGACGTAGCTCGCAAAGGTCTGGCCACGCGCCAGACGCGTCGGACCCTGGGCCATCGCCGGGCAAGATGAATCAAAGCCGCCCAGCGGCAAGATGTCGAGTTCGCCCAGCAAGTAATTCACCGCCCTCGATGCCAGCTGTTGCTTCAATTGGTCGTCGCTGATCTTCGCAGTGTAGCCGCTGCGACTTTTCAAACCGTAAGGCCAGTTATCATAGGTCGTGCAGTTGCGAGCGTCGCCGAATGGACGTAGTTCACTGTTCGCACCTGCGGGGCGTTCTGGATCGAGGTAAGCATAGCTCGACGGGTTGGAAACGACGTAGGTAATCGGAACACCGAGCTTGTCGTGAACCTGGTTGGCCATCTCGTAGCGCGTGACATACTGGCCGCCCGCTGAATGACCGCAGACAACGATTGCTTTCAGGTTTGGGAAGATGTCTTTCCGCGCCAGCCGGCGCAAAATCACGTCCATCAAATCATACGAAGTCAGTTCCTTGTTGCTGGCTGAAACTCCGCCGGATCGCCAACTGTCTCCGGAGCAACTCCAATTGATTTCGTTTGCAGCTAGAATATCCCTGCACCCACGCCCGTCGTTGGACGCAAAGCGCGGGGCGATCACGATTGTGTCATCGAGCGCGCCGGCGAGAAATGCAGCGGCCAGCCCGGTGCGAAAATAGTTATCTGCATCGCGTCCGGCGCCATGGACTAGGACCAGCACTCGAGTGATCTTTTCGTTTTTCTTATCGACCGGATAGGTGCGGTAGATCAGCGCTTGCGCCTGACCGCCGAGGTTCACCCATTCAGTACATTCGGGCGTTGCTCGTGTGCAGGGTTCGGCAGCGATGGTGGAAACGAACGTCGCAAAGAAGACCAGGAGAAAGAGTGTGCGCAACATGCGCGGGAGGATATAACCTGCCTGCCGCGGCGCGCAAGCTTTTAAGGAAGGGGATCGCGCACATTGTCTTGATGAGATTGAGGAACTGCTCCGCGACTAGATCGTATCCTCGCGCGTTTTCGATTGCTCTTCCAGTTCGTATCGATCGCGGTCGCGGCGCTCGATCTTATCGAAATTCAGCTCTTCGTTATCTTCAAAGTGGATGCCCATGGCGTGGGCATTCTCCTCGACCATCGATTGATCGGGCGTGGGACTGTCTCCGGCGAACGATTCTGATCCGCTCTCATTGACGTCTTCCCAGGCGGCGTCGATGTCGCCACCGGAGTCCCGCGGCGAGGCGGCGGTGTTGTTGTGCAGACGCTGCGCCAGTAAGTCCGAATCCTTCGGCGCATGCGCGATCTCTTCTTCCATGAACTCTTCGATTTCCGGATCGGGCACGTACTCAGGATTGTTGCTCAAGTAGTTGAATGATTCCGGTGTTTTCGTTGGCATGATGATGCTTCCTTCTTGCGAGACTACGTTTGTCCGAAACGCCTCAAGCCCGGCGGGTCGGCGATCCTGTTAGCTAATCGGAGGGGACGTTGCTACGCGGACTATAACACAAGTGAGTAGAACGCCGGCAACATGCAAGCCCGGTGGAGTCTTCGTCTGACTTACTCTCTGCGCCCCCTCTGCGTTCTCTGCGTCTCGGCGGTGAATCTTAGCCGCGAAAGACTCACCGCCGAGACGCCGAGGCCGCAGAGATCACGCAGAGAAAACTAAAACAACGGCGATGTGTTGAGCGAAGACATTTTCGTCGAGACCGATGCGCTTGACGATTATCGAGCGCGCTTCTAAACTTGAATTTGATCAGCCAGAAACAAAAATCGTTCAAGAGAAGCTCCGAGCTTCTCTTCGCCCGTTTGCGCGCGGGACGCGCTCGCTTCATAAACCATGCCACATAACCTTTTCAATTCGCTGCAATCATTCACCCCGGCAAAGGGCTTGACCGGACAGCTTTATTCTCTGCCGCAACTGGAAAAAGAAGGCGTCGGCAAAGTTTCAAGACTGCCGGTCAGCATTCGGATCGTGCTCGAATCCGTGCTGCGCAATTTCGACGGCGAGAAGATCACCGAAGACGACGTGCGCAGTGTTGCCAATTGGCGCCCCAATGCGGAGCGTACTGAAGAAGTGCCGTTCGTGGTCGCCCGCGTGCTGCTTCAGGATTTTACTGGCGTGCCTTTGCTGGTCGATCTCGCGGCGATGCGTTCGGCCGTGGTGCGGCTGAATAAGAACCCCGGCGTGATCGAGCCGCTAGTCCCGGTCGATCTCGTGATCGATCACTCAGTGCAGGTTGATTTCTCCAGCACCAGCGACGCGTTCACGAAGAACATGGAGATGGAGTTTCGCCGCAACAACTCGCGTTATCAATTTCTGAAGTGGGGCATGCAGGCATTCGACGGCTTTGGCGTGATCCCGCCGGGCATAGGCATCTGTCATCAGGTCAATCTGGAATTCCTGGGCAAGTGCGTCTGGGAAAAGAACGGCGTTTATTATCCCGACAGTTTGGTCGGCACCGATTCGCATACGACGATGATTAACGGTCTCGGCATCGTGGGCTGGGGCGTCGGTGGTATTGAAGCCGAGGCCGCGATGTTAGGGCAGCCGGTTTACTTCCTGACACCTGACGTGGTGGGCGTGCACATGAAAGGCCGCCTGCGTGAAGGCGTGACCGCAACCGATCTGGTCCTGGCGGTGACCGAGATGTTGCGGCAAGCCAAAGTCGTCGGCAAGTTCGTAGAGTTTCACGGCGAAGGCGCGGCGTCTTTGTCGGTGACCGATCGCGCGACAATCGCGAACATGTCGCCTGAGTACGGCGCGACCATGGGTTACTTTCCACCGGATGAAGCAACCTGTCTGTATCTGAAAGCGACCGGAAGATCAGACGAACAAATCGAGGCGGTGCGAAACTATTTCAAAGCGCAGGGGATGTTCGGCATTCCTCTTGGTGGGGAATGCGACTACAGCACTCTGCTGGAACTAGATCTCGGAACGGTCGTGCCCAGCGTCGCTGGCCCGAAACGTCCGCAGGATCGCATCGCGCTGCCGAATTTGAAAAGTCAGTTTCTAAACCTATTGCAGAAACCGGTTGTCGATGGCGGTTATGGAAAGAAGAGCGAAGACATAGCGGTTCGATACTCAGCGGACATCGGTGCGAGCGAGCACGGTCTGGCAGTGATCGTGGGCGGTGGAGAGCAGCACTCCGCGTCGGTTCCGGTTGCCGTCGTTGACGACGTCACGAAACGGGACACCAGCGTCTGGAGCGAGACCGAGATGATGAACAATCGGCCCACGCCCGATCGCGTGGCCGAGGTCTTGCCCGAAGAATTTCCCAAAGCGCACGTCGATCTGGGTCACGGCGATGTTCTGATCGCGGCGATTACTTCCTGCACGAACACTTCGAACCCGAGTGTGATGCTGGCCGCCGGTCTGCTTGCAAAGAAGGCGGTCGAGCGAGGATTGAAAGTGCGGCCGACGGTCAAGACTTCGCTGGCTCCCGGCTCGCGCGTAGTCACCGAATACCTCGAAAAGACGGGCTTGCAGTTCTATCTAAACAAGCTGGGCTTTAATCTTGTCGGCTACGGATGCACAACTTGCATCGGGAATTCGGGCCCGCTCGATCCGAGTATCGAAGAGGTGGTGACTGAAAACGATCTGATCGCCGCGAGCGTCCTTTCCGGCAATCGCAACTTCGAAGCGCGCGTGCACCAAAGCATCAAGGCCAATTTCCTGATGAGCCCGCCTCTGGTCGTCGCGTTCGCGCTCGCCGGCCGCGTCGATTGCGATCTATCTGTAGACCCGATCGGCCAGGACAGAGATGGCGCAGATGTTTTTCTCCGCGACGTCTGGCCGACCATGGAAGAGGTTGCCGGTCTAATGCAGGCCGCGCTGGATCCGGAAACCTTCCGCAGGTTGTACGGAAACTTCGCCGAACAGAATCCAATGTGGAACGAGATTCCGACGAGCACGGGTCTGACTTATCAATGGGATCCGGAATCGACTTACATTCAGGATCCGCCATTCTTCGAAGGCTTTGGCGCGGAAGTGGGCAAGATGGAAGACATTCATTCTGCGCGGCCGTTGGCGATCTTTGGCGATTCAGTGACAACGGATCACATCAGCCCCGCCGGCGCCATAAAAGCCACCTCGCCCGCGGGTGTTTATCTGCAGGAACGCGGTGTCGTGGCGGCGGACTTTAACAGCTACGGCTCGCGGCGCGGCAATCATCAGGTGATGATGCGCGGCACTTTCGCGAACGTGCGCATCAAGAACTTGATGGTGCCGGGCACCGAAGGCGGCGTTACTCTCTACAGGCCGAACCCGCAAGCGGAACCAGAGGGAGCGGAAGCGGAGAGAATGAGCATCTATGACGCGGCCATGAAGTATCAAGGGGAAGGCACGCCGCTGGTGGTGATGGCCGGTCAGGAATACGGCACCGGGTCATCGCGTGATTGGGCAGCCAAAGGGACTCGGTTGCTCGGTGTCAAAGCAGTCGTCGCGCAAAGCTTCGAACGAATTCATCGCAGTAACCTCGTCGGCATGGGCGTGTTGCCATGTCAGTTCAAAGAAGGCACGAACGCGGCTTCATTGAATCTTGATGGGACTGAGACGTTCGACATTACTGGACTGGAGAACGTTGAAGTGCAACCGCGTCAGGACGTGACGCTCACCATCCATCGCGCCGACGGTCGATCAGAGGAAATACCCCTCGTCCTACGAATCGACACACCGATCGAGATCGACTACTACCTGCACGGCGGGATTCTGCCTTATGTGTTGCGGCAGTTGTTGGCGGGGACGACGGGATTTTAGTCATATCCGATCCGATATGAATTACTAAGCGCTGAGGGCGCGGAATATGTCGCCCCTTCAGGGCTTTGATTCTTTTTCTAATCGTGATCCCAGGGTGTCGCGCTGCGCGCTTACCCTGGGCTATTTTGTTTCACGCCGTTGGCGTGAGGACACGCGGTACAGAACCGGGAGCGGACCGGGGTCCCCGCGCGGGCAGCCCGCGTGGGGTGGAGGATGCGACCGGATCATAAACTCAACTTGAGTGAGAGCATCCCGTCGCTACCGCTCCGGGTTCTGTAACAGATCCCTCCATGACAGGTGTTTAGAGTACCAACTTCAGTTGGGTTCTTCCTTTCCCAACAGAAAAGCCCAACTAAAGTTGGTACTCTAAACACCGCTTTCCCTACTACCGCTCAAGCGCCTTCCGATCCCACTTCGCCAAATTCGCTCCGGCCTCGTAAGTACTCTGGAGAAAATCCATCAAAGCGGTCTCGGGTGAAGGGGACTGGCGCACGGCGTCGTAAGGCAACAGGAACTCTTTCATGTCTTGAGAGTAAAAAGCCACGGCGGGTTTGAGCGTCGATTTGGACAAACCCGGTGGCTCAGGAGCGGTGTAGGAATAAAACGCGGCCTGCACGCCGTTGCCGCCGGGCCAGAAGCCGTGGCTGATCACTTCGTGCGAGTAAGCCTCTTGAGTCATCTTGTCCGCGCCTTCGCGTGGTGGCGCGACGCGGCCGGAAAAGCGCGTGACCGCGTGATCGAAGCTGCCCCACCAGAAATGCACCGGGCTGACTTTGCCGATGAAGCGCGAGCGGAACTGCTTGAACACATCGTCAACGTTCACCAGCGCCCGCCAGTACCGATTCGCATATTCAGCGTCGTAAGACTTGTGCGTCTGATCCTGATCGAACCGAATCGGGTTTGGAATCTCGACCGGCATCGGCCAAATCTTTACTTCTATTCCTAAATCCCGGAGGGCTGACATTACTTCCTGATAAAAGTCAGCGACTGTCTGCGGACGAAGCGGAAGAATCTTCAGCGCACCATCGCTGCACTCAATGCGCAGCTTGTGATCGATGAAGTCGAATTCGATTTCGAAGATGCGATCCTGGTAGGGCATCGGCGACGTCGTTAACCCGCGTGCCGAAACATAAAGCGTCACATTCCACCAATGATTAATCAGAGGCGTCTGCTTCATCCGGATCTTGCCGACAACCTGCGTCCACATGTGCAGCGTGGCCAGCGTGTCTTGCCATTCTTCGAGGACGAGTTCGGGCCAGGTGTGGTTAGTCATGGGTTTCTCTGTGTCCTCCGTGGTGAATCTGCTGTGCGGAAGAATTTACCACAGAGGACACGGAGGAACACGGAGCGCAGGCCGGCTTAGACTTTGACGTTTACTCGATGATAGAGTCAACTCATACACGCAACAAATTCTGATCTGAAATTTGAAATTGAGGATAGAAACTAATCATGTCATCACCACAACCAACACAAACCACGCCGCGTCGTTATCAACTTTTTATCGACGGTCAATTCGTTGACGCCGAATCGGGCAAGACTTTCAAGTCGCCAAACCCCGCCACCGGCGAGACGTTCGCCGAAGTAGCCGAAGCCGATAAGGCCGACGTTGATAAGGCCGTGGCTGCTGCGCGTAAAGCCTTTGAAGGCAAATGGTCAAAGATGAGCGCGCGCGATCGCGGGCGGCTGCTTTACAAACTTTCGCAGTTGATTGAAGAGCATGCGGGCGAACTTGCCGAACTGGAAACGATGGACAATGGCAAGCCGATTAAGGAATCGACCTACATCGATCTGCCCGGCGTGGTTGAGAACTTTGAATACTTCGCGGGCTGGTCGACGAAGATCGAAGGCGAGACGATTCCCGTGCCGGGGCAGATGTTCAATTACACTTTGCGCGAGCCGGTCGGTGTCTGCGGGCAAATCATTCCCTGGAACTTTCCTTTGTTGATGGCCGCGTGGAAACTCGCGCCCGCACTTGCGGCCGGCAATACAGTTGTCCTAAAGCCTGCGGAGCAAACTCCGGTGACCGCGGTTGAACTCGCGAAGCTAATTCAGGAGGCCGGTTTTCCGGAAGGCGTGGTCAACATCATTCCGGGTTACGGCGAGACGGCGGGCGCGGCGCTCGCTTCACATCCGGGCATCGACAAGATCGCGTTCACCGGCTCAACTGAAATTGGAAAAGTGATTGCGAAAGCGGCGGCGGACAATCTGACAAAAGTCTCGCTCGAACTCGGCGGCAAGGCGCCGAACGTGATCTTCGCCGATGCCGATCTGGATCAGGCCGTTAATGGCGCGATGATGGGAATTTTTTTCAATCAGGGCCAGGTGTGCTGCGCCGGCTCGCGTCTGTTCGTCGAAGCGAAAGTGAAAGACGAATTCCTGGCGCGCTTCAAAGAGAAAGCGGACAGGATCAAAGTCGGCGACCCGATGGACAAAGCGACGCTGATGGGGCCGCAGGTTTCCATGGAACAACTCAACAAGATCAAGAGCTACGTCGGGATTGCGCGTGAAGAAGGCGCGACTGTGTTTGCGGGCGGTCAGGCGCCTCAGCTCGAAGGCGCGTTTCAGAACGGCTATTTCTTTCAGCCGACGATCTTCAGCGAAGTTGATAACACGATGCGGGTCGCGCAGGAAGAAATCTTTGGCCCGGTGACCTCCGTGATCACGTTTGACAATGACGACGATCTACTGCGACAGGCAAACGAAACGATGTATGGTTTGTCCGCGGGGATCTGGACGCGCGACCTCACGCGGGCGCACCGGTTTGCTAAAGGAGTGAAGGCCGGCGTTGTCTGGATCAATACCTACAACATGTTCAATGCCGCCTCGCCATTTGGCGGATACAAACAGTCGGGCTATGGCCGCGAGATGGGCAAGCACGCGCTGGAACTTTACACGCAGGTTAAGAGTGTGTGGGTTGATCTCTCAGGCAAGCCGATTGGCTGGTTTGGAAAGTGACGGCTCGATAGAGCCCTCCGAAAAAAATTACTAACCGCAAAGGACGCAGAGGTTCTCGCAGAGGAACGCAGAGAGTGGCTTCTCCGCAACCTCTGCGAAATCCTCCGCGTCCTCTGCGGTTAAGATGTCTTACTGGAATTAAGCGAACATCGGAAATAGCGTGACAACCCCTTCAAAACCAGAACGCAAAGCCGCATTTCGATTCATCGTCTGTCTCGGCTTCGTCAGTCTGTTCGCGGACATGACGTACGAAGGGGCGCACAGCGTCATCGGGCCGCTCCTGAAAGATCTCGGCGCCACAGCGACGCAAGTCGGAATCATCGCCGGCCTCGGCGAGATGATCGCTGCGAGCCTTCGATACTTTTCCGGCAAGCTGGCAGATCGCACGCGGGCTTATTGGACGATTACCACGCTCGGATATTTTTTGAATCTGGTCGTCGTTCCAGGTTTGGCGTTCGCGGGGAATTGGCAAGCTGCGGCGCTGCTGATCATCGCGGAACGCACGGGAAAAAGTTTGCGCGGCCCCGCGCGCGATGTCCTGCTCTCCGAAGCCACGGAAGTTGTCGGCCATGGAAAGGGTTTCGGGCTGCACGCGGCGATGGATCAGACCGGCGCGGTTTTGGGACCGATCGTGGTGGCCGTTTCAGTAGCGAGAACGCATCACTTTAGTTCCGCATTCCTGTGGCTGGCAGTGCCGGCGGTCGGAGCCTTCATCGCCTTGCTGTTTGCGCGTGCCGCTCGGCCAAACAAAGGCACACCTCCTCCCGCTCCGAAGGAAACGCAACTTCCGAAAGTGTTTTGGATTTATGTGGTCGCGGCAGGGATCCTCGCGCTCGGCTTTGTTGATTTTCCTTTGCTCGCTTATCACTTCCAGCAGGGTTCGCTGGTGAAGCCGGAAGTCATTCCGCTGCTGTACGCGGGCGCGATGGGGGTGAATGGCTTGACCGCTCTGGTGTTTGGCCGGCTGTTCGATCGCTACGGAATTCAAATCATCGTGCTGGGAATTCTGGTTTCGCTGCTGGCTCTTCCATTTGGTTTTCTCGGTGGGGCGAGCGGCGTCTACATCAGCGTCGCGTGTTGGGCGACCGGGATGGGTGCGCAGGACGCGACATTGCGCTCGGGCATCTCGCAAGTCGTCTCGATGAACAAGCGTGGCAGCGCCTTCGGCGCATTCAACGCGGCTTACGGCGTGTTGTGGTTTCTGGGAAGTGTGACGATGGGAGTGCTCTACGATTATTCGCTCATGGCGCTGGTGATTTTCGGCATCGCTGCGCAACTAACTGCCGCGATCCTATTCGTCTGGCTGCGTCGCCCACTGGCGGCAGCTTCCGCGAAAGCTCGTTAGAAGCGAAAGCGATAACGCGCGCTTACACTTCGGCCTGGTCCCTCGATGCCCCAAGCCAGGCCGCGGTAATTCTGATCGGTAATGTTCTCAAAGTCGATTCCGATATCGGACCTCTCCCCCAGGCGAAAACCGCCGCGCACGTTGATTAAGCCATAGCCGGGAATGTGATCGAAGAGCGGCTGCGCCGGAGCGGTAGGGCTGCCGAGCAGGCGCGTCTGCACCTGCGCGAGCGGCTCGCCGGTGCGAATCAGAATCGTTTCGTCTCCTGTCCCACAGCGCCCATCGGGCCCGGGAGCGACGAGACCGCGCATACAGGCGCCGCGACGGAAGAAGTTGGCGATCTGCCCGGTCGAACGCGTCGCGCCGGTGCGTCGATCCCCGAGATCGAGTGAAGAGAGACGACCTTGCCGGTCGGCCAACGTTGAGTACGCCTCGATCCAATAGCGTTTGCTGGCTGGTTGGTAACGCAGCCGCAGGAAACCAGTGGGAGCGGGCGTACCGCCTTCGATGTTTGGCGGCAGGCCGTTAGCTTTGTCCTCCTCATGGATGTAAGTGAAGTTGCCGCCAAAGGTCCAATTGCGATGCAGTGGTACGTCAAGCGTGTATTCAACTCCCCAGATGCGAGCGTCAGTAAAGTTGGTGCGAATCAAGACCGGCGCGCCGCCGGAAAGCGGGACCGTAACCCAGCCTTTTGTTGGATCCTGAGAATTGATCTGCTGATCGCCCAGGAACTTGCCGACCGCGCCGCCTGGCAGGATCAGGGCCTGCTTGACGATGGCGCCATTGATGTCCGTAAGGAACCAGGTAAAGTCAGTATCAAAGCGTTTGTGTCGGAAACGAATCCCCGCATCGAAGTTGTTGCTGACCTCAGATCGTTGTCGCTGGAGCGGAATGCCGGTGGACACCGCATCCGTGCCCGCAGTCGTGCCGATTGTTCCGCCCAAAGCCGAAGAGCTGTTGAAGTCAGCCTCGAATCCATCCCCCGTCAAACCAAGCGTGCCGAGATCGGTAATGTTCGGCGCGCGAAAGCCGCGGCTGTAGTTGAAAGCGATGCTTACATGTTTTGCCGGCGTCGCGACCAGACCGACGCGCCCCGAGAAGTCATGAGCACTCAGACTATCGTCCGGCCAGAGCGGCTTACCGCCAACGAGCGGGCTGTTCGCCGCGCGCGACTCGTAAGCCGCGCGATTGAATCGCAGCGCGCCACTCAGACGAAGCTTGTTTGGAATTGCTTCGTAGATGTCCTGCACGTAGAAGCCGTAGAGAAGGTAACGCGCGCCGTCGGGCACGCGCGGCCGTGAGAGCACGCTGAGTCGAGTGACCGGACTGAAGGTGAAGGCCGGCGCTTTGACCGTCTCGTGATAGAGATCCATTCCCAGCAGGACGGTGTTGCCCCCCGCTTGCTTGTCGAGAAAACCGTTGAGGCCAAACACCCGAGTCCGTTCGTATTGGTGCGTGATGTCCCCAGTCGGATTACCCTGGCCTCCCTGGTTCACGCGCTCTTCTCTCTGCGCGTTGTACGAGAATGTCAGCGAACCGTTGTCGAAAAAGCCGAGGCCCTGCTTCAGGTAACGCCCATAGAAAAAGTCGTTCATCAAATTGCGGAGATCGGCGATCAGATTTCCGTCGCCGCCCAAAGTTTGGTCATAACGCTTGCCGCCATCCTGCTGGCCGCGCTGGTAGTGAAGAATGAACTGTTGATTTGAGCCGGGCGCATAACTCAAGTGAAAGAGTCCGCCGTATTGCGTGAACGCGGTGTCGGTCAGGCGATTGCCGAGAAGGTTCGACGGCAGTCCGAGAAAGCGCGTGATTGAGGAATGCGGATCAAGGCCATGGCCGGGCCGCAGATTGTTGACGCGACGACCTGCAATATTTGCTAGAAATCCAAACCGTCGCGTGCCATAACTAATCAGAGTGTTGCCGCCAAAGGAAAGATCCGCGCTCGTGAAAGAGGTACTTACTTCGCCATGTGTCTCGGGCTTGGCGTAACCAAACCGTGGTGTGCGCGAGATCAGTTGGATAGTTCCGCCGATCGAATCAGACCCGTATTGCGCGCCGTTTGGTCCCCGCAGAGCTTCGACCACCTGCACGTTGCTAGGGTCGGTAAGATCTAGAAAAGTATTGATGCCGCCCCGCATTGCGGAGGTCGTATAGCGCACGCCATCAACATAGACCGCCACTTTGTTTCCGGTCAGGCCGCGCACAAAGATTCCCGCGATCGTGGGACTGGTTCGTTGTAGGCTGAGGCCGACTTCTTCGTCAGCCACCTGTGCCAGCACGGCCGTCGTCCGTTGCTGAACTGCGCTTTCTGAAATAATGTTTATCGCCTGGGGAATGCGATCCTTGTCCTGAGCCTGGCCCGTCTCGGCGGTAACCGTAACCTGCGAACTGATCGGCGCCACCTGGAGAACAATTTCGGCGCGCGTAGTTTTGTTACCGGCTACTTGAATCGAGACGCGCCGCGTATCGAACCCGCCTTGCGTGATTCTGATCTCATACGAGCCAGGCGGAACGTTGTCAAAACTGAAGTTCCCACTCCCGTCGGTCGTCGTGCTTTGCAGCACCGCCTGCTGCGCATAAACGAGCAGAACATCGGCGCCGCTGACGTTTGCGCCCCGCTGATCTTTGACGGCGCCGTTGATTGATCCGCGCGTGGTTTGAGCAAGCACGGTGGACGAGAGCATCGCGGCCAGCGTCAACCCAGCAAGGACGCGAATAATCGTTCTCAGATAAGCAATCTTCACCGCGAGATCCTTTCGGTTTTGGGGCAGTAGATTATCGAGATTCAGAGAATATGATGGCCTAACGCAGACAAACACTAACTGCCGGAAGCCTTCTACTACCAGCAGTCGTAATTTGCGCTGTCCGGTTAGTCTTGAAGGAGAGCGTCGAGGTTGGATGGTGCTTAGAGGTCAGCTCAAAAGTCTGACCACGTGTTCCATGGCCGCGTGGAGTGACGCGAGCGCGTTTGAGTTAACGAGCACGACGGCAATCATGGCCGGCAACGCGACCCAAACAACTCTGACCAGACGCGATGCCAAAGGTGAGAATCGTGAGTTCCGATCTTCCGGGCGAGTCGTCGCCAGATTGATCAGCCGGCTGACACGTGCCTTCACACCATTCGTCTCGTCGCCGAGCAGGAATGCGCCGAAGGGCATAGTGGGCCGAGCACCGGCGGGGATCATGCGCGCAATTTCGATTAGCGCCGACGCCAAATTCAGAGCCGTGCCCGCGCTCTGTTGCGCGGCATATTCATCCGCGGCCGACTCTGCGGTTTCGGCCCAGGCGCGATCCACTGATCGACCGCAGGGAACAATCATCAGGGCGTCGCGGCAAGCTCGAAGCAGCGAGCGCTTGAGGTTATCGCGCGCCGCCAGATGTCCGCCTTCGTGAGCGATGGCCGCCTTCATCTCTTCATCACTGAGGGTTTGCAGAACGTGCTCGGCCACGAACAAGCGCGGTTTGATTGTGCCTACGACGGCGATAATCGGAAACGGATGGCGAATGCGAAACGTCGGGGTGCTGATACCATCAAGCTCTATCCGATCGGCCGTCGCCAGCCATTCTCGCAGAAGCGATCGGGTCGCGAACCAGGAACGGAAGCCACGCCACAATGCGAACGCGACTCCGACCGCGGACACCATCGCGAGCACCGCGAGCTTCGAACTGACAACTTCAGATGTCGAATAGGGTTCGTAGCCGATATAAGAGGGAATCAGAAACAGTCCAACTGAAATCAGAGCCAGCGCGGGCGGACCTACGCGGAGCGCGAAAAGAATTTCCGCGCGCGTGCGCGCCGGGAGGTTTCGCAGGGGCCACTCAAACAAACGCCAACACGCAGCCGCCAACAATGACGCGAGCGCGTTGATGGTCAGCAACGCGGCCAGGACCAGACAAATTCCCAGCAATTCGTACAAGACTATTTCTCCGCCTTACGTCGAAGCTCGCGCTTCTTCTCTTTCACCAAACGGTCCAACTCGTCGAGCGATTCCCGATCGCGTTCACTGACGGTGTCAACGATGCAAGCGAGCACCGGTTCGATTCCTTCCGCGCCGCCGCCCAGCAAACCGTCGATCACGTCGGCCCGGATTCCATGTTCGAATTCTTCGCGCGACACGGCGGGCGCGTACAAAAACGCGCGGCCGTCTTTGCGGCGGTCGAGCAGCTTCTTTTTGTAGAGTCGATCAAGCGTGGTCATCAGCGTCGTGTACGCGACCTGTTCGTCGAAGGTTACATAGATGTCCCGCACGCTGACTTCGCCGCGCCGCCAGGCCTGGTCGAGGACTTGCCGCTCGAGTTTGCCGAGCGCGAGCGAAGCCACTTCGCTCGGCCGGCGAAATCCGCGCAAGAAGAATCGAGGAGCTTTCATGCGGCGAGCATTTTCAACCAAACTTCCAGATGTGTCAATTCAAGATTCAAATTACTGAACACGTTGAGGTAAAACAGATTTGTATCAAAAGTTTCATTGGTCGCTTGTAAGAGCCGTGCTAACGTACGCGACGCTCGGAGGATTGATGAAATTTCGATATAAGAGAATAGCAAGTGACGTCGATCCTGCTGGTTACACACTACACCCGTTGATTCAGGTCAGTCTCCGACATGGAAACCGGGCCGTCGACTTACGTGCTTTGATTGATTCCGGCGCGGCAGACTGTATGTTTCATAGATCGATTGGGGAGGCGTTGGGCATAGACATAGAGTCGGGAACACCCAAAGACTATACGGGCATTGCCCGGCAATCGGTTGTCGGATACGTCCACGAGATCGGACTTCGGGTCCAGGGGATGTCGGAATGGGTTAAGATCGAAGCCGCCTTCATCGATGCCCAAGTCGTACCACTGTTGGGGCAGGAAGGTTTCTTCGACAGTTTTCAGGTTGTATTTGAGCGGTATCGCGGAAGATTCGAAGTCAATTCACGCGCACGCTACAGACTGCGACACTAGCGGAATGAAAGTCGTATTGAATGGTGGAACTCTGAAGAGGACGGCGTTTTCAAATCCTTTCGCTTTGGCATCATCCAGAGCCTCGACAGCATCTCTTCCACTGCCGACAATGGTCTCAGTACCGCCGGATTCAACTATCGCGACCCAGCGGTCCTCGTATTCTCTCATGGCGTCTACAAAAGCCATTTCTTGTTCTTCTGTCTGAGTCATCATTGCTTTTCTCCCGGAGCCCAATTGTGCCTTGTTCGAGAGGCGCAAAGCAAGTGATCCCTGGAAGCGTCATTCCACAAACTCTACCTCGACCGCGTGCGGGATAATGCCGCGCTCGTGGCCTTCGGTGAGCAAACGGCGCACGGCGTCGCGGCCGCGTTCGCTGTAATCGAGCGTCAGGTCGTTCACCCACATGGCTACAAAGCGATCCGCGAGCGCCGGGTCCATGTCGCGCGCGAACTGCATCGCGTACTGCAAGGCGTCCTCGCGATTGTCGAGGGAGTAACGAATGCTTTGCTTCAGCAAGTCTGAGACTTCGCTGATCGTTTCTGAGCCCAGGTCGCGCCGAATCACATTGCCGCCCATCGGCAAAGGCAAACCGCCCGTGTGTTCGTGCCACCACTCGCCAAGATCGAGCACTTTCTTCAAACCCATGTTTTGATAAAAGAGTTGGCCCTCATGAATCAGAAGGCCTGCGTCACAGCGTCCTTCCTTGACGGCGTCGATAATCTGATCGAAGGGCACGACTTCGTATTTGAAATCCGGGTTGTAGAGGCGCAGCGTCAGAAACGCGCTGGTCAAAGTGCCGGGCACGGCTATTTTCGCTTTTGATAACTCTGCCGGATCCATTTCTTCATTCGCCACGACGACCGGCCCGTAGTTGTCGCCGATCGAAGCGCCGTGCGGCAGCAACGCGTACTTGTCCGCGACGTAGGCGTAAGCGTGAAAGCTGATCGCGGTCACGTCGTAGGTTCCCTTGCGCGCCTCTTCGTTCAGCGTCTGGATGTCCTGAAGGGTATGCTCGAATTCAATGTCACCGGTTTCGATCTTGTTCGTTGCCAAAGCGTAGAACATGAACGCGTCGTCGGAATCCGGCGAATGCGCGATACTTATTTGTTTGGTTGCAGTTTGTGTCATTTGAATCTGGCGGACCGGTGAACCAGCCGCGCTTTTCTTATTCATGCAGATACAACTTCTGTTTCGCTCTTCAGCCGGTTGTAAAGCGTGTCACGCTCGACGGCTTCAAAGCCGGCGTCTTCGATCAATTCGACCAGTTCTGATTTAGTCATCTTCACTTCATTATTAGTTTCAATCGAATAACTCTCCGTCAACTCACCACCTTCAGTGATAGTGCCGTCCACGTCATTCGCGCCGAAGTGCAAAGCGACTTGCGCAAGGCGCTTGCCGAGCATGACCCAGTACGCTTTGATGTGCGCAAAGTTGTCGAGCATCAGACGCGACACCGCCATCGTCTTCAGCGAATCTACCCCAGATGGTCCCGGCAGATGCGCCAGCTGCGTGTCGGGCGGATAAAACGCGAGCGGAATAAAGCATTGAAAGCCGCCGGACTTGTCCTGCTGTTCTCGCAAACGAATCATGTGATCGACGCGGTCTTCGGTGGATTCAATGTGGCCGTAAAGCATCGTGGCGTTTGTTTTCAAACCCGTCGCATGGACCTTGCCGGCGAGTTCCAGCCAGCGTTCTGCGTCGCACTTGTGCGCGCAAATCATCGAACGCGTCGGCTCGCGGAAAATCTCAGCGCCGCCGCCCGGACACGAATCCAAACCAGCGTCAATCAACTGCTGAATCATCTTTTCGTCCGGCATCTTGTAAAAATGCGCGAAGTGATCCAACTCGACCATCGTGAACGCCTTCAAGTGGAGCTGTGGATACTTCTTCTTCAAAGATGAAAGCAGATCAGTGAAGTAACTGAACGGCAGTTTCGTGTTCAAGCCGCCGGTAATGTGCAGTTCAGTTGCGCCTTCGCTGACGGCCTGGCCGGCGATGCGCAGAGAATCGTCGATATTATGTGTGTAGGCGTCCGGCTGGCGCGGTGTGCGATAAAAGCCGCAGAATTTGCAATCGACATAGCAGACGTTCGTCGGATTGAAATGCCGATTGACATTGAAATAAGTCGTGCGTCCATGCATCCCTCGCCGCGCTGTGTCGGCTAGCTTGCCCAGCGCGTTGAGATCGTTGGTCGCGAAAAGCCCGATTCCGTCCTCAAGTGAAAGCCGCTCGCCCGCTGCAACCTTGCTACTAATCTCGTTCAGTTTTGGGTCGTGTGAAAAGCTCATAACCTAAGATCCGATCAATCGATCAGTCCCAAAGTGACTGAACGTCCAGGACAAATCCTTTCAAAAGAGGTTCGCCGGAGACCGTCTGCGGATCGTCTAGAATCTCGGTGCCGGCGTCAGCGCGGTAGATGTGAACTTTTCGTTCCAAAGGATCAATTAGCCAGCCAAGTTGCGCGCCATTCGCTATGTATTCCTCCATCTTCTCCTGCTGGGTTGTAAGCCGGTCAGTTCGCGATCGCAGTTCAACGACAAAATCAGGGCAGAGAGGCGGGAATTCGTCCTGCTCCTGAGCAGTTAGCGCATTCCATCGTTTGTTGCGAACCCAGGAGAGATCCGGCGACCGTCTGGCGCTATTCGGAAGCGAGAAGAGTGTCGATGAATCGAAACTCTGCCCCGTTCCGTCTCTTTCCGCCCACAGACCGAAAGCCATCATCAGCTTTGCGTTCCGCCGTCCTGTTTTTCCACCAGTGGGAGCCATAATGACAAGTTCTCCTTCGCTTGTCCGTTCGAATTGGAGTTCTGGATTTAGTCGGCAGAGTTCGGCAAATTCTTCGTCAGAGACTCTCGTCGCCAACGGACTGAAGTCGACTACGAGGCCGTTCTCTAATGCGCTTGTGGTGCTCACTTACTCTGTTTCCCCTTTGTGCCTTCGACAGAACTAGAAGCGTAAGAATACGGCGCCGCCAAAAGTAACTAACAAGACGATACTCACAAAAGCATTGGTCGTAAAAAACGCGGCGTTTAGTTTGCTCAAATCATTCGCGCGCACGAGCGTGTGCTGGTAAACGAGCAAAGCGCCCGTGGCGATCACGCCGGCGACAGCCAGCAAACCCAGGTTCGTTACGAAGTATAGCAAAACCAGCGCCGCGAATGCTCCCGCGTTCAGCCCGCGCGAGATCCAAAGTGCGCGGGCGATGCCAAAACGCGCCGGAATTGAATACAGGCTTTCGCGGCGATCGAAATCGTAGTCCTGACACGCGTAAAGTACGTCAAAGCCTGCCGTCCAAAGCAACACGACCAGCGAGAGCAGCAGCGGCGCCGGACTGTCAATCGTGCCGCGCACGGCAATCCATGCTCCGGTGGGCGCGATCGCCAGACACCAACCCAGAATCAGATGAGACAGCGTCGTCCAGCGCTTGGTGTACGAGTAAAGCACAACGCTCGCCAACGCGATCGGCGAAAGGATCAGTGTCAGGCGGTTGAGCATAGCGGCAGCGAACAAAAACATGCCCGCGCCGACAATCGTGAATATCAACACAAAGGCAACCGAAAGTTTCCCCGCGGGAATCGCCCGCATTTTCGTGCGCGGATTGCGCGCGTCATAGTCCTTGTCGGCGATGCGATTGAAAGCCATCGCTGTCGAGCGCGCGCCAACCATCGCCACGGCGATCCACACAATCTGCGACACGCTGGGAAGCCCGCGCGCGGCCAGCACCGCGCCCAGTAACGCAAACGGCAGCGCAAAAAGCGTGTGCTCGATCTTGATCATCTCGAGCGTCGTGCGGATGTTGCTAACGATTCCTGCGGACATCTTGAGTGAAAATGCTAAGTGAAAGCTGCTTTGCGCCGGTAGGCCGATCTTACGTTTGCCCAGCGGCAATCGCAAGCAGCGGTTCATCGAGGCACTGATGCAGTTTGATTGTGGCACGCGCATCTTGCGCGTGTTTTCACGGGCGGGACGCCCGTGCCACCGTTCCAAACTGCATCAGTACCTTAATCGACGGATGAATTGGAATTTGGCCGCCGCGAAAGCGGTGATGCTAGAATTGCGCCGGACAGAAATGACTAGCAGCCGAAAAACGGGAAAACAGCGTCCAGCCCGAGTAAGTTCGCAGCGAGCTACCCGGGGCATCAGGCTCACGGCGTTTGCGCGATCGCTCAGGCAAGAGTGGCGACGGCTGGGGTTGCCGGCGGCGAACGCTCGCGTCGTAGTTGCCGTTTCGGGTGGCGCCGACTCCGTGTCGCTGTTGGGCGCGCTCAATGAACTGATCCAAGCGAAGAAGCTGAAACTGAAACTGTTTGTCGCGCACCTGGATCACGGGCTGCGAAAAGATTCGCGGGCGGACGCGCGTTGGGTGAAGGCCTTAGCGAAGCGGCTTGGCCATGAGAGTCTGGCGCGGCGAGTTGACGTGAAAGCATTAACTGCCGGCAGTGGCGACAATCTGGAACAGGCCGCGCGGCGCGCGCGTTACAAATTTCTGGCAAAGGTCGCGAAAGAAAATCGAGCAGTCGCCGTTCTAACGGCGCACACGATGGATGATCAGGCGGAGACGGTTATGCTGAATCTCTTGCGCGGCAGCGGAATGGACGGCCTCAGCGGAATGGAGCCGGCGCGGCGATTGGGAGAGGGAAGTGAAATCATTCTGGCGCGTCCGCTGCTGGGCTGGGCCCGGCGCCGAGACACCGAAAGCTATTGCCGCTCGCGGGCGGTCGAGTTTCTTACTGATGAGATGAACACCGACGAAAAGTTCACGCGCGTGCGCGTCCGCCGGCAACTGTTGCCGCAGATGGAGAGTTTCAATCCGAAGATCGTGGAAGGGTTGGCACGAACCGCGGAGTTGCTGCGCGAAGACTCTGCGGCCCTGGATCAAGCCGCGAGTCGTTTGCTTGAGCTAACCATGGAAGACGGTGCGGGCTCGCGTCTGCGAATCGATTTGCTGGCGCTGGCACCCCCGGCTTTGCGGCGGCGCGCTTTGCGTCAGTGGATCGAGAAGGGCCGCGGAGACCTGAAACGGATTGAGCGCGTGCACGTTCTGGCGGTTGAGAGTTTGCTGTTCGGGAATCGAGGCGGACGGGTAATCGAATTACCGGGCGGGCCGAGAGTCCTGCGCCGGCAGAAGTGGTTGCTCTTTGCCGCGAGCTGAATCCCAGAACCTGATCAGAAACGTTTACGTAATACCATCGCGGCGATCACCGCGGGCACCTGAAGGGGCAAGTCGCCGCATCTTAGGGACGCCTTTTTTTCAGGGCAAAGATTGGGTTTGGGAACGCCAGTCGATTTGGGGTTCTTTGGAAGCGACAATTACGACCGACTTGAGGTATGATCGGCGACGGAGGAAGCATTGACTTTGAGTTCTACAGCCAGACAAATTGTTTTTTGGGCGCTAATCATCCTGGGCGCGCTCTTGATCTACAAGCTGGTTAATCCCGGCAGCAAGAACACTCAGAACATCGATCTTACCCAACTCGAAGACAAAATAAACAAAGGCGAGTTGAAGCAGTTGACGGTCAGGCAGAGTGAGACCGTCGCTGTCGATCGGGTTAGCGGCGTTGAGTATCACATTCAATTATCGAACGAACACACGAAGGCAGAGATTCTCAGCGAAGCGCGCGGAAGCGTTAACGGGAAGCCGCGGGTCGATAAGGTTGAAGATGAACCGAGTTCCAGCTATTGGCTGCCCGCGCTGTACTACCTTTTGCCGTTCGCGCTGCTGCTTGGTTTTTGGATTTTTATGTTGCGCCAGATGCAGTCAGGCGGCAACAAAGCCCTCTCGTTTGGGAAATCGCGCGCGAAGCTCCTCAGTAATCAGCAGAAGCGCGTGACTTTCAAAGATGTCGCCGGCGTCGAAGAAGCCAAGGAAGAACTCCAGGAAATTATCGAATTTCTGAAAGAACCACAGAAGTTTCAAAAGCTCGGCGGCCGCATTCCCAAAGGCGTTTTGATGATGGGCCCGCCGGGAACGGGCAAGACTTTGCTGGCGCGCGCGATTGCCGGTGAGGCGAATGTTCCGTTCTTTTCGATTTCAGGTTCGGACTTTGTCGAGATGTTTGTCGGCGTTGGCGCTTCACGCGTGCGCGATCTTTTCGAGCAAGGCAAGAAGAACGCGCCGTGCATCATCTTTATAGACGAGATTGACGCGGTCGGTCGCCATCGCGGCGCGGGCCTCGGCGGCGGACATGACGAGCGCGAGCAGACGCTGAATCAGTTGCTGGTAGAGATGGACGGGTTTGAGTCGAACGATGGCGTGATCTTGATCGCTTCTACGAATAGGCCTGACGTTTTGGATCCGGCGCTGCTTAGACCCGGGCGATTTGATCGACGGGTGGTCGTCTCGCGTCCTGACGTTCGTGGCCGCGAAGGCATCTTGAAAGTTCACACGCGCAAGATTCCGCTGGGCGAAGATGTGGACATCAGCATCATCGCGCGCGGCACGCCGGGATTCACTGGCGCCGATCTCGCAAACCTCGTTAACGAAGCCGCGCTCAACGCGGCGCGCTACAACAAGAAAGTTGTGGCCATGCATGATTTCGAGTTGGCCAAAGACAAAGTTTTGATGGGCGCCGAGCGCAAGAGCATGGTCATCTCGAACGAAGAGAAACGCGTTACGGCTTACCACGAAGCGGGCCACACGCTGGTTGGATTGAAGGTGCCGAACGCCGATCCGGTCCACAAGGTGACGATCATTCCGCGCGGCATGGCGCTGGGCGTGACCCAGCAACTGCCGGAGGGCGACCGCCACAACTACACGAAGGATTATTTGCTTGGTCAGATTTCGATTCTGATGGGTGGGCGCATCGCGGAAGAATCGTTCCTCGGCGGCATCACCACGGGCGCGTCGAACGATATCGAAAAGGCGACGGAACTGGCGCGCGCGATGGTTTGCGAGTACGGCATGTCCGAGCTGGGTCCGCTGACCTTTGGCAAGAAGGAAGAGCAAATCTTTTTAGGCCGCGAGATCGCTCAGCATCGAGATTATTCGGAAGAGACTTCGATTCGCATCGACTCCGAAGTGCGCAAGATTGTCACCGAACAGTACGAGCGCGCGACTAAGATCATTCAGGAGAATCGCGATACGCTGGTGCGTCTGGCCGATGCATTGCTCGAGCATGAGTCGCTCGACGGCGTGCAGATTCGTCGCATCGTGGCGGGCTTGCCATTCGATGATGATGAAGCACCATCAACGGTGAGCACCGAAGAGGAGCCGCAACTGAAAGAACCGGTCCAGCGACCATTGAAGCCAATCCTGCCGCCGATCACGGGCAGCACGCCGGCGACGGCGTAAGAGCTGTCCGACAAGCTTCAGCTTGTCGCAGAACTAATCGACAAACTAAAGTTTGTCGGACATGAAAAAGGCGAGAGCTGAGGCTCTCGCCTTTTGTTTTGCTGCATTCCTGGATTGCTTACGGCTGATTGCTGATCGCGCTTTACTTTTTCCTTTTTCCTTCTTACTTTTGCCTTGTGGAAACCGCAGACGTCGTTATTATCGGCAGCGGCATTGTCGGATCGAGTGTCGCCTATCATTTGGCGCAGGCCGGCTGCACGAACGTGCTCGTGATCGAACGCGAGGCGCATCAGGGCAAGGGCTCGACCGGCAAAAGCATGGGCGGCGTGCGCGCGCAGTTCTCGACGCCGGTCAACATACAGATGTCGCGCTACTCGATCGACTTCTTTTCGCGCTTTGATGAAGTCGTCGGCCACCCGGCGGACTATCGCGCGCACGGATATCTTTTCTGCGCGACCAGCGAAAGTCATCTGGCTTATTTGCAAGCGAACTGCGAACGACAGGTCGCAGCGGGCGTGAATAATGTCGAATGGGTTTCACCCGAAGAGATCAAGGCAATTGTGCCGCAACTGCGGACCGACGACATTCTCGGCGGCACTTTCTGTCCGACTGATGGGTTTGTTGATCCGCACAGCGTGATGATGGGATTCATGCTGAATGCGCGCGAGCGCGGCGTGCGCTTGTGGCTGGACACTCAAGTAACAGGAATCGAAGTTGAAAACGATCAGATCGCCGGCGTTTTGACTTCGCGAGGCCGGGTGGCCACGCGCGTGGTCGTTAACGCCGCCGGCGCCTGGGCCGCGGGAGTCGCAGAGATGGCCGGCGCTGATTTGCCGGTCGAGCCTTTGCGGCGTCAACTGGTTCCCACCGAACCGTTCGATCAACTACCGAAGCGCTTTCCGATGGTGATCGACATGTCCACTGGATTTCACTTTCGCCGCGAGGGAAAGGGAATTCTGCTGGCGTGGAACGATCCGGCGGAGACCGTCGGGTTCAAGACTGAATTCGATCCGACGTTCGTGGAGAAAATCCTGACGCGTGCCGCTTCACGCGTGCCGGTGCTCGCGGAAGCCGGAGTGAATCCGCGCCGGGCGTGGGCCGGGCTGTACGAAATGACTCCCGATCATCATGCGATCATCGGCCCCGCGCCCAACGTGAATGGTTTGTATTTCGTGAACGGCTTCAGCGGTCACGGCGTGATGCACTCACCCGCTTCCGGCCGCATCGCCGCGGAACTGATTCTGCAAGGACATTCTGATTTGATAGACGCGGCGCAACTCAGCGTCGAGCGCTTTGCTCAAGGTAAGTTGCTGGAAGAGACAGCCGTCTTATAGGCCGTGCCGAATCGCCTAAGAATCCTTCGACGCTGAATCACGGTAGCACCCGACGTGGTTCCACGCCCCTTCTGCAAACTTGCCAAACGCAGGGTCCGATGCACCGAGCGTCTTTATCGCAGCGGCAATGACGCTTTCAACCTCGGGGTTGCCGCCGCCTTCTGAACGCTCGTTGTAGATTGTCTCGACCATGTGGCTACCCAGAGCCCGGTAGCTTTCAAACTGCGGTTCGCTGAACCACTGATCGGCAATCGTGTCTTGCGGAAAAGCATCGTCGGTTTCGTGATAGTTCAGCACGTCGGCTGGTTCGCTGCAATTGAGGGAAGGCTTGATATAAATCAACACGCCGTCATAGGCCGGGTCGGGCGTGCCGCCGCCGGGTTTATCGACGCACGAATAACGAATGTCGCCAATCGCGCAGTATCTGTTCGTCGGCTTCGGCTCTTTGTCAAAATACATTTCTCCTCTCATCTCGATCGGCACGCCGAAGTCGACGCGAATCTGACGAATCGCATAAGCCAGCGATTCGAAGCGGTAGTCGGGATCGGTGCTGGCGTCGCTGATGACGATAAAGCGGCATCGCCGCAAAATCATCTCGTAGAGGCCAAAATTATCGAAGTGCCCTCCGTCTGAAAGATAAACGTAAGGACTCTTGTCGTTGGTCATCCCCAATGCTTCAGCAAAAATCGGGCGGACCGACTGCGTCGGCGAGTCGCGATCGTAAGTCGGCTGGTTGAATGTCGACGGATCCCCGCTGCCGGCAACGCCAGGATTCCCCAGCCAAAAGCCTAATCGCACATTGAATAGCGCCATGATAAAACGGATCACGGGCGAAGTCATCATGTAACCCATGTTGGGACTGGCGGCCGCGCCAGAGATGGCTACGGCCGTCGCCAGAGAAATCCCATCATTACCGCCGTAGTATCTCGAGTTCCGATAACCCAACCAATAGCTGCCCGAATGCAACGGCGAGATCGAGAATGATTCGGCCTTGCGATCCTGCCATTCCAACTTTTTCCCGCCCGCCAAATTCAAAGTTACGTTGACCACATGCAGCGGTTTCTGCTTCAACTCGTACATCTGGACATTGTCTTTGAGGTCGAAGTCAGTGAATTTGTTTCTGGTAATGTCGCGCTCTTCTGTGTGCCTGGAAACACCGAGATAGGCCCGCATCATCCGGTTGCGCCAGTAGTAGTGGAGCGAGAATCTGTTGGTGTTAATGACGCGACCAAAAATCCAACCGGCCACCGCGAGGAGCGCTGCCGACGCCGCCAGCAGCCTTCCCGGCGAATGATAGATTATCGCCCTAGGGTCGTTCGCGTTTAGCGAGACCACTCCGGCGCGGAGGAACTCTCCAGCCCACGCGCCAAAGCTCGAGGCCAAAATCCAATTCGTTACGAGCGCCAGTACGACGATAATGAAGCCGGCGAAAATTACCGCTGCCAAGGACATCAAAATTGGCTGCAGCTTGGATTTCCCGCCGGTCTGCTTCTCTTCACCATGAACCGGTGTCTTTGCACTCTTACCGCCGAAGATCGTAATCGCGCCTGATACAATTCCCACTACCGCCGTCGATACACCTTTGATACTGGCCCACGTCCAGCTCTTCTGGACCAACAAGTTTTGCAGGTCGACGAACAGCGTCGGGCCAAACAGCACCAGGACATGACACACGCTCCAACATATCGCCAAAATCAAAATCCAAGCCCCCGACCGAGCCCACCATTCTTGATCGTCGACCTCCGTGAAACGGCTGGTAAAGCCAGAGATCAGGGTTCCCCCGATGGTCAACAATATGAGCAAGAGGGGAACGGCCAGACTCGCGTACAGGCGCCCACCCCCCAGGTGCAAATTGAGTGGTGGCGGAACGTAATTGACGACGAGGTACCAAATCACAAAGCCGGTAATGGCGAAGGCGACGACAATCAGGCCCGTCGCTGCCGCCAGTTTGAGAGTGAGTTGCCATGCGCCGGGACGATTGAAACTTTCTCCGTCATTCTCTCTCTTGTCGTGCCGCCGCGCCCACATTCTTAAGCCCACGTAAGGCACCCACTGTGCTGCCGCAAGCGCTACGGCAAATATGATGAACTGCCATCGCGTGGGCTCCTCGCCTTTTTGCAGACGGGCCCAGTAGGTTGTCAGCGCCATGGCCGAAATCACCAGGGGCGCCAGACCGAAGGCAACAAACGATCGTTCGCGAAAATTCCATCGATTCGAGCCGGGTAGATTCATTGCGATGTAAATCAGCGCAAACGCAGCGGTGGCGAATCCTGCTATTACGAAGAATCTCGGGCTGAGATACGAGAGAACGGGCTCGTTGAAATGAAAGACGAAGGGCCCGCTGCGGTAAGGACTCTGAACAAAAGCAAACCATATTCTGGGCAACATCAGCAGAGCCATGATGACGGGAACAAACACCAGCCAGTTGAGGAAGAGGTTGCGCAAATAGACAGCCACGAGCGTCCACGTATCGACCCCAAGCAGCCCCTTTCTTGGGGTGAGGTAGTTTGCATAAACGCGCAGTTTGAAGAGTTGCGGGGGCTCTGGCTTGAATGGATCGCTGGGTGGGTCGGCCAGGCGGGCTGCGACTTTGTTGACCGGCAACTTGCCGGGCTGGGCCTCTTCTCGATGAATCCATGCGGTTAACCAACTGCCGATAAAACCGCCCCCTGAAACCGTGGAGAGGTAATCGAACTTGTCGAGCAAGCCGCAGCGCGCCAGCCCCTGCAAGATGCCAAGATTAAATACTGCACTGCGAACACCGCCGCCGGAGAGACAAAGCGCGGAGCGCGTCTGTGGTAATTTGCGGATAATCTCATAGAGCACCGGGACGAGCCTTTCGCTAAGTTCTTTCTTGCATCGCAGTACCAGGTCGCCTAAGTCCTCGCCCGAATCATCGAAACGTATTCCGTCTCGCTTACAGATTTCCTCGATCTCTTTCCGACTAGAGGTCGGCAGCGTCCTGATCTCGTCGACTTTCTCCTCAACGCCGTCCCACTCCGTGCCATTGATTATGGCGCGGATGAAAGCCAGACCGCGGCTCTGGTCTTCAGCGTAAACAAGCTGAATTTCTGTTTGCGACTCATCGATGTCGGCGCACATCGTTTCAAGTTCTTCGAAGAGAACTTCGGCGAGCGTGAGTGGAAAATTATTTTCTGGCATTGTCTCGATCCAGTCGCCGGCAGCCTCTGTTCGCCGCCGGATGTGAAGCCCGCTCAGACAGGTCTCTCTGAAGCGGTCTGGGTAATGCTGGAGCTGGTTCTGGAGAATGCGGCGGTCGCAGGCTCTGAAGGACCAGCCATCAATAGTGCAAGGTGACAGATAAGTATCCTAATCTGCTGCTTACGTCAATAGTTTGTCGCCGCTTTGGGTCGTGCTCTGATTCAGCTCACGACGACGCTTTGCCATCGCTAGACAGGTTCCCGGAGGTCGCAGTACTGTAGCTCCGCGCAGATTCGATTCACCGGAGGAACTGATGAAAAGACATTCTTTGGCTTTGCTGGCGCTGACTCTCGTGTTTGCGTTCGCGTCATCTGCCTCAGCGGCCGACGACAACAAGGTGCAACTTAGGGAATAGAGGGTGCGATCCCCGTGCCGGCGGATGTCCCGTTCGAGGTGCTGGCGACGTTGGGCTGCGCGGAGTGGTCCGTCGCGGACAGACGCGCTCGCCTCAATCCCCACCTTCCCTTTCGTGATGCAGGAGAAGCGCCTGGTCGGCTCGCTCTACGGTTCGGGGCGTCCGCTGATGGACATCCCTGCACGTGGTCACGCTCTATCAAGCGAGTGAACTGAAGCTTCGCGAACTTGTCACGCGCACCTACCATCTCGACGGTATCAACGACGCGCTGGCAGCGCTGGCGAAGGTGCGCGCGGCATCATCCGCTGGTGACACGGTCGCGCTGGCTTGTTTCGTGATTCTTCAATAGCAGAACGATTGTTCGGCGGCGGGGTAGAACGGACTAAACATTTCCGAGCGCTTTTATGAATTCGTCCGAACTTGAAACCCAGCCTAACGATACTTGGATGGTCAACAGTGATGCTTCGTGATTACTTCTTGCCAATCCTTCTCCGATTGGCTCGCTCGTACAATCCGATAGCAACACACACAAATAGTCTCTGAACATGGCGTCTCTGATCGTCGATTCCACGCATACGCTCGTGGTACATCCAGTGACGACGATGTATTTGATCCCCAACTGCTTGAGCCTGGCATCCAAGTCGGTTTGATAGAAGCCGCTGAAGCGATGTTTGTAAAGGACAACGTCAGCGGCCTGCGGTTTGAGTTCAGGGACGATGTCTGTGTTCCAGGTGTCCCGAATCAGGATCCGACTTTCTCTGCCGTCAGGGGCGCGAATGGTCTCTCCGACTTTGAACACGCCCAGATGCCGCACCCGGTTCGGAGAGTCGGGAGAACCCAAGTCCGAGAGGTCGGGACGAAAGCCCATCTTGAGATAGATGATCTTTACGCCGGCACGGCGGGCCGAGGCGAGAACTTTTGCCGTCGGACCGACGACCTTTTGAATGCCGGAAATATCAATTCCGGCACGGTCGAACATGCCGCCCTTCGAGCCGAAATCATTCTGCATGTCAACGACGATCACCGCAGTCTTCGCGGTATCGATTGCTATCGGTTCGGGCTTCGCATCGATTCTGATAATCCGACTCTTGGCGTCGGAAAACAGATGGCGTGCGCTCTTTAGTTCATTGATTACGGAGCCCTTTGCCACACCACCCACCGTCGATACAGCCATGGCCGCGAGCATCTGACGTCGTGTCAATTCTAGTGATCTCTTCATTTCTCTCCTCCTTCAAGGGTAAGCCGATTGTAAGACGCCGAACGCTGGAATTGACCGGCGCGGCGCGAATCCACACAAGCCGCGATTCAAAGAGGCATCATGAAAAGATTGCTATCGCCGCGTCCGGTCGAATGACTTGTTAGGCAACAAATAACCACTCAACTTCCCCTAAACTTGTCAGAAGTTCGTGGTCTCCTCCTCTGCGATTAGCAAGACTGGCGCGCCCCCGCTGGAGATTGAAACGGCGTGAGCTACAGCTCTCTGTGCGCTCTCAGAAGATGCACACTCTTTCAGCGCATCAAGGGAAGGAAAATGTAGTTCGGCAATTCTATAGAAGGGCGGTGTACTACCATCAGGTGTACCGACTACTCTCGTCGCTACAAACTTGGTGATTCCTTTCATTGTATCTCGAGTCACCATCGGCACGTGATCTTCAGCATACGCTCGCTCGAAAGCATCAACGTTCTGTGGATAAGGGTAAAGCACCACTAATTTTGCACCGGCCATTACGCTCTCCTTTTCATCCGAATTAGGGATGAGCTATGACTTAAGTTGGAAAAGCAGTCTGCTTCTATGTCAAGTCAAGTGGTAAGTCAATAGAGGATGGATAGGATAAGTTCACATTCCGTGTGTCCAAGATTCTGTTGCCTAACGCCGGAGCTAAGCCGTCGCGAGCGAGCAGCATTCAAGCTGAAGGAACCGAAAGACGATGAAAGCTATGCTATCGGGCGGTCGGCTTGAGCCATTTGTTAGGCGTGTCCTCGCACTACATTGTCCCCGCCCCCTGTAAACTTTTGTGCGGCCTACCCCAGATCGGGCGTGGCTTGAAGCGCGTCGTTAAACCGGTTGGTGAAGTTAGCTAAGCAGATGACGAGAGTCAGTTCCACGATCTGCTCCTCGCTGTAGTGCTTCCTCAGATCTTCGAGCACATTATCACTTATAGCGGACGCGGCCCGCGTTACCAGCTGAACGTAATGGAGCGTGGCTTTGTCTTTTACGTCGAAGGCTTTGCTGCGCGAGTAAAAAAGTATGTCCTTGAACTGCTCGTCAGTGATCCCCGCCTGCTTCGCCGAAGCAGTGTGAGCGCGGGTTCAATACTCACAGCCGTTGAGCATTGAGGTGAACAGGTAAGCTAACTCCTTGTCACGAGCGGGAAGCGTACCTCCCATGACTGACTGGAAGAAAGGCATGAAGCTGGAGAGCGCCGACGGATGGTGGGCCATCAACGCAAAGATATTGGGCATCCGCCCGAACTTGCCCGTCAAAGCGTCGTAGAGATCATGCGTCTCCTGTGCAGCCTGTTGTTTCGGAAGTGGGTTTACGATTGCCATCACATCTTCTCCTCGATTTTATGATTCTCGTGCGAACAAATTTGGAGCATTGAGCACAGCCTTATATTAGAATGCTTCATTCAATAAAGAAACGTGTAACGCCCTGCCGCTCAGCCGCGAGCGGCGCTTCCTATCGTTTCAAATCAGCTCGGCGCGCCTGCGCCGCTCGTCGGCTGCAGCGGCTGGTTAGGCGCTGTCGCGAAAGACGTCGGTACTCAAGTACCTCAGTCCGGAGTCGACGATGATCGTGGCAACCGCGGCGCTTGGGCCGAGGCCGCGTGCAACCCGGATGGCTGCGACGACGTTCGCGCCCGATGACACGCCTGCAAAGATTCCTTCCTCACGCGCCAGTCGTCGGGCCATTTCCTTCGCCTCCTCCGTCGTGACCGTGTGGATCTCGTTCACGAGTTCTGGCTGCCACAGCGGTGGGATAAATCCAATGCCGATCCCTTCGATCTTGTGCGAGCCCGACGGCTTGCCCGAGAGGACCGCGGATTCTGCAGGTTCGACAGCGACGATGCGGATCTGCGGGTTGTGCTTCCACAAGGCCTGGGTCACCCCGTGGATCGAATGGGCCGTGCCCACGGAATGGACGAATGCGTCGATCCGGCCATCGGTCTGCTGCCAGATCTCTTCCCCGAGAGGGAGATACCCTGCGATGGCGTCGTGGTTGTTGAGTTGATCGCAGTACCAATGTCCGGGGCGCTGGCTCATTTCGGCAGCCGTGCTGATCATGGCTTTGATCAGCGCTTCGGTGATCTGCTTGTTGTCGCTCCGAACATCGGTCACACGGGCACCGAACGCTTGCATCGTACGGCGCTTCTCGTCACTGAACGCGTCCGAAAACACGATCTCCAGTCCATACCCCTTGGCGGCGCAGACAAGAGCCAGCGAGATGCCGGTGGTCCCGGAGGTGTACTCGACGACCGTTCCACCAGGCCCAAGACGACCGTCGGCCTCGGCGTGCCTGACGGCAGCGTCGGCCATCCGGTCCTTCATGCTGCCCGTCGGATTCGCCCATTCCAACTTGGCGAGCACGCGTCCCGAACCGCGCGGCACCACGTTGCGCAGCTGGACGAGTGGAGTGTTGCCGATGCCACCGAGTACGTTTGCCGCAATGGATCCCATCGTCGTCCTCCGTGCGCCTAACGCCCGAATTAACCCGCGCCGAGCGAGCAGCATTCCACCTGATTTGTAGACACAACGATGAAAGAGATGCTATCGAGGCGTCGGGTTGAATGACTTGATAGGTTTTTGCACCCACCATTCAACTTGCCCTCACGGGTTTTCTTTTCTGCTGCTGCTGATCCTCAACTACTCTCGGCAATTTAAACTTTCATTAGGGAAGTTTTGCTGCAAGGACATCAACCTTTTCAATAACGGGCGCTTGTGCGAACAGTTCAGAGGCTTTCTCCATCAAAGCCGCCGCCACTTTGCCGGAGAGGTGCGCTTGCCGTCCAGATTCGTCTGGGAATGCGTCGAAGATACCGAATGTTGATTGACCCATGCGGATTGCGAACCAAGCAGTTGTGTCCGGTTCTTCTTGGACAAGCGCCAGTCCACTGTTCAGAAAGCTCTCGACCTCCGCCTCTTTTCCGGGTTTTGCCTCTAGCCGAACGAGCAATGCTACTGTAACCATGATTTATCTCCTTATTCATATTCGTTACGTACATTTTTACGGTAGCACCAACATACGGCAAACACAAAAACCTAACGCCCGAATTAACCGGCGCGCCGCATGAAGCATTCAAGCAAACCGGTGAAGATGTGCATGAAAGAATTGCTATCGGCGCGTCCGGTTGAATTAGATGGCGGCATTCGTTGAGACGCGCTTCTCTCGAACTATTCACGTTCACCTTCAATTATGCTCATCAGCGACTCCGTTGGAATAATTCTTGTTAGCCTAAAACCAGATGCCTCTAACAGTGTTCGATACTCATCTTCCATGCGTTCGCGCCCGCCGGTCATGACCAGCATGTTTAGATCAATGAATTTGCTGAAGTGCGGCTCGCTGCCGTGTGGGACAACGGCTTCGACGAGCAAGAGCCTGCCGATTTCCGCCATGGCACGATGACAATTTTTGAGAATGGTAACACTCCGCTCATCATCCCAATCGTGAATAATCCATTTGAGGATATAGGCATCACCTCCACTCGGCACTGACTCAAAGAAATCTCCGGCTACCGCTTCGCATCGTTCGGCGATTCCTTCATCGCCGATGCGCTGCCGTGCGCCTTCGATAACGGGCGGCGCGTCGAAGAGAACGCCTCTCATCTGTGGATTTGCCTTGAGAATTGAAGCAATGAGGCTGCCATGCCCGCCTCCCACATCAACAATCTTGCTGATGGCTGAAAAGTCATAACTGGACAGAACTGCATCATTCACGGCGAGAGTCATCCCGGTCATCGCATCATTGAAAGTTTTCGCGTTTTCAGGATTCTGTTCAAAGAATTTCCAGACAGGCATACCGAAGGCGCGATCAAAGGCGATCTCGCCAGTCTTCACGCTATGCAGCAGCTCGCCCCATGCCGGATAATGCTCTTCTCCTAATTCGACGGTGGCGAAAGCGCGCAGCGAGCCGGGTACATCGGTTCGTAAAGTCTCAGCCAGGGGTGTCAATGCAAAACCACTCTTTTCATCTTCAGTGAAGACACCTACGCTAGCGAGCGCACGCAGCACTCGATAAAGTGATGGTGCGTGAGTTCCGGTAGCAGCGGCAAGCTCGTCAACAGTTCTATGCCCATCACGAAGGTGGTCGGCGATGCCGAGCTTCGCCGCGACATAAATAGCGCGCGAAATCCAGAAACCAGAGATCATCTGCAACATGGCTACGGGTGGCGGGACATCCGCATTGCTGGGTTGGTTGCGCTCAGTCATATTTTGTGCCTCGTCTGGATGCAAAACTTAAAAAAAGCCCGCTGTACATATCACATCTTTTCATTACAAGCGAGCCATCTAACGCTGGAGCTAACCGGCGCGCTATCAACCTGATTGATGAGAGGCAAGCTTATTGCGCGTCCAGTTCAGCGACTTGTTATGCCGCTGCTGCTGAACAGCCTTTCTCTTCTCGCATTACTCATTCCCGAGACGAGCTAGAAATTTGAGCACAGCCTCATTAAATGCTTGGGGGTTCTCACGCGGCGAACCGTGTCCCGCCTTCGGGATAATAGCCTGCTCGGCTTTTGGAAGAAGACGTGCAAGCTCTTTGTTGACGAGCTTGTGAATCTTGATTGTATTTTCGCCGGTTATGATCAGAACGGGAATGCGCAACCGCTTAACTTTGTCTTTAGACAAGTTTCGGAAAGGATCGGAGGATAAGGTGTTCGCTTTAAAAAAGCGGGAGTTCTGCATGACAGCGGCAACGCGCTCGGGCGGGAGATTATCGAACCCACGTGTCCCGGAGAATCCATCCACCAGAATCCTCATGGCTCCTTTGTCATCTCCGGCCTTAAACGCTGCTCCGGCAGGCTCCATAATAGTAGTCATAAACTCCCTGTATACACCCGCGCCATCTGGAGTATCTCTCACCCACTGATGAACAGGAGGCTCCGCCAGAACCAAGCTGCGAACCATCTCAGGGTGTTTGACGGCTAGTACTAACGCCGTGAACGCCCCGATGGATGTACCTACAAGATGTACACGTCCGAGCTTGAGCTTACGGATAAATGCGGCGAGGTCATCTGCTTCCGTATACGCCGAATGATACTTTGCCGTGAGCGGGTTATTGTTCGGATAATTGTAGCGGCGGCTGTAAGAGATGACACGATATTGTTGGGAGAATGCCTTTATCTGAGGCTCCCAGGAGCGGTAATCACCCTGACCTCCGTGAAGCAGGATAAGCGGCTCGCCTTGCCCCTGCTCGATGTAATGCAGTTCTACGCCACGAACACGAATCTTTGTCAGCTGAACGCTTTGACCAATAGCCTGTCCGCAGAGCAGTAAAAAGAGCAAGGGGAGTAAAGCAACTCTCATCATTCGTCTATCATACGTTTCTTTACGCAATACTGCTCAAAGCCACGCTTTTTCCGTCCAAAGCCATCGCGCCATTTTTAAATTCCACTTCGGCGCGGCCTACTGTCGAGACTGGGCGCCTGGCCGGAGGCAGGTCCGGCAGGGCTAGGCCGAGCTAGATCACCGACGCGTCCAGGATCGACGTACCCAGTCCGATGTCGATCACCTTGTCTAACCGGAAACCGGAGGCGGCAAGCAGATCCTCGAACTCGCGGCGCGTCCGCTCTTTGCCCGTCAGCATCACCAGCATGAAGATATCGAGCATCTTGATCCAACTGGGGTTCGAGTCGTCGGGAACAATCCCCTCGATGAGCAAGAGCTTGGCGTGCGCGGGGGCTGCCCGTCGAATGGCGCTCAGGATCTCGACGGCTTGCTGGTCACTCCAGTCGTGAATGACCTGCATGATCATGTAGGCATCACATACCGGTAGCGCGTCTTTGAAGAAATCACCGGCCTGAAGCTTGAAGCGGGCCGACGCGGTACCTGCCATATCCTCGACGACATGGGGCTGATCGAAAAGCACCCCTGTGGCGTTGGGTGCGGCGCCGAGCACTGCCTGGAGCAAATGGCCGCGTCCACCGCCTATATCGGCGACTGTATTGAAGATCGAGAAATCATAACTCGAGAGAATTCCGGCGATCTGGCCGTGGGCCTTCCCCGTCATGGCCTCGTCAAAGATGCGGCTCAATTCGGGATGCTGCGCCAAGTATGCCCAAACACCCCCGGGCGTGACCTGCTCCGCGGCCGGTTTGCCCGTACGCATGGAGTGGTCTAGCTACCCCCCTTTTCGATACCAGTCTAAAGTAGAAAATTCCGGGTCGTGAGCGTTCGATTATCGTCTTTCTTCGGGTCGCCCACCTTTTCTCCGTGACGAAATGCTGCCTGAAGCTGTTATCCCGCAACCTTAAAGAAAAATGGATCTATCGAGATGCCCACCGGCGTGATGTTGTCGATGTCCAAAAGCGTGTTCGTTTCCCAGTTCACATTTCTTTGATAGACAACGTCATTCGGAAAATTCGTTTTCTTCGGCGTGTTGTTGGCGGAAAAGATTCCGTAGAAGTCTTTGCCTACCGCCATCAGATGTTCATAGTCGCCCAGGTAAGGATCGAATTGTTTCGGTGGCCGGTTGGCCGGAACCTGCGCCAGCGTCAGCGCGCTCCAGGACGTGCCATTCGTCGTTGTTTCAAATTTGGTGACCCATTGTTGATTGGCGCCGGCGCCGGCGAGTTGTTGATAGAGCAGGCCGAGCTTGCCGTCGGTATTGATGGCCATCGCGGGATTCAGAGCATTGTTCACTCGCTTCAATTCCGGTGACCATGTCTGGCCGCGATCCGTCGAGCGCAGAATGTGCAGCGCATACACGCCTTCGGGCTGATCGTCATTGTATGCGACGTAAAGGATGTCGCTGTTTTTCGGATCGAGGGCGATGCCCACGTCGCCGCCTGTGCGTTGCAACCCCAGAACACCGTTGAAGTTGAATTTCGCGCCGCGGACGACTCGGATTCCGGATTTGTGATCGCTGGGATCGACCAGATCGGTGAACGGATTGGGACTTGCGCCTCCTTTATCGTCGCGAACGACGACAACATCGGCAGTTCCTTCTCCGCTGCTGTTGTTGAAAGAACGCCAGGAGTGAAAGACGCCATAAACGGTGCCGTCTGAATGAATCGCGGGCCGGATGGGCGGACCATCCTGGCTGGACGGCGGGCGCGATTCAATTCTGGAAGTAGTGAAGCCCGGCTTCGTATCCGCACCGTTAAGAGTTTGATCTATGGTCGCGGTTCTGCCGCCGTCGGCGTTGAAATCGTTGTTGCCGACATAGACTCGATCCTTCTTCTTGCCTGAGCCGGCCGCGAAAGTGGCGGCCGCAATGTAGGGTTGGTCGACTCCTTTCCCCATCCGATCCTGCAGCACCTTCATCATCTCAGCGCTCTGAAAATCTTTAGTGCGCAGAATGTTCAGACGCGTGCGTTCGCCGGGGAAAGGGAATCGAATAATGCCGGCGTAAAGAAAATTGCTTGAAGTGCCGAAGGCCACGGTGATGTCGCCGGTGACCGAACCATCGGCGACCGTGCTCGGCACGATTGAGTTCAGCGTCCAGGTGTTGCCGCCGTCGGTCGAAACATAAATCGGCGCGCGCGGGCCTTCCGAAGGATCCGGTGTAAACGCCGAGGCGGCTATTTGAAGGGGATTAGACGGATTGACCGCGATCGAAGGCTCGCTGTCCTGATGATCCTCGCCGCTGAGCGATTTGGGAATCATGTTAACAATCAAAACCTTCGCGGGCACGGGTTGAGCTTTCTGAGTCTTTGCGCGCGCTCTACCGGACTTTCGTGCCGTGTCTTTCTTTTTGCGCGCGGGAGCACGCTTGCGGGATGCGTTGTGATTCTTTCTTGCCGGCATGTGAAGCTTTCTCTGCTAGGCTTTCTTTCCCTCGATGATCTGTCTCACGCCGCCCTGCTGGCTGTAAGGTTGAAAGTCCAAAGGATGCAGCGCGGTGTAGACCTCTTCCGTGGCTTCTGGTTTCGCGGCCTTGCCCTTCGCGTCGCGCGCCGCAGTTCCTTTGGCGATCGGCGTCTTGTGCAGCATGAAGTAACCCTGATGGCCGGCCTCGAACTTCGGCGCTTTGTACCAACGCACATCCGTGCTGGCGGGAAAGCGAATGACCACGTTCTTTTTCGTGTGTTTCCCTTTGTGCACTTCATCGATTTCGATTACCGCTTCGCGCCAATGCGGCGAATGCTCGCTCACTGGACGGGACGGAGTTGTTCCGGCTTTGCTTTGCTTGATCGCTTCGGCAAGCAATCTGATGGTGGTGACTTTGCCTGACACCACCATGTCGGCGGAAGCAAAGCGCTCAGAAACTTCGCGGCTCCGCTTGTGCGCCACCGGATCGCCGCCGCGGCTCAGCAGCGCCGCGTGCGCCTTTGACTGCATGATTGGTTCTTCGTTGATCGATTGGACGGCGATGCTGTGGCCGAAAATCCAGCCCTGCGTGTAGAAGATCATTTCCTGACCAACGCGCGCCTTTTGCTTACCGCTGAGCTGGACTGTGATTTTGTGGCCGCCTAACTTCGCGAGATTCTTTGGCGCTTCCAGCACTTGATCGACACTCACCACGATCGTGCGCGCGCTGACCGGAACCTCTTTCATCGTGGCGCTCTTCAGTTCCTGCACCGTGCCCTTGAATACAAAAGTCGGTTGGCTCGATGGATCTGTTTTGCGCGAGTTCGCTGGCATGGCGTCTCCTTACCTTTGCGGATCAGGCATCGCGTGAGTCATCGAGATGCCGAAAGAGTTTGCAAAGTGCGGCAGAGGCTATCCGAATTCGCAACACGCGTCAATGATTTTTGCAAAGCTGCGCGCAAGCACCGCTAAAGCTAGCTGCAAGAGCGCGGTTACATGAGGATCGGATCGCCAAACCAGGCGGGACGCGCCGGAACTTGCGCGAGAACTCGGAAGTGCGACAATATCTTCCGCCGCTGATCGCACACGCTGCTCCAACGATTTTGTCTAACCCGAGAGTGAGGTCTATGGAACGCAGAACTACGAGTTGGTTTAGTCCTAACTTGCAGATGGAAATGCCGCTGGTCGCCTACGGCCACGCGGGCCAGACGCTTTTGATGCTGCCGACGGCGGCGGCGGATTATCTTGAGTACGAAAGGTTTTATCTCGTCGACGCGATCAAGCCGCTCATCGAAGCGGGGCGCATCCGCGCCTACTCAATCAACAGCGTCAATCGTCACAGTCTGCTGAACGAGCAGATGCCGCCAAAACTAAAAGCGGAACTGCTGACGCGCTACGATCGATACATCACCGAAGAAGTTCTGCCGCTGATTCGCAACGAAGCTGGAGAAGATGCGCGGCCGATCACCACCGGTGCAAGCCTGGGAGCGTTCCTCGCGGCGAACGAATATTTCAAGCATCCGGATCTGTTTCGCGGCGTGGTTGCGTTGAGCGGGAGCTATGACATTCGTTCTTACCTTGACGGCTATTACGACGACAACGTCTTTTTCAATAACCCGGTCGATTATCTCTCGGGTTTGAACGACGATCACTTCCTGCCGATTCTGCGCAAAGCGGAGGCGATCTACATCATGTCGGGTCAGGGTTCTTACGAAGATCCAAAGCGCAGCCGGCAACTCTCAGAGATTCTGGAGTCAAAAGGAATTCCGCACACGCTGGATTTGTGGGGCGCCGACGTAAATCACGACTGGCCGTGGTGGCGAAAGATGCTGCCGCATGTGTTGGGGAAACTTGTGGGATGATCGAGGACGGGCGCCGAGGAGTTAAGAAAAATGAGAATCACGCTATTTGCAATTCTGGCCGCTTTACTACTTGCGCTGTCGTCATCTGCGCAGGTAAACGAGTCCAAGGGCGCGGCTGCTAAACAAGCAGAAGAGGAAGTCAAGAAGCTGACTGGAAGTTGGGACGAAGCGATGGTGAAAAAGGATGTGAAAACGCTCGACGCGACTCTGGCGGATGAGTATTCCATGTCCCAGATTCCCAAGGCCCCATTGATCGCGCTCATCGCAAATCCTAGCATTACGTATTCGTCTTACAAACGGGAGGTCGTCCGCATACAAACGTACGGCGACACAGCGATCTCAATATCGCGTACTAAGCTCACTGGTAATTATCCCGGCACTTCGTTTAGCAGCGAATTTAACTCAATGGATGTTTGGATAAGAAAGGACGGCCGCTGGCGTTGCGTCGCCACCATGACGGATCAAATAAAGGACGCCGATGACAAGAAGGATGAGAAGATGGTTCGGTTTGGTCCGGACGTGAAATATAGCTTTGTGGTCTATTTCAAAAAAAGCGCCACGAACGCGCAGATCGAGAGTTTCCTTGCTGAAAAGATCAGTGAAGAGCGAACCGATCAACGAGGGCATTCGTTCCGGAAGGGTATCTGCGAATACCTGCGATTGCTACCGCTGCATGGGCACGAAGCTTTCGCGATTCAAACTTGTAAGGACATTGACCCGGCGGAGCGCGGGGCCATCAGATCGACACTCGAAGCGTCAGCGATCGTATTGAAAGTCTTAGCGGATACGGTTCCTGCCCAGGTGAAAAGCCTAAAGTAAGTTTCTTCAGAGTATAACCAAGCTATTCTTCGAATCGCCCAGGTTGATCCTTCATACTTGCTTTACCCCGGTGGTCCGTCGTTCCCCTTCTTACCTTTCTTCTTTGCCGGTTCGGCTTCGCGTGGTCGGGTCTGCGCCGGTGTCACCTCACGACTCCTGCGCCTTCAACCACTCTTCAAAAGCCAACAGGATGTCGTATTGATCTTCGTTCGGGATGCGGCCAAGAAATTCCGTGAGTATGGCACTGGTAAGCAAAGGCAAAGATTGACTCGTCGCTGACGGTTGATATTGTCCAACGTGCAGGAGATAGATGGTCATAACGTTTCCGTCGAAGCGCCAGAACTCGGGAACTCCCAGCGCCGCATAAATTGGAAATTTGGAAATTGAGTCGTGGTGGAGATCGATCTCAACGACCACGTCAGGTGGCGGGTCAGTGTTGAAATCAATTTCATCTTTCGTTCCAACCACGGCCGCATTCTGAACATAGAAGCAGGCGTCCGGTTCGACACCTTTTTGCTTCTGTCTCTTTCTCATGGTGGCGGAGCCGTAAAAAAGGATCTTTACCTGGAGAAAGCTGCCCAATCGATCGACCATGCGTTCGATCAGCGTGGAATACTTTTCGTGCCTTTGTGAGAGGGTCATGACTTGTAAAGTTCCTTCGTCGTAACAAATCCGCAGACTGCTGGATTCCCCTACCGCATCGAGCAGTTCTTCATAGTCGTTCCAACTAACATCGTGCTGGATATGCACACTGTCAGCGGGCATACGGTCGATCATCTCGACGATGGCTTCGGCTTGACTGATTATTTGACTGCTCATGTACGTACCTTAACTGTTCGAAGAAGCAAACGACAAACAAACGCGTCGGACTTTAACCCGGCGGGCCGTCGTTGCCTTTCTTACCTTTCTTCTTGGCCGGTTCGGCTTCGCGTGGACGCGTCTGTGCCGGTGTCGCCGCGGGCGCGGCGGGTTCGACCTTCTTAGGTTCCGGATTCACGCGCGGCTCAGGCGGAACGTCTGTTTTGACCGGCGGCAGCGTCGAGTCTTCCAGCTTCGGCGTGGTGATCGCGCTCGGGTTCGTGTTCTGATCGGTTTGATTGTCTTGCTCGTCAGCAGTCATCTGCGCGCGCTCAAGCTGAAGTTCGCGCTGGCGCTGCTTGTACATCTCTTTCATGTCTTCGGGCATCGACGGCGCCTTCGAAAAATCTTCCTTAGGTTTGTCCTTGAGAAAGTCTTTCATGAAGTCGAGGAATATCGGCAACGCCCCACTCGAGCCGACCATGTCGTTGCCGAGCGGTTTCTTTCTGCCGGGATAACCCAGCCAGGCGCCGGTAACATAGGTCGGCGTGTAACCAATAAACCAAACGTCGGTGTGGTCGTTAACCGTGCCGGTCTTGCCGGCGAGGGGCACGCCGAGCGCTTGTGCCCGCGAGGCAGTACCGCCCTGCACGACGCCGCGCATCATCGAAACCATCGTCAGCGCCACGTACTCGCTGATAACCTTGTATGTGGTCCGCTCCCACTCCTGCATCACGGCACCGTCACGATCCAGAACTTTGCGAATCATGTGCGGTTCGACGCGAATGCCTTTGTTCGGAAAAGTGGAATAGGCCGAGACCATTTGATCGAGCGGCACTTCGGTCGCGCCGAGGGCGGAAGAAAGATAAGGCGCCATCGGCACTTTGATGCCAAAGCGGCGCACCATCTGTGAGCCGGTTTGAATGCCCACGGTTTGCAGCAAGTGCACGGCGGGGATGTTCATTGAATGCGCCAGCGCCGTTTTCAAAGGCATGTCGCCGCAACTAAGCGAGCCGTCGTAGTTATGCGGCTGCCAACCATTAATGTCGATGGCCGCGCCGCTAACATTCGTGTCCGGCGTCATGCCCCATTCGATCGCCGCCGTGTAGACGAACGGCTTGAACGCCGAACCGGTTTGCCGATAGGCCTGGTACGCATTGTTGAATTTGTTCGTCAGAAAATCGTACCCGCCGATCATCGTGACGATCTCGCCGGTGTGCGCGTTCAAAGTCATCATCGCGCCCTGGACGTTAGGAACCTGAGTTAACTCAACTTTGAGCCGACGCGCTTTCTTATCGGCTTCCTTGATTTCAAAATAAGCGAGATAGCCCGGCTTGAATTCAGTTCGCGGCGCGCGCTTGCCCCAGCCCATATCCGCGGCCGTAACCGTGGCGGTGTAATTGCCAAAGCGCACCGTGGCTTCGTCGCGGGCAGAATCGATTTTCATCACCAGCCCCATCAAATAGCGGCCCGGCGCATATTCGTTCCGGTACCAGTCAGGATATTTGAAACTAGAGAGTTCCTGCTGAGTCGGCACACCACCGTTGGACGAAGTGGGAATCGCGTCGTACGAAGAACGCCAGCTGGTGTGCGACTTGTCGTACCAGCGCAAACCGGTCCGCACAGCTTCGTAAGCTTTTTTCTGCGCCGCGACGTTGATGGTCGAATAAACCGCCAGACCAGTCTGCGCGACGCGCGTCGTGTACTTATCTTCCAGATCCCCGCGAATGTACTCAACCGGATAATCGAACGCGGGCGAGAGAGCCTGCGGCGGTTGGTAATACGCCGTGTCGGCCAACACGATCGGTTTCGCTCTCGCCGCATCAACCTCAGACTGCGAAGCAAATCCAGTCCTGGCCATCTGCTCGAGTACCAGGTCGCGCCGCTCTTTGGCTTTCGCGGGATTGGAAGTCGGCGAGTACTCGCCCGGCGCTTTCGGCACGCCGGCCAGCAGCGCTGCTTCTTCCAGCGTAAGATCTTTCGCCTGCTTGCCAAAATAAGTTTCCGCGCCGGCTTCCACGCCATACGCGTTCGCGCCCAGAAAAATGTGGTTCGCGTACAACTCCATGATCTGGTTCTTGGTGTAGTAGCGCTCGATTTGCAGAGCGAGCACCCACTCGTTCACCTTGCGCTTCAACGTTTGCTCGCGAGTAAGAAAGAGGTTCTTGGCAAGCTGCTGCGTCAGTGTCGAGCCGCCCTCGACCTTATCGCTGGTCAGGTTTTTCCAGGTGGCGCCGAGAATGCGAATCGGATCAATGCCCATGTGATCGTAAAAGCGCGTGTCCTCAACCGCGAGGATGGCGTTCTTCATCACGGGCGGAATTTCTTCGAACTTGAGCGGGATGCGTTTTTCGAGGGCGAACTCGCCGATGACTGTCTTGCCATCATCCGCGTAAACGCGCGTGACGACGCTGGGCCGGTAGGTCGCGAGCGCCGCGACTTCGCTGGCTGCCTGTGAATAGTTGAGCTGATACGCGAAGATGATGCCGGTCAGTCCGCCGGCGGCCAGCGCCAAAAGCATCACCGCCGGAAACCAGAACCGGCGCAGAATGTGTTTGCGCTCGCCGGGCGGCGCGCTATAAATCGCCTGCGGCGTGTATGATTTCAAACGCGAACCAGGATGTTTTGCTGACATAATTCCACCTCTAGAACAAAACGTTGCCTCAAGTCCGCAAATCGGGGCAACGTGGATACCCACAGTCACCCTTGTCCTGTCGGTTTGAGGCGGGAAGGATTATAACTTAGCCGCTGACAGAGAGGCTAGACTCATCAACCGCTTATGATCGTTCACCTGGTCGACGGCACCTACGAACTCTTTCGCCACTTCTACGGCATCCGGCGCTTCAAGAAAACCGATCCGCCATTCGGCGCTCTGTCGGGCGTGCTCCATACAATTGTGAAGATGCTCGAAGACGGCGCCACGCATATTGGAGTCGCGACTGATCACGTCATCGAATCGTTCCGCAACAAGCTCTGGTCCGACTACAAGACCGGCGAGGGCATCGAACCGGTTCTGTTCGCGCAGTTCCATCCGCTCGAGAAGGCATTGGCCGCGATGGGTGTCGTCGTGTGGCCGATGGTCGAGTTCGAAGCCGACGATGCGCTCGCGTCCGCGGCGCACCTCGCCGCGAAGGACAAGCGGGCGGAGAAGGTTTGCATCTGGACGCCGGACAAAGACCTCGCGCAATGCGTCGTCGGTGATCGAGTGGTGCAAATCGATCGGAGAAAGAATGAGATTCGCGATGCCGACGCTATCCGCGCAAAGTTTGGCGTCGCGCCTGAGTTCATCGCGGACTATCTCGCGCTGGTGGGTGACGCCGCCGATGGTTTTCCGGGAATCGCGGGCTTAGGCGCAAAGACCGCCGCGAAACTCATAAATCAACACGGCCACATCGAAAAGTTTCCGCTCGAGGTGCTTAAGCAGGAGAATCGTAAGCGCGCTTTGCTCTTCAAGGAACTCGCGACTCTGCGCACCGACGCGCCGCTCTTCAAGAATGTCGATGAGTTGCGCTGGGGCGGAGCGACATCGGCGTTTGCGGCGGTCGCGAAAAAGATTGGTGACCCGCGCCTGGCGACACGGGTGGGGAGTCTTCACCCCCAGGCGTGAGAGGCAGGAGCCCGGAGGGCTACCCAGATAGTAGCCGGTGGTCGAAGACCACCGGAACAAATAGAGAGATGATCCCGCACCCTGAAAGGGTGCGAGACTTCTGGCACCCCTCCAGGGTGCAAATGATCAACTACGTCCGACCGGAGGTCTTCGCTTCGCTCCGACCTCCGGCTACTATCTCGCAACCCTCCGGGTTGTTACCTAAATTCACGATTCACGATTCACGACTCACTGACGATCGCTCTTGCCTCTTCACCCCGCCTTTTCTATTTACCATTTACGATTTACGATTCACTCATCGTGATTACTTGTTACTTGCGCTACACGATTGACCCCGACAAGGTGCCCGCGTTCGAGCATTACGCGCGGGTGTGGATGCGTCTGATCGAGAAATACGGCGGCACGCATCATGGTTACTTCCTGCCCGGCGAGACTCCGCGTTCCGCAACCTTCAGCTTCCCTGGCATCGGTGAAGCAGGACCCGCAAACATTGCCGTTGCGCTTTTTAGTTTTCCCACCGTCGAAGCCTATGAAACCTACCGCCGTGAAGTTAGGGACGATTCCGAATGCCAAGCGGTGACAAAGCATTACCAGGAAACAAAGTGCTTCATCAAGTATGAGCGTACATTCATGCGACCAGTGCAGAAGGATTGAAGCTCTTAGTTCGTGAGCCGCCAACGCAAATTCCTGCTTATCACCCATCACTCGCTCTTGAGCCTGATCCCTTTTCTCTTTGCCATTACCATCGCGTCACCAAAAGAAAATGCCGCGATGTTCAGTCGCGGCATTTTGAGGATAGACCTGACTCGTGTCTCCAGCTGATTCAAGGTCGGCCAAAGATGTCGCCGAGAATGCTGCCGCCGCGACTGCGGTTGTTGCCTCCGCCGTAGTTCCCGTTTCCATAACCGGAGTACTGTCGATAGCCTGCGTTATAGCCCTGCACGAAGCCATTACGAAAGGCCTGCGAAGAAGTTTGCTGGTAACCGAAGAATAGACCTTTCAGGGGATTTCTTCAGGCCGACTTTCCCGGTTCGTTAGCCGTGCTAAGCTATGGGAACCGATGAAGCCGCTCGAAAAATGGATGCGCTGGACGCTGCTGGCGACGGCTGTCTATAACACGTTCGGCGCCTTGACCTTCATCCCTCTTATTTCTTTTGGCCGCAAGCTGATCGGCTTGCCGGACGCGCATCCTTTTTACCTTTGGCTGGTGACGATCTGGATCGGCAGTTTCGGCGTTCTCTATGTCTGGGTAGCAGTGACGGCGCGCTCGGAGCGAGCCTTCCTGATGATCGCGGCCATCGGGAAGTTCGGGCTCTTCTGTCTGATGGTCATCTTTTGGTTGAAGGGCGACTTTCCTCTTGCCGCACCGCTGGTTGCTACTGGTGACTTGATCTCTGCACTCTTGTTTGCATGGTGGCTTTGGAAGACGCGCGGGTCGAACACTTCCTGACTCTGCCGAAAGAGTATCCGCAGACTACGCAGATCAAGAACAACGAAAAGGAATGGCGCGTACGAACAGGGACAATACTAGCCTTGCCGGTTCGGTGCTGTTCCGGGGTTTCTAGTTTTCCTTATTCTGTGTAATCTGCGTAATCTGCGGATTCACTCAACGGTTGAAATGATCATTCAGCAGAACATTGCTCAGTCCTTCCAATCGCCAATCGTGCGCGTTTTGCTCGGCGCGATTGCCCTCGCGCTGCTGTACGTCTTCTACAAGGAAGTGCGAAAGATCCCAGCGAAGCTCTTCACGCTGATGGCTACGGCCTTCGTGGATATGGTGGGACTCTTGATGATCATTCCGCTCCTGCCGTTTTACGTGAAGACACTCGGCGGGTCCGGGGTTGACATGCTGGGGATGCACTTTGGCATCGGGATCATCATCGGCTTCATCGTCGCTGCTTTCACGCTCGCACAACTGTTGAGCGCGCCGATGTGGGGCCGATTTTCCGATCGCGTAGGGCGACGGCCGACTCTGCTGATCGCGATCGGCGCCGCCGGGATCGCGTATCTGATTTTCGGCTTTGCGCACTCGCTGCTCGTCTTGTTCCTCTCGCGCCTGGTGCAAGGGGCAGGCGGCGGCACGGTCGGCGTGATCCAGGCTTACGTGGCCGACTCGACTGATCCGAAGGATCGCGCGCGTGCGCTGGGATGGCTTTCGGCGACGACCAATCTCGGGGTGGCGCTGGGGCCGGTGCTCGGTTCGTTCGCGATCGCGTTGGGCAAACGCGACATAATTCCCGGTTCGCACACGCTTCAGATGGGCCACGCGGCACCGGGAATCATGGCGGCGGGGCTGTGCGTGCTGAACATGATCTTCGTGGCCCGCTATCTAAAGGAATCGCGTGATTTCACAGAGCAGCCGCAGGCCGGAGAGATCCGGCGCACTTCGTCGCAGGCGATCTGGCGCGTCATCTCGCATGCGCGCGAGCCTTCGTCGCGACTGATCTGGATCTATGCGATCGCCATCGGCGCTTTTCAGGGAAGCTTCTCGGTGCTCGCGCTGTTTTTGAACGTGCGCTTTCAGGTAACCGAGCTGACCATTGGCTATTTCTTCATGTACGTCGGCGCCATCTCGGTTTTCGCGCGCGTGCTGCTGCTCGGACGCATGGTGGATTGGTTGGGCGAAGCGAATCTCTCGCGACTGGGCCTCGTGCTCCTGGCGGCCGGTGTCATTGGGATGCCGTTGTCGCGGAACCTCGGGATGCTGGCAATCGCCGTGGCGCTGATTCCGCTGGGTACGGCCTTTACGTTTCCCTGTGTAACCGCGCTTTTGTCGCGCGTCATTGAACCCAGGGAGCGCGGCCTCTACATGGGAATGCAACAGACGTATGGCGGCATTTCGCGCATCATCGCACCGCTCTTCTTCGGTTGGGCATTTGATCACATTGGCGTCTCGGCGCCGTACTTTTTCTCTTCCGCGTTCATCGTGGCGACGATTTTTCTTGGGTTCGGATTGGATCAGTATGCGCGGCCGGGTCGTATCGTCGCGCGGGAGGCCAGCGAGTTACAGAACCGGGAGCGGTAGCGACCGGGTTAAAGGCTCAAGTTGCGCGATCACCCTTAGTCAACATATACGGCCCATTGAGCAGCTGAGTCCTTGTCCCGCTCGCTACCGCTCGCGGTTCTGTACCGATTCAGCCGTCCGCTTCACGGACTGGATGTGAGCACTGAGTTTGATATTGACATACCCGAACATTAGGATTACTTTCGGTCGTTCCTTTAAGCCTCCATCCCTCGCGCATAAGATGGTTTAGGCATGAGCCAATCACGCACGTCAAAGGCACGAGGTGCAATCCCTGAATACGTTAAGCGCGCTGTCATAGCGCGGGATGGGCATAAATGTAAAAACTGTGGAGTTACAACTGAGTTCATACACTTCGACCATCTCTATCCTCATGATTTGGGTGGACCGACTACGGTAGAGAACATCCAAGTACTTTGCCCGAAGTGCAATACTTCAAAAGGCAATAAGATTCAGTGTCGAAGATGCAATCACTGGATGTCGCCCGACAAATCTCGTTGCTCGCAGTGCGAGACACCTCTCCTCGGTTCAAAATACTCGCGAACATTGAAAGGCAGGCTCGAACATCTGTTTCAAAAAGTTGGCTTGGTAGCGGTGATTGGTGGGGCGGCGACGCTGGTTATCGTTTTTCTTCTGAGTTTGTTGCTCCTAGTCTATTTTGTCCATCGAAATGGAAGTTCAGATCAGGCAGGCAGCGTCAGCACAATCGTAAACGATTCCTTCAATGCTTCATTTGACAAGCCGGTAAGTTTCAAAATCATCGTCCCGAACGGCGCGAAGAATTCTCGTGTCGTCGGTGCCTTCAAGGTGACATCTGGATCGGCCGTGAACTTTTATATCGTGAGCGACGCGCAGTTCCAACAATGGTCTAATGGCGAGGCAAAACCATCGCTTACTCAACGTCAGCAAGCGGCCTCGGCGAAGATTCGCCAATTAATCCAACCTGGCACCTACTACTTGTTGTTTGCGTCTCCTGATCCTAACAGCGCTGTCACGGTCGCCGCTGAGTTTTATTCGAAATATGATTGAAGCTTAAAGAGATCATCAGAAGATGGCGAACACTTCCATCGCTATTGATCTGTCGGTCCTCCTGTAAGCCAACTAACCCCCCAACCTGACATCTCTCTCCACATCACTTATAATCAATCTGCTCGCAAATGGGGGCGACAGGCTTCGACAGGAGCCGTAACGTCCGTCGCGATGCATGCCGGGCCGTCTCTGTGGGGACCGTTATCAAAGCGCAGGGAAACACAATTGCCAACTCTAACGAGTTAGCTCTCGCTGCTTAATAACCAGTGAGCGTCTCGCCGCAAGTTGCTCATGCGCGCGGAGCGAGATGTCACTTAGATGAGCTGGCCCGCTGCTTCGGTCCGTGGCAGTGGGCAAGATTAAGCCGGACTAGTTCTTGCCAAGGTCTTGCTGCTTCACTTACTTGGCGATGGGCGAAAATTGTTCAGTCGCAAGGTTGAACGAAAAGAGAATCAGATAAGCATGTAGAGTCCTTCGGCGTTGGCTTTTGGATCCGGGTTCGATTCCCGGCGCCTCCACCAAATACCTTATCCGCAGATTACGCAGATTACACAGAACGAAAAAGAATTAGCCACGAAAAGGCACAAGAAGCACAGAAGGGAAGAAGGGAATTCCCGTGGTTTGCTCTTGTGCCTTTTGTGCCTCTTTGTGGCTTGTTCTTAATCTGTGTAATCTGTGTAATCTGCGGATGAATACCTCGCTTCCCATCGGCATCTTCGACAGCGGCGTTGGTGGACTGACCGTTTATCGCGCGCTGCACGAACATCTGCCCAACGAACGCTTCGTCTATCTCGGCGACACCGCGCGCGTGCCTTATGGAACAAAGTCGCTGGCAACAGTCGGGAGATACGCGGTTGAGAACGCGCAGTTCCTCGCCGCGCACGGCATCAAACTACTGGTGGTTGCCTGCAACACGGCGTCGGCGCTGGCGCTGGCTGCCATTCGCAAGGCGCTGAATATCGATGTCGTTGGCGTGATTGGGCCGGGAGCGCGCGCGGCGGTTGCAGGCTCGAGCGGGAAGAGAATAGGCGTCATCGCCACCGAATCAACCGTGCAGAGCGGCGCTTACACGCAAGCGATTGCGAAAGTCGATCCCGACGCAGCCGTGATTGAACGCGCCTGTCCGTTGTTTGTGCCTTTAGCGGAAGAAGGTTGGGCGGACGAAGAAGTTGCGCGCACGGTAGCCGAAACTTATCTGAAAGACCTGCGTTCGAGCATCGACACGCTGGTTCTTGGTTGTACTCATTATCCGATTCTGAAGGGCGTGATTCAGGAGACTGTCGGGTCGCAGGTCGAGCTAATCGATTCGGGCGAAGCCACGGCGGTCGAGGTCAAGTCGTTACTAAAGGAAAAAGGTTTGGCCGGATCGTCTGCGGGAACTGGTGCGCTTGAACGCCAACTGTGCGATGATTTGGATCACTTTTATGTGACTGACGCGGCGGAGCGGTTCGCGCGCGTCGCGGAAAGGTTTTTGGGAAGCAAGCCGGCTCGGTTAGAGGCGGTTGAGGTTTGGGGACACGATGAACTCAGAACTTCATCCGCAGATTACGCAGATTCCACAGATTAGATGTTTAGAGTACGTTAGTGTTGAGTCCTATCTTGTCCTACCGTGTTTATGTCAGTAGTTAATCTGTGAAATCTGCGTAATCTGCGGAGTCAATAAAACAATGACATTCATTCGCACTGACGGTCGCGCCGCTGATGAACTGCGCGCGGTTCGCATCACGCCCGGCTTTCTGGCGAACGCGGAAGGCTCGGCGCTGATCGAGATGGGAAACACGCGCGTCATCTGCGCTGCCTCCGTCGAAGACAAACTGCCGCCGCATCTGCGCGGTCAGCGCACGGAAGGCTGGGTCACGGCAGAGTACGCGATGCTGCCGCGTTCCACGCATACGCGCACCGCGCGGGAGGTCACCCGCGGTAAGCAATCGGGACGGACGCATGAGATTCAGAGGTTAATCGGCCGCAGTCTGCGAGCTATTTCGAATCGCAGCGTGATCGGTGAGCGCACGATCACGCTCGACTGCGACGTCTTACAAGCGGACGGCGGCACGCGCACCGCGGCAATCACCGGCGCGTATGTCGCTTTTGCGATTGCCTGCCGGCGGTTGTTGAAAGAAAACCGGATTAAGAGGTCGCCAATCATCGCCGAAGTTACCGCCATCAGCGTCGGGATCGTTGACGGAACGCCTCTGCTTGATCTGAAATATGACGAGGACTCGCGCGCCGAAGTCGATATGAACGTCGTCTGCACCGGCGATGGCCGCTTCATCGAAGTCCAGGGCACGGCCGAAGGACAGCCGTTCTCGCGCGAACAAATGGACGAATTGCTGGAACTCGGCCGCCGTGGGATAGAGCAACTGGTTCGGGCGCAAAGACAAGCTATCGAGCAAGCGCGAGAGTAACGGGCCGATTTCCGAAGCTGATAGACAACAGAGCGTAGACGCCGGGCATCTGAGAACATCAATGAAGATTAGACTTACCACAGGGAAACTAATGGTGCGGCTAACCGCGCTTTTTCTGTTTGCACTTTTGGCGGCGGGAGCGCAACTGTTCGCCACCGGCGCGGCCTCACAGGAGCAAACCTACAGCAGCGCCAAGGTCGACTACGTCATCTCTCTTCCGTCGCCTGTCTGGCATTTGGTCGGCGAGCCGGACGAAATTCACCAGCACACTGAATTCATCTACGGAGACCGCAACGACGGCTTTCTGCGAATCCGCAAAGAGACGCTGGCGGAAGGAACGGACATCAAAGAGTTTGCGCTTCAGGATCTGGATCAGAAAGAGCATTTCCTGCCGGGCTACATCGGCGGCGGAAAAGAAGAAAAGTTCCAGGGCCGTTTGGCCGGCGTCACTATCTCGTTTGAATACACACAGGCCGGCAAGCCCATGACCGGACGCACGTACTATCTGCAAGCTGACAGCCACACCGTCTATGCGCTGCGCTTCACCGGCATGCGCGATAAGCTGGCCCGCATTCGCAATCAAACCGATCTGATCGCTCGCAGTTTTAAGTTGAAATAGGTTTGTTCCGGTCGCCGAGTTTAGAGTTCAACCTTTAGGTTGCTCTTGTTGGAGTAGGCAAGCTAAAGCTTGAACTCTGAACCTCGCCGCCCATCTTTACCGTAACTTTTCGAACGTCTCCCGTAATACACATTAGGGCTCCCCGGATCGGCTCAGTTGTGGCACGCGCATCCTGCGCGTGTTCACGGGCGGGACGCCGGTGCCACTTTTCAAGCAATACAAAGCTCTCCCCGTCCGAAGTTCACGTCTGCTTGCCAAACGAGGAGCAAGACAATGAAGAAATGCAACGTGTGCGGTGAAGAATTTGCGGACAAGTATGCCTTTTGCCCGCTTGACGGGGTGCCACTGCTGATCTCCCTTCTCCCCCTGGGAGAAGGGCCGGGGATGAGGGGAGATAGCCAGCGACGCCAAGCCCCCTCCCCCACCCCCCCCCCAAAGGAAAAGGGGGCCGATTATCCGGGAGGAGCCGGCCCCTCGCGCGGGGACAATCATCTCACCCCCATTGGGGG
>Ga0080064_1000254_pt1 | contig 154397 bp, 125 predicted proteins | sample Subgrocontami54m_FD_69260 | JGI IMG/M metagenome (GOLD analysis project Ga0080064, IMG submission 69260) | Subsurface groundwater microbial communities from S. Glens Falls, New York, USA - GMW46 contaminated, 5.4 m (SPADES assembly) (version 2) ...
AGGGTGTAATCGGAAACAGGGTGATGGCTTGCTTGAGCGGGACACTCGACCCGAAAGGGGAGAAACGCATCAGATAGCTCACATGGCCTGCACACTACTGCGCCATTATTCTACTCTACAAGCGGTGAGCGCGGAGCTCTGAGCAGTGAGGGAAAAGGAAACGGACAGTCGAGGAGGAAGGCGACTCTGGCGGCGGTGAGCAGGGAAGTTCACCGCCGCCTTTTGGTTTGCCGAGACGATTACGCATCTATGATCTTTTCTCTGACGATACCCATGATATCGTCGCGCATCATGCGGATTGTTTTCAGGAGCGAATGCACTTCCTCCCGCCGCCAGCCGACAAAATCGGAATCGTTGATGCTGTTGAGATTGATCTCGACGTTCAGGGCAGCACAACGAAGCTCACCATTGTTAAGCCGGTGCTGAGCGCCCTTGTCCTCCTCCTACCATGCGGCTGAGAAGTGTTCCCAACAGCATGGAGTTACCCGAATGTGTTCATTTTCAAGTCTTTTCCAGGTCGTGAAGATGAAGTACGTCCGTCCGTCTTGACAATGAAAAAAGTCTTTGGTACATTCGAATATCAAATCCTCGAAAGTTTCATCTCCGCGGTGAGGCCTGCGTAGACATCTTGCAAAATGATAAGGAGAGGAGAATTACCATGAGAAATTCTCTATTAATTTGTATTTGTATTCTCAGTCTTGCTTGCTTAGTACATTCCCAAACAGAGGTCTGGCGCGTTAAGGGCAATCTCGCTCTTCAGGACAACCAGGGCAACACGTACATTGCACGAGGGTATGCACAAGATGGCGCGTATGGTGCACCCGACACGCTTGTAAAGGTCAGCCCAACAGGAGATATTCTCTGGAAAGTCCCAGTGGAGGCTCTCTACTACCAACTACTTCTGAGTGAATCAGGAATATATCTCACACCGCGGCGCTGGACAACACCGGGAGCAGTATATCACTATGATGCTAACGGAACATTACTGTGGAGATATCCCTTGCCGAGTTCGGGACACATGGTTGATTTACCTCGTGTCGATCAAGTGGGGAATATCATTATCGCATACGACTCTGCAGGTACGCGACAACCGATATCTTCAAAACTTCTGAAGTTAAAACCGAACGGAGAGCGTGTCTTCGAGGTCTCCATCCCGGCGATTACTCCGAACGCCTACCAGCAAATTATTCTTGGACCTGCGATCGCAAGCGACGGCAACATTTGGGTGCTAGCTCAAGCCGCTGCAGCAACTGAAAAGCAACAAAATGGCAGATACTCCTATAAAGCATTTGGCTACGAGGATGCAATGTTGTTCAACGGCGGAACGGGGGCGCTTCTTCTGCGGAAAAACATCTTTCAAGGTTTATTTGAACAATCCACAGACGATGGGAAAGGGAATACCAAAGAATACAGTTTCAATAATGCCAGTTACGGAGGTCCCACGCTGTTCGTAAGGTCGAGTGGTAATAACCTCGTTGCAGGAGGCTATCTTGATTACATCGCGAACAATTGTCGAAGCAATCGTTCATGCAAAATGGTACAGAAGAGTGAATGGCGGATGATGATTGTTGATCCAGCGGGAAATGTTTCACCATTCCGTTACCGAGGAAGAGGCGATTACCGTGGAAGTGACAGTCGCACGGAGTATAGAGGGGATGATGAGAATAATATTCTCTCTGAAATCCTTGTCGGCACAAATAACATTCTTTTTCTTCACGGACGCATAGCCCAGGGGAAGGCAACTAACGGTATTGGCCCGCTTCGCACAGAAGATATCCTCATGCGTTTCAATGCATCAACAAAAAAGATTGAATGGAAGATTGTGACATCATTTCCCTCATCTCAAGCTGACATCACAACTTATTTTTACGAACCATCTCAAAACATCCTGAGGCAACGCGATAACAAGACGATTGACGTTTATAGCAATGCCGGCCAACTGAGCACAACGCCACTTGTTTTCCCGGATCAAACCTTTTTAACACCGCAGTTTGACGATTACAGCATCCGCAACATTGAGAACGGTTCAATCATTCTCAAGGCATTAAATTGCTCAACAACACCTTGCGAAATCCTTATCGCAAAATATTCCATTGCAGGGCTGCTTGCGAAGCAAAACTTCACACGACAGGTTGCCCAATACGGAGCAGAAAGCGATTATCAGTTTTCTTTGACACAAAACTACCCCAACCCCTTCAATCCCACTACAACGATTGAGTTTGAGCTTGCTCAGGATGCACTCGTGACGGTAAAAGTATACAACACGCTGGGACAAGCAGTTGCCACGCCGGCTGCGAATGAAGAATTCGGTGAAGGAATAAACCAACTGGAGTTTGATGGGTCGAGTTTACCATCTGGCGTATACTATTTTAGAATTATTGCTCAGGATCGTGAAGGCAAAGGGATCTTGTACTCCGGCGTGAAGAAAATGCTGCTTGTCCGGTAGGATCGTATTCGGTAAGGCGGCGGTAATCAAAAACCAATCTTGTTGAATTGGAACGTGACTTTGCCACTGGCGAGTTCGCCAGCTCGCTGTTGGGTTGGTATGCCACCGGGCAGCGTTCACGCATCCATGATTTTCCCCCGAACTATGCCCATGATTTCGTCGCATTTCATTTTGGATGTCTTTACAAGGGAAGATACCTCTTCACGTTTCCACCCGACAAAATCCGTGTCGGTGATGCTGTTTAGGTTGATCTTCACATTCAATGCGGCGCTTTCTGCAGCAGCGTGCAGCATGAGCGCACTCACTCCGGCATCGCTCACCGAATTCATATTTCCCTTGTCGGCCACACCCTTTGCAAGTGCCATTGCGTCAATCGTATGTTTCATCACTTCCAGCGGCACAAGCGCAGCTTCCTTCGTTGCTTCCTGAATCGCCGCGCTGCGCAGCGCTTTCTGGTCATCACTCTCCTTCGGCAGTCCATAAGCTTCCATCACCTTGTTAAACGCATCGGTGTCAAGGTCGATGAGAGCGGTGAACCTTTTTCGGAGATCCTCGGAGCGGGTGAGAACTCCGTTCATTTCACTTTCCACATGAAGATATTTCTTCTTCCCGACCGTCAGCCTGCAGACCATCGAAGTGAGCGCCGAGGCGAGCGCCCCGGCAAGCGCAGCGATGCTGCCGCCTCCCGGTGCAGGTGAATTCGATGCAAGCTCGTCGAGAAATTTTGAAACCGTCTTTTCAGGAAGCATATGATTCTCTCCTTGTTACGCCCCCCGGACCCGACATCGTCGGGACCGGGGAGGCGGTTATATCATGTATTCAATGATTTTTTTTGCTGGTTCAAAAGGATCGAGCTGGCTTAGACCGAGCCGATCGATGGCGGTTTGGATGAGCGTGGCCTCATCGGCGGAGGCGCCGAGATAGAATGATCCGGCCATCCTCAGCGCGTCTTTCGGGATCAATCCGACAACTTCGCTTCCGGTAACCTCGGTCCCCAATTGGAGCGCATGCTTTTTCACCTCTTCAAACGCGACATGGGGAGGCGTGACCGCAAAATTGGTGAGATTGATCGATACCTGCGCGATATTTGCCCGCTCAAGAAGGACGCCCATCGCTTTCACAGACTTCAGCGTGCCAGGGATCTTGACGCTGTTGCCGGCGGCGTCCCTGGTTGTTCTACCGCTCTCCCGGATGGTGAGCGCAATGGTATGAGCGATCTCTTTGCTGTTCGTTTTCAGATTGACATTATAGGCGATGAGGAACACTCGGGCGCCGGTAATGGTCGCTCCCGATCTCTCATTGAAGACAGGGTCGCCGTAATCAGGCTTCCAGTGCGGGTCTTTCAGTTTTTCCGCAAGGCCTTCATATTCCCCCTTCCTGACGTTCGCGAGATTCCGTCGCTCGGGTATGCGAGCCGCCTCCTCATACAGGAAGATCGGGATGCCCAGTTCTCCGGCAACGCGTTGACCATATTCATTTGCGAATGTTGCACACTCCTGCATCGATACGCCGGAGATGGGGATAAAAGGGACAACATCCGTCGCGCCCATGCGCGGGTGTTCACCTTTATGGGTTCTCATGTTGATCATTTTCGCGGCAGTTTTCGTCGACTGAAACGCCGCCTCTTTGACGCCGTCGGGTTCGCCGACAAAGGTGACGACACATCGATTGTAGTCCTTATCCGGCTCAACACTGAGCAGTTTTACGCCGCGTACCCGGCGAATGCTTTCCGCTATTGCGGTGATGATGTTTTCATCGCGTCCTTCGCTGAAGTTGGGGACGCATTCGACAAGTTGAGTCATAGTGCAATTAAGAAATCAAAATTTCCGCCATAGGCGGATGCGCCTCCGGCGCAAAAAATTAAAAAGTCAAAAGTGGTTGCTCTCTGCTCTAAGCTCTCTGCTCTCCGCTCAAACCTCAAGGACGACTCCGTTCTTCACGATTTTGCTGACATGATTCTCTCCGAAGTGATACGGGAGAAATTTATAGTTTGGCAAGTTGAGGAGAATCAGATCCGCCTTTTTCCCAACTTCGATGCTGCCGATGCTGTCCGATAGATTTAGCGCGGCCGCTCCGTTGATTGTTGAAGCGGTGATTGCTTCCTCGGGGCTCATCCGCATCTGCGTGCAGGCAATCGTCATCATCAAGGGCATGCTATATGACATGCACGAGCCCGGGTTGAAATCGCTCGCGAGCGCGACGGGAACGCCGGCATCGATCAATTTGCGCGCCGGCGCATACGGATGGTTCAGGAAAAACGAGACGCCCGGCAGCAGCGTCGCTACCGTGCTTGCCCTGGCGAGCGCGGCGATGCCGCTGTCGGAAACATGTTCGAGATGGTCGGCCGACACGGCGCCAAGCTCGGCGGCAAGTTCGGCGCCCCCCGATCCGGCGAGCTCCTCGGCATGGAGTTTTGGCAGCAGCCCCTGTTTCTTGCCGTTGAGCAGGATCGATCTGCTCTCCTCAACGGTAAAATATCCATTTTCGCAGAAGACATCGCAAAACGCGGCCAGCTTCTTCTTTGCCACATAGGGGATCATCCTGTCGGTCACCTCCCGCACATATGCATCCCGGTTCGATCTGTGCTCGGCGGGGACGGCATGTGCGCCGAGGAACGTTGGAACGACCGTCATCACTTCCTCGGCCTGGAGTTCATTGATCGCTTCAAGCATCTTGATCTCGTTCTCCATGTCGAGGCCATAACCGCTCTTGACCTCAATCGTCGTGGTTCCCTGGCGCATCATGGCGCCGAGCCAGCGGCGCGCATTTTTTTTTAATTCTCTCTTCGAGCTTTCACGGACCTTGTCCACGGTGTTCTGGATGCCGCCGCCGGCCGCGGCGATCTCCTGATATGACGAACCCGCGCTCCTCATCGAAAACTCATCCTCCCTGCTGCCGGCAAAGAGGAGGTGCGTATGCGAATCGATGAAGCCGGGCATGACGACCTTGTCGATGCAATCGAGCACATCGGTCTCTTTCATGCTCGCCATGGCGAGCTCTTCCATCTTTCCGATCCAGGTGATCTTCTCGTTCTCGATGAGCACGGCGGAGTTTTCGATGACGCCGAGATCGCTCATCTCGCTCCCGCGTTTCGCGCGGCCGCCGTGAGCAGCGACGGTGAGAAGTTGTTTGATATTGATCAGGGCAAGATTCATCGATGAGTCCGCCTATGCCGTTCTGAGCTGGATCGAATGGGAATAAATTGTCCGACAAGATAAAAAAAATCCCCACCTTTTACAAGAGCGGTTCAAATTGGTTAATTGGTTAATTGGTTAATTGGTTAATTGGTTGGTGGGGGGTGGGGAGCAATGGGGTGGAGGGGTGAAGTTCTGGAAATTGACAGAGACCCGGAGGGCACAGAGAAATCACTGAAATCAATAGGCGACCCGCTCTGCGTTTCTCTGCGTACTCGGCGCCTCTGCGTTAAAAAACATAATGACAATTTGAGACGCAGAGAATTCGCAGAGAGGAATGCATGTCAGAGGATGATGCGGTACACCAGCCAGTCCTTCAACTGCTTCGCGCCAAGTTTTCCATAGAAGCGGATGGCGGACTTGTTCCAATCGAGGACGACCCATTCCATTCTTCCGCACCGGCGCCGGCGTGCCTCAGCCAAGCACCTTCGGAACAATTTTAAACCGACTCTCTTGCCGCGGAACTCCGGCAGAACAAAAATATCCTCCAGATACAATGTCGGCTTTGCGAGGAACGAGGAGTATGTTTCGAACAGGAGGGCATAGGCAACGGGCGTTCCGTCGACGAACGCGAGAAAAGGATCAAATCTTCTCTGCCGGCCAAAACCGTCCCGCAGCAATCGGGCACGCGCCGCTCTCGTCGGACGTTTGAGTTTTTCGTAATCGGCGAGAGCGTCCACGAGACGGAGAAAAGCGTTGCCGTCGTTCCTGCGTGCAGGGCGAATCGTGATCGTCATTTGATGTCCGTGGGTGTTGCTGGGGTTGTGCGTGAAAAACCGCTGCAATGTACTACCGGAAGCCGCGGGTACTTCGCGTATGCGGGGTCGGATTTCGAAAGAAGACAGAGGATAAAGATGCCGCCCTTTGAGCTTGTCACGGATTGCGCGTGCCGGCACGCAGGGCAAAGTCCGAAACGACCATCGGACGCCTCCCGCTCATTTGAGGAGGACCTGCTTAGCGGTTCTCCTCCCGGGGAAGACGCGTCAGCGGTTCTTCTCGCTTGTTTCGAGTTCCTCAACGATCTTGCTCATTCCTTTTGCGACGAGCGTATCGAGCAGCGTCCCGGTGAGCCTGATCGCCGGCTCAGCGAATTTTCTCAGACTCTCTTCGGATTTCTTTGCCTCGGGGAGCACACTCTCCGTGAGCTTGATGACCGACGGCTCGCTGGTGATGTCTTTGTCCGTTCCTTCGCTTCCGGCTCCGAGGGCAAACTTTGCCCCGAGCTCTTTGATCGGCTGGAAAAAGCCTTCGGGGATCTCATGCGCCGTGGTGGCGATCAGTTTTCCAACTTCGGACATCCGCTTGTCGAGCGAATACCCTTTGTACTTCGACGATGTTGCGAGCGTGTACATCGCATTCGTCATGTTTGCCGACAGCGATTGCGAGGATGCCTGGAGAGCGCGGCTGAGACTTCCGCCGTATGCCTCCATGTGTTCTCCGAGCCCCGTCAGGCCCTGGTGCACCGACTGGCCGAGCGCTTCGAGCCCCTGGCGCATGTTTTCGCTGTATCGGATGTTCGATTGGGCGGCGATTTTCGCCGCTTCAATCTGCGAGGCGCCCTGTGCGTAGGTCGTCAGCATCTGTGTCGCGTGCCCGATATCAAACTGAATGCGGTCGACCATCTTCGTTGACCGTTGATTGAGATAATGATCACGGGCCTTGTAGAGATGCCAGACGGAGATCTGGGTCATCGACTGCAACAGACTCGGGTCGGTGCTGACGGCAGCCATTGCCTTCTCGCCGATCCGCAGGTTGATCGCGGATTCCCAGTCCTTGGCGCCGAGGCGCATGAACCACTGCCGTGCGGCGACGAGATCGTTGAGGTCTTCGATGGTGCGCACCTCTTTGTCCGCGCCGCGCTGGGCGTAACCGGTCGCGACCATGTAGGCGATCGCGCCGGCCGAGGTATGGACCCCGAGGTCCGAGAAGAGGCGGAACGCCATGATCAGCTGATCGAGAACGCGATCGGAGAGATCTCCCTTTGTGTAGTGCTCCTTGACCTTGGTGTAGATTTCCTGGGCGCGCTTAAGGGAGAGCGCTGCGACTTCGCGGTAGAGCTGTTTCAGAATGACGGTTCGCTTCGCCTGCTTATCGAGGTAGCGCTTGTCCTTTTTCCGAAGCCCCGTGATGGTGTCGCGAAGCTCTCTGAGAGATACGCACTCCGAGATGTTCGTGCCGCCGCACATGTAGCAGATGCCGCGCGCACCTTCGTAGTCGATCCATCGGTGTTCGCAGCTGATGCACCGCTCCATCCCGAGTTTCATCGATAACGTGTCAGTCATTGCTTTCTCTCCTGCAGTTGCCGTATCAATCGTTGATATTCATCATCCGTGAGCTCACCAAACGCATATTTTGTCTCGATGGTTTCCCTGTCAAAGTGCTGGCGTGCTTTCACCGTGATCTGGCGATAGCTTTCGGCGGCGCGAATGCGGGCAAATCCCCTGAGCGTGTCCATCTCTTCCTGATACAGCGATGTGAAGCCCGAAGCGTCCCCCGTGATGTCAAAAGGCTTTTCGCCCTTTGACACGCGCCGCAGGTTCGTCAGCTCGGCGAACTCCTTGACGCTGATGTTCTGCAGCAGCTCGAGGGCGATCTCAAATTCCTTCGCCTTATGATAGAAGTGATAGGCGCACCTGAACTCGTTTTCCTTCAGGAACCAGTCGGCCGCATCTTTGTACTCACCGCCGGTCAGCGTCGCCCGGTCATAGACGTAGAAGCAGGTGAGATAATCGCCGGTCGCGCGCTTCATGATGCTCAGACTCTTCATGTTGTTTTCGACCCAGTAGTACCACTCTTCCAGTTCCCTCCGGTTTTCCTGCTGGGCGATAAGGAGGAAATCGGTTGAACGATCCCACGCCTTCAGGAAGGAGAACGTCAGGAGAGCCATATCGACGTTGTGCGGGTTGTTGTTGATCGCCTGGCGGAGAATCTGGATGAGTTTCTCTTTCTCGTTGCCCGGGAGAGCAAAGAAGAGCTTGATCGGCACCCGGGGCATTTTCCGGAGCGTGCGCGTGTGGTCAAAGAAGTGGAAAGCGCGCTGAGGGTTCGAGGCGGGGAGTTCGAGCTCGAGCTGCTCGATCGCCGCATTGAACCGGTCGGCATTGATCGTCTTTCGAATGCCGCCATACCACGGGGTGTCGGGTTCGCGAAACGCATTGTCGATGAACATCCGCCACGCACTCATCGTGCTTTCGACAAACGAGTTCTCCGTCAACGGAATCGTCGTCTTGAAGATCTCGATCAGATTGTCGTCGCGCCCGATGGTGTCATCCTGCGCATTCGTCTCGCGGAGCGCCTGCATCAGGAAGTAATGCTTCAACCACGGTCTGGTCAATTGCTCGTTGACGATGTGACGAGTCTCCGTCTTGTCTTTGTTCAGCTCGATGAGCTGTTCGGGATATGTTCCCTCAACACCGAGCGCCATGCGCTCTTTGTGGGTCTGAAAAAGCTGAAGCTGTATCAACGGTGTACTCCCTGCAAAATTTGAGTTATTGTTTCACTTTAAATTACCTGCTGAAACTCCAAGTGCCGTTGGCACTTACGATCGAAGTGAATATACGAATTTTTTCTTGGAAGTCCACTTCTTTTAGCCAAAATTAAGCCCTTTGGCTTATTATCGTGAAAAATGATGAAAAAAGGGCGTTTTTCGGAAGGGAGATTATCGTGCGGCGACGAAGGTTTCGACATCGGGAGCGAGAGGAGGCAAGCCGCTCTCTTCACGCGTGAGTTTTGCATATTTCTGGAAAAAATCATAGGGCCCGTTTGCAATCGTCTCAATCAACGCAGCCCGGCCCATGCGCTGATCGATCTCGCGCGCGATGAACATGCCGGCCATCGAGCCGTAATTCTCCCGATACCCGCTGAGGTTGGCGTCGCGGAGGATCCTCGAAGCGGTTCGGGGGCTGACCCCGGGGGAAAGCAGTTGTGCGGAGTTTTTGTTGAATGCTGCAAAAATATCGCGCGCCTGTTCGAACCAGTCCGCGGGAACACGTCCGTGCGCGCGCTGTTCAAATGAAAGATAATAGGCGATCCCTTCATTCTGCGCCAGGTCGAGAAGATCGTTCATGTAACCCTTGTGGTACGCGTAAAATGATCTCCAGGCCGGCGACGTTTCCTTGTATGAACCGAAGGCCGCATGGAACACCTCATGGGCAACAACGCCGAGGAGCGAGACAAACCGCTCCTGAAGCGCCGGCCCGTAATCAACGGCATGCGCAAGATTAACGACGATCGTCAGCTCCCCTTCCCCCTCACCGACAAACCGAGGGATGTCGTCGTGCCAGACGATGCGGCGGACGAACGCGTCGACGTTTTCGTGGCCGAGCGCAACGACATACACGGGAATCGTCACATTGACGCGCGCGTCCTGCGGGAAGATCTGTTCAACGGTCGCCGAGACGCGAGAGCTGAAGTTCTCCACCTGCATCGCGTGGAGCAATTCCTTGATGCCGGCGACATTCTTCCGTCCCTCCTCGAGATGATAGACGTCGTCGTGGATCCGCTGATGATATTTAAGCGAATCGAGATAGTCGCGAAGGAGCGCCGTGACAGATCCCCGGTCAGCGATCAATCCAGCCGTGGACGCCGCGACGATGTTGCCGCGAGTCCGGGCGAGCACATCCGTGTTTGTCGGATGATCTTCAAAAAGTCCGACCGTCTGCACCGCCGACTCGAAATCGAGACGGAGATTGACGTTGAAGTTTGTGTTGAGCTGGGAAACAGCCGACGTTGTGAGGAAGAAAATAAGATATGTGAGGAAAATAATGTGCTTCATAGAGATAATCGCTGTGATACCCTCTCCCTGTCTCCGACTGCGTCGGCGACATCCCTCTCCCGGAACGGGAGAGGGATCATAGGGAGAGGGTATGTAATGATTGATATTAAATAATGTTCGCTAGTAGAGCAAGCCTCAGGCCGTTTTGGTTGATGCGAGAGGTTTAGGCATTGTTACACCCGGTATGGCAAGCATGTCATGGTGGCCCGGGCCCCATGAAACACCGTGCATTGAACTTATAGCAAATTTACCTCAATATAATGAATTCAATATTCTGATCGTTGATTCTGGGAGAGCATTTACAGCTTTAGGATTCGAAACGAATGTCAGTCGCCAGTTTCCATCGGTATTGCGTGATACCCAAAGCCCACCGCTCAACAAGGTTGTCCTACGACCAGAGCTGGTATCCGTCGATAATTCACTTTTCGATACGAATTCTGAAAAGTCGGTATGAGTGAATCCGGTCCGGTAATCCGGTACAACAGCCATAACAAATGGGATCGTAGAATCTCTCATCATTGACCCGTATTCATAGATTTTCTTCTGGATCCTGTTGTGCAGTTGCACAGGATCTACCCAAGTGGTTCTGAGCGTGGACATTGTAAGAACGTTTGAATATCCGCTATTCCGTGTGAGAACTTCGATGTTGATATCACCGAACAAATGCTGATATCCAGTCATTGGTTTATCGTCCTTCAACCACTTCTCGATGGCCTCTGAAATCACCACGTTGTGCTTTTGATCCAGCTTCCCCATGGCGTTGGTCAGCGAAAGACTTAAGACGTAATCGTGTGGGATCTGGCCTATCCTATCAATGAGATCAGTCGCTTGTTTATCTTCAGCGACCTGCTTGTCATTCAAATTACAACTTATAACTTCCACGACAAATACATTTCGATCGTTGTCATTAACGTACCAGTCCGGCGTTTTGCCATTTATTGCTTTTTCATATTCTATCTGAAATCCCATTCTGCTAAGCAAATATCCGACGATTACTTCATTGTAGGTTGTTTGAAAATTATCCTTTGATCTAAGTCTTTGAACCAGCACTCGCTGTTGTTTCAAGGGAAGTAAAGCTAGAACTGTCTCAATCTGATCACGGATTGACTTGAAGATGATGTCGTCTGATGTGGCGGCAAAATAGACAAGTGGACGATAAATGTTCTTGTGTTTCTCGTATCTTTTGCGACTTTCAGATATCCAAGAATCAGTAAAAACAATGGGCATCAGGTTCCCTCTATTATCCGTACCTCTTCCTCCGTCAACCCGTACAGCTTGTAAACAAGGTCGTCAATCTTCTTATCTGTTGCCGCGATCTGCCGCTCAATCGGTTCTTTCTCTGTTTCGAAGGATGCTTTCTGAAGTTGCTTGTGTAGATCAAGCATCTTTTCCACGAGTCCAACGAGATCGTCGTGCATCTCCTTTTCCATTGGCTTTGAGAAATCAATGCGGCAGATTGGAAGTTGTTTTAAGACGGTGGCCTTGACCTGTGCTAACGCTTCACCTCTTTCAGGGTTAAATGTTTGATAGACAAAATCGAACAATGTGCTATTGAGAAGACCAAGAACATAATACAACTTGATAGCGTCGGCGTTCGGAACAATCGTGTAGAGATTATCCCGAACAATGAACTGCTGATCATCAAGCGTCGCAACGAGGGAATCTCCAGTCTGACGAATTACAATTTTTTCGCCTGCCTCGTAGTTGGCTGAGTAACGAGGTTCGGCTAGCCAATCTCCAAAACTAATCCAGTAATCTTTGTTCCATATTGTCTGGTATCGACTAATATTGCTTCCTCGCAGCAACGGCTTGAAAGTCTTGTCTTTTTTCTTGACAGAATCAAATGGATGATCCTGAACAGTTTTCTTCGTTTGGGGCGGCTTCCCTTTTCCAGTTTGATAAGGCTTTGCACCCTGCGTAACCTTGCAATACTCTCTAAGCTCCTTGCAATCCTCTGATAACCTTTCGATCAATGCCTGTTGTTTGTCAGACAAGAAAATATTGAATGATTTACCATCTCCTCGTTTCCAAGTCTCTTGATCTATCAAGTTGACCTGGTGATTGCCTGATTCATCAATAATAGTTACGACGATTTTATTATTTGTGGATGGGTTGTTATCCAATACCACGACTTCGGTGTCCACCGTGGCCTCAGGGAATACTTTCTTCTTGTAATGGACAATGTCTCTCACAGTCATCTCGCAACTGATGAATCTTCTTATTTTTTGCTGCAGCACATTTGTCAACCAAGGATTGGGAATGATATAGCCAAAGAGAGCTCCCCTCTTTAATAGTGTTACAGCACGCTCCATAAACAAAAGATAGCTTTCCAATTGATAATTTTGAAGTCGATATTTCACACCAAGATATTGTTTCATGGCTCCATCGAACTCTGCCCCATACGGCGGATTCCCAATCACGCAATCAAACCCGCCTCCTACGCTGGTCGAAGGATTAATGATTTGCGAAAACTCTATCTCCCAATCAAACGGATTGACTTTACGTCGCGCATCGTCATCAAACAAATCGCCCTGGGCCAAGAAATCCGTGCCGATAAGCGAATTGCCACACTTGATATTATTCTTCAACGGCGGCAAGAGAACTTCGTGGAGAGCGAGCATCGTGGGTTTGTTGAGCGTTGCGTCATTCTCGTCTTCGAGTACTTTCAGATAAAGCGACATCTGCGTTACTTCCACCGCCTGCCGGTCGATGTCGACGCCGTAGATGTTGTTCACCAGAATCTCACGCTTCTTGCGGGAGGAGAGGCGGAGCTGTCCGTTGTTGTCGGTGTAGGCGTCGCGCACTCCGTGCATTTCTTTGATCTCCTTGGGATGCTGTGTGTACCACTTAATGTGATAGTCGATGAGCTTTTGAAACGCGCCAAGGAGGAACGACCCGGAGCCACAAGCGATGTCGATGATTCTGAGTTTGGAAACCTGCCTCGGGGTTAATAACAAACGCCTTTGGTCATCGGGCGGCATGTTGGCGGCGGGTTGACCCTCTCCCCCGTCCCCTCTCCCGATTCGGGAGAGGGGTGGATGGGACGGGGAGAGGGTCTCATACAGCAGCTTCCCCAGCGTGTTGTCGACGATGTAATTTACAATGTACTGCGGCGTGTAATAGACGCCGCCCGCCTTGCGAACCTCGGGCTTCTCTTCAATGCGGACTTGCTTGTTCGTCAACCGGATCGTTTTGCCGAGGAAGCGCTCATAGATGCTTCCAAGAATCTCGACGCCGATCTCGTCAAAGTGGTAAGGCGAGAGAGGATAGTTGACGTTCTTGAATATCTTTTCGAGGATCTTATTGCCGACATCAAGCTGTTCACACTCATGTTCTGCAAAAAGAAGTCCATTGTACAATGATCGTCTGTTGCGGATCAACTCGTTGAACTTTTCGTAGAGCGAGAGTGCGGGATGATCCTGCCAGAGCCGCTGAAGCGCGAGAAGTGTACCGGTTTCCTCGATGTTACGGTCTTCGCAGACGCGAAGGAAGACGATCCGGTCGAGAATCCGCTGGACACATTCATTGAGCGTGAAGGAATTGAGAATGCGTCGGTTCTTCGGATGTTTCGCGATGTCCTGGGCAAGCTCCACGCGCCATTCTGAAAGATCGTCAAGAAAGGAACGGTCGAGTGCGAACTCACCCGTTCGTTTCTCGAGGTATTTTTTCTGAAGAGCATCCAGCGAGCCGCCCCCAACGGCTTCACGGGAGAATGTGTCATACAGCTTGTCGAACTCGTCGAGGTATGCTTTGCAGGTGAGATCGAATTCCTTCAGCGCGCCGGCTTTTGGTTTATCGTAGAACGGCTTGCGTGTGCAGTCGAAGAGGCGGAACTCCTCGAAATCCGTGAGTATCGAAACCGGGACGCGTGCCGAGAAGCCGTACCGTTTGATCTGGAAGATCGCGTCAAGATTGGTGCGCAGATCGACGGAAGGTTTCTTTGCTTCGACAAAGAATTTTGTTGAGCCTTGAATCCGGAAGCGGTAGTCGGGTTTCTTGGTGGCGAGTTTCTGCTCGGCTTTGTACTCATCGTCCGCAATATACTCCAGCATTGAAGCATGTTCTTGCAATTCTTGCTTGACGGAAGTCGATGGCGCGAACAGGGCAGTTTGCTCTTTGATCGTCTTCCCTAACGACGTCTTGACGCGGCCTTCGGGGATGACCTCCTGCATGTATGGCGGTTTCAGCTGCTTGTTGCGGACGTCCCATCCGAGCGCATCGAAGAACGGGTCGATGAGCGATTGGCGGGCCTGCGCCTCGCTGAACGCAGGGGATTTGAGCTGATGGATATTCTGCTCGAAGTAACGGACAAGTCTCTCGATTTCGGATTTTGCTGTAAGACGGCTATCATTCATAAGCAAAATCTTCAGCAGGCTCCGGCGAACGCCCGGGCAGCTTCTTGCAGCGCAGAATGAACAACTTGATCGGTCACGCGGAAGCCGATATCATTTCTCAAGTGCGTCACTTCATTCCTGATGTTTAGAATGCCTTGAACATGAAGGTCGGCTAAGATCCTGATCGTCCCCCGCACTTGTCGGCGTTCACGAAAAGCAATTTGTCTTCCTTTTTTCTCATCAATGAGGATAAGATCCGTATTCCTCTGTTTCGCCTGAGAAATAGCTTCGGCCTCACGGTTCTTCCGTTCATCCTTCGACAAGAATTCTGCCCGTACAGCCGCAGGGATAAGGACTTGATGGTAGAAAAGGCTCAATTTGGGAAGATGTTCCAGATGGTGGAGAGCAATCAGCACCGTTGTATCTGCTACAGCAATCGGCAGCGGCATGCAACAACATTACTTATTGGAGGCAAGCAGTGCGAGAAGGCCGATGCCAAGAACGACCAATAATGCAACTTCGCGGTTATTCTTTTCTTTTTTTCTATCCTTCAAAAATTGCAAGACCTCTTTTTCGACTGAACCGGGAGTGTCATTTTTAGGATCGTATTCAATCCATTCCAGATTCTTAAGACCTCTGATGCTTGCTCCCTTCTCGTAAATGGGGACAATGAGTTTGTTTCTGCCTTCAGCATAAGCAAGCTCTTGTTTTACTTGTGTTGAAAGATTTGAGGTGAGAAAAGCAATGACACTATCCGCCAGATCAATTCTCTGCTTGGTTTCATTCGATAGCAGGCTCCCGTTCCGCTGAGGGAGGAGGACAGTGATTCCGCTGGCTGATGCAAGTGTTTGGAGTCGGTAAACTACAACCTGTTCGTCCTGGCTGGTGTTATAGCTTATGAAAGAAGTATATCCCATAAAAGCTTCTCCTCCTCTTAAAATATACCAAATATCCGAGATAAAACCAATTCATCGGCGGGACGGGTCAGGGCGTGTCTGTCCTGCCACCGTTGCGCTGGTTGACAGACAGGAATGTCCATCCTACCGGGGTTGCTCTTCCAGCGCACCGATCAGAGCAAAGGGGAGGTTCTCATCAAGAAGCAGGCTGATCGGCATTATAACGCGAATGCTTCATATTCGGCCAGGCGTGCGGCATAACGAAGCGCGGCGACCAGATCATCCTTTGTTAATGAAGGATAGTCAGAGATGATCTTGTCGAAGGATTCGCCTGCCGCGACAAGGGAAACGATAAGATATACCGGAATGCGCGTGCCTCGTACGCAGGATTTCGGGATCGCTTGCGATGCGATCAAGCAAAGAGTCGTTCTTCTTTTCCATCGGATACTCGCACCTGGTTGTCATCAATGTCTTTATTAATTTAGGCTTTGAATTCCTGAGAGTCAAGTCTGCTTATTGAATAAATGGAGACACTACCCCAAATGAATTGACTTTTGATACAAAATCTCTTTACATTTAAGGTGTCACTACAGCGCCGATGTGAGCAACATCGGCCCGACGGCTGCGAGAGCGATCTCGCAGCCGTTTCTTTTGTGCTCATGGCCTAATGTTTTGTTTCGTAGTATTCACGTTCAGGGTTTACCGGCGCATAGGCACGTTCACCCCAAACCTCTTCGCGTTCTCCGCCGCGCGCTCATAGCCGGCATCCGTGTGGCGGACGATTCCCATCCCCGGATCGTACATGAGCACGCGCTCCAGGCGTCGTTCGGCCTCTTTCGTCCCGTCGGCAACGACAACCATTCCTGCATGGATCGACATGCCGATGCCGACACCGCCGCCGTGATGAACGCTCACCCAGCTCGCGCCGCCGACGGCATTCAACAGCGCATTGAGAATCGGCCAGTCGGCGATCGCGTCGCTGCCATCTTTCATCTTTTCGGTTTCACGATTCGGCGACGCAACGGAACCGCAATCGAGATGATCTCTGCCGATCACGATCGGCGCTTTGACTTCGCCGCGGGCGACGAGATCATTGAAGATTTTCCCCATCTTTGCCCGCTCACCGTATCCGAGCCAGCAGATTCGCGCCGGAAGGCCCTGAAACTTCACCTGCTTCTGCGCCTTCTCGATCCAGCGGCAGAGAGGCTTGTTCTCAGGAAAAGTTTCCATGACTGCCCGGTCTGTTCTGTAGATATCTTCAGGCTCGCCGGAGAGCGCGGCCCAGCGAAACGGCCCCTTGCCGTCACAGAACAACGGGCGGATGTACTCCGGCACAAAGCCGGGAATGTCGAATGCATTTCTTAATCCGTTCGCGAGCGCCTCGCCCCGGATGTTATTGCCGTAATCAAACGTGATCGCGCCGCGCTTCTGAAATCCAAGCATCGCCTGCACATGTTCGACGATCGAGGCCTGCGCAAGCTTCACATATTTTTTCGGATCTGATGCTCTGAGCGCGAGCGCTTCTTCATATCGCATATGCGCGGGCACGTAACCGTTGAGCGTATCATGTGCCGATGTCTGGTCTGTCAGCACGTCGATCCTGATATTCCGCGCGAGGAGTTCGGGAAGAACCTCGGCCGCGTTGCCGAGGAGCGCAACCGACTTCGGCTCCCTGAATTCTTTCGCCGTCTGAAGGATGGCGAGAGCCTCGTCGAGCGATGCGCACATCTCATCGACATAGTTTGTCCTGAGGCGCCTCTCGATTCTGGAACGGTCGACTTCAATGGCAAGGCAGGCCGCGCCGTTCATCGTCGCGGCGAGCGGCTGTGCGCCTCCCATGCCGCCGAGTCCGGCCGTGACAAGCAGCTTGCCGGCAAGACTCCCGTTTCCGCCGGGGGCGGAAAAATGCTTTTCCGCGCAGGCGGCAAACGTTTCATAGGTTCCCTGCAAAATACCCTGCGTGCCGATATAGATCCAGCTGCCGGCGGTCATCTGGCCGTACATCGTCAATCCCAGTGCCTCGAGGCGTCGAAACTCATCCCATGTTGCCCAATGCGGCACGAGCATCGCATTGGAGATAAGCACTCGTGGTGCATCAGGGTATGTTGTGAAAACGCCGACCGGTTTGCCGGACTGCACGAGAAGCGTTTCATCGTTGGCGAGGGTTTTCAGGCTGCTGACGATGGCATCATAGCATTCCCAGTTGCGGGCGGCTTTCCCTGTCCCGCCATAGACGATCAGCTCGTCCGGTTTCTCAGCAACGTCGGGATCGAGGTTGTTCATGAGCATCCGGAGCGCGGCTTCCTGAAGCCATCCTTTACAATGAAGCTGGGTGCCTCGCGGGGCTTTGATATTGTGGTGATTCGTCATGGGTCGATGTTCGTTTTCATCGGACGGGTAAATTCGTGAATTTACCCTACTCGTTGTCGGATGTCAGGGAAACGTTCCTTATGCTCGGCATCAATAGAACACTATTGAGGAACAATTTGTTCAGGCCGTCGAAGAAGAGGCGGAAATTTGGATCGTCGGCGAACAAGATAACGTTTCCTCCTCCAAGCTGTTCATGCACGAGAAAGGGCGTTTCTTCCAGCATCTTTTCATTCTCTTTGGAAATGTAGCCGCTCAGGCGGGGCGATTTGGTGTAGATGCCGACATTATGTCCATGATCGCTCAATTCGAACATCGTCTTCGTCGTTTTAAGAACCGCCGCGTCGTGATCGTAGCCGAATCCGAGCGGATGTGTCCTATCGATTTTCACACGCATCATGGTTCCTGGAATTTCGTCCAGCCGATTTTTCCGTTCCTTTTCCTCGACGGTCATTCGCTTTTCCAATTCCTCATCGGAGAGCTTTTCTTCCTTTTTTTCTGCTTCCTTCTTATCGTCCGGTTTCTTTGAATCGTCTTTTTTCTTCTCGTCCTTTTTCTTCTCTTTGAGTTTGATCGACGCAATCTTTCCGACCGATGCAGACGCAAAAGCGGCGCCTCCCTCGATCCCGATGAACGTTCCTCCTCCAATGATCCATGTTTTTATTCTCTGCACTGCGTTCGAGTCGAGCTGGCTCCTGTAACCGGATCCATCGGAATTATCATCGGGGAAAATGATCGCCGTGTAATCGTGGAGATCGGCGTTGCGGAGCTGTGAAAGCTTCATCGGAACAAAATCGATCCCGTATTGCGCATCGAACATCGACCAGATCGCCCCGAACGCCTCGCTCCCCACGGGCGAGTTCGTGACGACGATGATTCTTGGCCTCTTGAGCCGGACGGCGCGATCGGATCCGAGCGTGATGCCGCTCTCCGTGAATCCGGTGTTCGCCGCGTAGATAGTAAGGCGGAATGTCTCCGATAATGCCTTGATGGACGACTCGAGATCCGGGCCATTCGCGGCCACCGGTATGATCAGCGATCCGCGTGGGAATTGTTCTCCCTTCAGCGTAAATTCCTTCAACGCGACATTGACCTTCACATCATGCTGAAGGAGATACGCCAACCCGGCGAGCGCATCGTTCGATGCGTTCTTGAGAAGATACGCGTAGGACGCCTTTTCACCGACGATTCTCCCTTTCACCGGTTCATCTTCGCGCTCAAGCGGCTTTACGGAGGTGGAAGCGACCGGCTGGGCGGACCAGTATGTTTCGACGCCGTAGGCGACCGGTAACGCCCACGACGAGATATCATAGAACATCGTGTCGCTGAGGGCAGGTTCCTGCTCCATGAGGGTCGTGATCAACCGCTTTGCCGGCTGGTTCATCGGGATGACGTAGCTGCCCACCGGAAATTTTTTTGACGTTGTCCCATCGGAAAAATATGTCCGCAGGCCGTTGAGGGAAAGAGATTCCGTCGATCGAAGAATCTCGACGCCCTGGCGCTGGAGGAGCCGGACCATCTTCAACGCCCGGCCCGGATCGGTTTCCGGGCTGACGACGTACGCTTTCACCGGTCCGGCGGCGCCTTCCTGAAGAGCGTCCTTGAAGAACCCGTAGAAATCTCTCAGGCGCTGCTCTCGGTGTTGAGCCGTGGTCTTCAGCGTGGCAAACGAAGTCGTCGTGTGATGTTCGAGCCGGTCCCGCAGTGTCAGGATATCGTCATCGACCGTGCGCTTGATGCGAACGCCCGCTCCTCCTCCGGCCTGTTCATACGTCATCCCGATCGCGCCGTTGAGTGAAGGCCACGAATCACCGTAGCCGGGATAGAAGAGATCGAAGTGATCGTTTGTCCAGTAACTCCATCCGTGCGCATCGAAGGCCGACGCGTTCGCCTGGCCATACATTTCAGCCCACCGGATGACATTCTTCGGAAGATTCTTGTTGATCGGTTTGTATGGCGGGAAAAAGAAATACGAGCTATTGAATCCCATCTCATGGAAGTCGACATGCACCTGCGGTTTCCACTCGAGATACGCCTTGATGCGCGCCTGGCTTTCCCTCTGTGTCAGCCAGGCCCAGTCGCGGTTGAGATCGAAGAAATAATGGTTCGACCTTCCGGACGGCCAGTCTTCATTATGCTCGGCGGCATTTCTGTCGTCGACCGGCGCCCGGCCGCGGCGGGTTGTCTGGAAATTCACATACCGCTCATGTCCGTCCGGGTTAAGAAGCGGATCGATGACGACGACGAGATTTTTCAGGAGCGACGTCACCTCGTCGTCGGTGCGCGCTGCGAGCTGGTAGATGACATTGAGCGCGGCTTCCGGGCTTGACGCCTCATTGCCGTGCACACCGTACGACAGCCAGGCGATCGGAGGCGTCGATCCGATGATCTTTTCCGCTTCGGCGCCGGAGATCCTTCTCGGATCGGAGAGTTTCTGAATATTGGCGCGGATCTCATCGAGTCGTCCGAGATTGTCGGATGAGCTGATGACGACGAGGTACAATGTGCGTCCTTCGTTCGTCTCGCCGTAGCTGAGGAGCCTGACGCGGTCCGGCGCGGCGTCTTTCAGTGTTTGAATGTATTTCTCGATCCGGCCGTGGGAGGTGAATTGTTCGCCGAGCTCATAGCCGAGACTCTTTTTCGGCGGAGGGACGTCGGTCCGGAATTGTTGCCGGGCCAGCGCCGGAATGATGAAGAAGAGTGCGGCGAGCACATGGATGGTTCTCATAAGCTTCAAGAAGGAATGTGAGATGGTTTGGGGATCGGGTTAACTGAATTTATAGCCGATGTTCCTGAGAAAATCCTTCCGGGCTTTCGCCTCCTGTTCGTTCTCGACGCCGCGCGATTTCAGACCGTCGATGACGCCGAGGATGCCCCGGCCCTGCGGAGATTCCGCCACGATGACCTCCACCGGGTTTGCGGTGGCGCAATAGATCGTGCAGACCTCGGCGAGGTTCTTGATGGCGTTCAGGATATTGATCGGAAAACCCGATTCCATGAAGACGATGAATGAATGTCCGCACGAAAGATTGAGGGCATTCTTTTTCGCGAGCTCGATGAGCCGATCGCTGTTTCCGGAGAGGCGCACGAGCGCGGGCCCCGACGACTCGCAGAAGGCGAGGCCGAATTTCATGGAAGGATTGGTGGCGACGATCGCTTCGTGGATATCCTCCACGGTCTTGATGAAATGGGATTGGCCGAGGATAAAATTCATCTCGGCGGGTTTGTCGATGTTTATTGACTTGAGATCCATACATGCCTTCGAAAAAGATATTCCTGTGAAGCTTAACGAACGATGAACCTGCTGATGAGGATGAACTTTGTGTGGCAATCAAAGTACGAATTTTTCGGCACGAAAATCAAGAATACGATCAACTCCGGAAATCTCGTGCCGCCTTGGCGTCAGTAGGGCGAGTTGCGAAAAAAATATTGAGCCGCTCCAGGAATGGCAAAATCGCCTCAATTCACGCAAAAACCGCGATTTTTCGTCAATGAAAATAGCTCTTGCCTCGTGAGAGTTAATTTAGTATCTTACAAGTGCCAAATAACAGTACACCGTTTTTGCCCCCCAGGGAAGTTATCTTTCGAAAATTGCGTTCCTGAAGGGGGTGGTTCTACCACGCTTTTACGTTGTAGCTGCAGATGTAATCCCCGTGTTCGCCGCAACTTTCCTTGCTGGTTCCACGAGGTGCGTCATCGCAAGCAGAAGCATAGCTGTAAGGTGATATGTCTGTTGTGCGGATGTGAAATTGAGGCGTTGTTCGTACATCCACAGTAATGCTGATGCGTTAAAAGCCAAAAAGATCTGGCTGACCCGGAGACGGTCATGAGACGTTCGATCGTCATCGGGAGAGCGGAGCCTCGGGTACATTTCTATTCACCATCATCAAAGGATGCTTTTATGGAACAGGGTACCGTGAAGTGGTTCAATGGAGCCAAAGGTTACGGCTTCATTTCACGTCAGAACGGTGAGGATGTGTTCGTCCATTTCAAGGCGATCGTCGGCGAAGGCTATCGCACATTGAACGAGGGCGACAAGGTCCAGTTCGACGTTGAAAAAGGACCCAAAGGGTTACAGGCAGCAAACGTTACAAAGATCTAATGTAACTCTTATTGTACAGGTTCCGGTCGGTCGTAACGACCGGCCGGAACCTGGTTGTTATTCATTCATTAAGGAGAGTGAGCTTATGACTCAAGGTGTTGTGAAATTTTTTAATCCTGTTAAGGGCTTTGGTTTTATAACGACTTCAACCGGCGAAGATATCTTTTTCCATAAAAGCAATGTGAAGAATACTGGCTTCCGCGACGTTCTTGTGCAGGGAGACAACGTGCAGTTTGAAGAAAAAGTGGAACAAAAAGGAAAACGCGCCTACAACATCGTGCGTGTGTAATAAAATCTCAGCTACATTTGACAAACCTCAGGCCCGCCTATGGCGGGCCTGATCGTTTCTTGCTCGCACCATACCTACTCATCTCCGCACATTACTTCACGAGCAGAATCTTTGTGTTCCTGGAGTAGACTTCTTTTCCACTCCCATCGGTCAGCAGGAATCGTGCGTAATAGATACCGCTCGGTTCATGGGCGGCTTCCCAGACCGCTTTGAAGTAACCTGCACCCTGCATCCCTTCAACGAGTCGGGCGACTTCCTGGCCGAGCACATTGCAAATCACAAATGACACGTGCCCGGGTTGATCGAGCTGGTACTCGAATGTTGTGGTCGGATTGAACGGGTTCGGATAATTGACCGAGAGCTTTGATTCTGTGGGAAGTTCTTCCTGCTCACGTCCGATACCTGCCTTCCAATAGATATTCGAGGTCCCGGTGTTAACCTTATTCGAAGGAGTTGACAATTGGCCCGACTGGCTGTTGGTCCACTTGGCATAGTACCAGGCCGTGCTCACGGGGTCGTGTGATGCGATAAGGACAGCAAGGTCAACATAATACAAGATCAAAGGATCTGAGATCGTTGCGATCAAAGCTGGTGAGCCGAAACAGTCTCCTTCTTCCACGGTACAGTAATATCGGTAGACCTTGTATGGAGCAGTGTAGCCCGTTGGCACACTCCATTGAAGTTTGGGATGGTTTCCATTTGTGGTCGACAAACTGAGCGATGGAAGCGTAGTTGTGAAGCTCCACGCTGCCGACCAATTGCCGTAACCGCTCGTATTATGCGCACGGACGTGCCACCAATATGGTATGCCGGAGTTTAGAGGCTCGTCCGGTGCCACGTTGTAGTTCGTGGCTGCGAGATCCCCTACATCCACGACAGGCGCGGCGAAGTCAGAGGTTGCGCTTACTTGGAGGTCATACGTTTCTGCGTCAAACATACAAGACCATGTCAGAGTGGGGGACAACCCCACGTTCGTGCTGTTGTTCGCAGGAGATAGAAGTGTCGCTTGGGTCGGGACGGGTGGCGCGGCTGGGATTGCAGCGTATTGCAAATTATAGGGAGGACCGCTTATAGCTGTGCATACCTGCAATGCTCCTCCGTTTCCAGATTGACTGATATCACCTTGTGCCACCGAGGCATATTGTGCCGCAGCGTTCAGTTTGAAAGGTGAACCCCAGACGCCGTTGATCTTATTTGCGGCAACGACGCTTTGGTAGCTGCCGTTAGGGTTAGGATCGTCTTGCCAGACAAGCGAAATATCCGGGTTTTCGTATCCCAATCCCGTAGGAGTCATATAACAACTTACCGTTGGGGCTCGTCCGTGTGCGCATGGGGTTAACCAATCAAACGCAGTCGTAACAAATGTAGGCGTGCCATCGGTGCTGTGGCCCACAGGGCATCTCACAAAAATAGGTCTGTAGTTGGGGTCAGCTTGATCTGTGGCTTGCCACGCTATGACCGGTCTCCTATCCCCATCAGTGACTTGCCTGAGAGCAAGGCTCGGATTTGAAATATTAGTTAAGGATCGTCCATTAAAAGAAACAGTTGAAATCATCGTCCTCGATGAAAAACTCACCGGCGTTGTAGTGTAGTCTAACCTCTTGTGGTAAATCGCATTCCCATCTTGATATGCTAAATTATACCAACCGAGCGTGGGATTAAGTGAAGCAGAAGACGTTTCACTTACTTTCGTGGTTGAACCGTTATTCAAATCGACACAATACAAGCCGGGGTCGCTTGCGCTGACGCCGATTGCTTGGGCCACCGCCACAACCTTCGTTGTGATAGCAATTACCGGCTTCATGTCGGCAGACGCCAAGAACTCTTGTTCGAAAGAAAGATTCCAAATGCCGCCGGACTTATTTTTGATAAGAAGAAAACGGTGGGTAGCATCGATGATGATTTCGTATGCAACGTAGACATTGTTCGATGCACCCACATCTATCGCAGGGTTGAGCCTTTGGGTTCCCTCGTTAGCGGCAGACACAAGCTGTTCGGGACTCCATGTTGCGCCGTTATCCGTTGAAGACGTATACCAAATATCGCCTGCACTTGGATATACCAAATGATAAGTTGTGTTCCTTTTCACTAACTTACGCTGGTTGTTGTACCCCGTTGCTGTGGCCAGAGAAGAACCCAAGTGAGTTTTGTACCTCGCTTTGATCGTATCATTCGCCGATCTGAAAATGACAGGAGTCTCGAGGCTTGTCGGGCTGGTGAATTGAGCTGGATTTGTCGCGTTCGTGGCCGCCCAGCCGAGGAAGTTGCATTCCGCATACGCTCCGATGGATTGCGTTTGAGATGTCTTCACCGAATAATATGGTGGTGTCAAAAGCGGTGGTGTTCCGCCTTGATTCAAGAACACGCCGCCGCTCGTTTGAGTATAGGCGCCAGTTGGTGAGAACGGCATTGTTGTGTATGTAAAGAAGCTATCTGGCTGAGTGTTGTTTGAATGAAGGTACCACGGATCGCGAAATTGCATCGTGCCGCCGTTGACCTGAGGCCCATCGATCATCTCGTTGCGGATGGCCGCGGGGACGAGGCCGACGAAATTGGCGAGCTGGTTTGGTTCGCTGGGTTGGACCGAAAAATCATTTTCCAACAAATATCTTGTTTGATCGCTGTTCCAGTTTAAATGTTTGTATATGGAATCGGACACAAACCGTTCGCTGAAGGGATAGACTGTATATGCGCCTGCAATGTTGCGAATCGTGCCGGAGATAACAGTGTCAATGGCTGAATCGAGATATTTATTCAACATCAACCTTCCGCCGGCGTTGGAATCCCCGATTTGGTTTGTAAACCTGACTGAACTAAGGTTACCAAGGAGTGTTCCGGTATAGTTGAATGAGCGGCCATCAGAGCTTCCCGTGGTCTGTACCATAACCGGGACAAGAACGATTTTGCTTGTGCCGGTCCACGAGGTGGTGTCAATAACATCATTAGACGAATTCAGCGTGAGAGTCTTTTCAAGAGAGGCCGAGGGGTTACGATATGAAATAATGGAGAATTTCCATCTGTGCGAATTGTCGGCGTTTAGATTTAAAATAAGAGAGGCCGTTCCATTCACAAATTCCATAAATTCGGTCCCCCCGACAAGTTCATAATAAGCATCCCCCTCATTACCGGAATTCGGATAGAGAGAATCTACAACCATCACAGATGAGGTTGGATAGGCGTTTGCATTCTTGAAATGATGAGCATCTGCTCGAGTTCCCGTGAAATATTTCCAAACCGCATACTCCGTCAATGCAACGTCGAGGCTTGAGTGGTAAGGATTAGCCTGCAGAACATCGTCGATTCCGGTGACCGTGTTTAGTCCCTGATCTCTCCCCAATTTATCCCAGATTTTGCTCAAGATTGTACTGTCATAATATTCATGTAGAAATCTTGGCCACAACCCGCCGGCGTACCAGAAATTTGATGGAGGCTTCAGGAAGAGCCCTCGATCAAGGTAGTCGGTTAGCGGGCTATTCTCTTGATTGAGGAAATATGGCAGTCTGTCGATCGCCCGATACACCACATGCTCCATGTACACCGATGTGTTTTCGTAAAACGCTTTTTCCTCCGTTGAACTGTAAACCAACTGAATAGAATGATGCAATTCGTGGGCTACAAGAGCTCGAAGCCTGTCCCATCGGGGAATCGTCAAAGGTTTAAGTGAATCCTGACTCGTGACCAGTTCGATCCAGCTCATCTGCCCATCGGGATAAGAAATGTTATTTGTTGTGCCGTCTCGCGCCGTGAGACCCAAAAATCGATCTTGATCTTCTATAATATCTTTGTGAACGTAGATGTCGTACAGGTTATCGCCTCCATGGTTGTTGTCAGGAGGAGGAACTGGCCAGCCCAACGCAGAGTCCCGGTTCCTTGCATATTCAAGATATACTGCCATGGAGTCTATCCAGTTTTGGGATGTGGAATCGAACCCAGTGATCGTATAATGAATCTTGAAGTTCGGTGTATTCCTTATCTGCTCGTTGGTAATTACCGGACGCAGGCGGGTTGTACCTGTTTCATCCTGGTATGTCATTGCGGCCGACGTGCCGCAGTCGTTGCCTGATTGGGCGAAAAGATCGGTTCCTGCAGCTACCGATATCAGTATGAGCGGAGCGAGTATTCTTAAGCCTCGCCATATAGATCTTGTGGAATGCATAAATTCCTCCATTTCTTGAATGTGATTTTGCTTTGGTTTTCAAGAACAGATGGAATCTCATCCTTTTGTCATCGCGTGTTTGACTGCTTCAGGATAAATTCCCTTTTGTCGTTGCCGGGATCACCTCCTTCCTATGAAAGCAATGGCCCTGCTGTTAATTGGGTCTGGAATGATTCCGACAGCTACAATCAAATTTCGCGTTTGCGAGAGAGCATTAAAGTGCTCGTCGGGCCGGCGAAGCTCCGAGAAATATCTCCAGCTCATCCCATTGTAATGAGCTATCATCGTATAAGCTCCCGCAATGGTCAAATCGTTACTGGCGTTACCTCGTAGGCCCCGCGGGAAACCGGGAAAATACGTCGATGTAAACGACAATCGCTTCGCTTGCCCTTGGGTCGTTGCGGGGGCAGCATACACTCCGGCAGAAGAGCCAACGTAAATCCTGTTCTTCGTTGGCGTATATACGCCCGTGTATGCACCGGACAGAGAATCCGGTCGGATGCTGAATTCAGAAGACGTTCCGTCATAGCGAATCTCCCAGCGAGAAGTCTGGGTTGAGTAACGCAGCAAATAAGTCCCCGGTTTGTTATAATAATACCCGCACGCCCAGACCACGCTTCCATCCGGGCTTCCCCACACATCAAGCAAATCGACATCCGTCCCGCTGTCCATCCTCGTCCATGTGCTGCCGTCAAAGTGGGCAATAGCACCACTCTTTCCGACGATGTATAGGTTGCTACTTGAGGTTCCCCAAATCTTGCTGATATAACCGGTGAAAACAGTGCCTTGAACATCGTATTGCTCCCAAGTGTTCCCATTCCAGTGTTCGGGTTGGTTGCTGCCAACCCAGACGTCACTTGGACCAAAAGAGAAAACAGCGTAGAGAGCCGAGTAAAAGTTTTGGCCTTGATAAACGTAGTAAATTCTGAGCGGTGTCCATTTGTTCCCATCCCAATGTGCGGCGTTGAAGGGCTCGGCCTGCAAATTCCCCGAAGAGTCTTTGTAATGCAACTCCCCTACAACCCAAACGCTCGTGTCATTGATCGCGGACACATCTCTCAGGATGCTCGGCCCCCCATCACCCAGCGTGTCTATCTGCCACGTGAAGTTGTGGTTCGTGGTGTCCATGGTCCGGAGCCTCATCACACGTGTTGAATCAATACGTAAACCGCCTTGCAGTCGGTACGCTTTGTAGGAATGCGTGGACATAGGAGTAAGCCCGCTGTCGATGATTGTCGTGTCAACACCTACGATGGTTTTCAACAGAATGGCGCCACTGTCGCGATAGACTTCAATGGCCCCCGCAGTACTTGAATCGTTAGTGTACACGCGAAGCCAGACCTCTGTGGGATCGATAATGAGAGTGTCAAGGAAAATATGCTGCACATTTGGAGGCGGGCACGTGAGGCAGGGCTCGTCCTTTTTGCACGACAACAATCCCACCGTAACGATTATCTGAAGTAATATGCAGGCTAGTAGTTTCATCACTGAATTAAGGTACGGAATTATCAGCTTTTTTTCTTTCTAAACCATCAGTTGAGGCGATTCCTCCACTTTGATTGGTATGACGAACTATGTGGATGGCAATATTCACGTGTCTTATCGCAGTAGGCATGAAGGCAGACAGCTGACTCGGGTCACCATATGGGGCCGCAACCTGTTTCGTTATCCCCGCCGTTACGGTTGTCCCACATTCGATTTGTGAATATGCCAGATCAGAACTCCAGTAGGTATTGAACATAAAACTTGCGATGACCAACCAGAGCGTTTGATATCTAGAATTGAATATCTTCATGATGTTCCTCCTACAAATTTTATCATTTTGATACACACTGTGGATTAGTATTACGGATTCTGGTAGAGTATGATAACAAGAATGGCCCGAATGGCAGGTGGTGAGAAGAATCAATCATTTGGTGATGTACCGCCCTTTCCTTGCTGACTTACCGCTCTCGTTGTGTAAGCACTCGTGATTTCCGCGTTCTAACAGGATAGGATAGTTCACCTCCTTCCATGGATAACAAGTGCGTGGGAGAATGGTCCATTAGTATATCGTGTCCCCACTGCAACAACCATGTTCTTGATAACAGATACACTGTACAATATGTCATTAGGGCGATGCAGTTGATCGTAGCGATGCCACCTTATACCGTTCCAATGCCACATCATGCCATCATCACCCACAAGCATGATATCATTGCGAGCATTGCCCCGTACTCGGTACGAGAAATTTCCAAGATCAAGGAGACGATAGCCGTTATCTGTCTTAACGTATTCATCTCGGACAAGGTTAAGATTAATGAGTGAGTGGCGATAGACTTCACCTCCTGTGAGGATAAACTCACCACTTCCAGAAGACCAGAGACTGCTGAGAAAACTGCGGTAAATGTAAGGTGGTGTTAACACCGATCGATCCCACAATGTTTGCAACGCTCCCTTATGAAGCCTTAACAGCACACTTCTGCCATCACTGTCGTTCCATCCACACGTCCATACTTCCTTATTATCGGTTGTGCCCCAAACATCGGTGAGATTCACAGTTGTCCCTGTATTCTGAGTCTCCCATCTCATGCCATCAGACCAAACTAATGAGCCACCTGTTCCAGCGATATATATATTATTGGAATTTGTTCCCCATATCTTATTAATGTAAAATCCTCCTGGAAATCCTCGAGGAGTACCATAGAATGTCCACTTTTGACCATCCCAGTGCTCGGGAATTGTCGAACCAACCCAAACGTCATTCGGGTTAAATGCGAACACTGCATAAAGTGAGCCATACAAAAAACCTTGATCAAATGTTCTTTTCAATTCCCATATCTGGCCATTCCAGTAAGCGACATTGTAAGGATCGACCCAATGTCCAGCCGAATCATTTCGATCTGTCTCATTTGTGTGTATCTCTCCCACTGCCCAAACGCACGTATCGTTGATGATGAAAACATCCCGCAAATAAGTGGATGCCCCATCACCCAACGTATCAATCTGCCATGTGAAATCGTGGCTTGTTGTGTCCATAGTAGTGACGTTGAGTTGAGCTGTATATGTTAATAAAAAGCTCTTTCCGGTGAGCGTTGCGGTGTAGTTGTAGGAATGCTTAGGTGATAAACGATCGCTCAGGATGAGAGTATCGAGTGGAGGGGAATCAATAGAGAGAATTGTTTGGCCATCGCAGGAGAGGGTCAGCCTTCGCGGCTCGACGCGTGCCGTCGCCTTCACCCGCAACCAGACCTCCGTCACGCCCACATCCTCAGCAATGAGTTGGAAGTCAGAACTTGGCGGCTCCGTGCCGTTGTTGCGGCATGAAAAATTCGCGGTTACCACCATCAGCGCAATAATAATACTTTTCTTCATCCCTTACCTCCATTTCATAATGCATCCTATAGAACATGTCCCATTGATCCTTGAAACAAAAGACAGACGCCACGATTCTCAAGGAACGAGGCGAAGAGAACGAGGCGAAGAGAACGAGGCGAAGAGAACGAGGCGAAGAGAAGAATTTGCAAGACATCGAAATTGATGAGCCCGATGCCTAATCTAAGATGAATATAGCAACCCGAATGACCAAAGTCAAGTGTTTTCGAAAACTTTTGAAGGCCGCAACAACAACAACAACAACAACAACAACAACAACCTTGCCCCCTACATCATCCCCGTCGGATCGACATCAATAATCAGCTTTACGCCCTTGCTCCTCCCGAGTGGCGACCGCATGTGAAGGTCAAGCGCTTTCTTCAAAACCGAGTGGAGCGTACGGCCCGACGGATCGGCACTCTTGATGTCCTTGATGACAATGTGCCATCGATAATGTTTGTCGATCTTCGTGATCGCCGCCGGAGCCGGGCCGAGAATGATGAAACCCGAGCGCTGCTGCTTCAACAACCCCGCCATCGACGCCGAATGCTTCGATACTTCGTCCTCATTGGTCCCCCTTGATTCGATAAGAACGAGCCGCGAGAAGGGCGGATAAGCCAATTCCTCACGATAGGCAAGCTCTTCGCGATAAAATGATGTGAAGTCATGATCAATGACGTGCTTCAATGCATAATGCCGCGGCTGAAGAGTCTGAATGACCACCTCGCCGGCAAGCGTGCTTCGTCCCGCCCTTCCAGCAACCTGCGTCAACAATTGAAACGTCCGCTCCGCCGACCGGAAATCGGGCAAGAGCATCTGCGTGTCGGCTGAGATCACTCCGACAAGCGTGACGCGCGAGAAATCAAGTCCCTTTGCGACCATCTGCGTGCCGAGGAGGATGTCGACCTCGCCGCTGGCGAATTTCTGAAGGATGCGGCCATGCGAGCCCTTGCTCGTCGTCGTGTCGAGGTCCATGCGGATCATCGAGACGCCGGGAAAGAGCTGCAGCAATTCCTCTTCCACGCGCTGTGTGCCGAAACCCCGATACTGAATGTCGCCGCTCTTACATTGCGGACACGCATCGGGCGGCGGCGCCACAAATCCGCAGTAATGACACCGGCAGTGTTTCCTGGTGAGATGGTAAATGAGCGAGATGTTGCAGTTCTCACACATGACAACGTAACCGCAATCCGGGCATTCGATGAACGGCGCAAAGCCCCTCCGGTTCTGGAGCAGAATGATCCCTTCTTTCCTGCTCAGGCGGTCGGCAATTTTCTCTTTCAGCAAATCCGAGATAGTTCCGAACTTCAACTTCCCGGTGTTCGCGCGGGCTTTCACCGGATCATTTTTGAACTCGGCGCGGCGGGCATCCCTGAACGCGGCGAGCTTCTGCTGCCGCTCCGCCCCCATGTCGACAATGTCGATCACCGGAAGTCTTGCGTTGTCGACACGCTCCGGCAATTCAAGCAGGACGTACTTTCCGCTCAGCGCGTTCGTGTATGATTCGAATGATGGCGTCGCGGAGCCGAGGATCACGACGGCCTGATTGTAACTTGCCCTCATGATCGCGGCGTCGCGCGCATGGTAGCGGGGCATCTGGTCGAATTGCTTGAAGGAGGCCTCTTGCTCTTCATCGACAACAATGAGACCGAGGTTCTTCAACGGGGCGAAGACGGCGGATCGGGGACCGATGACCACGGAGCATTTCCCCTCATGGATCAATCGCCATGCATCGTAACGTTCGCCTGGCGACATCCTGCTGTGCAGAGCAACGACCTTGTCGCCGAAATGGGATGTGAACCGCCGTACCGCCTGCGGTGTGAGCGAGATCTCCGGAACAAGAACGATCGCAGTCTTACCGGACTTCAGTGTCTCTCGTATCGTCTCGATATAGACCTGAGTTTTTCCGCTTCCCGTCACTCCGTGAAGAAGATAGGTCTTGAACGTGCCATCCCCCAGGCCAGCACGAATGGTCTCGAGAGCTTTCTGCTGGTGAGCATTAAGGACAAGGTTGAGAGGTTCGCTGCCGCCGTCGCTCAGCGCCATCTCGCTCTTTCGGATTGTTTCCCGCATACGGAAAGCGAGGAGGCCGTTCTTCTCCATTGTCCGAAGATTCGACAACGATCGTCCGGTCGATCGGAGAAATGCAGTCACCGGTACAAACTCATCCTTCATTTCAAGCAATGTATGTATGGATGCGGCGCTACCGGCATTTTTTTTCGATGTTCCGTTCTCGCCGAGCCATTGTTCCCAATTCCTCTTCCATGTCTCATTGATCTCGATGACCCGCTCCAGTTTGGGTTTGACGCTCCGATGTGAGAGACTTTCCTCAACCGAAACGATCCCCTTGCGGGCAAGTTCGTTCAGGATCGAATAAATGCTTTTTGATTTGACCCTTTTCTGAAGCTGCTGGATGGTCATCGTACCCTGAACGTCAAGTTCCCTGACGATCGATTTTTGTTTCGGCGTGAGGCGGGGGTCAGATTGAAGGCGCTCAGGCAATCGGATAGTTCGCCTTGCTGTGGAGGTAGCGCCCTGTACAAGCGCCGCCTTGATCACCTCTCCCCAGGGTGCGAAATAGTATCGGGCGATCCATTCCGTAAGCCGCAGCATCTCCTCGGAAAGGAGGGGTTGGTCGTCGAGGATATCGGTCACCGATCTGATTCGGGACGCAGGGATGGCCGACGCCTGAAGACTTGGTGAAGCGGAGATATTGACGACGATTCCGATGACGGTGCGCGTGCCGAATGGGGCTAACGCACGAACGCCCCGCTTCACGGAAGCGCGGAGATCGTCGGGGACCCTGTAGGTAAAAAGGGAATCAACGGCGACCGGGATCGCGAGATCGACGAACTGATCGGACATCGGAGAAAATTTCGGGACTGTTTAGGAAAAGTTCGTCAAAAAATGGAGGAGAAGCAAGTCGGACAGCAGATAAATGGATTAAGAGATGGGAGATTTTCGATTTTGGATTTTCGATTTTAGATTTCGGATTGTCGATTTCGGATTTTCTGTGCTGGAGGTGCACTTGTCCGCCTTCGGTGGAGATTCTAGATTTGTCTTCGGATACTCCTCCCTGCTCATTGCTGCCTGCTCCCCGCTCCGCGCTCTCCGCTCACCGCTATCTCAGGAGTACCATCTTTTTCAAATCCGTAAAACTGCCTGCAGTTAGTCTATAATAGTACACGCCGCTCGCCAATGTCGTGGCATCGAATTGAACCGATTTAAAGCCCTCATCCATAAGCTCATCGACCAGCGTCGCAACAACCTCCCGCCCCAGGATATCGACGATCTTGAGTGTCACCCTGCCTCCAACCGATAACCGATAACGGATAACCGTTAACGGGTTAAACGGGTTAGGATAATTCTGAAACAATGCAAATTCTTTTGGCGTGGACGGTGCAGAAGCAAGAGCGCCGAGCTTCAGGACAACGGCCGTTTCCCTGTCGTCCTCTGAAAGATGGATCGAACCGCTTGAGGTCAGCGTCACGGTCTTTCGTGCGATCGACAGCGAAGAACCGATCGATTCATCTGAAACATTCCATTGAATGCTCAGCGGATAATGAACGGGTTGACGAAGCGATCGGTGCGCTGATCATGCCGATCATGTTCCAACCTTTTTTGACTGCAACGGTCTCCTTTGGCACGATATTGCCGGTGAGCTCGAACGTTTCCGAGGAATCGAATTTCATCCAATAACCGGCGCCCTGTTCGAGTGAATCGGACGGGACATACCGTCCCAAAAATGAGAACGCGGCAGAACGAGCTGACGGAAAGATGACGCTTCTTTTCCCGTCGGCGACTTTCAACGGGAGAGAGAGCATATTCCAGGATGCGGTTATTGAATATTCATTGGTGGCGACCGGATCAGCCGGGCCGACGAAGATGCTGTCGATATACCATCCATCGGCCGGAGAAGAAGAAGCATTGGGAAGAGTGATGCGGAGAAGCGCGCATTTTTTCCTCTATATCTACAGAGTTTGGAAAAGGAATTCCAGAAAAATGCGGCGAAATGGTGGGTGGATGCGACGAAACGCAGGGGAGGGAGCCGGGGCGGTCGCTAGGTGTTGACAATCAAAAGGCTGATCCGCTCGCGATAGGAGCGGCTTACAGTGAGATTTGTACCGTCCGCGAGCAGGAGAGCATATTCCCCGTGCATCATCGGCCGGAGTTCCTTGATCCGCCGGGCGTTGACGATCGTCGATCGGTGGATTCGGATAAACGCTTCCGGATTCAAACGCTGTTCCATGCTTTGCATTGTTTCCCTGAGGAGAAACTTTTTCCCCCGGGAATGGATCGAAACATAATCACCGGCCGCTCCGACCCAATCGATCTCCGTCGTTTCAAGAAAAAGGATTCGACCTGAGGCCCTGACCACGATCCTTTCGGGGCGGCGCTGATGTTTTCTCATCGTCAGGAGAAGATCTCTCAACTTCTCGCTGCGGGTACGGTCGCGCCGGAATGTCTCCTTGGCGCGTTTGAGGGCATCGCTAAACCGGTCAGGATCGAGTGGCTTGAGGAGATAATCGAAGGCGATGAGAGCAGGTCGCGGATGCCTGCTCTGGCGAGCGGCTCATCGTCAACGATCAACGCGCGTATTTTTGCCAACCTCGCTTCCCCCCGATCTAGTTCGCCGCGCTCTGGTTGTTGTGACGGGAGAACGGAATGACGATCGTGGCGATCGCGCCGCCGTTCGCAGCGTTCGTCATTTTGAATGACTGGCGGGACCCGTACAGTTGCTGAAGTCGTGCGCGGGTATTTGAGAAGCCGATTCCCTCTTTGCCGGCCTCAACGTTGACCAGGCCGGGCCCGTTATCTCTCACCTGAAGTCTCAACGTGCCGTTGTCCCGCCCCGCGCTGATCTCCACCCTTGCGCTCCCGCGCTGTCTTGCAACGCCGTGGCGCATGGCATTCTCAACGATCGGCTGCAGAATGAGATTCGGAACGGCGGCATCGAGCAGATCGTCGGGGACATTGATGTTCACGCTCAGCCGATCCTCGAAGCGCGTCTTCTCAATTTCCAGATAGCTCTCCAGGAACACAAGCTCCTGGCGCAGAGGAATCTCCTGCGCGGCGTCGTTTTCGAGCGTGAGACGGAGAAGATCCGCGAGTTTGGAGATCATTCTCCTGGCGGCCTCGGGGTCGTGAGGAATGAGAACAGAGACGGCATTCAATGTGTTGAAGAGAAAATGAGGCTGAAGCTGCATCTTGAGCGCACCGAGCTGCGCCCGCGTCAGCTGGGTCTCGAGCTGTGATGCATGGATCTCTCCCTCCTTGACCCGGCCGTAATATTGCAATGCATGGTGCAGTAGCAGGATGAACCAATAGAGGAGGATGCCGTAGTCGAGATAGGACCACATGAGTGTCGTGATCCTGTCGAAATGGAACGGGTTGTCCGGAGTTGCTTCCACCAGCATGGTGATGAGATGGAAAAAGATCTTGTGGACGACGGCAACAACCACGCTGCCCCCCAGATGCAGTCCGAAGTGTATATGCCATCGCTGCGAATCGACCGGATACTTGCGTGAAAGCGAGAGGACGACGGGGGTCAGGCATGCCCAGAGGTAGGCGTACACAAGCTCTCTGAAGAGAGAGGTTCCCCATGGGAGTGGATGGCCTGAACGGAACGAAAGATAGTACGCCTGGGCGGCCATGAAAATCCCGAACAGGGTCCAGGCAACAAAACTAAAAACGATCCTTACCCATCCGGGTGAAAGCAACACCAACGGGGATCGTTTCGACGCAGGCTTATCGGTCATACCGCTCCGGCAATATCGCACTCCTCAGATCCTGACGATGGCCGGGCCTGCCATTGCGCTGCCCGGGAGCGAAACCACCGGCGCTCCTGAGTTGGATGTTGAAATGTTGAAGAATTCGAGCAGACGTCGTCATGATACCATGCCACAGGCTGTGGGACAGGCTATACCAAGGTAGATGGAAATTCGCTAAAAATCAACTCGCCACCGTAAACATTCTTGATCGGGGAGCAATCTCTCGGATTCGTCTGTTTCGTCACAACTGCCTTGATTATCTCGATCCATTTTCGTATCCTTACCAAGCTTTCAACAGGGGGCGCCGTCATCTCACGTTTTCATGAGGCATTGGCGGCCCCGAGGCGGCGCGTACCTTAAAGGACAATTGTGGCATATTGGCTTTTGAAAACTGAACCGACCGTTTACTCATTCAGCGACCTTGAGCGGGAGAAGAAAACAATCTGGGACGGCGTGGCAAGCAACCCTGCTCTGAAGCATCTGCGTGCCATGAAGAAGGGGGATGAAGTTTTCATTTATCATACCGGCGACGAGACTGCCATTGTCGGCATCGCGGAAGTTGCAGGTGATCCGTATCAGGATCCAAAATCTGACGATCGGAAATTCACGGTCATCGATGTTAAACCAATACGGCGCCTCGATCACCCGGTATCCCTTGCCGTGATAAAGAAAGACCGGAGATTCATGTCGTTCGATCTGATTCGTATTTCACGATTATCTGCCATGCCGGTCAGCCCGGGGATCTGGGAGGCTGTTCTGGAGATATCTCATCAACCATTTGCGAGGTAGCTCAATGGTCTCCTTTCTTAGTTTGCTCTTCACGGTATTATCTCTCATCCTGACTCCGACGGGTCTCAAGGTCACGGCCTCAACGGTTTCCTATGAGAGTGGAAAGGACACGGTTGCCGCGTGCGTCATCTGCTACGGGCGGCTCGTGACCGATTCATCGAACATTGCCAGGATCCCTTGCCCGACATTGGGTCTGTTTGGAGAAGAGGATCAGGGGATCACACCGCAGAGCGTCCATGAATTTGAAGCGGCTTGCAAAGGGCTCGGCAAAAAGATCGACGTCAAAATCTATCAGCACGCCGGTCATGCGTTCATGAATCCGAACAACAAAGGCGGGTACAGAAAATTGTCTGCGGACGATGCCTGGGAGAAGATCTACAATTTCTTTTCGAACACGCTTGCGCACAAACCGTGAGACAACCAATCCCTACATTCATTTCGGGAATATTCCCGATGGAGGAAGTTCAATGAACCTCATGAAACGAATCTGGCAATTTACCAGGAGGATATTTGAGAAGTATCCGGTCTTGGTTTCGGCAGTGGTCATCTATATCTATTATCTCCTCACCTCCATCAACTTCTTTCAGCACGCTAAGGAAAAGCAGTCAATCCTTGACTACGTCATGGAGTGGGATTCGCTGTTCTTTCTCTGGATCGCAGCGGCAGCACTCTTACAGGTCCAGAAGTTCAGAAAAGCCCATAAGGAGGAAGTACAAAGCCGTCGCCAGATCGAACGCGTGCTCGACAAGCAGCAGATGTACAGCCAGCTCGTCGCCGATATCTCGTCGATGCTTCAGGACAACGTCAACAATCCTCTTGCCGTGATATCGATAACTACGCAGGAGATCCGCCGGCGGTTCGAGAAGGATCCGGAGATCATGCGATGGCTCGACCGGATCGACGGTGCCATGCAGCGCATCCATCACACGGTCCGCGATCTCCAATCCTACGAATCGCAGAAGCTGCTTGACGCATCAAACGAGTTGCTGCAGACCCAGCGCAACGTGAAGGTGTGACAGCGCCGCATCGAAAATTAACTATCGTCTCACCGAAGGACCAACGAGAATGAAACGCACGCCGCGACCACCCCGCGAAGAACTAAACCTCAATATTATCGTCTCGCGGCAGTTCGACAAAGCCGCAAGGGTGTTGGATTTCCCCGAAGGATTGCTCAAGCAGATCAAGGCATGCAATGCCGTGTATCGCATCGAATTCCCCGTCCGGTTTGGGAACAGGTATGAACTATTTCATGCCTGGCGCGCCGAACACAGCCATCACAAGAAGCCGGTCAAGGGAGGGATCCGCTACAGCGAGTTCGTCACTCAGGACGAAGTCATGGCGCTTGCAGCGCTCATGACGTACAAATGCGCCATTGTCAACGTCCCGTTCGGCGGAGCAAAAGGGGGCGTGAAGCTCGATCCGAAAAAATACACCCCCGAGCAACTGGAAAAAATCACACGACGCTATACTGCCGAGCTCATCAGCAAAGGATTCATTGGGCCGGGGACCGATGTTCCCGCGCCCGATTATGGCACCGGTGAGCGGGAGATGGCCTGGATAGCGGATACGTATGATGCATTTCATCCCGGGCAGATCGACAATCTTGCCTGCGTCACCGGCAAACCGGTGAGCCAGGGTGGGATCCGCGGACGGCGCGAGGCAACAGGACGCGGCATCACCGACGGACTGCGCGAAGTATTTCGCCAGGCAAACGAAATGAAGCGGCTGAAACTCTCCCCCGGCCTCGAAGGGAAAAGCGTCATCGTTCAGGGGCTCGGGAACGTCGGCTATCATGCCGCACTGTTCCTCCAGGAAGAAGAAGGATCTCTCATCACCGGCATCGCGGAATATGAGGGAGGAATCTATAACCCGAAAGGGCTGAAGGTGCGGGACGTGTTTGAGCATCGGAGAAAAACCGGCTCGATCCTTAATTTTCCGAAGGCGAAGAACTTCACGCATTCCACGGCATTACTGGAAATGGAGTGCGATATCCTTCTTCCCGCGGCGCTTGAAAATCAGATCACGGCCGAAAACGCATCGCGCGTGCGATGCAAGGTGCTCGCGGAAGGCGCCAACGGCCCGACGACGAATGAGGGGGAGGAAATCCTTCTCAAGAAGAACATTCTCATCGTCCCGGATGTGTATCTCAACGCCGGGGGCGTGACGGTTTCTTATTTCGAATGGCTGAAGAATCTCTCCCATGTCCGCTTTGGCAGGATGGAAAAGCGCCGGGAGGAAAAATCAGTAATCGAGCTCCTCTCCGCCATTGAAAATCTTTGCGGTAAGCCGATCCCCCCTCAGATTCGAAAAAAACTGACGCATGGTCCGAACGAAGTCGACCTCGTCAATTCCGGCCTTGAAGAGACAATGGCAGAAGCATACCATGAGATTTATGAAGCTCGCCAATCGGTGAAAGGGGTGAACGATCTTCGCACTGCCGCCTACGTCGTCGCGATCAGAAAGGTGGCAACATCCTACATGGAGCTTGGTATTTTCCCCTGATTGATTCTTTCGGGCAATGATCCTGCCGGCGATTTTCAGCCTCCCCATGTTTCGCATTTTCTTGATTTTTTGAATGTTTTGTTGATCTGAGTTCTCTCAGAGGCGATAAGAAATTGACGAGAATGCCGGCGGATTTCGCCATCTCATCTCAGAATCGGCCTCCCGTGCGCCCAAATACGATCTTTTCTATTTGTTCCAGATCACCATGAGTGTGCCTGATCACCTGGACGGTAGAGAAAACCTCTAAATTTTAGGCGTATATGAATTTGTAATTTCAAGGGTTACGTCTATTGCATAGAGGGATAAATGTCTGCCAATCTCAACCAAGAGGATAAGAAGAGGAAATTCCTCAAGTCGTCGCAGAAAAACGACGAAGAGCGAATGGATAAAACCGGCATGAAAAAGGAAGACATCTTCTCAGACAGCGGTCTTCATTTTGACAGCGATCTTCCGGAAGGATCCGAGTCTGACTCTGGGTCGGCATCTTCCGGGCAGGGGAAGCCTGCGATGTCGAGGCAGCATGCTACCTCTTCGTCGCATCGTGAGCCTGGCTGGATTCAGCGCTCGAAAGCAAGAAGTGAGAGCGAAGAGGATCTCTATACGTCTTCAGCAAAGAGCCCGATAGTCTTCGAGGTCGCCGCTCAGCCGAAAGCTCCCCCGCCACAGGCGCCGCGCCTCATCCACACTCTCGTTGAAAGCGGTGTTGTCACCAAAGACGTTCTCGACCAGGCTCTGGAGATTCAGAAGAAGAATACAGACAAACGGCGGATGGTCGATATCCTCGTTGAAGATCTCGGGGTCGAGAAAAGCGTTCTCCTGCAGATCGTCGCCCGTCATTATGCGTTTGAGACGACCGATCCGACAGGCATGCTGGGGGACAAGGAAAAACTCCAGTTCATCCGACAGCTTCTGGAAACGCTTCCCCCGCTCTATTATGATCTGGCGGTTCGCCACAAAGTTCTCCCGTACGAATTGTACTCGAACGGCTATGACAAGCTCGTCGTGATCACGCCCGACACGACGCATCCGGATGTGCACCATATCGCCCGGGCGTTCAAGTATCCGAAATACCAGATACGATATGTCTCCACAGAGCAATGGACGGAGCTCTGGCGCAAGCTCGCCTTCGACCACAATGCCAAACAGCTTGGACTTAAATCGGAGGAAGGGGATTTCGAAAAAGAAGAGGATGAAAAGGAGCTCCAGAAATCGCTTGAAGACGAGATCGGTAAAGGCAAGCTCAATGAGCTCGTTGAAGGAATTCTCGTCGACGGCGTGCGAACCGGCGCGAGCGATATCCACGTCGTCCCCAAGGGTTCACATCGGACAGAATTTCACTTTCGCATCGACGGCCGCCTCACGCTGTGGAGCGCCATTGCCGACGTCCGCGCGGAAGCGATCATCACGGTGGTCAAGGATCGCGGCAAGAACCTCGATCGGTTTGAGAAATTCCTGTCGCAGGACGGGTTCGCCCAGCGAATGATCGACAACAAAATGATACGGTTCCGATTCTCGACAATGCCGATCTACAGCAGTGACCTCCGAAGCAAACTCGAGTCGATCGTTATTCGTATCCTTCGCAGCGGAGATAATACAAAAGGAGTGGCGGCGATCGGCATGCCTCCAGAGCAGGAGCAGGTTTTTCTCAAGGCCATCAGAAGGCCACAGGGCATCGTCATTTTCACCGGCCCAACAGGAAGTGGAAAATCGACGTCGCAGTTCTGCGCGATCCAGCACATCATGGATCCGGGCATCAACATCGTGACGATCGAAGATCCTGTCGAGTACCTCATCGAAGGGTGCCGGCAGGTGAAGCTGAATCACAAACTTGATTTTGAAGGCGCACTGCGCGGTTTGCTGCGTCATGATCCTGATGTCGTGATGGTCGGTGAGATGAGAGACAAGATCACAGCGGAAATCGCCATCAAATTGGCGAACACCGGTCACCTGATCTTCTCGACGCTTCACACGAACGATTCCGTTGGCGCGATCACGCGCTTGTACAATATGGGCATTGAGCCTTTCCTCCTTGCCTATACGATCAATATCATCGTCGCGCAGCGACTGGTCCGCAAGCTCTGCGATCGCTGCAAGCTGCCCGATGAAGACATCGATGAGGATTTTCTGATCGAGTGCGGCTTTACACCGCAGGAGATCGAAACGACGACGTTCTATAAGGGCAACGGCTGCGTGCACTGTATCCGCGGATACCACGGGCGACAGGGAATTTTCGAGGTGCTTGCGATGACCCGCGAGATGCGGAAGATCATTCTGAAATCGCGCGATTTCATCGACGAAGATGCGCTCCGCGTCAACGCGCTCCAGAATGGCCTCAAACCGCTGAAACAAAGCGCGATGGATCTTCTACGAAACGGCGTCACATCATTGGAAAACGTTGAGGGGATGATTCTCGACGAGTAAGAGCATAACACTAAAAGGCAGCCTGGACGCTCCGTAGACAAGCGACCCCTCCCAGATGCCGAAAAGCCCGGGGTAACTCCCGGGCTTTGTTATTTGTATTTCTGCACTCCGTTCCCTATCTTTTTCCAACTCCCATCACTCTTCACAGATCGTTGATCTGCCATGCGCCCGCTCATTCGAATCGTGCTGTTCAGCGTTGTCCTCACCGCCTTCGCCGTCGCGCAGAAGCCCGACGTCGTGTTCATCAATGGAAAAATATGGACCGTGGATCCGGATCATCCACGCGCCGAAGCGGTGGCAGTGTTCAACGGGAACATTCTCGCCGTCGGCTCCAACGAGGAGATGCGCAGCTATGCCGCAGCCTCTGCAACGGTCGTCGATCTCAAGGGGAAACTCATGCTTCCGGGCTTCATCGACAATCACACGCATTTCATGAGCGGTGGATTCCAGCTTCAGAGCGTGAACCTGCGCTACGCAGATTCTGAAACCGAATTTGCACGGATCATCGGCGAACGCGCGAAACACTATCCGTCACGATGGATTACCGGCGGCGACTGGGATCACGACCGATGGAAAAGTGCCCACCTGCCGGCCAAAGAGCTGATCGACAAACTAACGCCGAACACACCCGTGTTTGTGAACCGGTACGACGGCCACATGGCGCTCGCCAATAGTTACGTCCTGAAGCTTGCCGGAATTACCAAGGACACTCCCGATCCCCCCGGCGGCATGATCGTCCGGGACGCGAGCACCGGTGAAGCCACCGGCGTCCTGAAGGATGAAGCGATGAGCTTTGTCTATAAGATTATTCCTGATCCGACGGAAAATGAAATGGTCGACGCCGCCAGACTGGCGCTCGCCGAGGCGAGAAAATACGGCCTGACCTCCATCCAGGATATGTCGTCTCAGGCAGATCTCCGCCTCTATCAGAAATTCAGGGCGAACGGTGAATTGACTGCTCGATTCTACTCCCGCCTGCCGATCGCACAATATGAGAACCTCGTCAATATCGGCATCCATGTTCCGTTCGGCGACGAATGGATCCGGATCGGTTCGCTGAAGGCGTTCGCGGACGGATCGCTCGGATCGTCGACCGCGCTCTTCTTTGAACCGTTCACGTCTGATCCCGCGACTCACGGCCTGCCAAGCGATATCCTTATCGACGGCCGGCTGCAAACATGGGCGCTCGCATCAGACAAGGCAGGCCTGCAGCTCTCGATCCACTCGATCGGCGACAGCGCCAACAGCCTCATGCTCGACATGTTTGAAAGGATCGTGAAGGAAAATCCTGCGTGGGATCGCAGATTCCGCCTTGAGCATGCGCAGCATATCGCTCCGAAGGATTTCCGCCGGATTGCCCGGCTCGGCGTGATCGCTTCCGTTCAACCGTATCATGCCATCGACGATGGGCGCTGGGCCGAGAAGCGCATCGGGCGCGAACGGTGCAAGACAACCTATCCTTTCAAGACGTTCCTTGAGAACGGCATCAAGATATGCTTCGGGAGTGATTGGACCGTTGCGCCGATCAATCCGCTGCTCGGCATCTATGCCGCGGTCACACGGCGCACGCTCGATGGCGCGAACCCGAACGGTTGGTTTCCGGAAGAGAAAATATCGGTCGAGGAGGCGGTCAAAGCCTACACGATCAATAATGCGTATGCGGCTTTTGAGGAAAAGATGAAAGGATCGATCACCGTCGGAAAGCTGGCGGATCTTGTGGTCCTATCCGACGATATATTCACAATCGATCCGGCGGAGATCGAAAACGTTCGGGTGGAGATGACCATTCTTGGCGGGAAAATAATCTATCAGCGATGAGCCCAAATTCACCATCCAGGCGCTACGCTAACGATCGAAATGCTTATTGAGGAGAATCAAGGATAGAATCTTCCGCCGAAACTGAGATCGATGCCGCTGCCGGTGTGCGGTGCGAAGACAATCAAGGGCGCGATCTCGAAGAAAACGTCGAGAGGTGTTCTCTTCACAAGGTATGTTATCCCGATGACGCCGCGGAGACCGAAACCGACCTCCTCGTTTCGCAGGAAATAACCGTTGCCGCTGTTGTAAACAATGTATTGTGTTCTTCCGAAACCGACTACGGCGCCGGGGCCATAGTGGAGCGAGAGATTGCGCTCGCTGAACGGGCGGCTTTCCCAGAGATAGTCAACATGGAGGCGAAACCGGTCAAACGGTGAAAAGCCTATGACGCCGTCGACACTGTTTGTGTTCTCAAGACGGTATTTCCAGGCAAATCCTGTCGGATCGCCGAAGACAAAGCCGATGCCGAAATTCCCCCGCGGCTGGCTGAAACTCATCGACAAACTCATGATCATCGCGAAGAGAAAAAGAATCCATCGCCTGTTCATGACCGCTGCTCCTTTCTCATGATCCTCGGCCCTCACGTGAGGTGTGCCAAGATGTTGCTGGTTCTCTCATGAACGCAATATACAACCGCGCCGTGAAAAAAAACAGTTAAAAATTTTTCACGTTGGAGGAGAGGTTTGAAGTTTCAAGTGTCAGGTTTCAGGTCGGAGCGCCAACCCCCGCCTCTTGTCTTTCTGTTATATGCTCTTCGCTCTCTGCTCCCCGCTCTATGCTCTTCCTTCTCTGCTCTCCGCTCTATGCCCTCCGCTCACCGCTCTCTGCTCTCCCCTTCCTCGGTTCATCAACCTTTGCAACAAGAAGTCCGATCCCGATGAGGGAGCAAACGATACCGATGATGAATACCATGTGATACCCGAATACGTCGCTGATCCAGCCCCCAAGCAGCCCGGTGAGATAGAAGGGAGCGACCATCGTGTTCATAAGGCCGATGTACGTCGATCGTTGTTCCACAGGACCATATTCGATGGCGATATTAAAGCGCGTCATGAGCTCTGATCCGAGGTTGATACCGAGGAAGAAGAACGAGAGTCTGAACCATGCGAGAGAAGGCGCCAGGAGTGCGCACAAACTCGCGGCCGCAAGCGCGATCGCAGCGGAGATGAGCGCGATCTTGTTCCCCCGGTGGTCGGCGAGGTAGCCGTTGGCCAGCCCGCCGACGATCTGTCCGCTGACGATGATGATCGTGAATTGGCCGATCAGGCCTTCATCCGCGTTGAATCTCGTGAGTGCGTAGACGGTGAGGAACCCAACCGGCATTGTGGCCAGGATAAGCACGGCGGAGGAGATGATCAATGCGCGAAAGTTGTCGTTCTGGCGGAAGATGCTCTTCAGCTGACGCAAATACTCATCAGTCGGGAGACGCGGCATCACTTTGCTCGGGTATTCCTCGACGAGGCCGACTTGCGTGAAGAGCGACGCAAACTGGAGAACCGAGGCGCCGAAGAACGCAAGGCTGTAGTTCAACGGGAATTCGAACCGAGCCAGGAGCCACGTCAGCAGGAATCCGCACAGGAACGATCCGGCTCCTGCGATGGAAGTCCGGATCCCTGACAGCCGGCCGCGCAGTTCAAGCGGCGTGAGCTTCGCATACATATCGAACCAACCCGGCGTTGCGATCCCCATGAAAACCTGATTGAGCGAGAAGAGGATAAAAAAAAGCGCCATGGTGAGCTGAGAATACGATGCGCCGAACATGAGAACGATGAGACCGATCAGCAGAACGACAACGCGATGCGTCGTGCCGAAGCGGAGAGCCCACGGCTTCTTCCATTCCAATGTCTGCGTATACCGGGCGGCGAAAAGCTGCGGCAGGAGCAATCCGACCCAAAACATGACGCTCAGCGCACCGATCGCGATATTCCCCCCGCCGAGCCGTGTGACGAGCGCCGGAAGCACGGTCTGCGATGCGATGAGCGAAGAACCGGCAAGCCAGAACGCGCCTTCTGTAAGGTTCAACAAAAAATTTCTGCGGTCAAACTGCCCGGATCTCTCTGTCATAATAACTGCTTGTTTTGAATTTGCTTCACACAGATCCCGTCACGATTCAGTATTTAGGGCTTGGGATTTCACCTGCTTCCGTCACTAAGCTTTTTATGGGTGCCGTTCATCACTTCCCGCTTTGGAAGATACTTCTTGTCGATTTTTGCAACCACCGTTTTGATCGGCTGAGCGAATGCCGAACAAGCGATCATGAGAAGAAGAACAACCCTTTTAGCCATCTGATACTCCTGTCGTTATAAAGAACGTTCCAAATGTAATGAATTTTTGAATCTAATTTTCCCTACCTTGGCCTTAGAGCTCTCCCCAATTCGGTGCAATTGGCGCAATTTGACCCGCGCGAGAGTAGTCGATGGCCTCAACCTTTTCCATAACGCCAGGTCTAATACAGTACAGAACATGAGAAATCTCAGCACGCTCGAAGATTCCGAAGTGATTCGGGAAGCCCGGCAGGGCGATAGAGCGGCGTTCGATGAGCTCGTCTACCGGTACGACAAGCAGGTACTCTCCATCGCCGCGCGGTATGTCAATCAGGCGGAAGATGCGAAAGACATTTATCAGGAGGTTTTTCTGCGGGTCTATAAGGCTTTGCCGAGGTTTGAGGCAAGGAGCGAATTCTCAACGTGGCTCTATCGCATCACGACCAACGTGTGCCTCACGCACGGCACGCGGCGGAAGAAACACGCTCACCACACACATGACCAGGGTCATGACGACGGTGAGAGCGACACGCATGCCGATCTTGGAGTGAGCGATCATGAAACGGACAAACATACATTGAACAGCGAAATTTCAACACGCGTCCAGTCGGCCATGGGCACCCTTTCTCCTCAGCAAAAGCTCGTTTTCACGCTGAAGCATTATGAAGGGTATAAGCTCAGAGAGATTGCCGATATGCTGGAATGCAGCGAGGGGACGGTCAAAAAACACCTCTTCACGTCCATTCAGCGGATGCGGCAGCAATTGAAGGACTTGTATGAATAAGGAAGCTAACCTATGACACATCGGGAATATCAGGAACGAATTGAACTCATGCACTATGACGAACTGAGTGAGCATGAGCGGCGGGAAACGGAGCTGCATCTGGCGGAGTGCAGAGAGTGTAGGGCATTCCATGATGAATTGAAAAAACTTCACGGTGTGCTCGCCCAGCATAAGCCCGTTGAGATCACGGATCGATTGCTGAGCGAGGCGCGCCAGCAATTGCAATCTTCTCTCAGGGATGACCGTACGAAGAGATCGTGGCCCGAACGGGTGGCAGACTTTATCGGCGAAGCGATCGTTCCGCAATATAAGGTCGCTCTCGGCGTCGCTACGACCGTCGGCCTCGGATTTTTCCTCGGGTATCTCGCTTTCAGGCCCGGTCAGGCTCAAGAGCAGACCCCTTCGGTGCCGATCCAGGCGGTTAACCAGTCGCCGGAGGTGTTGAAAGAGGAAGGGCAAATCACGAACGTCCACTTTATCGGTTCTGAAGCGAAGACCGGAGAGGTCGAATTTACCTTTGATGCCGTGATGCCGGTGCATATGAAAGGATCTGTCAATGATCCAAAGATCCATCAGGTGCTGGCTCATGCGCTCCTCAACGAGGTAAACCCGGGTGTGAGATTGCGGTCGGTCAATGCCATTGCGTCTGAAACGGTACAGAGACCGGACAACGACGTGAGGGACGTGTTGATCGCGGCCGTGAAATCCGATGATAATCCGGGTGTCCGGAAGGAAGCGCTCAAGGCGCTCCAGAAATTTCCGTTTGACGATAGGATCAAGAGGACGCTTCTCGATGTGCTAACGCATGATGCCAATCCCGCACTGCGGATCACGGCGATCAATGCCCTTGCGTCGATGAAGGGCGCGGCAGCGTCGGGCGATAACGAAGTGTTGGATGTGTTCAAGCAAAAAATGAAATCAGACAATAACCAATACGTTCGTCTCCGTGCGAACGCCTTTTTACGGGAGATTAAACAATAATGCGATACTTGAATGTTATCCTACTCATTGCGGCTTGTTCGATGCTTTTTGCATCGCCCGCTGCTGCGGCCGGCAATGAAAGCGGTAATCTGAAGAAGTCGTTTACCGTTGGCATGGGCGGATCCCTTGATGTTTCTGTGAACATCGGAGACATTCTGATCAACACCTGGGACAAAAATGAGGTGAGCGTCGAGGTAACGAGCGATGAGGATGAAGAACCCGGCGGCGTCAGGATCTATCAGAAGGAGACCACCGTGTTTGTTGAATACGAACCGAGATGGGGAACGACGGATGGCCTTCAATTTCGCATCAACGTTCCCTCTCAATTCAACGTGACGATGGAAACCTCCGCAGGAGAAATTCATGTTAAGGGATCTTTGACCGGATCGGTGAGCGGCTCCACGTCCGGCGGCAACATCATGATCGGTTCAGTGAAAGGGATCGTGAAGCTTGAAACCTCAGGAGGAGATATCGTGACCGGGGATATTGACGGCGATCTTGCGCTCACGACGTCGGGCGGCGACATCCGCGTGGGCAAAGTGAGCGGGACGAGTGATGTTCAGACCTCGGGAGGAGAGATCGTCATCGAACGATCGGGGAAGTCCGTGAACGCCGAAACGGCAGGCGGTAACGTGAACATCGGCGATGTCAACGGTGATGCGGTGGTCTCGACGTCGGGCGGCGATATCATTATGGAAACGATCTCCGGCGGTGCGGAGTTGAAAACAGCCGGCGGGAACATCAGAGTCCAGGGCGCGAACGGAAAAGTCGTCGCAAAAACAGCCGGCGGGGATATCGTTCTCGAAAACATTGTCGGATCCGTTGATGCAAAGACCTCAGCCGGAAATCTCCAGGTGGAGCTAACACCCTCCGGGGCCGGCAAGAGCTTGCTGTCGACGTCGGTGGGAGACGTCGTGCTTTACCTTGCCGAGAATGCAAAGGCCTCCGTCACAGCGCGGGTGAAAGTCAAAGGCTGGTGGAGAAGCAGAAGCGAGGAAGAGAACATCTATTCGGATTACAAGGAAGATACTTTCGAAAAAGACGAGCGCACCAGGGAAATTCGCGCAACATTCAGTCTCAACGGTGGCGGACAAGCGATCTCCTTGCAGGCAACGATGGGAAATATCCACATCCTCAAACCCGATGAGATGAAACATTCGACGAAGCGTAAATCGAACAAGCGATAGCCGGCGAAAAAACAATTTCTCGCAAAGACGCAAAGGTGCAAAGATCGCTAAGGAAGCGCATCTACAACCTACAATCGCAATCCCAGACCCCCCCCAAATCCGTCCCGCACTCCGTGCGGGATTTCCGCTTCGCTCTAACAATCCACAATCCGCAATCCGCAATCCGCAATCCGCAATCCGAAATTGAACCTCCCCCTCCCCCAACCTTTTCCCTTGCTCGAAGTCTAATCATTTACGAATTCATTCTTGCAACAGCGAGATCAGTTATCCGTAATCATCTATACCGTTAATTCTGCCGCAAAGGAGCTCCAGATGAAATTCCTGATCGTTATGATGATAGGTGCCTCGGCACTCCTTCATGCGGCAGATCGGGATAGCCGGCCGCAGATCGTCGTTCACGCAGTTCGTGCTACTGCCCCCATCGTGCTCGACGGAGTATTGAATGAAGCGGTATGGAACTTTGACACCACAGTAACTGCGCTTACACAGCGTGAGCCGGTCGAGGGAGGTACACCCTCGCAGAAAACCCGGATAACCATCGCCTACGATGATGCAGCTCTCTACATTGGTGCGCGGATGTATGATTCAGCGCCCGACTCCATTATTGCCAGACTTGGACGGAGAGATGCGCAGACGAACTCCGATCGGTTCACGTTTTTTGTGGATGCCTATCATGATCGCCGGAACGGATTTTATTTCGGCGTCAACGCTGCCGGAACACAATATGACGGAGTCCTTTTCAACGACGATTGGGATGACGACACCTGGGACGGCGTATGGGAAGGGAAAGTGAATATCGACCAGCACGGATGGACGGCCGAAATCCGCGTGCCGTTTTCTCAGCTTCATTTTCAGGATGCGCAGGATCATGTGTGGGGGATCAATTTCTCTCGCGATATTCCACGGAACAACGAACGCGACTTTGTTGTCTTCACGCCGAAGAACGGCAGCGGTTTTGTCTCACGTTTTGTCGACGTGACCGGAATTGCGGACATTACGGCGTCGCGCCAGGTCGAAGTTCTTCCGTATTTGACAACGCGCGCTGAATATCTCCAGCACGATGCGAACGATCCGTTCAGGACAGGCTCGAAATATGTCCCCCGGCTCGGAGGCGACCTGAAGCTCGGCCTTGGTAGCAACCTCACGCTGAACGCAACGGTGAATCCCGATTTCGGGCAGGTCGAGATCGATCCGGCCGTCGTCAATCTCACCGACGTCGAGACAAACTATGATGAAAAACGTCCGTTCTTCATCGAAGGGTCAACGATCTTCAATTTTGGGAACGGCGGGGCGAACAACAACTGGAGTTTCAATTTCCCGAATCCGGACTTCTTTTACACGCGGCGCATCGGCCGGGCGCCGCAGGGCGGTCTTCCGGAGGTGGATTTTGCCGACGTTCCCGCAGGCACCGATATTCTCGGCGCCGCCAAGCTCTCCGGCAAGATCGGTGACGACTGGAGCATCGGGACAATTCAAGCATTGACCACGCGAGAATTCGCGGATCTCTCGATCTCCGGCCAGCGCTCCCGGCTGGAAATTGAGCCGCTGACCTATTACGGCGTCACCCGCGCCACCAAGGAATTCGCCCAGGGGAGTCGGGCGCTCGGGTTTCTCTCCACCATTGCGGTCCGAAATTTTCAGGACAACACACTCCGTGACCAACTCAACCGGGATGCGGAGGTCGTCGGCGTTGACGGCTGGACATTTCTCGATTCCGCCAAGGTGTGGGTGCTCACCGGATGGGCCTCGCTGTCACGCGTGAGCGGCAACCAGACCGATATGATCAACCTCCAACGGAACTCTCGACACTACTTCCAACGGCCGGACGCAGACTATCTGGCCGTCGACAGCGCCGCCACATCGCTCGGCGGGTACGCGGCACGCTTGAAGCTCAACAAACAAAAGGGGAATTTCTACATGAACACCGCCTTCGGTTTCCTCAGTCCTAAGTACGATCCGAATGAGGTCGGCTTCCTGTCGCGCGCCGATGTCATCAATGGGCACGTCGCAGCGAGTTATCGCTGGACCGAGCCGGGATTGTTCTACCGTTATATCGAGCTGGGCGGCGCGGCGTTTAAGAGCTATGACTTTGGCGGCGATAAAATCTCGGACGGCCTATTTCATTTCGGATATATCGAGTTTCCGAATTTTTACTCCATAGATTGGAACTATGCCTACAATCCTCAAACCATCAGCAACCGCCGGACGCGCGGAGGTCCGCTCATGATCACTCCGCCCGGCTTCCAGGTTGGTATATTTCCTCGTTCAGATCGGAACAGGACGTTCGTCGTTAATCTCGGGTGGAGTATTTACCAGGCTGATTACAACAGGAGTTGGGATTTGTTCGCGACGGTCACCTGGAGACCCGCGGCGAACATCTCGCTGGAGGTGTCGCCGGAAGTGTTCTACAATTTTGAGAAATCGCACTACATCGATACGTTCGACGATCCGCTTGCGACAGCGACGTTCGGTGAGCGATATGTCTTCGCGGAGCTGAAGCAAACCACCGTCTCGGCCGGCATCAGACTAAATTGGACGTTCACGCCGAAGCTGAGCCTCCAGATGTACCTCCAGCCGCTGATCTCGGCGGGAGACTATGAGCGCTTCAAAGAATTCGCGCGCCCCGGCACATACGACTTCAACATCTACGGGGAAAACGGCTCAACGTTTGATGCGCAGAATTTCGTGGCTGATCCTGACGGCACCGGCCCGGCACCGGCAATCTCGTTTTCGAATCCGAACTTCAATTTCAAATCGGTCCGCGCGAACGTTGTCCTCCGATGGGAATATTTCACAGGATCGACACTTTATCTTGTCTGGACGCAGAGCCGAAGCGACGTGGAGAACATCGGCGCTCTCGAGTTCAACCGGTCGCTCAGCCGGCTGATGAAGACAATGCCGGACAATATTTTTATGGCGAAGTTTAGTTACTGGTGGAGTTTGTAGGGGCGGAGAGGGGTGAGTAGGGGGGTGAATGTGCGATGTGCGATATGCGATGTGCGATGTGAGATGTGCGGCATGCGGTATGCGATGTGAGATGTGGGTTACAGGTTCTAGGTTTTAGGTATTAGGTATCGGGTTTCAGACAACAATAAGCTGAGAGCACATCGGACATCGCAAATCGAAACCTAACACCTGCCACCTGCCATCTAACATCTAACATCTAACATCTAACATCGCACATCGAACATCTAACACCTAAAGGAGTTTGATATGCACAAATTAACCTTATACATTTTGGTGCTTGCGGCGCTGAGCGTGACGGCTCAGGCGGCAGACATCCATAAAGAATTTCAGGTATCGCCGGGGAAGCGCCTGGCGATGGATCTCAACACAGGAGGTAACATCAAGATTGCCGGATGGGACAACAATTCGGTATTGATCGACGTCTATTTCAAAGGTCGAGACGATCAATGGGAACGTGATTGTCAAAAAGGGCCAATAGTCCTATATCGCCAGTTCCTTCCCCTTCGTCTCGGGGAACGTCCAGATCCAGATGCCGGTGAGCAAGGCAAAAAGGGCGGCGAGAGATATGCCACCCCCCAGTCCGTATCGTTCGGCGATGACAGCGATGATAACCGGTGTGAAGAACTGCACCCCACGCGCGAGATTGAAGGCGGAGCCCATTGCGGTGTTGCGGATCGATGTCGGGAAGAGTTCCGCAAAGAGCGGTCCATAACCGCTGAACATTCCTGTTCCGAACCCCACGAGAAACATGAAGCTGAGAATGACCCACGGAGAGGCAATGACGAGATCCCAACATAGCGTTATCATCACCAATCCGATCGCCATGATGACGGAGTAGAACGAATATGCGGGCCGTCTGCCGAACCGATCCGCCGCGAAGCCAAACGTCAGGTAGCCCAGCAATCCGCCCGCCTGAGTAACGAGCATCCAGAGAGCAGATTTCGCCAGCGGGAATTGACGCTGTTGGTGAAGATATCCGGGGAGCCATGAATACGTAAACCAATATGCCGACATGTCGAAGATCGCCAGGACGAGCGATCGCAGAAAGATCTTCCGATATGCCGGTGAGAATAGTTGGAAGAAAGTGTTTCGTTCCGGTTTCACCAAAGCCCCCTCTTGCATGCTGCGATCGGCGGCGAGGCGCTTCCGTTCCAGCCAGACATCCGACTCCGGGAGACGCTTGCGGATATAAATGACCAGTGCTGCCGGGAGAACGGAGATGAAGAAGCATAACCTCCAGCCGATCTGCGGCGCGAGAAAACCGCCGATCAGAGAGGCGAGAACGATGCCGAGCGGTGCGCCTGTCTGCATGAATGCGCCGTATCTGCCGCGAACTTTCGGAGGAAAGGTCTCGCTGACATACGTTTGGCCCGACGCCCATTCGCCTCCGACGCCAAGACCGGTGATGATCCTGAACAGCAGCAGGAGCGGAACTCCCGATGCGAAGCCGCAGAGGAATGTTCCAACGCTGTACGTAAGGATGGTCCACTGGAGCACCTGCTTTCTTCCGAATCGATCCGATAATATACCGAACACCACTCCACCAACGGCGGTCGCGGCCAGTGAGGCGCCGAGAATGTAGGAGAGCATGACGTTGGAGAGGTGCAATTCTTCGCCGATGGGGATGAGAAGAAATGTGAACAGGATGAGATCGTAGAAATCGAACACCCACCCTGCCCAGCTCATGAAAAGAATTTCGTAATGGAGCCGGGTCGGCTTCTGATAGGTGTTGAGGAGCGCTGATTCTGACGGTGAATCGGACATCGCTGAAGCTTTCACGATAATATGCGCATTGTCTGGTTCAATGACGAACCCCCAAGTCAGGACTGCGGGGAATATACCTCTTTTGGCCGTTTCATCCAACATCATTTACAGCATGGAGGGCGCACGCCACTTTACTCATCCAATATACTTTGGAGGATTTCATGAGAACCAAGCAACGATATCCTGGTGTGGCAGCGATGATCGCAGGCATTGCGAGCCATTTCGGGTTCAGCTACCTTTCGCCGAAGGCGTCACTTCGTGACAATATAGCTTCTGTCATGTCCAGTTGCCCACTACTTCTGCAGCAACAGTTTTCTTGTTTGAACGAAGTTACCTGCCCGAACTCGATAGAAGTACACCCCGCTCGCCAGCCGGCTTCCGTCAAACGTCGTCTCGTACCTCCCCGCATTCAATTGTTCATTCACCGGGGTCGCAACCTCTCTGCCCAGAATGTCGTACACCATCAACGTGACATGGCTGGAGGTCGGGATTTGAAATTGGATATGCGTAACCGGGTTGAACGGGTTCGGATAGTTCTGCTCCAGCCTAAAAGTCAGAGGGACTGGGGATTTCTGTTCCCGTACACCTGTTGGAACCACGACGGAAGAGTAGATCCTGAAATCACGGATCCACCCTTTGAACGTCGTCGCGTTCGCGAAATTGGTGATACCGACATTCCGGTCGTTTCCGTGGTCGATTGTAAACTGTACGCTGCACGCAAGTTTGGTATCAAGATAAAGATTTCCGACACTCCCGTCGTACGTAATTGTGGCTTCATGCCACGTGTTCAGGGAATAGTGCAATGTGCTCGGCTGATCGAAGTTGTTATTGTAGCGAAAGAGCACGGTACTATCAGTTTGCAGAATGAATCCTGCCCAGCGATAGGCACCGCCCCCGATAAATACTGGTCTCTCAGTGATTGTCGGATATTCATCCACCTTGAATGCCACGTCGATTGTGAAGGAGTTAAAATCGAAGTCATACAAGCTGGGCGTTATTGCTTGACAACCGGTTCCTGAAGGATCGAGGACATATATTCCGTTGCAGTAAATTCCACCTTCCTGATATAGCGTATTCGTTAGCACCATCGGACCGTGTCTCACTGTGTTATCGTTCCAATGAGAATGCAGTGGGTAGTAGGCAAGCAAATTCGGCGGGAAGTGGAAGAACGTCCATGCACCCATGTCGGCGCGGGTACCATCAGAATCGAGCGGCAAGGAAGGATCAGCGGCGTCGATACAGGGTGAGCCGGAGGTAAGAAGGAATCGTGTTGAATCGGCGAAGAGTGGATCGGCGTTGATATTTCCTGCCCCAGACCATCCTCCCTGGACGTCCGAAAATGTCACAATCGGCGAGCTGCTGAAAACGGTTATCGAGGTATCGACCGGAGCGAGATTACCCCAGATGATATTGCTCTGGATCGTCGGAGAGGAATTGTTCCAGCACAGAATTCCTCCGCCCTGATCGCCTGCTTCGTTTCCGAATATTGTATTATTGATGATCGAAGGACTCGACCCATTGCATGAAATCCCAGCGCCACCGTTCTGCGAACGATTATAGGTGATGACATTATTGAGAAGAAGGGGACGAGAGGTATCATCGATGAACACGGCGCCGAATTTGTACCAATAGGGATAACCAATCGTAGCGTTTTGTGTCACGGTGTTGTTTGAAATGACTGCCTTCGATCCTCTTGTGCAATAAATCGCCGAACCCCAATCGGCCGAGTCCAATGTGATCATATTATAATGGATGATCGGGTGAGATTTATCGCAATAGATCCCGCCGCCGCTCGCCGCCTTTCCGCCTTGAATACGAAGTCCTGAAATGGTTAAAGAATCGACTTCGAAGCAATAAATGACCCTGTTGCTCGACTCTGCATCGAGAATCGTGCTGTCGGGCCCGGTTCCGGAAAGCGATACGTGACTCAGCATCGGCAAAGGAAACACCTCACCTGTTGCTGAGGGTGAATATGTTCCGGCAGCGATGCGAACCGTCAGGGGAACGGTGGGGGAGGGGAGGATCCGGCTGAGTGCATGCCGCAAGTTCAAGAATGGAGTTAGGCCTGTCAACCCATCGTTCAGGTTGCTCCCCCAAGGTGCGACGTAAACATCTCGCACGATGGGTGTTGCTCGTCCGACGCCATTGCTGACATCGAATGCACCGGCGGGCCGCGCATAATACGCCGACAATGGATAGATGTCGAATGTATTAAACTTCGCGTTCACGACGCTCGATCCTTCCTTACGGTACAAGTCGGCTCCCCTCAATGCAACATTTCCCTCAAACTGATTGCCATTTCCAGCGCTCCCTCCAATGACCGGCAGGGAGTTTTCGGTGCAGATTCCACCCCCTCCGGCATTGGCAACAACATTTTCTGGGTTTCCAAGAGCCGAGTTCCCGATAAATTCATTCCTCGTGATGGTGGCACTCGAATTCATGCAGAAGATACCACCACCAAATGCTCCTGAAAAGCCTAAAGCCGCGTTGTTCATGATCACGTTGCTATCGATGTTCGGATTGGACGACGAGCAATATATTCCGCCGCCTGTAGATGAAGCGATGTTAAAAGCAATCGTGTTGCCGTAAATATAAGGATTGGAGTTATTGTTGCACGAAATTCCAGCGCCGTTTGAAAAGTGATTATTCTTTATGACGTTACCAACGATAGTCGGATTTGAGTTTCGGTCGCATGAAATTCCGCTTCCATAGGAGATCGAATCACCGGAGATGACGTTGTCCGCAATCAATGCATCGCTGGCGTCCGAGCAAACGATGTTGCCACTCCCGCCGAGATTCCCGATGATGATATTATCGATGATGTTTGCCCGCGAATTGAACGAGCAGGAGATTCCAAAGCTAAAATTCGAGGCGATCCTGTTCCCCTTAATCGTCGGGGATGCGTCCCCTGTGCAGTAGATTCCGCCTCCTGAGCCGGTCCCACCGAGAGAATTTCCATTTCCAATGATGAGGTTCTTAGTTATCGTTGCTTTCGAGTCTTCGCAATAAATACCAGCCCCCAGTGAGGCATTCCCGTTCCTTATCGCAAGCCCAGAGATGGTGATGCTGCTATCGCGGTGGAGGTAGACCAACGACAGCTTTCCTCCTCCGTCGAGAATCGTCGTTCCGGAGTCTTCCCCTGCCAGCGACACGTGGCTCTTGGGATGAACGGTACGCTCGCCGGTGAGGGCCGGACTGTAGGTCCCCGGCAGGATGTTGATCGTGAGAGAATCGGCATGGGTACTGACGGTCCGCAGTGCCGCATACCAAATGTTCCGGAATGGCGTAGCGGGACTCAGTCCGTCATTGGCGTTGTCGCCAGTCGGACTCACGTACGTGTCGACCGTGATGGGGGAAAAGTACGGCGTATTGATATCCAGGATGAATGAGTTGATCGGATAGACCAATTCTTCATCCGGGTAAAGTACGGTAAACGTGTCGAGGTACACAGTAAGGCCCGGTGCAACCAGTAAATACAATTCCGATCCCAGACCATACTCGTTGGTCGAAACATTATTATAGATATTGCACCGATTCGTTGGGCTGCCGATGACAGGTTGTGATCCGTCAGTCCAAATTCCTCCACCATAGAGTGCCGTATTGGCGCTCAGCTTACAATCGGTTATGATGGGATTTGCACTATACTGGCAGGCAATACCACCGCCACCCCACCCGGCTGAATTTCCCTGTATGACCAGGTGGCTGAGGCTCGGGCTCGACCCCGAACAATACACTCCACCTCCATTGTATCCTGATCCGTTCCGCAATGTGAAGCCGACGATTCTTGATGTGCTATCTTCGCCCGAAGTGAAACTCACTACCCTTCCTGTTGCCCCTCCATCGATGATCGTTCCAGCTATGGCGGTTGAATCTCCGGCGATGATGTAGTTGCTTGCAACCAGGATTGCCTTACCGTTGAAGTTGATGTTCTCCACGTACGTGCCCGGATCGACCAACACCGTGTCGCCATTGAGGGCCGCATTGATCCCTTGTTGAATTGTCGGATAATCTTGAGGGACCCGAACCACATTCCCCCATACCACTGTCAGCCCTGACAAGAGCACCATCATTGTCAGGCAAGAACTTCGTTTCAAGGAAATCATACTATTTCTTACTCCTTTCTTGGAACAATGATTGTAGTTAACGCGTGCGAAAAGCTTTGACCTTTCATAAAGTGTTGTGTGCCGGCACAAAACGGTTCGCTTACGGAGCGCATTAATGCATCGACTTCAGCGCTTCCGAGAACCCATTGATCTCTTTCTGGCTCCAACGCGACGATGCCGCATCGTTCTCGACAAGGTTGTGCAAGTCTTTGTCAGTGTAAACAGAAGCAAGCAGCAAATATGGGGAATCAGCAACAATGCTATTCTGCGGACATGAGAAGAGCTTGTTACCCCCTGATCCGATTTCTTCCACAACAGTACACTCTCCGCCTGCAAGGGGCGATTTGAAAGTCGTCTTTACCCATATCGTAGCGGGTGACTTATTGACAAATCCGACGGTGAGAGTCAGTTTCCCTTCAGTTGCCATGAGACCGCCAATAGTTTTTTTCACCCAGCCGGAATAGAAACTTTCCGGGTTGGAAGCAACGCCACCTACCACTTCTATTGCGTATTTCAATGTCGAATAAATGTTCCCGGAATTCCCTCCGCTCCCGAGTTCACTTCCGTCCTTAAACAGCACACTTGTTGTCCCAGAGTTCTTTGTGTATCTCACAATTGCCCAATCATTGGCAATGTCTCCCCCGATTTTCCCCCAAGCAATTGACTGAACATCTGCAATTGGTATTCTCAGTGAATCACTCTCTGAATGGAATTCTATGAGGGTGGTCGTAATACTCAGCGTACCAGACGATGAATACGCTTTCAAAGCAAATCCCCGGTCTTCGGCACGATACCAAACATCTTTAAATGTGTGTGGAAGAGAGATGAGCCCGGGACAGCTGATTTCGGCAACTGGAGTTTTTGCTCCTGATAGTGTTGCAAGTGTAGCACAGCCTAAAAATGCACCGATCGAAACGATCAGTGCACAGATGAGCAAACACATAGTGCGATGTTTCATAAGTCCCTCCTTTGTTTTATGTGGCTTGTGATGGCGCATAACGTGTGCAGTTGCCAGCTCATTGCAATTCAGCCATTTCTTTTGCATCAAATGACCGACCCGTTTCGAGCGACATACTGTAACCTACCTCGCATGCTTTATGTTCTGATCCTGGTCTTCGTACATTTTGTCCTCTCGTTCAAACTCCGAGACCGATTGGATCTCATCGAAATATGATTGATTATTTTTCAACACATATGCTTTTTCAAGATTCTGCCGTGCAAGGCCATACCTGCTTATACACTTGTACGCGACGCCGAGATCGTAATAAGCTTTGTGGATGTTCTTGTGATTTGGATGTTTTTCAGTCGCACTAGCGAAGAGTTCAATCGCATTAGTCCAGTTTCCAACGGTGGCAAATGAGATCCCCGTTTCCAGTTCCGGTAGGTCGGAGTCTTTGTACAACTCCACTACGAAACCTTCTTCATGGCGATAGAGTTCTCCGATAAAACCCTTGACAACATCCTTCCGAACCTGCTGTTCCATAGGATCCTCGGCGATGCCGATCGTAGCAGCAAAATCCTTCAAGAGAGATTTTAAATCAGGACCATTCCTCTCAACCATCTGTCGCTCGACACTTCGCGCCAGCAGTACTTTGTGGTTCGAGAAATCTTCGATGTGATAAACAAACGTCCCGGTTACTTTCTTTTCAGTATAAGATGGTCCTGTGTAGTTGTCTTTTCCCTGCGTCTTGGTTTTTTCTTCCTTGTCTGCTGTGTAAGTTCCCGTGATGACGATGAGAGACTGATGGTTCTCCGCTCGCGATGCAGCAATTCTCTTAAACGTTGAATCGGGGGCGCTTTCTTTATTAGTGTCAACACCCAAAATTTTGAAATCTCCATTCTTTTGCAAAGCTTCCGTGAGATTCTTCCGAAAGCCTTTGGCATGATCTCCAGTGATTGTCCCGACCGCGAGTAGCATCGATGAATCGATCGTGATCCCTCCCACGCGAGTCGCTCTTACCGCGATCGATGAATCGCCGCAGCCGCTCAAAAGAGCAGTCAACAATACAGCCGTGAACGTGTAAGTAAGTACGACAACATGTCTGTAAGAACAGATACTATTTTGAATTTTCATTTCCGTCTCCTTCGGCGTTGAGAAAATCTAACGAGTAGCCGATACCAAGATAAATCTGAAAATACTGAGGGTAAATGGTTACCGATCCTTCTCCCTGCGGTTGACAAACGCCAAAACCTTTAAGATACTTCACGCCTCCATCGAGAGCGACTGTATTTGAAAAATTCATGTCGAGTCCCAGCGACAGATCATACCCAAAGGCAAGCTTTCCCGGTACACTGACCCAGAAACGACCTTGACCCAATTGCTTGCTGTAAATGACAACCCCCTCAGGATAATGATAATAAGCGAGGGAAAGATCGAATCCTGCATGTGGACGGAGGAATCCATTACCATGCCCGCCGATCTGACCGCCCAAATAGAATCGATAGTAATTCGGATCACCTTCTTGGTCGTCGCTCGATCCCGTCGCTGGATTCTGAACCGTGATCGCCTGACTGAACAAATTAACGAACTCAATTCCCACAGTTCCCGCAACGAAATTTGAAAGTTTTTCAATCGGCAGGACTGCATGTAATCCGCCTCCCCAGCTGGGACGACTGTATGACTCCGCATCGTTTCCATACGGAACCATACGGATGCCATAGATTCCGACCTTACCTCCTGCCGTTGCCGTGGAACTGCTTATTCCACAGAGAAGCAAGCAAAGTAGAACAAGTGGTAAAAGAACGGATTTCATACGATTCTCCTTTTTGTTTGATGAAAGAACATTAGCAGTTTCGCATTCATTTGATCAGAATGAGTTTTTGTCGTCTCGGAGAATACGCACGCGTGCAATCGATAGAAATAGATATCGCTTGTAAAATTAGTCGGGTCCAACTTCGTATGTTATCTGACCGGCGCCGAGGTTCTAACTCACTAATGTTGCAAGCTGCTCACCCAAATCGTTGAACACTTTGTTCACGTTCTTGTCCAAAGGTAGTTAGCTACTTAGTTCTCGCTGAAAAAGTGTTCTTTGAAATCAAAGATGTATCCCCGGTCGGCATCGAGAGTGGGAGGATCTCGATCTTTGAGGATCGATCATCTATAAACTGAGTTCGAGGTCGTGTCGATCAACTCATCTGCCAAAGATTGTAACTGAAGATTGAGAATCCGACCCAGATTGCCGTGCCCACTGAGCCTGGACTCAAGATGCGATCGAGGGAGAAGCACCGTTTCAGCATGCTGATCGCCGCTTCGATGCCACAGCGGAACCGTTGGAGCTTTTTGAACCAGCGTGATTTTTGTTTCCGCCGCTATCTATACGAATCTTGCTAGGAATTTCTTTTGCGCGGAACGCGGTGATGATTGATGCGCGATAATTTATACCCCCGAATCCTGTGATATGAACAAAGACAAAGTAACGAAAAAGGGTTTGGCAGTCAAGAAGCACCATTCGGATGGGAAAACGTTAAATCCTAAATTCGAAATCCTAAACAAATCCTAAATCCAAAATCCAAAGGCCAAAACAGCGTGTGTTTGAACATTCGAGCTTTGAGCTTGGAATTTGTTTAGGGTTGGGAAAGTTCGGCAGTGCGCAGGAATTCACCCAGTTCCTCCAAACCGAAAACGGAAAAAGATTCATCGAAGATACGCTCCCCAAACCGCCCAATCTCCTCGGGAAAGTGCTTCGATTTCTCCAGGCCGGCGTCCTGTTTGTCATGATCGGCTTCGGTTACCGGATCAACGCGGGATCGGTTCCTCCCTGAGAAATAATTTCACGCAAAGGCGCAAAGCACGCAAAGAAGGTCGGGCTTGGCGTCTTTGCGTGATAATCTTAAACAGCGTTTCGCTGCAACACACGCTGCCTGTCAAAAAACCTTTTTCGCCGATCTGCAATCGCTTCCGCGCTGTAAAGCCGCGTCGCCAATTCACGGAAACCATGCTCGAGCTCGTCGACGCTCATCTGCTGCGGCTGAAAATTGATATCGAAGAGCGTAGACCTTTCCCACGCGCCTTCATCGAGGATTCGCCCTTCATTTCGTAATCGTTCATAGAGCGGTGTACCAGGGAATGGTGTCATGAAGGTGATCTGGACCTCAAAGAGACCGCTGGTGTTGACGAAGTTGTAGATTTGTTCAAACGATGTGACGTCGGTGCGATCCAAACCGAGCACGAAGCATCCGTTCACCGTGATCCCGTGATCCTGGATGCGCGCGATCGCGTCGCGGTATTTTGGGAATTGTTTCATTTTCCAATTTGAGTGCCGTTCAATGCCGTCGAGCGCCTCCGAGACCGGGCTCTCGAGTCCGATGAGGATCTGCGCGCAGCTGCTCTCCCTCATCAACTTGAGCAGCTGAACATCCTCGGCGACGGAGATATCCGTCTCGGTGAACCATTTGATCCCTTCCGGCACGAGCGCGGCGACGAGCTCTTTGCTGTGCCGCTTATCAACGAACGTGTTATCGTCCGCGAACTCGATGAATGGGTGCTTCCAGATTTCCTGAATGCGATGGATCTCAGCAAGGACCTTTGCGACCGGTTTTGTTTTGAAGCGCGGCGAGATGAGGATCGACGAGGCGCAGAAATCGCAGCTCAGAGAACATCCCCGTTGCGTCTGAACGGTTAGCCGGTTGTACTGTTCGGGATCGAGGAGCTCGAATCGGGGCATGGGAGCGTCGGCGAGGTCGAAGCTTTTCCCCCGCGCATCGTATACTGATCGGAGTTGTCCCTGTTTGGCATCTTCGACAAGCTTTGGCCAGACGATCTCACCTTCACCGATCACGACCGCGTCGGCATGGCGGCCGGCTTCATCGGGGACCGCAGAGACATGCAGTCCGCCGAGCACAACCTTGATGCCCGCGGCACGATACCGGTCGGCAAGTGTGTACGCGTCGCGGATCTGAGCGGTGAAGCTTGCGATTGCCGCGACGTCGCAGGTGCAAGGGAGGCCGGTTTGCTCGGCGATATCAGGAACCTCGACATATTCGATCTCGACGTCGGGCGGCGTCATACCGGCGAGCGTGAGGAGGCCGAGGCTGGGAAGAGAAGCGATGACCTTGCTCCGTTCGACGAATCCGGGCAATGTCAATCCGAACGCCATGAGCTCCTTGTTGCAGGCGCGGATGCCGCTCATTGCGATGAAGCCGATCTTCATAGCCACACTCCCTTTAACAGAAATATGATGATCGCGGCCAGCTCACTTCCGACCGGGACGGTGAAAAGAAACCAGAGTTTCTTTTGCCATGCGCAAAGATAGCAGCAGAGAGGCATTGTCACGGCGCCGAGGATGAAACAGGTGGCGGTCGTATTCGCCCAGACGTCGTGAAGGCTGACAACGGTGAGCGTGAGCGCGAAGAGGATGTTGATGAATCCGAGTCCGAAAAATGAGATATGGCCGAGCCGCACCATCCGCCTTGGGAAAGAGCCATATCCGCCAAGCCATTCCTCGCGGTGAAAGTACAAGCCGATGATCGATCCTGACACGACGCCGGCGAGCATGCCGATCCATCCCGCAAAAAGCATCGTATGTACTGTGCCAAGTCCGGTGAGCTCAGTTTCCATAACTCCTCCTCGTAAGGATGTAATCAGAGAGAATCATCTGAAATATATTGGGCGATTCGCATTATGGTAAATGATTGCAAGAGCAATTGCAAATCGGATGTTCTTGACGTGGTGGTTCGATGGCAGAGGCGAAACACGGCTCTGCGTTTCTCAGCGGCCGCAGTTCATCCCGCCGACTTGTCCGCCGCGTTCTGGCGGAAAGCCATTGTCGATCCGACTCGGGATTCCCTCCATATGATACGGCTCGGAATCCCGGAGGTTAAATTACCGCGAACCTGCATGATTTCATACAATCCTATCGTCGATTTTCTTGGTGATTTGAGCATTCAAACCCTTTTGCCCCCCCTGGTATCTTATTCATAAAAGGGATACATTTTTAAAGCGTGTAATGTGGAGCTTGTTTTGGAACGATATCAAATACCTGCCGTTGTGAGCGCCGAGCTGGTCACCCGTGCTCAGGCCGGCGACACTTCGGCCTTTGAGATCCTCTATCGGCAAAATGTGGGGCGAGTCTATGCGATCTGCCTTCGAATTGTTGCCGATGAGGAATGGGCGGAAGAGCTGACGCAGCAATCGTTCATCCGTGCATGGGAGAGGCTCGGAAGTTTTCGCCGGGAGAGCGCGTTCGCATCGTGGCTGCATCGGCTCACAGTAAATGTTGTCCTCGTCGATCTACGGTCGCGCCGCCGCCGAACGGCGCGCGTCGAGTCCCGGCATGAGCTTGAAGATAACCCGGCAGCCGTCGACGCCGCCTCTCCTGAAACGAGGCTCGATCTTGAAAAGACGATTGCTTCGCTCCCCGAGCAGGCAAGAGCAATACTCGTCCTCCATGATATCGAAGGTTATCGACACGGCGAGATCGCCGCCATGATGGAGATCGCCGTCGGCACTTCCAAAGCCCAGCTTCACAGAGCACGCAAACTATTGAAGGAGCGATTACAACAATGAACGCCACCCATGACAAATTATACGACTACGTCGACGGAGAGCTGACGCCCGATGAACGATCCGCATTTGAATCGCACTTGAAGACATGTGACATGTGCCGGAACGAGCTGCATGCATTGGAGGATTTGCAGGGACGGCTCGCTTCACTCCCGGGAGAGATCCAGCCGAAGCATGATCTCTGGAAAGAAATTGAACCAAACATAGAATCGCAACTGCAGCCGCTCGCGAGTGGATTAGAGAAGAGACGAAACGGACAGCAGAGTGAATCGCAGCAGCATCGTCTCTCCGGTGGATTACAGCTGACGTGGTATCTGCGGGCGGCGGCGGTTGTGCTTATTCTTGTCGGGGCAGGGATCATCTCGTTCCTTCTGCTGAAACCTCCGGCGGCGCCCGTTGATAGTTCCTCGACAACCGCCACATCGCCTCTCCCTCAGACAACACCGACACCGCGTCCTGACGTGCAGGCAAAAGGAACGGTTCCTGAGTCTCATTCGCAATCGCCAGCTGAAGAACTTGCCTTGAATCAAGCTGCCCGTCGGAACGAAAGTGCAGGTACACAGCTCAAGGGTCAACGATCGGGGGCGAATGATTCTCTGGTTGCGATGAAGCGGATCGAAGGCGAGGTCAGGTTACCATTGACTTCGCTTACCGCCTCGCGCCTCGGGAAAATTGTCGGCACAATTTCCGACGAGCATGGCCAGCCGATTGCGGGTGCGACCGTTCAACTGGCGGGACTCGACCGAAGTGTTTTCTCCAATGCCGGCGGTGAATTCGTGCTCTTCAATGTCCCGACCGGCACCTACACGCTGAAAGCGCACGGCAGTGGCTATCGGGAGATCGACATCCCTGGCGTGAAAATTATTTCCGGGTTCACGGCGCTCGTGAATTTTCAACTTGGCTCGGGCACCGTGACGATCAATGATCTTCTAAAGAATGACGATACCCGTGTATCTCGATTTGCGGCCAAGTCGCCGAACCCGCTCGCCGGCGCACGCGATATCACCCTCAGCCAGTCCGAAAAACGCGTCGACCACGCCGTCCCGGGCCAGGGCAATACAGGGAAAATCGGCGGAAGAATTGTCGACGCTCAGGGCCAACCGGTGGTTGGGGCTACCGTGCTTGTCGAAGGGACCCAGCGCGGCGCGGCGACCGATCCTGCCGGTCAATATATGATCCTGGCAGTTCCGATCGGCACCTATTCAGTGAAAGCTGTGTCCGTTGGATATCAAACGAAGGTTGCAGCGAACGTGAGAGTCGCTGCGGACTCATTGACCTCACTTGACTTTATGATGGCAAACGATGCGATTGCTCTTCAGGTAGTCACGATCACCGGTGAACAGCCGTTAGTGAATCACCTGACCACAAGTTCGACACAAACCATCAGCTCGAACGTGGCTGCAGGTATCCCTGTTGCGAAAAGTGTCGAAGACGCGCTGAAGCTGCAGGCCGGAGCGGTGAGGCGGGGGAACAATCTCTATCTGAAAGGCGGCAGAGTCGAAGCGCTGAGATATGATGGTTTCGATGCCGACTATGGCAGAGTGCCTCCATCACCACCGCCGCCAAACACAGAGCAATATGATAACATCAATGAGAACGAATATCTCGATCCTTTCGAGAATCCGCTATCGACATTTTCCATCGATGTGGACAACGCGTCGTACAGCAATGTGCGCCGGTTCATCAACGCCGGACAGGTGCCGCCGAAAGACGCCGTGAGAATCGAAGAGCTCGTCAACTACTTTTCATATGATTATCCTCAGCCGAACGGACGTGAGCCGTTTTCGATAACGACTGAGCTTGCCGCCTGCCCATGGAATTCATCCAACAAACTTCTTCTCGTTGGATTGCAGGGGAAGAAGATCGCATCGGAAAATATTCCTCCCAGCAATCTTGTGTTTCTCATCGATGTTTCGGGATCAATGAATGAACCGAACAAGCTGCCGTTGGTCAAGTCTGCTTTCCGACTCCTCGTCGACCAGCTGCGTGAGCAGGATCGCGTGTCCATCGTTACATATGCCGGCAACGCAGGACTCGTCCTCCCATCAACTCGCGGCGATCAAAAGGGGAGAATCCTGTCGGCGATCGAACAGCTCGAAGCGGGCGGCTCAACCGCCGGCGGCGCCGGGCTCATGCTCGCCTATAACGTCGCTCGTGAAAACTTCACGAAGGAGGGAAACAACCGGGTCATCCTCGCGACGGACGGCGATTTCAATGTGGGGGTTTCAAGCGACGATGGATTGGTGAAATTGATTGAAGAACGGCGCGATCAGGGGATCTATCTTTCGGTTGTTGGCTTCGGGATGGGCAACTACAAAGATTCCAAGATGGAAAAGCTCGCCGATAAGGGAAACGGCAACTATGCGTACATCGACAACCTCCAGGAGGCACGGCGCGTGTTTGTAAGTCAGATGGCCGGAACGCTCTTCACCATTGCGAAAGACGTCAAGATTCAGATTGAATTCAACCCGGTCAACGTGAAAGCATATCGCTTGATCGGATATGAGAACCGCATGCTGGCCAGAGAGGATTTCAATGACGACCGGAAAGACGCCGGCGAGCTCGGCTCAGGACATTCCGTGACCGCGCTGTACGAGATTGTTCCCGCCGACGGCGGCCGGGAGTACAGCAAAGTCGATCGACTCAAGTATCAGGCCGATCATCAACAAACGACTGGCCGGCACGTGGACGAAATTCTCACGATCAAGCTTCGCTATAAGCCACCCACCGAGAACGAGAGCAAATTGATCGCACAGATCGTTCCGAACGATCGGCAAACCGCCGAGACAGCATCCGATAATCTGAAGTTCGCGGCTTCTGTGGCCGAGTTCGGCATGTTGCTGAGAGATTCCAAGTTCAAGGCATCATCGAATTTTGATCAGGTCATCAGGCTGGCACAGAATGCCAAGGGACCGGATGCCGACGGATATCGCGCGGAGTTCATCCGGTTGGTGGAGGCGTGCGCAGTGCTTGTCAAGTAGCCCCTCAATTTGAATTCAAGTTTTTTAACGCAGAGGCGTCTCGCCGAAGGCGGGACGCCTCTGCGTTTCAAAATATTATTTAATTTGTGCGTTCTTTCGTCTTTTTCCCGCATCGCTCTCCCTTGCGCAGCCCGATCCACATCAATGGAATTCAGTTCGAATTTTGCCATTTTGACGGCGACACCCGGAAAATCACACTCGAAAAGTGAATCTCCAAGCCGGCGTTGACGTAAATCATGAGTGTGCTGAATCCTACGGGAATTGTTCATATATTATAGAGTGTTGTTAGGACAAGAGGCCCAGGAAAACAAGGCACCATTTATGCACTCTTCTTTCTGACCTGCAGACGTCACAAGGAAGCTGATTCTTAAGGAGAAAATCGATCGATGAAAAAATATCTCACAACCTCGGTTGTCGTCGGGTTGATGTTCCTGATGCTCATGCTCGGCATCGGAGCGGGGACATTGATTTCGCGGGACAGTATCTTTGACCAGCTGTCGAAGTTTAAGGATGTTCTTGCTTTGACACAGAAATTCTATGTCGACACGACCAATACCCAGAAGCTGACGGAGGCGGCGATCAACGGGCTCTTGTCCCAGCTCGATCCGCATTCCATTTATCTGCCGGCCCAGCAGACGAAGCAGGATGCCGAGAGATTTCAGGGATCGTACCAGGGTGTTGGATTGGAAATCGTGGCGTTCAACGATACGATCATGGTCTCGGAGCCGATGGGCGGCGGGCCGGCGTCGAAACTGGGGATTCTCTCCAACGATCGGATCGTCCGGATCAATGACAGCTCAGCAATCGGGCTGACCACAACTCAGGCCTCGCAGCGGCTGCGGGGCCCGAAAGGAACAAAAGTATCTGTGACGATTAATCGGCCCGGCGAAAAAGAAGCGATGGTCTTTGAGATCACCCGCGACAACATCGCCCTCAATAGCGTTGACGTGAGCCTGCTGCTCGCCGACAATGTCGGTTATGTCAACGTGAACAAATTCAGCGCGACCACGCACGGCGAGATCTCAACGGCGCTGAGGAAACTGAGAAGCCAGGGGATGGAACGGCTGCTCCTTGATCTCCGCGGGAATCCCGGCGGCTATCTCCAGCAAGCGGAAGAGGTTGCGGATATCTTTATCGACGGCGGGACATCGGATTATCCGAAGAAAATCGTCTACACGAAGGCACGGACCCCAGACCTTGAAGAATCGTATCTTGCCACAACGGGAGATGAGTTTGAAAGGATCCCGCTCATTATCCTCGTCAACAATGGCTCCGCGAGCGCGAGCGAGATTGTCTCGGGCGCCATCCAGGACTGGGATCGCGGATTGATCGTCGGTGAAACAAGTTTCGGGAAAGGACTGGTGCAGCATCAGTGGGGACTTTCCGACGGCTCCTCGCTCCGTCTGACGATCGCAAAATACTACACGCCAAGCGGCAGACTCATCCAGAGGCCGTACGACGGCAAGGACCGGCAGCAGTACCGCGAGGAGGCGTTCCAACGTGATGAGAAGGAAGGCGACAACCTCGATCATACGCGCGATGCCAACACCGATAGCCTCCGGCCAAAGTTTCATACGGCAGCGGGACGCATCGTTTATGGCGGCGGCGGCATCACGCCCGACTATATTGTGAAGCCACTGGAGATCACCGAATCTACCAAGGACATGCTGAGACGCGATCTCTTCTATCCTTTCATCACATCGTATCTCGATGCAGAAGGGCCAAAGATTCGTTCGAATTACGTGTCGGGCTATCAAAAATTCGTCTCGGAATTCGAGATCTCAGACGGGACGCTCAAAGATTTTCGTTCGTTCGTCGAGAAAAAAGGGATCAAGGCAACCGACGATGTTTTTCATAAGGACGAGATGTACCTCAAAACCCGCCTTAAAGCGTATACCGCACGCGGCATCTGGGGGGAAGAAGGGTGGTTTTCAACGATGGTCGCCGTTGATACGCAGTTGAGGAAAGCATTGACACTCTTTCCCGAGGCCCAAAAAATCGCCGGGCTCGAAATGACTCAAAAAACCAAGAAGGTCAATTAATCAACTTGGCACGTCTCAGTCGTTCGCCGTTCCTTCCACTAACAATATCGTCCCGGCCTCTTCGGTGCCAGTCGCTTCAGGCCTTTCTCAGAGCTGAAAAAACTACTACCATTATTTCTCAATATTGACCTGCCAGCGAAGTGTCCGTGGCAGAGCTGAGAATTTTCCCTGATTTCTCGTCACGATTGAGATGATTTTATGGCATGCGTGTTGTCGGCAATAGGTCAGGTGTACGGCGTTTTGCGGCGATGTCTATATATCGAATTCCAGAAAGAAAGGGAACCGATCCAGTGAATACCGATCTCATCAACCTGATAAAAAAATACGATCATCCTGGTCCTCGCTATACGAGCTATCCGCCGGCGCCTGTCTTCTCTCCCGAATTCGGGCCGCAGGCGTTTCGTGAGGCGGTCACGGAGGTGGAACGGACCCCTTCGCACGCGGACCTCTCGCTTTATCTGCACATCCCGTTCTGCGACACCCTGTGCTATTTCTGCGGATGTACGACGATCATTACTCAGAATACCGAGCATCTTAACCGCTACCTCGGGTATTTGTACCGTGAAATCGATTTGCTCGCCGGAGTTGTGAACGACCAACGACGCGTTCTGCAGCTCCATTTGGGGGGCGGCACGCCGACGTATCTCGCACCGTCCCAGATCACCGAGCTGGGGAACTATCTGCACAAGTCGTTTGCCGTCCGTGGCGACGCCGAGCTGAGCGTTGAAGTTGACCCGCGAGACATCACTCACGCTCATCTCAAAGCTCTTCGCGACGTGCGATTTAACAGAATAAGTCTCGGCGTACAGGATTTCGATTTGAACGTCCAGCGCGCGGTGAACCGCAACCAGAGCGAACTTGTGACGAGACAGGTCATCGACTGGAGCAGGGAACTTGGCTTTTCAAGCCTGAACATCGATCTGATCTACGGCTTGCCGCTGCAGACGGTCGACTCCTTTACCAGGACTCTGGAGAAGGTCATCGACATCTCGCCTGAACGCATCGCGGTTTACAATTTCGCCTATGTTCCCTGGATCAAGAAGCAGCAAAAGCTCATTCACGGCGAGGATCTCCCGTCTGCCGAAACGAAGCTCCAGATCCTTTCGAAGACCATCGATATGCTCACGCGTGCCGGGTATATCTACATCGGCATGGATCATTTTGCCAGGCCGGATGACGAGCTGACCGTCGCTCAGAAGACGAAGACGCTCCATCGGAATTTTCAGGGATATTCGACAAGGGCCGGATCCGATCTCTATGGTCTGGGGATGTCGGCGATCAGTCATTTTGGAACTTACTACGCTCAAAACGTCAAGACGCTCCAGGAATACTACCACGCTCTGGAACAGGGAGATTTTGCCACTCATGTCGGCTACAAGATGACATTCGATGACGAGATTCGGAAGTTTGTCATCATGAGACTGATGTGCGATCTGACGCTCAGCAAGCGGACGGTCGAAGAGAAATACTCCATTACATTTGACGATTACTTTCGTGAATCGATGATCAAGCTGACACCGTTGCTCGACGATCGACTGATCATTTCGGAAGATGAGGCACTCGCGGTGACGCCGGAAGGGCGCCTTTTTCTGAGAAACATCGCTCTCTGTTTTGATGCACACGCATCGACCTCACCACGGCCGACGCCGGTCTATTCGCGAACAGTTTGATAAATTCAGAAAGTTGGTTACATTCCTTGGTACATACCGTTCCGCTGACGGCCCAGACCGGCACTCTGGACGATATTCAGGAGGCAGCCGATGAGCCGGAGGCATGAAACGGTTGCCGAACCTGAGGTCATCAATCATCATTCCGTTGCGGGTTATCGAACGTTGAACGACAATCTCATACAATCCGATCTCCTGGAAGTTCTTCCCGATTTGTGCTTTGTTCTTGATCGCCAGGGGCGGGTACTGCAAGTCAATTCCATCGCCGTGAGGACGCTTGGGCGGGAGATGTCCACGCTCGTCGGATCTGAGTTTTCCTCATTGGTCGACCCGTCATTTGAGCCGCGGTTCAGGTCATCGCTCGGCAATTGTGTGACGCAGCGAGAGGCGTTTTCTGATGAGACACATCTTGCGGCGAGGGATGGGAGCGCCGTTCCGGTTGCGCTCCATCTCTCATGCTATCCTCCCGGAACGCCGTCCGAGCGATCGGTGTGCCTTGTCGTTGCAAGGGACATCTCGGAAACGAAGAGCAAGGAGCTTGATCTCCTGCTCTTCTACAACATCGCGCATTATACCGTGAATCCTGTTGAGATCACCGGAACGGACGGCGCCATCATCTATGTCAATCCGGCCTTCGAAAAGGCGAGCGGTTTTGCGAAAGAGGATCTCCTCGGAAAGAATCCGAATGTCTTCAGCAGCGGGAAACATCCAAAGAGCTTCTGGCAAAGGATGTGGAAGGATATTACCTCGGGCAAAGTCTGGGTCGGGGAAATCGAGAACAAACGGCGCAACGGTGAACCGTTCTTTACACAGCTTCTCATCTCCCCGGTCATCGACGGCAAAGGAAAGATCATCGGCTATTTCGGAGTTCACAGGGACATCACCCAGCAGAAGCATCTCGAACAGCAGCTCATCCAGGCCCAGAAGATGGAAAGCATCGGACTCCTTGCCGCCGGGCTGGCCCATGAGGTCGGCAACCCTCTGACATCGATCTCCTCGCTCGTCCAGGTGCTGCAGCGCGAAACGAAGGATGCCTTCACGCTCAATAAGCTCGAGCTCATCAAAAGTCAGATTTCCCGGATCTCGAGGATCATCCGCGACCTCGTCGACTTCTCCCGGCGTTCTTCGTATGAAGTGCAGCTCACCGACGTCAACAAGGGGTTATGGGAAGCCATCGAGATCGTGCGCGTCGGGAAGAAGGCGAAGGAGATCTCATTCAAGACGCAACTTGGCGAGAATCTTCCTCATCTCCCGCTTGTGCCCGACCAGATCGAACAGGTATTTATTAACATGCTCATCAATGCGGTCGACGCCATCCACGAAGGCGCGATATACGCGCAGCGGGAGAAGAAGCAATGGCGCCTCGGCCAAATCGCAGTGACGTCGTTTCTCGACGACGACCAATTGACGATTCTCATTGAAGACAACGGGAAAGGGATCGCGGACAAGGATCTCCCGAAAATTTTTGAAGCCTTCTTCACGACGAAAAAGGTCGGCGAAGGGACAGGCCTCGGACTCTGGGTAAGCTACGGCATCATCAAGAGTTTTGAAGGGAACATCACCGTCCACAGCAAAGAGTGGCAGGGGACCACATTCACGATAACGCTCCCTCTCCGATCGCAATTAAAGTAACCGTAAGGTCCATCATATGGCAGACAGAATATTAGTAGTTGACGACGAAGAAATCATCAGGGAATCGATCTCCTTCATTCTGAAAAAGGAAGGTTATCACGTTACGGAAGCGGCCAACGGAAAAGAGGGATACGAGAAGCTTGTGGCGGAGTCGTTTGATCTCGTCATCACCGACCTCGAGATGCCCGAGATGAAGGGGATTGAGCTGCTCGACCGGGCGGTGCAGGTAAACCCCGGATGTATGGTCGTGATCATCACGGCGTACGGATCCCTTGACACGGCGATCGCCGCTCTGCGGAAAGGGGCCAGCGATTATATTCTCAAGCCGATTGAGTTTGAGGAACTTCTTGTCAAAGTTGGTCGGCTCCTCGAACATAAGAAACTCTCGATCGAGAACCAGTATCTCCGGCGGGAGCTGAGCAAGGAATATGATTTCTCGAATATCATCGGGAAAAGTCCGGAGATGAAAAAAGTCTTCGACATCATTCAACGCGTGGCGGGGACGGACAGCACGGTCCTTGTCTCCGGCAGCAGCGGAACCGGCAAGGAGCTCGTTGCGAGGGCGATTCACTTCAGCAGCCGTCGCAACGCCAAACCGTTCATTGCGGTCAACTGCGGGGCCATTCCTGAGACGCTGATCGAGAGCGAGCTCTTCGGCCACAAGAAAGGATCGTTCACAGGATCGATCGCCGACAAGATCGGGTATTTCAAGGCGGCCGACGAAGGCACGCTGTTTCTTGATGAGATCAGCGAGATGCCGATTCAGCTGCAGGTGAAATTGCTGCGCGCCCTCGAACAAAGAGAGATCACACCCGTAGGAGCATCGACCCCGATCGGCATCGATGTTCGGATCATCGCGTCGACGAACCGCCAGCTGGCGAACGAGGTGGCGTCCGGCAAGTTCCGGCAGGATCTTTATTATCGCCTCAATGTGATTGAAATCCATCTCCCTTCGCTTCGGGAGCGGAAGGAAGATATTCCTCTCCTCATCGAACATTTTGTCGAAAAATATCGCAGGGAGATGCGCAAAGAGATCACCGGCGTCAAGAAAGAGGTTATTCAGATTCTCATGCAGCACGAATGGAACGGTGAGATCCGTGAGCTCGAGAATATCATCGAACGCGCCGTCATCTTCTGCAAAGACGGTCTCATTTCGCTGGAAGATTTGCCCGAGTTCCTGCAGTCCGAGTATCCCGCTCGCGGAGATGTCGTTTCTCTTCAGGGCGCCATCCACGATTTCGAGCGCAAGTATATCCGCAGCGTGCTTCAGCGGCATACGTTCGATAAGGAGAAGGCGGCGGAAGAATTGAAAATCAGCCTGCCGACGCTCTACCGACGAATCAAAGATCTCGGCATCGCAGATAAATGAAGACAGGCGCGAGCTGTCTGCACGACATCAGTTCCAGACGAATTCACCGTCGGTACTGAGCATGTTCTTGAGAAGACTTGCTTATTGCCACCCGATAAAACCGGGTGGCTTTTTTATGTCGCTCCGGACCGATACTGATCTGGAATATGGACACAATTGCCTGCAAGCTGGTGGGCGAGCTATCGCCGCCAAAAGACACCCGTGTCCTACAAAGAGACTTGCTTTTCTCAATCTTGATAATTACTTTTCCACCGGTTTAGAATCTGAGAAAAAAAGAGGGGATATTGTTGAAAAATACATCATTCTGATGCAGGTCAGTTCGGTATAGTCTTTGACTATCTCTTGGTCGACAGGAACGGGAGATCCTGGAAATAACCGAAAGGGCGATAGGCATGAAGCAGTTCAGAAAAATATTGGTGGCGACAGACCTTTCTGATCTGTCCGCTGCAGCATTTGATTATCTGCATCCGTTTACAAAACTTTATGACGCTGAGGTCTATCTCATTCATGTCATCGACGTGATGCCGCTCTACATCATCCCCCAGATCGATATCGCTTCCGAGACGATGCTGCGTGATACTCAGACGAAGGTGGAGGAAAAGATCGATGAGATCGTAGCCGAGAAAGTGAAGCCCGGTACAAAAGTCCATGTTATCGTGAAACGCGGAGTCCCGCACGTCGAGATCATTCGGTTTGCACGCGAAGAACGGATCGATCTCATCCTGCTGGCGACGCACGGCCGGACGGGCCTCGCTCATATGCTCATCGGGAGCGTGGCAGAAAAGATCGTCAGGCTCTCCACTGTTCCGGTTCTCACCGTAAAGCCGGAGAGCATGCGAAGGCTGACTGGCGAACATGGGGAGTTGCATCGGGAACATCATCAAATGAACTGATAACGTGCACATCAATCCTAAATCACTTTCATTCACTCACCAACAGGAGTAGATTCTTATGCGTATGTTGACAAAGCACCTCATGGCCTCATTCGTTCTGTGTCTGTTTTTCACCATGATTCAGCAGGCGGATGCGATGCCGAATTTTGCGCGCAAGTACAATATGGGATGTTCAGGGTGTCATAACGGCGTTCCGCGGTTGAATGAATTCGGATTCCGTTTCCGTGCGGCCGGGTTCAGGACCCCGGATGAGATAGGGAAAGCCGAGACATCCACGAATGTCGGCGATTACATTGCTGCACGTACTCAAATTCGTGCTGACTGGAAACAAACTGAAAATCCCGGTGGCAGCGTCACGACGAATAGTAAGCAGCTGACGTTCCACGAGGTGACATTCTATCCGATTACAGGGGCGTTTGCCAAGAACTATGCCTCGCTTGTTGAGATGTCGTTTTTGCCGGATGAGGCCGCAGAGATAGAAAACGCCTATGTTCGTTATGATAACGGAGATGAGCAGTCATTCTTCTCGGCGCGGGCAGGCGTGATGCACCCATTTGAAGGATATGGGGCGTCTGATCGCCCATTGTCACTGTCGCGACCTCTCTTTCAAACATCCAAGGCAGCATCCTCTCTATTCAAACCGTGGGGATATGATGAAGTCGGATTAGAAGTCGGTTACGATATGGGGACGACCTCTTTTCGCGGCACGATTTTCAATGGTATCACCGATGCTGGCGAACCAGCGCAGGGCTCTGGCTGGAGCAAGATCGCCGGAGGGCCGTCGTATAACAACAAGGACATTCAATTGTTTGTCGCCCATCGGCTTACCGATAACGGTGGAGGTCTCAGCGGGTATTTCTATGGAGGAACGGTAGATCAGACCATCAATCTGCAAAATATCTATCAGCGGTATGCCCTTTATGCAAGTTATCCCGCAGAGAAAGCGCTGTTCCTCGGAGGCTTCCAATACGGTAAAGACAAGTTCTATGGAAACGGCGCGGCCGATGTCAGTAGTTCGGGATTATTTGGCGAGGCGGATTACAACGCCACAGAGCTGCTTTGGCTCGGTGCACGGTTCGATTGGTTCGATCCCTCCACCGATGTGAATGACAACGAAATGCAGGCAGTGACAGCGTTCGCAAATTATTCGTTCGAGAACGGATTGCAGTTTATCGGCGAATACCAATACAAAGACAGCAAAAAGGGGGCGCCCGGTTCGCAAAAGGATAACGCCCTTCAGCTTCGGATGATCTTCATCTATTAGTGCCATCCGGACAGGAGATCTATAGATATCATCATACTCCCGAACAAGAAGCCGTCTGCCTAGCGGGAAGTTATGACACAAGCGATGACACGGACTCATGAAATGATCACCATGTAGCATTTATTCTAAGGAACAGCAATGAAACAGATCATCTTTATCGTAAGCATCCTTACCTGCCTCTGCGTTCTGGCGCTGCCTCTGGCTGCCGAGGACAAAGCGGCGAACAAATATGTTGGAGTGAAGGTCTGCGCGCCGTGCCATAAGACGGAGAAGACCGGCAATCAGTTTGGAGTATGGCAGAAATCGAAGCACTCGGAAGCGTTCAAGACGTTGGCGTCGGAAAAGGCTGCCGAGGTTGCGAAGAAAAAAGGGCTGACCAGGCCCGCTTCGGAATCCCCGGAGTGTCTGGAATGTCATACGCCGGTGACAGATGCAAAGCTCCTTGACAAAACATTCGACGCTCACGATGGCGTCCAATGTGAAGTATGTCACGGAGCCGGCTCGGCCTACAAGACGATGTCGGTCATGAAAGACACGGCAAAGGCCATTGCAGCAGGGATGTCGGAATACAAAGACGATGGGGCAATCGAAGCGAAATGCAAGACCTGCCACAATGAGAAGAGTCCGACGTTTAAGGGGTTCAACTTCAAAGAGATGTACGGCAAGATCAAACATTCCATACCGAAAAAATCGTAATCCGATCCCCGGGTTCATCATGGATAATTCATAAACACTCCTGCCGGCCATTGGAAAGAGCAAGGGGCAATGACCGGCAGGATATCGCGCCACAGTATGAATGCAAATCGAATGGTTGTAAAATGGTCGTTGGCCGGATTTTTGTTGTTACAGTCGTCGTTGCTCTTTGCTCAATCGAAAAGCGACTGCCTCGCATGTCACAGTGACAAATCCCTGACGAAAGAGAAAAACGGAACACAGCTTTCCGTTTTCGTCGATGAAGCTATCCTTGATTCCTCGCCTCACAAGAAACTCGTCTGCGTGGCGTGCCACACGCGGTTCAATCCGGAGGTTGTTCCTCACAAAGAAAAAATTGGGCCGGTAAACTGCCTGACATGTCATAAGAATGTTGCCTACAGGCACACCTTTCATCCGCAACTCGCGCAGGCTGTCGCCGCTCATCAGGAACCGGACGTTGGGTGCAAAGACTGCCACGGGACGCACAATATTGTTTCGCCGAAGGTACCCGGCTCGAAGTTCAGCAGGGCAAATCTTGTTGCGTCGTGCGGCGAGTGCCATGGCGACGTCAAGGACGATTTTGCCGCGTCCGCGCACGGCAGAGCGCTGGCAGGAGGAGTCAAGGGTGCGCCCAACTGCATCTCGTGCCACAGAAACCATATCACGATAACCGAGGCGGCCGGCGATTCACTCGCGGCTTCCAAGATCTATCAGGAAAAATTATGCCTCTCGTGCCACCTCGACAATCCGGACGTAAAAGCTCGTACGTCGCCCACCGCCGGCTTCATTGCTGCCTATGAAAACAGCGTTCACGGCGCCGCGCTCCTGAAAGGCAACGGAAAAGCGGCAAACTGCGTCGATTGCCACGGAAGTCACCAAATGAAGAAGGGACTCGAGCCGTCGGCAAAAGTCAACAAGATGCACATCCCCGGGACCTGCGCGAAGTGTCACGGAGACATCGCCAAAGAGTTTGCTCAGAGCGTTCACGGTGTTGCTGTTGCCAATGGGAATCAGGACGCGCCGGTATGCACCAACTGCCATGGCGAACATACCATTTTCCGCCACGATGATCCCAGATCTCCCGTCGCGTCAAAGAACGTTTCCCGTGAAGTCTGCTCGCCGTGCCACAGCTCTCTTGCATTGTCGGCGAAGTACGGACTTGCCAGCGATCGTTTTGCGACGTTCTCTGACAGCTACCACGGCCTTGCCATCCGCGGCGGATCGGTGGAAGTAGCCAACTGCGCGAGCTGTCACGGCTCGCACGGCATCAAATCATCAAAGGATTCCTCTTCAACCATCAACAAGGCGAACCTTTCCGCGACGTGCGGCAAATGTCACCCCGGGGCGAATGAGCGATTCGCCGTCGGTGCCGTCCACGTCAACACTGCCGTCAAGAGCGAAGACCCGATTCTCTACTGGATCGCCAGAACATACATCGTCCTCATCGTGGTCGTTGTGGGTGGGATGCTGGTGCACAACATCCTCGACTTCGTCAAGAAATCGAAGCGCAAGCTGATGATCCGCCGCGGCATCGTCGACCATGAAGTCTACGGGCACAGCCTTTATATCCGGATGACGACCGATGAACGCCTTCAGCATGGCGCGCTCCTTGTGAGTTTTCTGACGCTGGTGATCACCGGGTTCATGCTGCGATTTCCTGATACGTGGTGGGTACTGGGGATCCGTCGGCTGAGCGACCATATGTTTGAGGCGCGTGGAATCGTCCACCGCATCGCGGGCGCGGTCATGATCGCCGCAAGTCTCTACCATGTTTTCTATCTTGCCTTTGTTCAGCGCGGCCGGGAGCTTTTCCTTGATCTCCTTCCGAAGCTTCAGGATGCCCGTGACGCCATCGCCGTGATGAAATACAATCTTGGTTTTTCAAGAACAAGGCCGAAGTTCGGACGCTTCAGCTACGTGGAGAAGAGCGAATATTGGGCGCTTGTCTGGGGGACGATGATCATGGCGCTCACCGGCGCGGTCATGTGGTTCGACAACATCTCCATCGGCACGCTGACGAAGCTTGGGTACGATATCTCCCGGCAGATCCACTATTACGAAGCATGGCTCGCAACGCTCGCCATTGTTGTGTGGCACTTCTATTTTGTCATCTTCAACCCCGATGTCTACCCGATCAATCTCGCATTCTGGTCAGGCACGATCACCGAGGAGGAGATGTCCGATGAACATGCCCTTGAATTGGAAGAGATCAAGCGCCGCGAACTCGAAGATGAGCTCAGGGACGCGGCGGAGGTCCGGCCGGCCGATAAGGACAAGACGGCAACGGTCCCGAAAAAAACTGAACCCATGAAGTAACACATGAGACCGGGACGCGACCATACTCCGAGGCCCGCTCGTACACGAACGTGCGCCGTTGCCCGAGTGCTGTTCTGGTCCCTGTCGTTGGTTCTCGTCTCCCGTGCCAGTGCCCAGCAAAACAGCGACTGCCTCTCCTGTCACGAGGATAAATCGCTGACACGAACCCGCAAGGGGAAGGCCATCGCGGTCTGGGTGGATGAGAAGAAATTTTCGGCGTCCATCCACGGCGCTCTCGCGTGCACCTCGTGTCACTCCGACCTCGAGGGAAAAGAGCTGCCGCACGAGGAGGATCTCAAGCCGGTGGAGTGCGGAACATGCCACTCGAAAGAAGAGGAGCTTCATGCCAAGTCGCTTCATGGAAAGGCGCTCGCGCGGGGTGACCCGCTTGCCCCGGGCTGCAAGAATTGTCATGGGACGCATGACATCCTCGCTGTAAAGGATCGCAATTCTGAGGTGGCAGCCCTCAAGATTCCCTTCCTTTGTGGTAAGTGTCACCAGGAAGGCGCTCCGGTTCAGCGCGCCCGGGCAATTCACCAGGACCATATCATTGAGAATTTTTCCGAGAGCATTCACGGCGAGGGATTGCTGAGGAAAGGGCTTATCGTCGCTCCAAGCTGCGCGTCGTGCCATACGGCTCACTCGATTTTGCCGCACACCGATGCGGGCTCATCCATTGCCCGAAAGAATATTGCGACCACCTGCACGAAGTGCCACGCGCAGATCGAGGTCGTGCATCGCAAAGTGATCAAAGGCGAGCTGTGGGAAAAAGAGGCCAATGCCCTCCCCGCGTGCGTCGATTGTCATCAGCCGCATAAGGTTCGGAAAGTCTACTACACGCAGGGGATGGCAGACCAGGATTGCATGCGCTGCCATCAACGGAAGGATCTCAAGGCATCGGCAGATCAACGATCGCTCGCGGTGAACGCGGAGGAGGTCGGGCACTCCCGTCACGCGAAGATCGCCTGCAGTCAGTGCCACTCCGACGTCAACGCGTCGCACGTGCGGCCATGTGAGACCATCGCCAAGAAGGTGGACTGCGCATCGTGCCATGCCGAGGTCGGGCAGCAGTATCAGAAGAGCATCCACGGGCAGCTCAGCGCCAAGAAAGATGTCAACGCGCCTTCGTGCAAGGAATGCCACGCCACGCACGCCGTGCAAGGGAAGCTCGATCCGCAATCGGCGACATTTGCCACGAATGTCCCGGATCTCTGCGCCCGCTGTCACCGCGAAGGACAGAAAGCGGCGATTCGATACGCCGGCGAACAGCACGAGATCATCGAACGATACACCGAGAGCATCCACGGTAAGGGACTGATGAAAAGCGGGCTCACGGTGACCGCGATGTGCACCAACTGCCACACCCCGCACAGCGTCCTGCCGAAGAACGATTCGCTGTCAAGCGTCAACCCCAGGAACCTCCCCGCGACGTGCGGGCGATGTCACTATGGAATAGAGGAGCAGTTTGAGAAGAGTGTGCACTCGGTCCTTGTCACAAAGACCAACAAGGAATTGCCGGTATGCAACGATTGTCACACGGCGCACACGATCCGCCGTGCGGACGAGGAAGGATTCAAGCTCACGATCATGCAGCAATGCGGCCGCTGCCATGAGAAGATCGCTGCGACATACTTTGATACGTACCACGGGAAAGTCTCACAGCTCGGCTATACGAAGACGGCTAAATGTTATGATTGTCACGGCGCGCACGACATCCTGCCGGTGCCTGATCCTCGCTCGCACCTGAGCCATGACAACGTTGTCGGGACGTGCCGGAAATGCCATGAAAGCGCCACGCGCCGCTTCGCCGGCTACCTGACGCACGCGACGCACCATGACCCGGACAAGTATCCGTTCCTCTTCTGGACGTTCTGGGGGATGACGTCGCTGCTGATCGGCACGTTCGTCCTCGGCGGCGTCCATACGATGCTCTGGCTCCCGCGTGCCCTGCAGATGCGCCGCCAGAGGCGGCAACAGGAAACGATGATAAAAACTATGAACGATGGAACAGATGGAACAAATAGAAACAACGCCAGAACTGGCGAAGATATCGGCACAGACCCTGAAAAGTGAAACGGGCGAACGGCAGTTCCTCCGGTTCACGCGGCTCAATCGGGTGCTGCACATCATCATGATCGTCAGCTTTATGAGCCTGGCGCTCACGGGAATGACGCTGAAATTCTCGTATACCGGCTGGGCGGTGATCCTGTCGCATTTGCTCGGAGGGTTTGAATCGGCCGGCTATGTCCATCGCTTTGCAGCCGTGATGATGTTTGGGGTGTTCTTCGTCCATATCACCGATCTTGTGAGAAGAAAACGCCGCGAGCACTCCACCTGGCGGTCGATGATCTTCGGTCCGGGTTCCATGATGTTCAACAGAAAGGACCTCCGCGACTTCGTCGGTTCAGTCAAATGGTTTCTTGGGAAAGGTCCGCGCCCGAAATTCGGCCGGTGGACATACTGGGAAAAATTCGATTACTTCGCCGTATTCTGGGGAATTGCCATCATCGGTTCGACCGGCCTCATGCTCTGGTTCCCGGTGCTCTTCACATATATCGTGCCCGGCTGGTTCATCAACGTCGCCACGATCATCCACAGCGACGAGGCGCTCCTGGCCGTCGGGTTTATTTTCACCGTGCATTTCTTCAACACGCACCTGCGTCCGGAGAAATTCCCGATGGATATCGTTATCTTTACCGGTCGCATGGATCTCGAAGAGTTCCGCGAGGACAAGCCGGCCGAGTATGAGGAGCTTGTGAAATCGGGTCAATTGGAGAACTACCTTGTTGAGCCGTACCAGCCGATTGTCATCCGTTCCGTCAAGATCTTCGGATGGGCGGCGTTGACAATCGGATTCAGTATCGTTGTCTGGATCATCTACGCGATGATCTTTGCGTACAGATAGATGTTTGGCCCATTCGAATTTCGAGCTTTGCTGATTTGAAATTTTCGACGATAAGATGATGCATGGTTAACTCAATCGTGTTGGTGAAGCAGGTTCCCGATACCGCGGACATCACCGGGAAGGTGATGAAGGATGACGGAACAGTCAATCGCTCAAAACTCCCGGCCATCTTCAATCACGAGGACAGGGTTGCGCTCGAGATTGCGCTGCAGGTGAGGGATCGGTTTGGCGGAAGCGTGACCGCGATGACCATGGGACCGCCGCGCGCATCCGATATCCTCCGGGAATGCCTCTTCATGGGCGCGGATTCAGTCTATCTTATCAGCGACAGGAAATTTGCCGGGGCAGATACCCTTGCGACATCGTACGTCTTGAGTGAGGCGATCCGGAAGATCGGCAGCTTCGATCTTGTGTTCGCCGGCAGGCAAGCCATCGATGGCGACACCGCGCAGGTCGGCCCGCAGACGGCGGAGAAACTGGGCATCCCCCAGGTCACGTATGCCCGGGAAATCCTCAGCGTGAGCGACGGACGCCTTCGCGTCAAGCGAAAAATCGAAGACGGTTGCGAGATCGTTGAATGCACTATGCCGGCCTTGATCACGGTCATGAAGGATGCGGCCGATCCCCGCCCGTTTCAGGCAAAGAAACTCATGGCGTTCAAGAACGCGAAGTCGTTGACGGATCTCGAAATCCTGGCGGAAGGAAACCCCCTTCTCAATGTCGACAAGCTCCTCCATGAATACAAGCTGCGGTCGCTCTTCATACCGACGTTGACGACCGACGATCTCAGCGTGGAAGCAGGACGCTGCGGGATCAAAGGTTCCCCAACAAAGGTCTTCAAGGTTGAGTCGGTGGTCCTTGCGGGAGGGAATCACGCGCGGGTCGACAATTCCAGGCATGGATTGGACATGCTCGTCGAACAGTTACTCGAAGATCACATCCTGGGCTGATGCCGCCATGAGCACGACTTCACAGCACGTTTGGGTGTTTGTCGAACAACGGAATGGTAAAGCCGCCGACGTGAGTTTCGAGCTTCTTACGAAGGGACGAAAACTCGCCGACAGTATGCGGGGCACGCTGGGCGCGATTGTCATGGGGGACGGGGTCAGGGGTTTGGCGGTTGAGACATTTCGGTATGGCGTCGATCAGGCTTTTGTAGCCGATCACCCGGGCCTGAGACAATATCGCACGCTCCCGTACAGCCGTCTCGTGTGCGAGCTGGTGCAACGACACGCCCCCCGGATCGTTCTGTTTGGCGCAACGATTGTCGGGCGGGATCTCGCTCCGCGCGTCGCTTCCGCAACGCGCAGCGGCCTCACCGCCGATTGCACGGACCTGAAGATTTCCGATGTCCAGTACCTTGGGAAGAATTATCCCAACCTCCTCCTGCAAATTCGGCCGGCCTTTGGAGGGAATATCATCGCGACGATCATCACGCCCGAAACGCAGACGCAAATGGCAACGGTTCGTGAAGGCGTCATGGAAATGCACACCGCTGCGGACCCGCGACCCGCGAAGCTGGAGGAAGTGCCGTACATTCCTTCGGAGATCGACGATCTCGTGACGATCGTTGAGCAGCACCACGAAGAGAGGAAAGTGAATTTAAAATCTGCGCCGATCATCGTTGCAGGGGGCTACGGACTGGCGACGCGCGAGAACTTCAGACTGATTCACGAGCTGGCGCACGCGATCGGCGGCGAGGTCGCGGGCAGTCGTGCCGCCGTCGATGCGGGCTTCATTCCCGCGGAACGGCAAGTTGGTCAGACCGGCGTGACCGTCCGGCCGAAGCTCTATATTGCCGTCGGAATATCGGGGGCGATCCAGCATCGTGCCGGAATGCAGGAATCAAAAAAAATCATCGCCATCAACACCGATCCCGATGCGCCGATCTTCAATGTGAGTCATTACGGCATCGTTGGAGATGCGACCGACGTCATTCCCAAATTCATTGAAGCGTACAGAAACAAGCTCAAATAGCCAGGTGCATGCCAAACTATCTTCTCGATAATCCGGACCTGTTGTTTCACCTCGATCATCTGGGGCTCGAGGAGATCGTTGCGATCGCCGAGGACAATTACGAGCAGTCGAAGGAGTACCATGACGCCCCGATCAATTACGATGACGCAGTTGAGAACTACCGGAAGGTGCTGGAAATGGTCGGCGATCTTGCGGGCAATCTGATCGCTGCCCGCGCCGCCGGCGTCGATCAAGAAGGCGCAGCATTTCGCGACGGCAGGGTATCGTATGCGAAAGGAACGAAGGAGAATCTGAAAGCGCTGGCACAGGCCGATCTCATGGGGATGATCGTGCCGAGGGCCTACGGTGGATTGAATTTTCCTTTTACTGTCTATATCATGGCCATCGAGATCATCTCCCGCGCGGATGCGTCGTTGATGAACATCTTTGGGCTTCAGGACGTTGCCGATACGCTGCGGAAGTTCGGCAGTGAAGGCCAACGGCGGCAGTTCCTTCCGAAGTTTGCCAGCGGGGAGCACACCGGCGCCATGGCCCTGACGGAGCCGGACGCAGGATCGGACCTCCAGGCGGTCAAACTTCAGGCATATCAGAACGAACAGGGGAATTGGTTTTTGCGAGGAGTAAAACGATTCATTACCAACGGAAACGGCAATGTGCTGCTGGTCCTCGCCCGCTCGGAGGCCGGCACCAGGGACGGACGCGGGCTCAGCCTGTTTGTCTGTTACGGCGATGAGACTGTCAGGGTCAGACGCATTGAGAACAAGCTGGGCATTCACGGGTCGCCGACGTGCGAGCTCCAGTTCAACGACACTCCGGCGCAGCTCGTCGGCTCGCGCCGATTCGGACTCATCAAATACGTGCTTGATCTGATGTCCAGGGCACGGATGGGAGTTGCAGCACAGGCGCTGGGCATCTCACAGGCCGCCTACGATGAAGCGCTCACGTATGCGAAAGATCGCGAACAGTTCGGCAAGACCATTTATCATATTCCGGTTGTCGCCAATATGCTCATCGACATGAAGGTCCTGCTCGAGAGCAACCGCGCCCTCTTATATCATGCCACGAGGTGCGTCGATCGCAAGGAAAAGCTCGAGGAAATGATCGAGAAGTTAAAGGGACAAGGGAAATCGTTTGCCGAGGGGAATGCGGAACTCAAGCAGGCGACCAGGCTCGCAAATTTGCTGACGCCGATGGCAAAATATATACTGTCGGAGTCTGCCAACCGGATAACGTACGATGCGCTCCAGATTCACGGCGGTACGGGCTATATGCGCGAGTTCAAGGTCGAACGGCTCGCCCGCGACGCCCGCATCACCAATATTTATGAAGGGACCTCCCAAATGCAAATCGTCGCGGCGTCGGGCAGCGTCATCAACGACGTCTGCAGGGAGCTCTTCGAGTCCAAAGAAGCAAAAGAGTATAAGGGCGGCCTGGCCCGACTGGCGAATGCCTTGAAAGAAATCCGGCGGATATTCAACGAGAGCCTCAAATATGTCGCCGACAAGAAGGACACGAGTTTCCAGGATGTGGCGGCGAAGGATCTGGTGGAACTGTACAGCGACATCTATGTCGGATATCTTATGTTGGACGAGGCAGAGGTCGAGCCGGCGAAACTCTTTACCGCGAACCGCTACGTCTTGAATGCGCTGGCGAGCGCACGAAAGAACGCGGAATCGATCAAGAGCGAACTTTTTGCAGATATACTTCACGCAGATAACATTCTTCAATGAACCAATGCAACAATTCATCCGAGGTGATATCATGGAAAAGAAAAATCTTTTTTACTACAGAATTTACGACGACAAAGAAGAGCTCAATTTTTTTAAGAGCTCACTCGAACAGGAAAACATCAGCACGTTGCTGAAAGAATACGAAAGTGATCATCAAAAATACATGAACCCCGACTTTGTCGAGTTCCTCCGGGAACACGATCCCGAAGCGGAGCTCATCGAGGTCAACAATATCACCTATTGATGCTGCACAGGAAATAACGTTGTGCTGAAAACTTCGAATTCCCATTATGAAACGTATTTTCCCAAGCTCTTTCTATAATCTCATCACCCTCATCGGCGCCTCTGTCGCGGCAGTGAGCTTCGGGCTGATTCTTTTCCTCGTCCTCCTCGAGTCGGTGGCCGCTCAGCCCAAACCATACATGGGCATCATCGCGTTTGTCGTTCTCCCTGTCTTTCTGCTCATCGGCATTCTCCTCATCGCTGCCGGCATATTGCGCGAGCACCGGCGGGAGCGACTCGGAAAACCGCACGGGCTGCACATGCCCCGGATCGATCTCAACAATCCCAAACACCGTACCGCTTTCACTGTCTTCGCCGTCGGGACGGTCGGGCTGCTGGCATTCGCCGCCTTCAGCAGCTTCAAAGCCTACGAGCATACCGACTCGGATCAGTTCTGCGGGGAAGTTTGCCACAGCGTGATGGAACCCGAATACACCGCCTACCAGTTTTCACCGCACGCACGCGTAGGGTGCGTCAAGTGTCATATCGGCCCGGGGGCGGACTGGTTCGTCCGGTCAAAAATCTCCGGCACATACCAGGTGTACGCCGTCACGTTCAACAAGTATCCGAGGCCGATCCCGACACCGATCGAAAACCTCCGTCCCGCGCAGGAGACGTGCGAACAGTGTCACTGGCCGAAGCATTTCTACAGCGAGAAGCAGCATGTCAACACCTACTTCCTTTCCGACGAGGAGAATACAAAGTGGACGCTGAACCTCCTGATGAAGATCGGGGGCGGCAATATCGAGGCGGGCCCAACATCCGGCATCCACTGGCACATGAACATCGCTCATGAAGTCATTTACGCTGCGCTCGACACACAGCGACAGATCATTCCGTGGGTTCGTTCAAAAACACCTGACGGTAAAGAGGTCATCTATCGGAGCACCGACATGCAGGTTTCGGACGATTCTCTGAAAAAGGCGTTCTCGCGACGCATGGACTGTATCGATTGCCATAACCGACCGACGCATATCTATCACCCGCCTGCCCGTTCGGTGAATCATGTCATGTCGTTAGGCTGGATCGACCCGAAGCTGCCCAGCGCAAAAAGCCTCGCAGTGACATCGCTCGAGGAATCATACAGCTCGAAGCAGGTAGGACTGGACAGCATCAAACTCGAGATCGAGGAATTCTACAGCAAGAATTATCCAAAGCTTGCCCTCTCGAAGAAAGCGGAGATCGATCGCATGGTCGATGAAGTGCAGAAAATTTTCAGCCGGAATTATTTTCCCGAGATGCGGGTGAGCTGGAAGAGATTCCCCGACAACCTCGGCCACCTTTACTATAAAGGTTGTTTCCGCTGCCACGACGGAAAGCACGTCAGCGATGATGGGAAAGTGTTGTCGAAAGATTGTAATTCATGCCATACGATCCTCGCTCAACAATTCGAGAGGGACACGCAGCGGCTTTCCCTCGGCGGCATCGACTACAAGCATCCTGTCGACATCGGGGATGCATGGCAGGAGATGAACTGCAGCGATTGTCATAACAACTAGTTGAAAGATGAATGATGAAATTCCTTCCACACTTGCCAGAGCAGCTTGTTCGACTGCTCGTCGTCTTTGGTGTGCTGGTCGCCGGAATGTTTTTCGTCCGCTCGATGCTTCCGCCAGAGCTGAAAGACACATCGATACACATTCAATCCACACTTGATCGAGAGGCGGCACGCCCGGTTCATTACGCAGGTTCAGAGGCGTGTGCAGATTGCCATGAAGAATACACTATTAAAAAAGGAGGCTACCACAAGAATCTCTCGTGCGAGACCTGCCATGGAGCCGCAAAGGAGCATACCGAGAACCCGGCAGAAGTGAAACCGAATGTACCGAGGCTTCGAGAATTTTGTGTGCGTTGCCATACCTTCGATCCGTCGCGCCCGACCGGATTTCCTCAGATCAATCCCGTTGTGCATAATCCGCTCAAGCCCTGCGCCTCCTGTCATAATCCGCACGATCCCAAACCTCCAACCGTTCCTCAGGAGTGCCAGGCTTGTCATGCAGAGATCGCGAGAATGAAAGCTGTCTCGCGCCACGTTCTTCTGGATTGCACGACGTGCCATAATGCTCCGAACGGACACAAGATTTCTCCACGTGTGGTGAAAGCTTCCATCCCGACAGATCGGGACTTTTGCGGGAAATGTCATGGCTCCGGGGCTCAAATGAAAGAAGCGCCCAAGATCGATCTCACCAGCCATGGTGAAAAATATCTCTGTTGGCAATGTCATTATCCACATCAGCCGGGGCTAGACTGACATGAATAGAAGAAAATTTAGCGGAAAATTTTTCACGCTGCTCTTTACGACCACATTCGTCGGGAAATTACTACACCGGCGAGCGTCGGCTGACACGAAAGGGTACGATCCCTCCAAGCATTACTACGGCATGGGAATTCAAATCGACAAGTGCATCGGTTGCGGTCGATGCGTCGAGGCCTGCAAGGAAGAAAACGGCGTTCCCAAAGAGCCTTTTTTCTTCCGTACATGGGTGGAACGGTACATCATCAAGAGAAACGGTGAGGTCAACGTGCGAAGCATCGACGGTCGTATCAGCGGTCGCGATCGGGAAATCGAAGAAACAGAAATCCTTCGCAGTTTCTTTGTTCCAAAGCTTTGTAACCAGTGCGATAATCCTCCGTGCGTGCAGGTGTGTCCCGTCGGCGCGACCTTCAAGACCGAAGATGGGGTGATACTCGTGGACGAGGATCGCTGCATCGGATGTCGTTACTGCATCCAGGCATGTCCGTACGGGGCCCGCTACCTCCACCCGGAAAAACAGACCGCAGACAAATGCACGTTCTGTTACCATCGCATCACCAAAGGTTTACTTCCCGCATGCGTTGAGGTTTGCCCGACGCAAGCGAGAATTTTTGGAGATTCAAAGAGTCCGGCAAGCCCCCTCACGCGTTTCAAACGCATGAACAAAATCCACGTCCTGAAACCCTCGTTGAACACGGATCCAAAGGTATTGTACTCAGAACTTGACGGAGAAGTGCGATGAACAATCCCATCACGGAAAAACTGTACGAACTGTTGAAACAGGTGGGCGGATACATCTATCCGAATGAGATCGAAATTCACTGGTCCATTCTTGTTGTCGTTTATCCATATATTACCGGACTTGTGGCTGGCGCGTTCATTCTCGCCTCATTGGTCAAAGTGTTCAACATCCAGGAAGTACAGTCGGTCTACAGGCTTTCCCTTCTCACGGCCTTATCGTTCCTGCTGGTCGCGCCGCTGCCACTGCTGCTGCATCTTGGCCATCCCGACCGATCGTTCGAGATTTTCCTGAATCCCAATTTCAGTTCGGCCATGGCAATGTTCGGATTCGTGTATGCGTGGTATCTGATGGTCGTCTTGTTATTGGAAATCTGGTTCACCTATCGGCGAGATATTATTCTCTGGGCCAAGAACGAACGATTTCCGATGCGACTCATTCACCGGACGCTTGCCTTGTTCTCCACCGACGTAAGTGAGAAGGCCGTCCGCTTCGACAAAAAGGTCGTGAAAGGTATTACCATCATCGGTATTCCATCCGCCTTTCTGCTGCACGGGTATGTGGGATTCATCTTCGGATCGATCAAAGCTAATCCGTGGTGGAGCAGTGTGTTGATGCCGATCGTGTTTCTCTTTTCCGCGATCGTATCGGGCATTGCGCTGGTGATTCTCCTGTACATGATTATCACGCCGTTCAGAAAAGAACCGATCGACATGAAATGTCTTGACAAGATGGCATCGTACCTATTCTATGCGGTCATCGTGGATTTCTCGCTCGAGCTTCTCGATTTCATCCACCGCTTGTACCAGAGCGAGGAGTCCATCAAGATACTGTCTGAGCTCGTCATGAGCAAGCTCTTTGTCAGTCTTGGCATCATTCAAGTGCTGCTGGGAATGCTGCTCCCCCTCGGGGTCATGATTGCCATCAAGCTCTTCCGGTTCGATGACGAGCTGAGAAAATTGTTGTATTTTGTTTCAGTGATCTTGATCCAGTTGGGAATCTTCGCAACACGATGGAACGTTGTGATCGGCGGTCAAATGTTCTCGAAGAGCTTTCGCGGGCTGACAGCATACAAGATGGAATTGACTGGATTCGAAGGACTGTTCATGAGCCTCTTTCTACTCGTCTTGCCATTGATCATTCTGGCGATCATGATTAAGATTCTCCCGCCATGGGAGCCTGAAAAGAACGTTGAGTATTTAACTGACTAGCACACACAAAGCTCTAAAGTATTGTAAAAAATGGTATGAACGAATCAATGACAGCACAAACTCAAGAAGGGAAACGGGGCTTTTTGAAGTTTGTCCTCTCCGGAAGCCTGCTCGCCCTGGCCGGATCGATCTTCTATCCGATCTTCGCATATCTGAAGCCGCCCAAATCAGGTGAAGTGGAGGTCTCCAGTGTCAAGGCGGGAAAGGTGAATGAAATTGAGAAGGATAGCGGGAAAATTGTGAAGTTCGGAACAAAGCCGGTGATCCTTCTTCGAACGGCCGGTGATGAACTGCGGGCGTTCTCTGCAACCTGCACCCATCTTGATTGCACGGTGCAATATAAGAAGGAGATGGGACTCATTTGGTGCGCGTGTCACAACGGGAAGTATGATATGAACGGTCGCAATGTGTCTGGACCTCCACCACGCCCGCTGGATGAATATCGTGTTGTCGTACAAGGAGACGAGATAATCATCTCGAAAAAAGCATGAAGAAACCTCTCTGGAAACGGATTTACACGTGGGTCGACGAGCGAGTGACTCTGGAAGATCTCGTCACCTTCCTTGGAAAAAAATACGTGCCCTTGCACAGACACTCAATCTGGTACTATTTCGGCGGCGTCTCGCTGTTCCTCTTCATCATTCAGGTGGTTACGGGCATTCTGCTGCTGCTCTATTACAAGGGGGGCGAGGAACTGGCCTTCGAGAGCGTTCAATTTCTGATGGCGAAGGTGCATTTTGGCTGGTTGATTCGTTCCATCCACAGCTGGGCAGCGAACCTCTTCATTCTTGCGGGAATGATCCACATGTTCAGCGTGTACTTTGGCAAGGCCTACCGCAAGCCGCGTGAGATGACGTGGCTGACCGGCATGCTGATGTTCTTCCTGGCGATGGGCTTCGGCTTCAGCGGTTACTTATTGCCATGGAATGAGCTCGCTTTCTTCGCGACGAAGGTTGGCACCGACATCGCAGGCGTCGTTCCGTTCTTTGGCAAGTCGATCATGGAATTCCTTCGCGGCGGCGAGGACGTCACGGGAGCCACACTTTCGCGTTTTTTTGGCTTCCACGTCGCCGTCTTCCCGGGCATCTTCACGTTGCTGCTCGGAATCCATCTCATCCTCGTGCAGCGCCAAGGGATGAGTGAGCCCATCGAGGACGGGGTGAACGACGCGCATACGCGGAAGACGATGCCATTTTTCCCCAACTTTCTCCTACGGGATTTGCTGCTCTGGCTGATCGTACTAAATCTCATTGCCATTCTCGCCGTCTTTTTCCCCTGGGAACTGGGGAAAAAAGCGGATCTGTTCGCCTCAGCGCCGGCAGGCATCAAGCCCGAGTGGTATTTCCTGTTTATGTTCCAGACCTTGAAGTACTTGCCTGCTCAACTTTGGATCATTGATGGGGAGATCTTCGGAATCATGGTGTTCGGGGTTGCGGGTCTGCTCTGGATGCTTGTGCCATTTTGGGACAGGAAAAGCTCGAAAGGCGAGAGGAGCCGCCGGATCAATTATCTCGGCGTTATTGCAGTGATGTACATTATCATTCTCACAATCCTCGGATGGACATCATGAGAGTTACACTGGTACTTTTTTTGCTGTGGGCGGTACTGCCGATTGCCTCTGCGCAATCACGCGTCAATCAATGTTTGACCTGTCACGAAGCACTGGACGACAAGCCATCCGGATTATTCAAGCATGATGTCCATTTTGAGAAGGGAGTTACCTGCGCAGGGTGCCACGGTGGAGATCCATCCGCGGAGGAGATGGATCAGGGCATGGCGTCCGAAAAAGGTTTTATCGGTGTTCCGAAGGGTGATGACATTTCCAAAGCGTGCGCACGGTGTCACTCGAACGCCTCGATCATGGTAAAGGAGTATAATTCCGTCCTGCCGAGGAACCAGTCAGAGATACTGGCAACGAGCGTACACGGAAAACTCTCCACAACTGGCAAAGAACACATTGCTCAGTGCACGACCTGCCACAATGCACACGGAATTGTCTCGGCGAAGAATCCTGCTTCGCCGGTGCACCCGCTCAACGTGACGAAGACCTGTTCCAAATGCCACGCCGACGCCGCTTTCATGCGTGCGTACAATCCCGCACTGCCGGTCGATCAGCTGGAGAAGTATCGCACCAGCGTGCACGGCGTCAAAAATAACCACGGGGATGCCAAAGTCGCTGCTTGCGCAAGCTGCCACGGCAGTCACGACATCCGTTCTGCCAGTGACGTGAAATCGAAAGTGTACGCGTCAAACCTGCCGACCACGTGTGGCACTTGTCACGCGAACCGCAATTACATGAAGGGCTATAAAATCCCCACAGACCAGGTAAGGAAGTTCTCGAGCAGCGTTCACGGGAAGGCACTGCTCGAGAAGCACGATCTTGGTGCCCCGGCATGCAACGATTGCCATGGGAACCACGGTGCGGCGCCTCCTGACATAGAATCGGTCTCAAAAGTATGCGGCACCTGTCACGCGCTCAATGCCAGCCTTTTTGCCTCAAGCCCTCACAAGGCGGCGTTCGATTCCAGAAGACTTCCCGAATGCGAAACCTGCCATGGGTACCACGAGATCGTCGCGGGGACTGATGACCTTCTCGGTGTGTCGCCCAACGCGGTGTGCAGCAGGTGTCACAATGAGAATCGGAATCCGAAGGGATACGCGGCCGCAAGAAACATGCGTCAATTGATCGATAGCCTGGAATCGTTCGAGATAAACGCTGATTCTCTGGTCGCGAATGCCGAGCAGAAAGGCATGGAAGTGTCGGAGGCCAGGTTCAAGCTCCGCGATACGCGGCAGGCGCGATTGCAGTCACGCACCATGGTGCATGCGTTCGATGAACAGAAGTTTCGAGAGGTTATCAGCAAGGGAGTAGAGGTCGCTTCGCTCGTTACCGCGGAGGGACAGAGTGCTATCGATGAATACTACTTCCGCCGGTGGGGTCTTGGCATCGCGACACTTATCATTACGATTGTCGCTGGCTCCCTTTATCTCACCATACGCCGGATCGAAAAGGCCCAGAGCGCAAAAGAGGAAACGCATTGAGCGTGTTCTCTCGAGTTCGTGAAAGTCTCTGCCTTCTATATCAATCTTGAGAAGGATGTTCACTCGACGTATCATTCCTGAAAACATGAGTTGTCAAAAACGTGCCAATTGGAGGACAAAGTGTTGGCACGGGTATTGATGATTTCCGCATATCGGGTCTTAAATACTTGGAAATATTGCTATGGGTGCCCAATCCAAATCGATGCAGGATAAGATCATATTTATTGCCCAAGTCGTCAGTGTCTCATTGATCTGGGTTTTCGTCATTGGCATCGGAGTCTGGATTGCGAATCTGATCTCGTTATCTCTCGAGCTAAATGATGTACCGGGAGCTTCGGTCGGCATTAGTATCGTGGCGATTCCAGTCTTCTGTATGATCGCCGGCATCCTGACATACGTCTTCATCGGGCTTCAAAAAAAGAAGCAGTCTTCAACTACCCTTGAGGAGAACTGAGATGCAAGTACGACGATTTGGTTTGTTGATGCTATTCCCTGCCTGCGTCTTTGCCCAGCAGATTGAGCTTCCGCAAAACCCGCTCAAAGGTCAAATCGTTTTCGAAGAGAAAGGTTGCATCGAGTGCCATGCCATTGGCGGATATGGCGGGACCGAAGGACCGGATCTCAGCCAGGAGCTGTACTTCGGAAGCGTTCTCGAGCTGGCATCGGTCATATGGAATCACACACCTCAAATGAATCGCAGGTTTCGCCAGCTCCGAATCGATCGTCCGCAGTTCACGGAGACAGAGATGCTCGACCTCTTTGGGTTCCTCTACTACCTGCGCTATCTTGGTGAACCGGGGGGCGTTGCAAAAGGAAAGAAGCTCCTGGATACGAAGGGGTGTGTGTCGTGCCACAGGGTCGGAGGCCAGGGCGGCACTGCCGGGCCTGATTTTGAGAAAATCCAGCACTACGCGTCACCGCTCTACATCGTCCAGGCTATGTGGAATCATGGCCCGAACATGCAGGAGCAAATAAAGAAATCTGGAATGAAATATCCCACGCTCTCCGGTCAGGATATCGTTGATATCACGGTGTTCATTCGTCAGGCGACCGTGGGGAGTGTGGAAGTGCGGATGTCCCCCGGTGATCCCAATAAGGGTAGAGAGGTCTTCAAGGTCAAGAGTTGTGGCAACTGTCACCTTGTTGAGGGAAAAGCGAAGAAAATCGGTCCAAACCTGTCAAAGATTCAACTAAAGAAGGGCGTTACCGAAGTTGCCAGTCTGATGTGGAACCATGGGCCGGTCATGATGGAACGTATGAAGAAAGAATCCGTCGAATGGCCGCGCTTCGACGCAAATGAGATGGCTGATCTGATTGCGTACCTTTACTTCCTTGGCTTTGAAGACAAGCCCGGAGATCCATCCAGAGGGGAAAAAGTCTTCCAGCAAAACGGCTGTACAGATTGTCATAAGAGCGGGGGAGGCGGAAAGGCCCCTGACCTTTCGACGGCAACGCCATTCGATTCACCTGTCCAGATGATTCAGCTTATGTGGAACCACGCAACTGAGATGGAGGATCTGTTCATAGCGCACAACAAAGAATGGCCTCAGCTGGAGACGGCGGATATGTGTGATATTTACGCCTATCTGAGAAAGATTACCAAGAAATAGAACCATGGTTGCACACCAGCCAGTGAACGGATTATCCCGCATATCATGTCGATGCCTGGAAGAGTAAAAAAATATCTTGCGATAGGGATTATGGCCGCCGCGGTGATCGTCGCGTCGGTCTTCGTTCGCCGCTTTACGTCTGCGAAGCAGATCATTGCTCAGCCCCTTGCGTTCAACCATAAAGTCCACATCGAGACTGCCAGTCTGAACTGTAAAGACTGCCACTTGAATGTGGAGAAAATGGCGGTAGCAACGATTCCATCGATCGAAGTGTGCCAGACATGCCACAATGATGAACCGATCTCGAAATCACCGGTGGAAAAGGAGGTTCTGGGGTACGTCGCGGAGAAAAAGGAAATTCCCTGGATCCAGGTTTACTCAGTGCCTGATCACGTCTACTTTTCGCACCGGCGGCACGTGACCCTCGGTGGGCTTGAATGTTCGACTTGTCACGGCAATATCGCGGCGTCAACGGCGCCGGTCTCCTTCCAAACAATGCCTGTGACCATGGAGACATGCATAAATTGTCACAGACAGAATAAGATCTCGACAGATTGCCTGGCTTGTCACAAATAGGATATTGAGTGGACGTGCATGGAGATTAAACGACGAGATTTTTTAAGGCTTTTTGGTGGAATAACAGGGGCCACCCTCCTCGGCGGATGCGCGCTCGATGAGGCCTTTGAGATGCCGGCGCGACTGATTGAACAGGCGCGGGGCGGGGCGGGCATCGAAACCTGGAAGAATACCGTTTGCGGACTTTGCCCGGCCGGTTGCGGCATGCGCGTCCGGCTGATCGACGGGCTCCCTGTCTACGTCAAGGGAAATCCGACCTATCCGATCAATCAGGGAGGCGCGTGCCCGCTCGGTCTGAATGCCCTCCATCACCTGTACCATCCCGATCGGCTCAAAGGACCGATGAAAAGAATAGGTAAACCCGGGAGCGGCCAGTGGGAGCCGATCAGTTGGGCCGACGCACTCACCATGGTCAGTGAGACGATGGTGAAGCTCCGGAGCGAAGCGAAGCCTCACCAGGTGGCCTTCCTTGGTCACGACGAACGCGGACTGATGCACGAGCACATCGCACGGTTTATGCGCGCGTTCGGTTCCCCGAACTATTACCAGTTCTCATCCAGCCAGAACGATGTGATGCCGTATTTGCTTGTCCAAGGACGTGCACGGATCCCCGCGTACGATATGTTGAAGGCAAAACTTATCGTAAGCTTCGGCTCGAATTTTCTTGAAGAAGGTTACTCACCGATCTACTACACGAAACTCTACAGCCACCATCAGGAGACTCAAACCCGGTACATTCAGGTCGAATCGCGCCTGAGCCTCACAGCATCGAACGCCGACCGGTGGGTCCCCATTCGTCCCGGGACGTATGGAGCCCTGGCGCTGGGAATCGCCTACGTGCTGATCCGCGAAGAGCTGATCGACAAGGAGTTCGTGCACGCTCGCACATTCGGATTTGAGGATTGGACTGACGGCGGCGGCGAGAAACACATTGGTTTCAAGCACTTTGTGCTGGGGAATTATTACCCGGAGCGCGTTGCGGACATCACCGGTGTTCCAAGCGCAACAATCCTGGAAATCGCACGTGAAATGGGAAATACACGGCCGACACTTGCCATTGGCGGTGGAGGGGCGACCCACAATACGAACGGCACCTTCTCGCTCATGGCGGTACACACTCTGAATGCACTCTTGGGGAACTTCGAGCGCGAAGGCGGGATATACTCGACCGAAGATCCGCCATTTGCAAAACTTCCGGGCATTCAGGAGGACTCGGCGGCAAACAACGGCAATCGGCAGTTGCCGGCGGCCACTTCTTACGATGCGAGCTTTCCGCTCACGAACTTCTCGATCGAGTCGTTCACGAAAAATGTGCTTGCTGATCGTCCATATCCCGTCAGTCTGCTCTTCCTGTATGGCGGCAACCCCCTCTTTGAAACGTTGAATCATCACGAATTTGGCAAGGCGCTTGAGAAAATTCCTCTCGTGGTAAGTTTCGATTCCATCAGGAATGAAACGAGCGAGTATGCGCATCTCATCCTGCCTGATCACACCTTCATGGAAACTTGGGCTGAAGTCTCGAATGTTCCGTCAGTCGGATTCACGCTGGTCGGACTTCAGCAGCCGGTCATTGCACCGCTGTATGAAACCCGCCACACAGCGGACGTGTTGATCGACCTGGCGAAGAAGATCGGCGGGTCCGTGGCGTCGTCGGTCCCCTTCGGGAATTACCAGGAAGTTCTCAAACACGGTATGAAGGGCGTCTACGAATCGGGTGAAGGTGCCATCATTTCTCCGGGAGTGAAGGGATTGTGGTTGGAGTATCTGCAGCAGCGCGGATGGCACATAGGGCGTTACAGCTCCTTTGACGAGTTTTGGGGACAGCTCCTCGAAAACGGCGGTTGGTGGAATCCGATTCGTAAGCCCACATCGTGGGAGAAGGTCTTCCCGACGCCGTCGGGGAAATTTGAATTTTATTCCCAACGCTTGAAGTCCACTGTCAGCAATCTAGTCGAGAAAGCCGGCGGAAAGAAATCTCCTCAGACTCTGGATCTCGTGCTCAACCAACTCAATATCTCAGCCCGGGGTGACAATTCCTTTTTCCCTCACCACGAGCCTGTGCCGTACGAAACGGACATGACGCTGTATCTTGTCACGTTTCAGCTTCTGACGAATCGTGATGGACAAGGGGCGCACCTTCCGATGATGCAAGAGATGTTTGGTCACTCCGTTGGACGGTTCTGGGATACATGGCTGGAGATTCATCCCAAGACTGCGGCGGAATACGGCATCTCTGACAATCAGTGGGTGTGGATCGAGTCATCGGTGGCAAGTATCAAGGTCCAGGCCAAGCTCAGTCCCGGCATACTGCCGAACGTCGTCGCTGTACCGTTCGGGCTCGGACACACATCGTACGGCAGGTACGCGAAGGGTCACGGCGTGAATCCGTATTCCATCATGAGGAACATGTACGACCTCATCAGCGGAAAGCCGGCGCTCGAGGTCACAAGAGTGAAAATTTCAGCAGTCACCTAAGAAAAGGAACGCCGGAATGGCAAAGTGGGCGATGGTGATCGATCTTGATAAGTGCACAGGCTGCAGTGCGTGCATGGCGGCGTGCAAGATGGAAAACAACGTCGCGATCGCCGGTCCGACAGAGGCGCAAGCAGGACGAGCGATGTTCTGGATGGAGATGGTCTCGACCTACGAAGGCGACTATCCGAACATAGAAGTCAAGCGAATGCCAAAGCCTTGTTTCCACTGCGATGATCCTCCATGCATCAAAGTGTGCCCGGTGGGTGCGACGTACAGGAACCCGGAGGGTTTGGTCGGTCAGGTGTATCACCGCTGCATCGGATGCCGCTACTGCATGGCGGCATGTCCCTTCACGGCGAAGTTATTTAACTGGTCTGAACCCCAGTGGCTCGATGGTGCGATAACCTGTTTCAATCCCGATGTCTCACGCCGCATGGTAGGGGTTGTCGAGAAGTGTTCGTTCTGTGCTCATCGGCTGACGAAAGTGAAGGAGAATGCAGCTGAGGAAAAGCGTGCCATTCGCGACGGTGAATACGTGCCCGCGTGCATGGAGAACTGCCCTGCCGATGCTATCTCCTTCGGAGACATCGACGATAAGCAGAGTTCGGTCCACAGACTTGCGCATAGCTATCGTGCGTTCCGGGTCATGGAAGATTTGGGCGTCAGCCCGAAAGTCTACTATCTCTCAAAGAGGCAGTCATGAAAGAGAAGATCAGCGATCATCAACCCGATCGAGATGAATTGCTCTACCGCCCGATCTACGAGACAGGGAAAGGATTCTATATCACAGCGGGCATTCTGCTGCTCGTCGTTCTCTGGACAGGGTACATGTACTACCACCAACTGCGGTACGGGCTCGGTGTGACGGGGATGAACCAACCGGTGACGTGGGGCTTCTACATTGTGAATTTTGTGTTCTTCATCGGAATCAGTCATGCCGGCACACTCATCTCGGCGATCTTGCGTCTCTCAAAGGCGGAGTGGCGTCGACCGATTACCAGAATGGCAGAAGTGATTACGGCGATCGTCCTGGCGATCGGCGGTTTGCATCCGATCATAGATCTCGGGCGGCCTGATCGCATGCTGAGCCTCATTGAATCAGGACGGCTGCAATCGCCGCTGTTATGGGATGTCACAAGCATCACTGCGTACTTCACAGCCAGCACAGTGTATCTCTACATTCCGATGATCCCCGATATCGCCAAGCTTCGCGACCGGGGCACGAAACTCCGGTGGATGTACGCCTTTATGGCGTGGGGGTGGCAAGGCACAGAACACCAGAAGAAGGTGCTGAACCGAGCTATCAATATTCTCATGGTCATCGTCATTCCGATTGCCGTATCAGTCCACACCGTCATCTCCTACATTTTCTCGATGACGCTGCAGCCCGGCTGGCACAGCACGATCTTCGGACCGTATTTCGTTGTCGGTGCGATCTTCTCCGGTATCGCCGCCCTGCTTATCGTTATGATCGCATTCCGCAAGTTCTATCACTTCGAGAAGTACTTGCGGGAGATTCATTTCCAGTATCTCGGAACACTACTGCTCATCATGTCGATCATTTGGTTCTACTTCACCTTCTCCGAGTACCTCACGGGTGTGTTCGGTGCCGAGCCGCACGAGATGCAGATCATCATGTATAAATTCACCGGCCCGTTTGCCATCGCCTTCTGGGGAATGGTCTTGTGCAACTTCGTTATCCCTCTGACCATCCTTGCATTCAAGCGGTTCAAGACTATCAAAGGGATATTCATCGCCTCGTGCACAGTCGTCATCGGGATGTGGCTGGAACGCTTTATCATCGTCGTCCCGTCGCTGGCGAACCCGCGGATGGAGCTCCCCTTAGGCATCTACATTCCCACAATGACTGAGTGGGCGCTGTTTGCGGGTGGGATATCAGTTTTCATTCTCGGCTACATGATCTTCTCGAAATTCTTCCCGATTATTTCGATCTGGGAGATCGAAGAAGGACGCAGTGAAGGGATCAAGGAAGTTGAAGAACGGATCCACAGCTACCTACCTGCCGAGCCGGCGAGTTGAGCGGCTGTTAAGAAAGTTGTTAGAATCAGAACATTCAGGATTCAGATAATCCACTCAAATCAAACACGAATCAAGGCAAGAGGAACATCACTATGTCTACATTACGCATCCTTTTTAGCGGCATGATCTGTACCGTCGTCCTGATGCTCTCCGGCTATGGACAGAATAAGTACATCGGCGTCAAGACATGTGGCATGTGCCACAAGGCAGAGAAGCAAGGAAGTCAGTTGACGATCTGGCAAAAGAGCAAGCACGCGGAAGCCTTCAAAACATTGTTGAGCGTAAGAGCAGATTCGGTTGCAAAAGCAAGAGGCTTGAAGAAGTCAGCAGCAGAATCACCCGAGTGCCTGAAGTGCCATGTTGTCGGAAACGACCTGGCGGCAGATCTCCTCGATAAGAATTTTGACTTCAAGGATGGTGTCCAATGTGAAGTCTGTCACGGGCCGGGCTCGGCCTACAAAACCATCGCAGTGATGAAGGACAAGGCCAAAGCAGTCGCCGCCGGCATGAAGCTGCACAAGGACGACGCAGAGATAGAAAAGATGTGTCGAACATGCCACAACGATAAAAGCCCGATGTTTAAGAGCTTCAAGTTTGATGAAATGTGGGGAAAAATCAAACACCCCAAACCCAAAACTTGACACGATTATAAAGAGGGTTCAATCAGTTCTGTAAATGGATATGCAATCTGTCTCAACATTGAGAATGAAGATGGACGGGGATCCCTCTTTTTCATCGTCTTCTCATGTATTGTTGTGGAACGATTCTTGAATATTTCGACAATGGTCTCATTCAAGAGACATTGTTGAAAGGAAATCGACTTGAATTTTGGGCAACTGTATATCTGGCTTCCGTTCAGCGCTCCCCTCGGTGAAGCGCTTCCGTCTTTCCAACCCGTGAATCAACGGCTTGGCTCGCGGAAGCCAGATACAGCCCATGCAAGCACATCGCGACCCGCGACCCACAGTGGGCAGATGATCGTACAAGCCCGGGTTCTTGCCTCTTCGTTCCTCTTCTCCTGGCCGCTGACTCATGATTTCCAATTCAGAAAAGAGTAAGCTATGAATATCGGGAACGTTCTCATTTACATCGCGTTCTTTTCCTCCCTGGGTGCCGCGTTGTCATACTTCCGCGAAAGTAGATCACCTGCTCAGGGAAACAGGTTATCCTCAACCGGCAGCCGCCTCTACATGACCCTGCTGAGCGCCGGACTTCTCGCCTCGGCTGTTCTCTTCTACGCGCTGTTGACGCATCAGTTCCAGTACTCGTACGTGGCGCGTTACAGTTCCCGCTCCCTTCCGCTCCTCTATCTCATCTCGGCATTCTGGGCCGGGCAGGAAGGGACCTTTCTGTTCTGGGCGCTCCTTGTCAGCGTTCTTGGTCTCATCTTCATGCGAACAACAGTCGCAGGCAGAGGGTACGCGATGTCGGTGGTGAGCCTCTTCACCGCATTTCTCTACCTGCTGCTGATGGTGAAAAGTCCGTTTGATATCACGAACACGGCTCCACAGGACGGTTCCGGACTTAATCCGCTGCTGCAGGATCCGTGGATGGCTATTCATCCGCCAATCCTCTTTATCGGATATGCAGCCACCGTGTTTCCATTCGCCCTTGTCGTTTCCTCTCTTCTCCGGAAAAAATACTCCGACTGGCATGTTTCCGGTTTTGCGTGGACGGCGTTTGCCGCGCTGACGCTCGGAGCCGGCATCATCATCGGCGGTTTCTGGGCTTACAAGGTTCTCGGCTGGGGCGGCTACTGGGGATGGGACCCGGTGGAGAATTCATCGCTCGTTCCATGGCTCCTTCTCCTCGCCCTGATCCACGGCCTGCTCATCCAGAAAACCAACGGTTCATTGGCCCGGACAACGATGCTGTTTGCGATCGTCTCATTCATCGCCGTGCTCTACGCGACGTTCCTGACACGCAGCGGCGTCCTCGCGGATTTTTCGGTTCACTCGTTTGTCGACCTTGGTATTAACAACTATCTCGTCGGCTCCTTGTTGGTCACGATCGGCGTCGGGATCGGTTTATTTGTCAGGCGGTTTCGGGATATCACCTCTCCCAGGATCGGATCCCTGGGCCTGAACCGCGAGACTGCGCTTCTCATGAGCCTCTATGTTCTTGGCGCGGGCGCATTGTTCACGTTCGCAGGAATGTCGTCGCCGCTGATCACCGGATTGATCGGAAAAGCTTCTCAGGTCGATATCACATTTTATAACAAGGTCAATCTGCCGGTCGCGATCGCTATCGCTCTGTTGTTGGGGATCACCCCATTTCTTGGATGGAAGGAAGAGCCGTCAACGGGATTACTGAAGCGGTTGTGGCTTCCGCTGGGATTGACGGCGCTTGCCTGCATGATCGCCTATGTTGCGGGGGTGTCCGATCCCCTGATGATGCTCTTCGCAGCTTCCTCAAGCTTTGGCCTGATCAGCAATCTTGTCGTTGCCTTCCGCCAGTACCGGTCCGGGCTGATGAGCCTTGGAGGTCCGGTTGCCCACATCGGCGTCGGTCTCCTTTTGCTGGGGATCATTGGATCCGGCAGTTACGATGATTCGAGGAAGCTTCTCCTCAAGCAGGGCGAGCCGCAGTCCGTCTTCGGATATCAATTTGTTTTCAAGGGCATTTCGGATGAGCATGCGGTCAAACCGTCTATGGACATCGAGGTGTCGGATGGGAAGACGTCGTATCTGGCGGCGCCGAAGCTCTACTTCAGCGAATACAATCAATCGACGCTCCGGGAGCCTGATATCAAAGTTCTGCCGCTGAAAGACCTTTACATCTCTCCTCTCGAAGTCAAGATGGAAGATCGCCACGCCGATAACCCCACATATGAATTGACGAAGGGTGAGACGAAGGACATCGGCGGCTACCAGGTGAATTTTGTGAGGTTCGACATGGCGCCCCATGGCGAGCCGGGCGAAATGGCGGTGGGCGCCGTGCTGAATGTCCGAACGCAGGGCGCAGACCACGAAGTCGTTCCCAGACTCACGTTCAATGAACGGGGAGAACGAAAGCTCGTCCCGGCAGCGCTGCCGGCGCTTCATTATCCGACGAACGAATTGTCGAACCCGCAAATCTCTCTCAGCGCGATCAGTGTGGAAGAAAAGAAGGTTCTCCTGGAGCTTCTCGGCACCGACATGTCCGGCGTCGAACCGACACTGCCGCAGTTGATCGTCGAGATCAGTACCAAACCTCTTATGATGGTGGTGTGGACCGGTGTCGTTCTCATTATCGCCGGAACGGCAATCTCCCTTAAGCGGCGGACGAATGAATCGAGGGCATGACGTAACGGTTCTGTGCGGCCGCATGGACGGGAAGTTCGAAGAAAATGCCTCAACGCTAAGATGAAAAGGTTGCTTGAGCGTCTGTTTCCCACCTTGCGGTGGAAGATCGGTCTCGCGATCGTCATCGTGCTGCTCATCGCGGACGGAGGGTTTCTTTTCTTCGCCCACCGCACGGGCTTCTCGATGCTTGAAGAACAGTCCCAGCTCAAAGCCCACGGCATCACCGATGTCATGAAGAGCGTCGTTGAGCAGGCGATGCTCAGCGGCGACTCAAACCGGGTTCAGCAGGCGCTCGATGACGTCAGCCGGTCATCATCGATCAAGAACGCGTTCCTCCTCAGACCGGATGGAGCGATCCGTCGCGAATCCAGAAGTGCGGGGACGCTGAGCGGCGCTTCGGTCGCCGTCGTGGGCAGCATGAAACGGGTAGAGGTTGAGCAAAACGTTTCGACGCAAGAAGATGATTCGATGTACATCTACCTCATCTCCCCGCTGAAGAAGAAGGCGGAGTGTTCATCCTGTCACAAGACATCGGAAGCTATCATTGGCTATGTCGGCCTCAGGCTGGCGACGGAGGATTTCCGAACGCTGGCACTCCAGCATCGCACGCTTAATATCTTCATGACGGTTCTCATTTTCATCGGCCTGGGCGGCATCATGTTCATCGCATTACTCCTCCTCGTTATCCGGCCGATTCATGGGCTTCACTCGCATATCCGTCAGATCGAGGGAGGGATGACTCAACTGGAAAGTGGTGAACACGCCCGATTTCCTCTGCTGGACGAGTCTCATGAGCGGGATGAGATTGCGGATTTGTGCCGCGACTTCAACAGTATGATGCGGAGGCTGAACGCGGCGAATCAGAAAATATTTGAGCTCCACAGCACGCAGCTTGAACAGGCCGATCGCCTCGCAACAACCGGCGAGATGGCCGCAAGCATGGCGCACGAAATCAAGAATCCGGTTGCAGGCGTCCTCGGAGCGCTGCAGGTCATCGAGGCAGAACTCGATCCGGAGGATCGTCGGCGGGAGATCCTTTCTGAAATGCGAACCCAGCTTGAGCGCGTGACGCATGCCCTCAACGATCTGCTCACGTACGCACGCCCCACCCCCCCTCTGTTTGATGAGCTGGACGTCGTTACCGTCATCGGGCGAACGAGCACGCTCCTCTCCGGACAGTTCAAGGGGAAGAACATCACCATTCACCCCGACCTCCCGACGGGACCGCTTCTCATCTCGGCGGATAAAAAACAGTTTCAACAGGTGATCTGGAACATCATGCTGAACGGGATGCAGGCCATCGGGTCATCCGGCAACCTCTTCGTCTCAGCGGCATCGGAGAATTCGTGCGTCGTCGTAAAGATCAAAGACGACGGTAAGGGGATACCGGACGAGGACCTTCAGCGGGTGTTCAAGCCCTTCTATACGACGAAGCACAAGGGCACCGGCCTCGGGATGACGATCTGCAAACGGCTTGTGGAAATGCATCACGGATCGATCCGGATCGAAAGTGCCGTCGGATGCGGGACGACGGTGACGATCACGTTGCCGCAGCGCCAGAAGGGGAGCTGACAGATCATGCGCGGCGAGACTATCCTCATCGTGGACGACGAGAAACTGATCCGGTGGTCGCTCGGCCATAAGCTTGTGAAAGCCGGTTTCAGCGTCGTCGACGCGGAAACGATGGATCAGGGATTCTCCTATCTCCTTGACCACGAACCCGATCTCATGATCCTCGACCAGCTACTTCCGGACGGCACCGGGATCGAAATGCTCGAGCGGATGAAAAAGGAAAATATCCAGATTCCCGTGATCATGCTGACGGCGATCGATCGCTCCGATGTGGCGGTTCAGGCGATGAAGCTCGGCGCCTTTGACTATGTCACGAAGCCGGTCAACCACGAAGAGCTCATCATCGTGATCACCAAAGCGCTGGAGGCGACGAAGCTGAAACGTCAAATCGCCCACCTTCTCAAGGAACAGGAAAAATCGTACGGCTTCTGCGGGATGATCGGAGCTTCCCTGCCGATGAAGAAGATGTTTGACGACATCCTGAAAATTGCAAAGAGCAGCGGGACGACCGTCCTCATCACGGGTGAGAGCGGCACCGGAAAGGAGCTCGCCGCGAAGGCAGTTCATTTTCTCAGCGACCGGCGGGAGAATCCGCTCATGACGGTGAACTTCTCGGCGCTCACGGAGACGCTCATCGAGAGCGAACTGTTCGGGCACGAGAAAGGGGCGTTCACCGATGCAAGGTCGCAGAGAAAAGGAGTTTTCGAACTTGCAGACACGGGGACGATCTTTCTCGACGAGATCGGCGACATCTCTCCAAAGCTGCAGGTGAAGCTTCTCAGGGTCATGGAGCAGAAAACGTTCCAGCGGGTCGGTGCAACATCGGAGATCGCGGTCGATATCCGCATTATCGCCGCAACAAATCAGTCGCTTGAAGCGCTGGTGAGGGAGGAAAAGTTTCGCGCCGATCTCTACTACCGGTTGAATGTGGCAAATATCGTCATGCCCCCGCTGCGTGAACGGGGCGATGATATCATCCTCCTTGCAGAATATTTTCTTCATGAGTTTGACACAAAATTTCACAAGCACTTCAGGGGTTTTCAGCCCGACGCGAAAGCAACAATCCTGCACTATACATGGCCAGGGAATGTGCGCGAGCTGAGAAACGCCATCGAGCGGGCAGTGCTGTTGCATGAGGGCGATCTCGTCGAGCCCGACCATCTCGAACTTTTCAGGCATCAACCGACCGCTGAGCCGGCCGCCGCGGCTACGGGCAAGATTGAAGAGAGTGTGGTGTCGCTCGTCGAAATGGAGAAACAAGCCCTGCTCCAGGCGCTTGAGCGTGCCGGCAATAACCAGTCGCGCGCAGCCAGGATGCTGAAAATCAGCAGAGACACCCTCAGATATCGGATCAAGAAACATAGATTGTTCGACCGCTGAGTGGGTGAATTCACCCTCCCGGGAAATCCTCCATACCAAAGCTGGCCCGGAGATCCTCGATATCGCTTGACCACCTTCCTTCTGTGCAGGAATTCTGCGGTTTCATGTTCTCAATACGATTGGCCGATCGTAAATTTGAAGGATTGAGTCCCGGGACGGTCAGGATCCTCATCGTTGAAGATGAAGCGCTCGTCCGCTGGTCGCTTTCGAGTATCCTGAGGAAAACAGGATACTCGATTGAAGTCGCATCTTCCACCTGTTTTACGCAATGTTCTTGACATGTGAACATGGGTGAAAGTTCTCGCCTCGCAGAGATATGTTGTGGACAGCCCAGCAAGGGCTGGCGTATTACAACGCATTAGAACTAATGGGCTCTCATTCATAGAGAAAACCAAAACACTCAGAAGTTATACTCCTCTCCAAAGACATTTACTTTACCGTTTATGTGTTTCGTGCTATCGATGATGTTGCCGTTGATATCGATGATCCCGGTGTGACATCGGCTGCAGAGTGTCGTGGCAAAGTGCCCCGTTGGCGGCAACCCGTGGCAGGTGCCACAGGCTGCTTCCGTCGAAGTGCCAGTCCACAGTGGAGAGTGATTACTCCCGGTCATCACTGTGTCGGTATATGCATATTGGTAGCTAGAAATGGATTTTTGCAGGCGCCAGTTGCCGTGACAAAACGTGTTGGCGCACGTCAGAGAATCATAGAGGTATTGTGGATGTGGTACGAATGTGCCTCCCGCTGTGTTGGTCGTGGCCAGAGGACCGTTGAAATTCATTCGGGCGCGGCCTGAACCGTCGATGTGCCCTGGTTGGTACACTGATGAAGGCACGGTGTGGCATTCAGTACATTCCACCGGTGACGCGAGAGAGCTTCCCCCCAGATGCGGTTGGTGTGCACCGACACCTGGTTTAGTCCGCGATGTGTTGCCGGTCAGATCCCGAGGCGGGGCGAAATTAGTACCACCATGGCACGTCGTGCAATTCTCAGGACCATTCGGTTTCTGGTGACAAGTCCGACAGGATGAGGCGACGCGCCCCCCCGCGTACGCGGCCCCGTGACATGGCCTGCATTGGAGCATATCCCAGCCTGACATGCCGATGAACTTTCCGTGAAAACCCGCCGCGTTGGAATCCATCCAGCCGCCGCGGTGTGGATACGATCCATGGCATGTGAAACACGAAATGCCGCTTGTTCCCCCGTTAAACAAATTCGCATGACAAGGTGCACAGTTGGAGAGATCATACCCGGTCGCGCCGAAATACTTCCCATGGAAGTTCACCGAAGACGAATCCCTCCAGCCGGCGGGATGCACCAGGACTCCACTACTTGTCGGAGCAGGCAGATCGTCATTGAGCTTACCGCAGTGAAGCGCGATCACGAAACCTGCGGCAAGGATGATCCCCGTAATGAACTTGGTTGCGGTCACGGGTTACCTCACGTTACCATTTTCCGTATGGCACAACGTACATGTTGGATCGCTGCCTTGAATGTCATGACATGACATGCAGCTTTCGATGTCGCGCCGTCCAAGCTCAGCATGCCGGCCTCCACCAGAACCTTTTCCGATTGTTGTGAAACCGGCGAGGTTGTGTGACTGGGGCTTGAATTTTTGCTGGTTGATATTTCCACCGGCTTCATGGCAGCGCACGCAGAATGTTTGCTGTTCATGACATGCGGTGCAATCAAAAGCCTTTGATTTTGCGTCGATCCCGTGCGTGAAACGATAGTTCAGGCTGTGAACTTTCTGGAGCTTTAATTGCTTCGGAGAATCCTTTATGGAGGTGCGCGGTGAGGGATCGGCCATCAGGTCCTTCGTTCCAGCAAATCCACGCAGTTCAGTTCCTGTGTGACAGTCCTGGCAGGAATTCTCCGAGTGGCACGACTTGCAGGTTACATTCATCAATCCCAGTCGCGTGAGCTTCTTATGATTCTTCGCAAAGTCCGCTGCGGTGTGATCATCGGGCACAAGTGTCACAAAGTCCGTGTGGCAACTTTCACAATGAGTTGAAACCTTTTGGACAGTGTGGCAATCCATGCATGTTTCCATGGAAGGCATATTGTCAATCGTTGCATACGTGACAGTATCCATCCCCGCATGGCACGTCGCACATGTGATCTCATGTTTAGTGGCATGAAGCTCGTGAGAGAAAATCAGCTCACGTGCGGGATGCTTTATTGGAACAATGTTGTCCGGTGTTTCATGGCAGTAGGCGCAGGTATTTGAAACTTGTTCCTCATGACACGCCTTGCAACTTTCATGATTGCCCAACAGGGTGTCCGAAGAAAGTTTGCTCGTGGCAACTGCTGCATGGCAGTCCTGACAAGCAATGGCTTGTTCTTTCACATGGAAAATATGTGAGAATTTTATAAACTTCGAATGGTCTTCTCCCCTCCAGTATTTCCCGGGGTGGTCTCTCAGCGGGAGCGCGAGTGCGACAACAGCAATGAGTACCATCGCGGCCGGAATAGAGCGTCTCATCTTTCGTTTACTTCCGTATGCTGGAAGAAATTGAAATTGTGGCTGAACCAATAGTTGAGCTTCGCGAACAACCGGACATCGCTACTGGCGATATTGTTGTGAAGCCACTGTAGTTGGACGTCCGCAGAAAGAACCGGCATCGGTCGAACAATAGCGCCCAATGAGCCCGCAAAGATGTTGTCTCTCCGGGTTGCATCTTCGCTCAGCCGGTACGAAACATACGAGAAGCCGGCGGTCGGGATAAACCGGCGATTGAACAATGGGTACATACCCTGCACGTTAAATGAACTAAGCAGTCCGGCATATCCGCTGTTCCACGAATAGCTCAGGCTGCCAAGATCTGCGTTCAGTCCGATAGTCATACGGCGATCCACGGCATCGACATAGCGGACGTATGCAAATCTCCCGAATCCCCGGTAAGAAGAACAAAAAGAATATTCCACTCCGCCTTCAATTTCACGAATCGGAGAAAGTGGAAATGCTGTAAAGAAAGAGTTGAACGGCACGAACGGCTCACGGTAGGTGAATTCCCCGGTAAGAGCAATCGCGTCTGCGGCCTGCATCCGCGCGTAGAACTGGCCACGAAGGCTGTGCTTGGAGTTCAAATCGTAATCATAACGCCCGTAGAGCGAATAGTAACTTTCCGCGTCGTAGCGAGCATCAATGCCCAGCACCTGCTGAGCATGTGCATGAGGTACGATGAGAACGTCTACGGGATTAAAGAGAGAATCCGGTCGAACAGTCACATAGCTGTTGCGGTCGATATGCCGATTCACGTAACTAACTCCGATCCTCGCCCGTGGAATAAGTGTTGTAATGACCTGACTCCCCACCAACAGCTTCTTATCGAGGTCGCCGAAACCTGTTGACATCAAATCAGGCAGGACATTCGCACCACCGTATGCTGTGACGATGAGCCGTTCATCGAGGCTTTTCGCTTTTATGAGCGCGCCATCAACCGTCCCGTTACCCACACCTGCAAACACTGGAATTCTTCCCATGTTCAGATCGACGACATGCCCAATGCTCTTCCACCTCAGAAAAATATTGTTGACACGAATCAGACCATCATTTCCGAATGATTGTGAGATATTCGTCGCGCCGTACATTGACGTCTGAAAACTAACATCTCCCTGTGAAACGTCGAGTTGCAATGTCTGGAAGGCCCGGGCAAACGTCCTGGATGCAGAGGCTGTGTCGAACTGCGGCCAGACGTATACAGACGTGCTGAACCTGCCGTTGACGAGTTGGGCGTTTGTTGTACCGAGAAACGCTGCAAGAAAGAGGACGAGCAGTATGGTTCGATGGACGTTCATTGGGATAGATTCATGAAGTCATCCTAGCCGGAGCCGAAAAGACAGAGGCGTGGGCTTCTGATCGCGACCCACGCCTCTGTGTTCACATTTGCCAAGGATTACTTTAAGAGTATCATTTTTTTCGCGGCGACAAATGAGCCGGCTTCCATCCTGCACAGATAGATGCCGCTTCCGACCGCCGATCCCCTGCTGTCAATACCATGCCAGGTAATATTGTAATAACCAGGTTCCTCCTGTCGATCGACAAGGGTGGTGACCAGTTCACCAAGCATATTAGATATAGTGATCGTGACATGCGATGCTTTGGGAACCTGATACCTGATCTGAGTCCACGGATTGAACGGGTTCGGATAGTTCTGCTTCAGCGCAAACTCCTTCGGCAAACCGCCCTCCTCATTGACACCGAGGATAACATCGACGCGAACCGGGGGTGGGAATGCGCTCTCGTTCCCAGAGAAATCAAATGCCGAGACATAGTAGTAGTATGTTGTTCCTGAAACAACATCTCGATCGGTATAGGTCGTGTCGGACGTTTTAGCAACCGGTGGTGTGCTATGCGGATCAAAGCCCGGCGTCGTACCGCGATAGACCGCGAAGTAGCTGAAATCCGGTGCAACAGATGGCATCTGCCATCCAAGACGGACCTCGTTGCTCACGATCCCGGCGCTCAGACCGGCCGGCGGCGCAGGGGCCAGATTGTCGACCGAGTATCCACTGTCGGGAGACGTGCTGTACACAAGGCCTCCGTTGGTGATTCCGGTAACATAGAACGTCGTCATTTTCATCCCGCCAACAACGGTCGAGTCAAACAACGTCGGCGCGTTGAAGGAATACATGCTCAACTTTACAGCGGGCAAGGATCCGACAAATGTCCACACGGATCCGTTAACGACGAAGCGGGATCCGGCAGCAGCTGGGGTTGTAAACATCTGCCGCAGGGATGAGGCTTTGACGGCTGTGGGCGAGGAGGCAGGTATCGGATCCTGCCGCCAGATGCCATATTGTGTGACCGGATCAATGCTGCTCTGTTCTGTCGGGAACATGCCCCATAGGACCTGAACCTGTTTTCCCTGATCGTTGGGCACATCCACGATCGAATTGATACTTGCCGCACCCGCCGTAAGTTTCAATTGGTCGATTGACGATTTGAGCAAGGCAGTTGCATAGTCATGGTTATGGACACCCCCGCTACCGTCATTGGCAACGAAGTAGTAGTTGTAGGCTCCGACCTTCTTCGTTGGCGTCCATGAATGGTACGAGGTATCCGTGTGAGCGTATGGAACACCACCTTTCAGCGGTAGCAACGCTTTGAGAGAATCGAGAAGAGCCTGTACGTGATCCTGGCTCTCTTCGACATAACTCTGGGAAATCGCCTCAGCACCGCCGCTTCCATGGCATATACATCCGTTGGTATTGAAGACAGTATGCGTGCTGTCCTGCTCGTAAGCGACTTTGAACGAATGGTCGCCGAGTTTGCCTTCCAGTGAATCTGCGGGAACTGCCGCCATGTGGCAGACCACACATTTGTCGGTGATGCTCGAGTGGGCAGAATTTGTATACTGATAACCAACCAACTGCCATCCACCCCATGTGCCGATACCCGATTGGCCCGTGTATGCCGGGCTGGCGGAACCGGCAAGCATCGGTCCTTGATGTGAGTGATGCAAGCCGCGGCTGCTGACTCTGTTCATGTGGCATCCGGTACATGCCTCGGCGAGAGACGCACGCCGGAGCTGTCTCGGATTCCGGGCATCATGCGGATCATGACAGGCCGGACACGTAACAGGCTGTACATCGGTGTACGGAGTCGCCAAATGTCCGCCGTCGATCGTCACGTCAACGTATCCCTGAGCCGTATGACATTGCGCGCACGGATCACGATTCATGTATTCAATATTCGAACGTTCGGCCAGGGATACGGCATGCGCCGACTGACCCCATTCAAAACTCATCATGTGTTGCGTCGGGGCATCATGGCATTGTCCGCACATTTCAGACGACCAACTCTTGGCGATTTGATTCTTGGCTCTTGCTCCCATATGTTTACTGCCCGGACCATGGCAGCTCTCGCATTGGATGTTGGCCAGCTTCGCGACCTCTGGATATTGGACCCTCATGGAATCCCAATTGCCTGGACGGAGTGTGTCGGGAAATGTCCAGCCGTATTGGGTCGCACGATCATCAAATCCTCCGTTTACCGCTGTCGGCGTTTTATCGTTCCCGGTCGTGTGGCAACTGATACAGTTTGACGAGTAGTGGCTGCCGAGCACTCCGTCGATCCCCCTGCTGAACATACTGGAATGCTTTGTGCCCTTCCAGGGTGTCACTTTGTCGTCCACGATACTACCATCATGACAGGCGGAACATTCGGGAGCATCTCCAGGGCCGTCCACGAGAGTTCCGACGCCGACATAATTTGCAGCATTAATATATTTTGTCGTCTGCGTGCTCGTTCCGTTCGCCGTTGTAACGGTCAGACCCACCAGATACTGGCCGATTGAATCAGCGACGAACAGCGCCGTGAACCCTTTGAGCCCGGTGGCCGTATCCGTCGGCTGAATCGTTGCCGTTGAACCGCCCGGAGCCGAGATTACCTGCCAGATCGCAGAGGTCAAGGTATCGAAGTGCAGTGTGCTAGGGACGCTCCCTCTCAGCGCTTTTGCTTCAAGCCAGACCTTGCTGCCTCTCCCGACATTCGGCAAGCCGTTCGACACGGCGTTGAATTCGCCAGGAGCAGCGCTAATGAGTCCCGGAGAGCCAGCCCGGATCACAATCCTCGCCGTCGGGGCCTGAGCCATTACTATATTGCCAACAGCTAGGATCAATAGGATTACAAGAAATGCGGTTGCTAACTGCTTCATGTGATTTCTCCTCTGCTGTTTTGTATTGGGAATTTTGTCTTAGATCTACCCCGCGCTGGGGATGCAAACCTTATGCCAAAAGGGAGAAGCCCGGGCAACCTTAAGAAGCAAGAATTTCATATATTTTGAAGGAAAATTGGTCGCACCGAAAACATTATGAACTCAAATTCTCAAGTTTGAATCAAAACTGTGTGAAATGCCGCAGAGTCGGTATGAGATAACCTTTTTCTCCCTATCTCCGCCTCGTATAGATCAGTCGCCACCAGACATGAGCTTTTTCACTAACCCAACGATTTCTGTCAAATCAAAAGATTTTTCAACGAAACAGTCAATTTGACCGTAGCCGCCACTTCAAGACGATCGATCCGAGGAAGCCTCAGATCGGTGATCACGAGATCATAATGGTTCGCTGAGAGTTCATTGATCGCATCTTCCCCTGTTCTCACCCCTAAAACAAATATTCTCAAGATCGATAAGAGGATAACAGTAATGCCAGATCTTGTTGAGTAAATGATGAATAATTCAACAATTGCACTTGCGTTTCATGGCATTAAATGTGTAAATATACACAAAAGATGCAGGAAACCAAGAAAATGCGGATTTTGTCGACTCTAATCGAGAAGGAGTTTAAGCTTGCTGGCGAGGATGCGCGAAATAATTTTACCAGAGACTTCTATATCCTCTTTCCGCCGCGTGCGACACTGGAGCGATTTACCTACGTGTTCCGGGTCTTTTGCGGATATACGGAACCGGAAACGTTGAAATTTGACTATGCTGACACCGCTACCATCTGGAATCTGTGACAGAAGCCCCAATTCGTGAAGCTTGCCAAGGAGGCAAAAAACACTCAGGCTTCTACACTCCTTGTGACACTCCTTGGATGGCAAGATAGTACGTACGATGCGGTGTACGACGATCCGGACAGAGATGCGCGAACATTGTACAAGATGCAAGTTAAACTTGTCCCGGGCGAGAACAGGATCTATACGACGAAGCACAAGGGCACCGGCCTCGGGATGACGATCTGCAAACGGCTTGTGGAAATGCATCACGGATCGATCCAGATCGAAAGTGCCGTGGGATGCGGGACGTCCGTCCTCATCACGGGTGAGAGCGGCACCGGAAAGGAGCTCGCCGCGAAGGCAGTTCATTTTCTCAGCGACCGGCGGGAGAATCCGCTCATGACGGTGAACTTCTCGGCGCTCACGGAGACGCTCATCGAGAGCGAACTGTTCGGGCACGAGAAGGGGGCGTTCACCGATGCAAGGTCGCAGAGAAAAGGAGTTTTCGAACTTGCAGACACGGGGACGATCTTTCTCGGCGACATCTCTCCAAAGCTGCAGGTGAAGCTTCTCAGGGTCGTGAGCAGAAAACGTTTCAGCGGGTCGGCGCAACATCGGAGATCACGGTTGATATCCGCATTATCGCCGCAACAAATCAGTCGCTTGAAGCGCTGGTGAGGGAGGAAAAGCTTCGCGCCGATCTCTACTACCGGTTGAATGTGGTAAATATCGTCATGCCACCGCTGCGTGGGTGGATTCACCCTCCCGGGAAATCCTCCATACCAAAGCTGACCCGGATATCCTCGATATCGCTTGGCCACCTTCCTTCTGTGCAGGAATTCTGCAATTTCATGTTCTCAATACGATTGGCATGCCATTTGCGTTTGACAAATACCAAGAATGTTTCCCAAAAATATCATGCCGTTGACGGATCGCAAATTCGAAGGATTGAGTCCTGGGACGGTCAGGATCATCATCGTTGAAGATGAAGGCCTCGTCTGCTGGTCGCTTTCGAGTATCCTGAGGAAAACAGGATACTCGATAACAGTTGTCACGACAGGGGAAGAAGCGATCAATGAACTCTCAGCGAATCATTATGATCTCGTGATCACTGATCTGAAGCTGCCTCATGCTGACGGATTTGAAGTCGCATCTTTTGTGAAAAAATCGCACTCCGGCCTTCCGGTGATCTTAATCAGCGCAGAATCTGATCAGACAATAACCGATCATCTGGAGCGGAAGGTCGTCGATTATTTCATGGAAAAGCCATTCGACCTCGATGACATGACGAGTCTCATCGAGGAGTGTCTCCGGCGATTTCGAAAAACGATGAGCTATGACACGAGAAAATAAACGATGTTTGCGGAGAAAAAGATGACAAGTGCCCATTTTACCCAATTTCGCAAAATAATGAAATTGGGTGAAAGCTCTCAACCTGATAAGATAGATTATCAGTCGTGATAATACGACTTGCTTTTGTCGGAAAAAACGATACATATTCAACCGTTTTGGAGGATAATGATGGCATTACATGTGTATTATAGAATGTCGACAGGAGAGGTCAAGAGCAATGCGAACAATAGTGATCATAACATGTTTGAGCCTTTTGTCTATGAGCCTCTTCCTCGGTTCAGAGCCGTCAGAACGTGTACGCATACTTGGCCCGTCTGCCGGCGATTCAAGTTCCTATGATCAGGGAAAACTCTTGATCCTGTCTCTGCTCAAGGAGGCGGGCCCCGATCTCCTCGTCTCGACGCAATGGAGCGTGCAGCGTGTGATGGATGTGAGTACGCGCGGAGCGAAAGACGATTTTGCGAAAGACTTCTATCGAATCTTTGAGCCGAAGACAACGATGCAGCAATTGACCTACGCGCTGAAATACTTCAAAGGATTTTCAAAACCCGAGTCATTGACGTATGCATTCCGCGATACGATGTCCATCCGCACATTCTGGCAAAAGCCGGAGTTTACCTCGCTCGTCAAAAGCATTCGATCGACAGATGTCAGCGAGGTCATGGTGACATTGAAGGGCTGGCGCGACAGCGTATGGACAACGCCCTATGATGATCCCAACAGTGATGACAGATCGCTCTTCAAGCTTCATGTGCAGCTCGTTCCGGGTGTCAACAGAATATTCTTTTCCACGCCCGGGAGGAAAGATCAGGGCGTAGAATATTATACCAACTACGTCGACGAGGCGAAGCCTGTTGAATCCCGGAGCGATCGTTTCCATAATTCCACGCTTGAAGAGAGCTGCACGAGCTGCCACGAAGGACTGCCGAGCGCGAATGAAGGTAAATCGATGAAGGCGGATTGCGCCGTTTGTCACAAGGCCAAATTCTCGGCGACGTTCCTCCACGGACCTGCTGAAATGAAGGAGTGTACGTCGTGCCACAGCTGGTCGGCAGAGAAAAAGGCGATTGTCGTTGAGAAAGGTGTCCCGGCCGCTTGCTACGACTGCCATGACAAGAAGCAGGCACAGGTTGAGAGCTCGCAATTTCCACACCCGGTGGCCGGCGAGTGCCTGACATGCCATTCACCTCATGGAACTGAGCAGAAACACCTCGTCAAGGAAGACATCTATACGCTCTGCACGAGCTGCCACGAGGATCAGAAAATCAATCATCCGGTTGGCCGGCATCCGCTGCGATTTGTGACGTTGAATAACGGTCAGGTGCTTTCATGTGTGACATGCCATAATCCTCACGGTTCGGAGAACGAAAAACTTTTTACGTTTCCCGGCGGACGATTGGAAGTGTGCAGCCAATGTCATTGATCGCACGGTCATATTGTCTCATTGTGCTTTCCCTGGTCATGATCCGGGGAAGTCATGCACAATTTTTTACAGATCAGGGTCTCTTTAGCGGATCGGGGCTGACGGTCATGCCGACGGCCACCGTGGTTCCGGCTGCCGAGGTTCGCCTGCAATATTCGCGTGTCGATTATCTCAAGGGTGGCCGGCGCGGCCTGAATGTGATCGGTTTGAGCGCTGGATTCTCTTCGAGCCTCGAAGCCTATATGAGAGTGTCAGGCGAACAGGTCGGCGGACCGCAGTCGCTCGTTGCCTACGGATTCGGAGGGAAATTCCGTCTCCCCGTGCTGGTCCCTGTTGTTCGACGGCTCGCGCTCTGGGCGGAAGCAACAGCATCCGATCAGTATCATCCCACGGCGCTCTATCCGTCGGATGCATTCAGGGCAGGCGTGACAGCGACGTTCGATTCCAATGGAATTCACCCGACAATACTCATTGGCTTCACCACCCTCCAGGACCGAACGCGGCCGCTTGTCGGAGCAGGAATGACGATTGCTGCGGGAAACCACGCACAGGTCGGTGTGGAGTTTGTCCATGGGTACCTCGGCCTCAACAGCGCGCAGATGGCGTCAACGGCATCGTTCAGAGTATTTCCAAACATCAGCCTCCATGCCAGCCCCGGATATCTCTCGATGCCGGGTGCATCGACATGGACTTTTTCTTTCGGAATCTCCTGCACGACTTCGGACGTCGATTTCCATCCGGTCTACGAGGAAAAGAAGGAGAACGAATTTATTCTGCCGTCGATCGAAGAGATCGAGAAGGAAAGAAAACAGGAACCGTCGGGTGATGGATCGGTGCCGGGTGGATCTCAGGAGGAAGGCACCGGCGACGATGGCAGTTCACCAAAGGGAGCACCAGGCAGTGCATTACAACCCGGGGGTTCGCTGATCCATCCGGTGATTGAGAGATCAGTAGATCAGGAACTAATATCTGGGAGGACGAAGCATGAGTAAAGCGCTGTCAATCATATTGTTCTTGCTTTCTGCGCCGGCCATTGCCGTATGGTCAACCGGATGTGGAGGTTCAAAAGAGACCGAGAAGGGACTCCGGTATGTATGGCCTGAACCACCTGACTCGCCCCGTGTAGCCTATGTCCGCACGTTTCGCGGGGAAAAGGATTTTTCAGCCGGACTCGGAGGCCTCGTCACCGCCTTGACGGGAAGGGAAACCATTGTGAGATTTTCACGACCCTTTGATATTTGTGTTGCGGCGGAAGGCCGCTACTACGTCACGGATGCAATCGCAGGCGTGTTCTTATATGATACGAAAGCCGGACAGATCGAAGTCCTTGGCGAGAAAAGCATTATCGATCTCAAGGACCCCAGAGGCATCGCGTACACCCATGGAAAAGTATTCATCGGGCTTGGAGGTTCCAAAAAAGTTGCCGTTCTCGATGATGAGGGAAAACTCATACGGGCAATCGGGCGTGAAGGCCGCTTCCCGAATCCGGTCGACATCGTCTGCGACACGCCCAGACATCGGATTTACATTGTCGACAGCAAGCTCTCTCAGGTTTTCGCATACTCTGAAGACGGTGACTCCCTTTTTACCATAGGCAATAAAGGCGAGGGTGACGGTGAATTTAACTTCCCGCAGAGCGCTGCCGTTGACAGGGCAGGGAATCTGTATGTCGTTGATGGCTTCAACTTCAGAGTGGAGATCTTTGATTCCACAGGCAAGTATGTTCGGCAGTTCGGGAAACAAGGCGATGTGTACGGGACCTTTTCACGACCGAAGGGAATCGCGCTCGATTCGTACGATAATGTCTACGTGCTTGACGGTATGCACCAAAATTTTCAGATCTTCAACAATGCGGGCGAGCTTTTGATGTTTGTCGGCAGGTACTCTCCGCTCAATGACGGGTTCGAAAACCCGATTTCAATAGCGATCGACAAAAACAATATGATCTACGTGACCGACAATCTGAATGCCCGGGTACAGGTTTTTGAGTTGCTCAAAAGTGATTAAATCCAGACAAAAATCCACATTCTCACATGCCTCATGAGAACGAAATGGATTCTTTAACAATAGAGGCTAACGAACAATTCACTAAGGAGAAATGAAGTATGAAACGAATACTGATCATACTCGTAGCGCTGCTGGCGGTTTCTGCGATGCTCTTCGCACAGCCTGCCGGCAAGCAGCCGTTGCCCAATTTCATAGGTAATCCAGAGACTACTGCAACAAACATCTTTGGAAAAGGCTGGGGAGTTGGGAAGTACTCGGGCGGCGTCCAGGGCGTGCGCGCGGCCATGCTGCATGGACCGCACGATTTCACACCTGACTCCGGGAAATACATATCGATGATCGACAGCGTCACAACCCCCGGCGTGAAGGATACCATCTGGCATACGATCGCCACGGGCGGAAACAAGCGACTCTGCAGCTACTGCCATGCCGCTCACGTTCCAAAGGTCGGAATCGCTACCCCGTTGTGGGCACGCAAATCGGTAGCCGGCAGGACGTTTGGAAAGTACGACAACCCGAGCTCGCTCGATGCGACGGTCTATGATCCCGGAACATCCACTGCGCCATTCAAGGACAACTACAGCTCGATGTGCATGAGTTGTCATGATGGAAGCACGGGGATCTTTGCACCCGCGGCGTACGAGAGCGGTGGAATCACCGGCAACGTCAGCCATGTTCCTGACAATGCAAATATGTACAATGGAGAGTTTGACCTGGCGCACGTTCACCCCGTGAACTTCGATTACAATGCAGTCCAGGCCAAGGTTCCGGAAGAACTCTATCCCGCTGTCGACCCGGTGTCTGCAGTGTGGAAAGGGTACGCCGGCAGCAACGGCGTCGGCGGAAGCTATACAACGGTCCGTCTCTTCAACGGCACCATGCAGTGCTCGAGCTGCCATAACCCGCACATGGCCAGCGGCATCGGCACAGTGATCACGAGCGATTACGGCAGACGGTGCGTGGCATGCCACAAGAAGTAACCTTCTTCGCCGGGCACCTCAGCACGGCTTGAAGCAGGCTGGTTCAGTGTGCCCCGGAGAGATGCCGGTGCACACTGCTTGATCGCAGGTTCAAATGTGAGGCACATAGACGGTGCCGCAAATGAATGGCAAGGGGAAATGAAGAGAGTCGTTACCATATCATGGTTTCTGGTGGTGTTCTGCATCAGAACGTACGGGCAGCTCGGCAGAATCAGCGGTGAGCTTCGTTACGAGCACCGCTATCAGGATTTTATCTACAACGACAATCTCACGAAGATCGAGGTCAGCAACCCTGTCCTGGATCTGCGCATGACAGGGAACGTGTTGTCCCCCCGCCTTCTCACCTATTCGCTCTTCTCCTCGTTTAATGCCAATTTCATCACGACGGGCAATGCCTATTTCAGCTACTCAGCATCGCAGTACACATGGAACAGGTATAATCTCAACCTGAACGCGCTGCCCTATTCACCGGTCAAGCTCACCCTGGCGGCGCGCGAGAATGCCTATGACATTACCTCCGAAAGCGATTTCACAAGCGATCACACGGCTGATCGCCAGCAGGAACAGCGGGCCGAACTGTCGGTGCACCAGATTTCATGGCTTCCCACCCTCAACCTCTCCTACGTGCGCAACCGCTCGTACGCTGTTCTCGGATATCCCTACGACGTCGTCAATCAGACGTTCACGTTCAGCGCGAGCGGTGCAACCGACACGACGGGGTCGTATAGCCTGACAGGCACCATGGTTGATTTCCGGGATCGCCTGAGCGACGCGTTTGATCGGTTCTTCACACTTCAGTTCTCAGCATCACGAGAACTGTCCGAAAAACATGGTGTGAACATCAATTCTGAATTCGAACAGTATGCAGGCTATAGCGGGCTGGGAAGCTCGGTCGCGTACAGAGGTATCGTGACGAACAGGGTGCGTCTCATGTCTGTTCTTTCCGGGAACGTCGCTCAGACCTCATATGCCCAATCCCGGTCGGTTTCTCTCTCGCAATCGGCTTCATACCGAATCAACGAGCATTTTCAGTGCGGTCTCGGTGCCAGCGGGTTTCTTGGTAACGGACAGGTCAACACGGCCGGAGGAGAGCGGAACGATCGATACAAAAGCGTAGGAGGCTTTGGCAACGTTCAGCATCAGCGGTCAATTGCAGGGATGAGCGTCGTCAACGCTCTTCTGGTTGGATACAATCAGCAGCAATACGTGGATCGATACAATAATTTTCAGGCAGGGTTGGCCAACACCATCGCTCGGCAGATCGGTCCATTTTCGGCGACCGGTAATTACAATTTTTCTTTCCTCCGTGTTAGAAACGCGAGATCGTACGATGTGGTTGATAACACTGCGGGAATTATCATGGGCGGGACACTGCCGCACGGAATCCGTTCTCAATCAGATCTGCGCTATCGCGATGTCCGCTACCCCGGGGATGAATCACCGTACCGGACCCAGAGATCGCTTTTTCTTACACAACGCTTCAATGGGTCGTTTGTGTACTTGATCCCGTTCCATCTTGGGTTGTCCGTTTCGGCAAACTGGTACTTCTCTCTCATTACTGGTCGCACGTACGGGTGGAGCGCAACGTTCGCGAGTCCGTCATTTTTCCTGAGGGGACTGGCGGTCGACTATGCGTATTCCAGGAGTTACGATCCGTACTACCAGCGTGAAGTTGCTGAACATCGTGGATCGATGTCCTATCAATGGCGTGCCCTGGTGTTCAGCTCGAATTTTCGGTACGCCACATTTCCCGTGCGCGTGAGGGAGATCAACTTCAGAGTCTCAAGATTTTTCTAGGACCAGAGAGCAAAGAGCTTAGAGCGGATAGGACTGAAGTTGAGGTAAGCGGTTAGGACTTGACATGAAAAAATCCTGATAAAGTCGTGAAACAGATGCAACCAAGCACAATCCGAAATCTCCGCCAGAGGCGGATGCGCCTCCGGCGCAGGCAATCCTGCGCCAGAGGCACATCCCAGCCCGACAAATGGCTGGCGGGCGCCGTTGCCGGAAAAATCCGAAATCGGCAATCCGCAATCCGCGATCCCATTTTTCCTCTCTGCAATCCCCTTGCCAGAGAGAGGAGGAATCGGGGTGTTCGTCGAAAGGCGAGCGCCCCGGTCCTCCGGTTTGATAATTCCGGCAAGTTGTTATCTTTGTTTGTAGCCGTTAATGATGTTGCGCGATCGATGATGTGAGAATGATAAAGCCTAATTCAGAGCCTCGAGCTTTTGGATCGAAAAGATTTCCATACTGATCATGAACGTATTCCCTAAATACGGTCTCGCGATACTCGCCCTGCTTCTGCCGGTCGGGCTGGCTGCGCAATCAAACGATTCGCTCCTTGTCTGGCCTGGGCCTCCCGACCCGGCGCGTATCAGGCATATTCGGACGATCTCCTCCATGGGCGATTTCAAACACGAGAAAGGGTTTTTCGCCAAGCTTGTGAGCTTTCTTACCGGTGGCGAAAGCACTTTGCCATGGCTCGTCCAACCTGTCGGTATTGCCGTCTCAGCCGATGGACGTATTTTTGTCGCTGATCCGGGAGCTCACGGCATTCATGTCATCAATCCGGAGAAAAAAGAATACGATTTTGTCAAAGAGACAAAATACGGTATGCTCATTTCGCCTGTGGGTCTGGCGTTGACTGAGGATGGCCGGCTCTATGTCTCCGATTCAGAGCGCGGTGATGTGATCGTGCTGGACGACGATTTGGAAGCAGAAGCTCAGATTAAAGGCTCTCTCGTCAGACCCACGGGTTTGCAGATCATCGGCGGAAAACTCTATGTTGTTGATACCGGGCGACATGAGGTTGTTGTCTTTGATCTTAAGGGAAATGTCATGCTGGAATTCGGACGGCACGGAGCCGGGGCCGGCGAGTTCAACTATCCGATCCATCTTGCAGGGCGGGACTCAGTGTATGTTGTTGACGCCCTCAATTACCGGATTCAAAAATTTGATCCTGCGGGAAAGTTCGGGTCGGCGTTCGGCGATCGCGGGGATATCCCCGGAAGATTCGCAAGTCCTAAATCCATTGCACTCGATTCTCAGGGCCACGTGTATGTCACCGATGCGCTGATGGACAATTTTCAGATATTTACTGCGTACGGACAGCTCCTGCTTATCGTGGGCAGGAAGGGAGCGTCCGACGGTGAGTTCATGAGCCCCGGAGGGATTGCGATCGACCGTAACGACAGGGTCTATGTTGTCGATACACTAAACAAACGTGTGCAAATATTCCAGTTCATAAAATGAATCTTCTGCGTGCTCGAAAATATCTTCCGCTGATCATGATGGTTGTTCTCTGTGGCGGGATTCGGGGGAACGGCAACGCACAAAGCCAGATAGTTTCGAAAATGCTCAACACAAAACACAACTTGGGCGTGGGCGGCAGCGGTACCATAAAGGCATCGACAGAGAGGGATATTTGCGTGTTCTGCCACGCGCCGCATGTGCCAAAACAGTTCGCAGCGGAACAACTCTGGAATCACCGTATGAGCAGTGCAAACTATACACTCTATTCGAGCGATTATCTCACAGCGCTCACGTACACGGCGCCGAATCAACCCAATCCGCGATCGAAACTTTGTCTCTCATGCCACGACGGCACCGTGGCGCTTGGTGCAGTCTACAATAATGCAGGAGCGTCGTCAATCCTGATGGCCAACGGGGTCACGACGATGCCCACCGGCGCGGCGGGTAATCTCGGCACCTCGCTTGCGAATGATCATCCTGTCGGATATCTCTTTGATACCGGCAAAGATCCCGAACTCATTCCCCGCTCATGGCCCTGGAAAACTCAGATCAAGCTCGATCCTGACGCCGTCAACGGAACGGTCGAGTGTATCAGCTGTCACGAACCTCACGACAATCAGTATGGAAAATTTCTTCGCATCGATAACACAAACGCCGCCATGTGCATATTCTGCCATTCAAAGACCGGCTGGCCCAATGCGATTCACAAAACATCCATCCAGAGCTTTACTCCTCCCGACAGTCAGAGCACAACGACGATCGGTGAGTGGGCATGCCGAAATTGCCATAAGTCTCATAACGGAGAAGGAATTCCCTATCTACTCAACAAGATCGAGGAAAGAACCTGTTATGAGTCGGGATGCCACGGTTCGGCCATGACCGGGGCAAACACGAAAAACATACAAAGCGAGATGGAGAAACTCTATCCCCATCCGACGAACAGCGTCATTGGCAAGCACAGGGATCCCGACCTCCCCGCGTCGCTTGATGCAGCAAACCGTCATGCGGAGTGCCAGGACTGTCACAATTTGCACCAGGCCAGGAAGGGTCTCCACACTCTCCAGGGCAACCAGGTCTCCAATGTCCTGAAGGGCACATCCGGTGTCCTTCCTGGATTTGCAACGATATGGACACAACCATCGACATTCACCGGTCTTAAGCCGGCCGTTCAGGAAAACCATATCTGCTTCAAATGTCATTCGTCGTATGCATTCGGGATCGTTCCCGACGGCGTCACCACGATCATCGGCCCTTCAGGCGCACGCATCACCGATCAGGCGATGGAATTCAATCCGGCCAACCATTCGGCCCATCCTGTCCAGGTGAGCCTGACCGGCATGACCGGCTCCCTCGCGCCGAAGGCTCTCGACCCACTGCAGATGTCGGTTGACTGGAATAACGTGGGTAATCAAACGATGTACTGTTCCGATTGTCACGGCAACGATCAGACTGTTTCAGCAACAATGCCGCGGGGGCCTCATGGTTCCAATAGTAAATTCATGCTCACCGGTAACGCAAAATTATGGCCGATGAATGCGTTCGGCGCTCTATGGTCGTTGAATGATATCAAGACCGATAGAAACAATTGGCAGAATGATCTCTTCTGTGTGAATTGCCATCCGATGGTATCCGGCGGCAATTTCGTGAATAAGGTCCACGATGAAAATGTACATCAGCGCGCAAACGTGACATGCATCACCTGCCATGTCGTGGTTCCACATGGCGCGAAGCGATCAAGGCTGATCGGGTACGCGACGGATGTCAGTCCGTACAATTATCTCGGAACCGGTCGATACGATCGGCTCGTGATCAGCGGTTTCCGAAAGGCGAGCGGCCCGAACACCTACGCAAAGAATAACTGCACGATGAACGGTGTGTGTCATGGCACGCAAAGCGGAGTCTTTGAGCCATAGCTGGAAATTCTCATCTCTGATTTTTCCTCAGGCCGTAATTTTCATTGCTGCAATGCCGCATTGGCAGTGTCCGAGCCTTCCTCGAAACATCGTGAATTTCCCTTCTTCCCGGGCCAAAATTACCCCTTTCATGACGTACAGAAATTAAACTGCTGGCACGACTGTTGAAGCATTCCTTGAAGGAGAATGCTGAGTTACCTCCAACAGAAAGCGAGGATACTATGACGATCGAGTTGACGAACGACGAGCGGAATCTGGTGATTGAGCTCCTCGATATGGCAATCGCGGACACCCGCCAGGAAATTTATCATACGGAAAGTTTTGAGTTCAAAGAATCACTTCGGACAAGAAAGAATCTGATGGAAGATCTCCTTCGGCGGCTTGTCGGTCCCGGGGAAGCGCCGGCGTTGAAGAATATCCAGTACCATTGATGACAAAGAACGGTTCACATATGATCAAGCTGCGCAGCGGTAATCAAATGATCGCAGAGGGAGCGGTCCAGGCGGGATGTCGGTTCTTCGCGGGATACCCGATCACTCCGGCCTCCGGGATCTACAAAAGCATGATCGAATTGCTCCAGCAGCGCGGCGACGTTGCGCTCAGCGCGCCAGATGAAATTTCGGCTCTCGCCTACTGTGTGGGCGCTTCAATGCGAGGCGTGAAAGCGATGACGGCAACATCCGGCCCCGGGTGGGCGCTCATGATCGAGACGGTTCAATATGCGCTGATGACCGAGACGCCGGTCGTCATCGCGCTCGTTCAACGGTTAGGGCCAAGCACCGGAGGCGCGACTCAAGGTGCACAGGGAGATGTCCTGCTGGCAGAGTATTGTACCAGCGGCGGCTATACCATTCCCATGCTTTGCCCCAGCACGCCTGTGGAATGTTTCGAGCTGACCGTTCTCGCTTTCTCCTGGTCGGAGCTTCTTCGCACGCCTGTTATCCTTCTCACGGACAAGGAGGTCGGCATGACGACAGAAACTGTTGACGTCGGAAATCTGTCGAACCTCAGCGCAGCCAGCCGGATCATGAGCCCCGGCGCCCAAAATAGTGATGGGCATCTTCCCATGTATAATTTTCTGAAAACCTCGGATGTGCCGCCATTTGTAACGATCGGCACGGAAGCAAAAGTTACGGCAACGGGTTCCGCTCACAATAAGCGGGGAGAACTAAAGAAGAACGACGCAGAGACGCTTGAAGTCCTGAAACACCTTGAAGAAAAGATCAAACAGCGGAGTGACGGGCTGGCGATCGTGAAACGCGATCTGGAACCGGTGGCGACAACCCTCGTCATCAGCTACGGCATCACGGCCCGTGCCATGAAAGAGGCGGTGGCGATCGCGCGCAGCCAGGGGAAGAAGGTCTCAGCCATTCATCTCCTGACGCTTTTCCCGGTTCCTGAGTGGCAGATTCTCCGGGCCGCTGGAACCGCGACACGCGTCGTGATCGCTGAAGAGAATTTCTCCGGTCAGTACCGGAGCGTTCTTGCATCGTGCCTGAAAAATAAGGATGTGGTTGGCGTCAACAAGGTCGGTTCCATGATCACTCCCGCCGAAATCGTTGAGGCGATCTTATGAACGGGAAAACTACAAAACCGGCTTCCTATCTCGTTGAGAATTGTTCGATGCCGTTCTGCAAGGGATGCGGGCATACCCACGTCATTCGGAAGTTGAATGAGGCGCTTCTCCGATTGAGACTCCAGCCCAGGGATGTCTGCCTGGTGACGGATATCGGCTGCATCGGGCTTGCGGACGGACTGTTTGAGTCGATCCATACCGTCCATACAACGCACGGTCGGTCAACCGCTTTTGCGACAGGCGTAGAGCTGGCCGACAGCATTCTCGGCGATTCCAGACTTAAGACTGTCGTTCTCATCGGCGACGGCGGTGCGATGATCGGCCTGCTCCATCTTGTCAACGCCGCATTGATCAACGTGGACGTGACGGTTCTTCTGTGCAACAATTTCCTGTTTGGCATGACCGGCGGACAGAATTCGGCGTTTTCGCCGGTTGAGTTCATCACGCCGACAACGCCGCGCGGCAATATCGTTCCGCCCATCGACATGTGCCATGTGATGATCGACGCGCATGCGCAATATGTCGCCCGAAAACTCGCGACGGACAAAGATCTGCCGGAGACTATAGCCCGGGCGATCGCTTCCCCCGGTTTTTCTCTGGTTGAGATCGTTGAGCTCTGCACGGAATATGCCACGACGAAGAATCAGCTCTCAGGAACGGCAATTCAGCATATTATGGAGCAACACGGTCAAAAGATGGGGGTCCTTGCTGAGAAGGGAGAGCGTTTGAATTTTGAATCTCTTTACAGTTCCAAATTTCCCCGTGTGGCACCAGCCGCTGCCGGCGGAAGCGACATTATCCTTCCGAAGTTCGATCACAAGTTGGCGGGGAAGAGAGGTCTCGTCCTGGCCGGGAGCGCCGGTGAACGCGTCCAGTCCGCCGCGGCGATGTTCTGTGAAGCGGCGGCCCGTGCACGCCTCTTCTGTACCCAGAAAAACGACAATCCTGTGACGCAGGGCTCGGGGTTCTCTCTTTCCGAGATTTGCATCAGCCCGACGGAAATTGCATATACGGGGATCGATCGGCCCGATGATGTCATTGTCGTTTCGGATGACGGATTTCAGGAGCTTAAGGATCGCGGGGTCTTTCACAACATGCTTCCGAGATCCCGGCTGATTCTCGACGCCTCGCTCGATGCCCCGTCAACGAACGCGGACCTGTTGCGGTTTCCCTTCCGGTCTCTCTGCGGCGGCGAGAAATCCACGCTTGGCGCGTTAATGTACTATCTCCGATTGTCGGAGATCTTCCCCGTGGAGGCATATGATGAGCTCGTTCGAAGGAAATTTCGATCGGAGTCCTCCATCTTCTCCGGGGAATTCCATTCTGCATTGTCGGATCTTCCACAGACACACCGGTAAGCTTGCATAAGATATCAAGGAGACAGCGATGTACGATTTCATATCAGACCACCCCCTCTATGCAGTCATGGTCATTGTTCTCATCTGCTGGGCAGGCATATTTTCCTATCTGGTAAAGCTCCATAGGCATATCGCGAATCTCATGCGCCAAAAGGGCGAATAACAAGCGGCGTCGCCAATGGCCTGCGCGGCGCCGACGGCTTGTCAATTCTGAGATTGGCCGGGGCTCCGATTTTCAGGGCTGAAAGACTACACTGCCGGGGCGGCGCTTTCCGAGAACCAACCTGAAAATGTCCATAATTTTGACGAAAAAACCCCCTTTTCAACCGGGTCAAAACGCCTTAAGTGGCACGCTCGTTGATATACTAATGGATGAGATGATGAGATTGTGAGATTGTAGTGAGAATCGAGCATAAGAGAAAATGAGCAGTTCCGCGACGTTCGCGAAGCGAACGTCGCGGAACAATATGAACAATGAAGGAGGCCAGGATGTATGCGATAAAGAACATACTTGTAACGACCGATTTTTCCGAGTACTCGGCGGTTGCTGTCGAATATGCTACGTCGATCGCGACGAGATTTAACGCCACTCTCCATCTGCTCTACGTGATCAATGAACCGATGCTGGGGTTGGATCTTGCGGGGACATCGGGCGGCGTTCAGGCAAGTGACACGAGCCGCGTCACTCAACTTCGTGAGGCGGGTGCCAGGGAAGAGATGCAGAAATTCATCAGTGAACATGTGGATGAGTACACGTATGTCGAGCAGGTGTTCCGGACCGGTCACCCTTTTCAGGAGATCATCACCTATGCTCAGGAGCATCAGATCGATTTGATCGTGATGGCGACACACGGCAGAACAGGCCTTGCCCATATGGTCATGGGGAGCATCGCCGAGAAGGTTGTGCGTCATTCACCCGTGCCGGTGTTAACGGTGAAGCCTGCTGAAATGATTGAGCCCCTGATCACCCAGAATGATGTTGAATGGGAGCTGCACCTGCACGATCATTCAGCGTCGACCTCTGACAAGGCCGGGTCATCGGACAACGACAATCAAGAGAACACCAAGTGACATGAAGGTTATGCCGGATCGCTTAATGTCGGACCCATTGGAGATATTGATGCGGGAGCATGAGGATGATCTCCTGGTCTTGGCGAGGATCGAGAAAGCTGCCTCGTCGATCGAAGGAATCGGCTTCTCGGCCGCGGCCTTTGGTGAGATCACCGACGCGCTCGGCACGATTGATTCAAGATTTCGGAAACATATGGAAAAGGAAGAGCGCGTCCTCTTTCCGCTTGTCCTTCGGCACCGGAACGGACCTCTCTCTTCGCTCCGCGGTGATCACTCGGATCTCCTGCATGCGTTCAATGAGCTCACGATGTGTGTGCGTGATGTTGAAGAAGGGCACATCCACGGAAAATCGATCGGCGAATTACTGCAAAGCATCAAATCGTTCATTGAGCATCTGCGCATCCATATCGACAGAGAGAACACCATCCTGTTCCCGGTGGTGAGGCAACTCCTGACACCGGATGAATATGAAGAGCTGCGACAGGGGTTGTCCGGTGGAGGCTCTGCACATTTTGCCGCTTAATTCAATGCTGCATGCTTCATCATGAAAGGTCAAGACGATGCCTGAGATCACCAAGAAGCTTGAAGAGAACGCTCCCGGCAAGTACTATGTGACAGACGGGTGCAACGGCTGTGGAATCTGTTTTTCAGTTGCACTGCAGAATTTCATGTACAACAACGATGCTTCCTACTATTACATTATCCAACAGCCTGTCGATGAACGGGAAGAGGCAGACATCCGGGAGGCGATGAGCGTTTGCCCGATGGACTGCATCATGGACAACGGAGAGGTGATGTAGGCCGTCATTTCAAACCAGAGAGGATTGAGCAACATGTTTCGGATTATGAGCAAGGAAGTGCTGGCACCGACCGTCAGCAAATTTGTCATTGAAGCGCCGCTCATCGCCAGAAAACGGGAGCCTGGAAATTTTGTCATGGTGCGCGTTCTCGAAACCGGTGAACGAATTCCGCTGACGATCGTCGATAGTGACATCGCGTCGGGCACCATAACGCTCATTGTCCAGGGGGTCGGAAAGACGACGAAAGCCCTTCTGACAAAAGGAGCAGGCGATCAGCTTGTCGATGTCGTCGGGCCGCTCGGAAATCCGACGCCGATCGAATACCACGGAAAGATTGCATGCGTTGGCGGGGGCGTCGGAACGGCGGAGCTCTATCCCATCGCGCGGGCCCTCAAAGTGGCGGGTAATTCTCTCTACACGATCATCGGTGCGAGATCAAAGGACCTCATCATTCTTGAAAAAGAGATGTCGGCCGTCTCAAATGGATTCTTTGTCACAACCGATGACGGCTCCTACGCGCGCAAAGGACTCGTGACGGATCAGCTGAAAGAGCTTCTCGATGCGCTCCTCGGCATAGAAGCGGTTTATGCCATCGGACCGCTGCCGATGATGAAGGCCGTTTCAAATCTCACGAAGAAATATGCTGTGAAGACCTATGTCAGCCTGAATGCGATCATGGTCGACGGCACCGGGATGTGCGGTGGTTGCCGCGTGACCATCGGCGGAGAAATGAAGTTCGCCTGCGTCGACGGCCCGGAATTTGACGGCCATCTTGTTGATTTTGACGAGCTCATCATGCGCAACCGTACCTATGCCGATCTTGAACGGATCGCGGACAACCATCGTCCAACAGAAAAACTTGCCATCTGACCGGAGAACTCCGCATGACGAAGTATAATCCCCTGAAACCATCCGAACGGATGAAGATCAACCGCCAGCGATCCATTGAGCAGTCGCCGGCCGTCCGATCGGTTAACTTCCTTGAAGTTTCGCAGGGGCTCGACGAAGAGCGCGCCCGCATCGAAGCATCACGATGCCTGGAATGTAAGAATCCGGTCTGCACGGAAGGATGCCCCGTCGGCATCGATATCAGGAGCTTCGTCCAGCTGATCATGCAGGAAGACTATGTCGGCGCGGTGAACAAGATCCGCGAAGCCAATTGTCTCCCCGCGATCTGCGGACGGGTCTGCCCGCAGGAATCGCAGTGTGAGGCGGTCTGCACGCTGGGAAAGAAACATCCGGCGGTGGCAATCGGAAAGCTCGAACGGTTTGTCGCCGATTTTGAGATGAAACATAATCTCTTTGTTCCTCCGGCCGTTGCCGGCGGGCGTGACGAAAAAGTGGCGATCGTCGGCTCGGGTCCCTCCGGACTCACCTGTGCCGCCGAGCTCGCAAAGCTCGGATACCGTGTGACCATCTTTGAAGCGCTCCACGCCGTCGGCGGAGTGCTCCGGTACGGTATTCCGGAGTTCCGTCTGCCGAGATACATCCTCGATCTGGAGACGGAACGGATCAAAGCGCTCGGCGTTGAGATCTGTACGAATTTCGTTGTCGGAAAAACGGCGACGATCGACGAGCTCTTCGGCGAATGGGGATTCGGTGCGGTGTTTCTCGGCACCGGCGCAGGTACTCCGACGTTCATGGGTATGCCGGGCGAGAACTTCAGCGGCGTCTATTCCGCAAATGAATTTCTCACCAGGGTAAATCTCATGAGGGCATATGAATTTCCGCATTACGACACCCCGGTCAAGGTCGGGACCGAAGTCGCCGTGATCGGCGGGGGAAACACGGCCATGGACGCCGTTCGCACGTCGAAAAGGCTCGGCGCGAAGCACGCATACCTCATCTATCGCCGCTCGCGCGAAGAGATGCCGGCTCGTGAGGAGGAAGTGCACCACGCAGAAGAGGAGGGTATTGAATTTCACCTTCTCACAAATCCGACGCGTATCCTTGCCGATGCGAACAATTGGGTAAAAGGGATCGAGTGCCAGCGAATGGAACTCGGCGAACCGGATGAATCGGGCCGGCGAAGACCTGTCGCGATCAAGGGCTCGGAGTTTGTCATCCCCGTGCAGACGGTCATCGAAGCGATCGGCCAGAAGCCCAACCCGATCATCCAGGCGACCACACCCGGATTGACGACAGGCAAACGGGGGACCGTCGTCACCGATGAAAATCAATCGACAAGCCGTGAAGGAATATTTGCCGGGGGCGATCTTACCCGCGGCGGCGCGACGGTTATCCTTGCCATGCGCGACGGGAAAACGGCAGCGGCGGCGATCCACGCCTACCTGCGCTCAAAACAGAACGGCGACCTCAAGGAGGTTAACCGGGATGTGCCGGTTTTTGCTCCTGCCGCCTGAAATGTGATCGATGCCTGCACCCCCAGTCATTGTCATCATCAATCCGGGCTCGACCTCGACGAAACTGGCCCTGAGCGACGACGAGGGAGTATTCCTCAGAGCCCAAACCCTGCCGCACGGAATTCTTGAGTTGGGAAAGTTTGAGACGCTTTGGGACCAATTTCCCTTTCGCCTCGATCTCTGCCGGCAGTGGTTGCGCGGCGATGACGGAGAGTATCTTGCCGTCGTCGCGATGGGCGGTCTCCTCCGACCAGTCGATGGAGGTATCTACAGTGTGAATGACAAAATGATCGCCGACGCTCGTGCCAACCTTCAGGGTGAACATGCCTCGAATCTCGGCTGTGCGCTGGCTCGCGAACTCGCGGACGAACGCCGCTGTCCTGCCTATGTCGTCGATCCGGTTTCCGTCGATGAATTTGAGCCGCTCGCTTATTACTCCGGACATCCCTGCATCAAACGACGAAGTCTCTCACACGCGCTGAACCTTCATGCTGCCGCAAGGCGCGCCGCAGCAGAACTGCAGCTTCCAGTCGATGGATCGTCATTTGTCATTGGTCATTTGGGTGGAGGGATTTCAGTGGCGGCGGTGAGGAACGGCAAAATCATCGACGTCAATGACGCGGCGAGCGATGGTCCGTTTTCCCCGGAGCGGACGGGCGGACTGCCGCTGCAGCCGTGGATCACCCTCTGCTGCTCGGGTAAATTGTCCGAGGCCGAGCTTCGCGCGATGGTCATGGGAAAAGGCGGACTTGCCGCTTACGTCGGAACGAATTCAGTGACGGATGTCGAGGCGAGGATCCGGCGAGGGGATCAAACGGCCCGCGAGGTCCTGGCTGCAATGGCGTATCAGATCGCCAAAGAGATCGGGTCAATGGCCACCGTGCTGCATGGCCGTGTCGACGCGATCGTGCTTACCGGCGGCGTCGCCCACTCGACGATGCTCACCGCCGATGTCGTCGAACGCGTCGCGTCCATCGGTCGTGTTCTCCTCTACCCCGGGGAAGACGAAATGCGGTCGCTCGCGCTGGCGGCAATCCGCGTTCTGCGGGGAGAAGAACAGCCAAAGGAGTATTGAATGATGATACAGAATTTTGAACAGCTTCTCGGGACGGCACGGGCACTCGGCCGGAAGAACGTCGTCGTCGCTTTCCCGAACAACGACGAGACGTTCGCCGCCATCAGCCAGGCGCTCGATATGGAGCTGGCAAATTTTCTTCTTGTGGGGGATGAACTGATCATCAGCCAAAAATTTCCTCACATGAAGAACTACGGGCGGAGCGTAGAGACCATCGCGGAGAGCGACGTCGGGCGAGCACTGCTGAAATCGATCGAGGCGATTCGCGACGGCAGGGGGGATATCCTCATGAAGGGAGGGGTTGATACTGCCACCATGATGAAAGCGGTTCTCAGGGAAGATGCGGGCATCCGGACTGGGAAATTGCTGTCAGATATTTTCATTTTGGAATACCCGGAGCGTATCGACAACAAATTCATCATGATCACCGACGGCGGGATGACGCTTGCGCCCGATCTAAAAAATAAGGTTGAACTCATCAACAACGCCGTTGAAGTCGCGCATGCGCTCGGAAATCCCAATCCAAAAGTGGCGGTGCTTTCGGCAACGGAGCTTGTGATTCCGAGTCTGCCCTCAACGCTCGATGCTGCAGCGCTGTCGAAAATGAACGAGAGAGGACAGATCAAGGGATGTACTGTCGACGGGCCGTTCGGTCTCGATAGCGCAATCTCTTCCGACGCTGCGGACGAAAAGAAGATCAATTCCCCCGTGGCCGGCAAAGCGGAGATTCTCATCGCTGCGAACATCGAATCGGCAAATAGTCTCGCAAAGAGCACGACGTATTTTGCCGGCCTGCGGCTCGCGCACGTCATCGTCGGAGGGCGTGTGCCCGTCCTTATTCCGTCGCGCGCCGATAAGGCCGACGCGAAGCTTCTCTCCATCGCGCTCGGCGTCATCATGAGCGAGTATTATCGGAGCGTCCTGTAGAGGCGGATTCGCAATCCGCCTTCAGAGCCGGCAAGACCGATCTCAACGGCGGACAGATCCGCTGCCCCGGCGTGCCCGACCGATTTGAGAATCGCTCTCGAGGACAGGCTTTGAAAATCCTGCCAACGTTTCGTATATTCTCTCATGCTTTTCCTGATCCGGTCTCCTCGCTTCGCCTGCCGTGCTGCTCGATGCAAACGAACTCCTGCTGATATCATCTTGTGAACTCCACCGGCTTCAAAGTCACCTTCCGGACATTACGGTACAGAAATTACCGGCTCTTCTTCGGCGGCCAGTTCATTTCCCTCATCGGCACATGGATGCAGCAAATCGCCATGACATGGCTTGTGTACCGGCTGACGAATTCAGCATTCCTCCTCGGCATCGTTGGATTTGCGAGCCAGATGCCGTCGTTCCTGCTCAGCCCGTTCGCCGGCGTTCTTGCGGACCGGCTGAACCGCCATCGGGTGGTCATTGCGACACAGGTCCTCGCCATGGTCCAGGCACTGATACTGGCCATTCTCACTCTCACGTCAACGATCTCCATCTGGCACATTATCGTCCTGAGCACGTTCCTCGGGCTGGTGAATGCATTCGATATACCGGCACGGCAGTCGTTCCTTCTCGACATGATCGAAAATAAGGAAGATCTGGGCAATGCGATCGCGCTGAATTCTTCGATGTTCAACGGCGCCCGGCTCATCGGACCGTCCATTGCCGGATTGGTCATCGCCGCCATCGGTGAAGGGCCCTGTTTCCTTCTCAATGCCTTGAGCTTCATCGCCGTCATCGCTGCTTTGCTTGCCATGAGACTTCCCGCACAGAAAAAGAAACCTCAACATCGTGGAATGCTGCACGGGTTCAAAGAGGGATTCAACTACGCGTTTGGCTTCATGCCGATCAAATACATCCTCATCCTGCTCGCGCTTGTGAGCATGATGGGGATGCCGTACAGCGTTCTCATGCCGATCGTGGCGAAGGATATCCTTCACGGCGGTCCGCACACGCTTGGGTTTCTCATGGGGGCGACCGGCATTGGCGCGCTGACGGGAGCTCTCTATCTTGCGTCCCGGAAAAGCGTGATCGGCTTGGCACGCTGGATCGCCCTCTCGGCGGCGATCTTCGGAATCGGACTGGTCGGCTTTTCGTTCTCGCGCAGTCTCTGGATTTCGATGGCGCTGCTCTTTGTCGTCGGTTTCGGCATCATGGTGCAGATGGCGGCGAGCAACACAATTCTTCAGACGATCGCAGACGACGATAAGCGGGGCAGGGTGATGAGTTTTTATACGATGGCATTCATGGGTATCGCACCATTCGGAAGTCTCATGGCAGGCAGTCTGGCGGGTGAGATTGGGGCACCATTAACATTATTCATCAGCGGAATCGCCTGCATGATCGGCGCGATCGCCTTTGCGGGCAAGCTGCCGCTTCTTCGTAAGGAAATTCGTCCGGTCTACGTGAAGATCGGCATCATCCCGGAAGTCTCATCAGGCATCCAATCGGCCGCGGAGCTCACGATCCCTCCGGAAACGTAGCAGAAGTTCACCTTCAACTACGCAATTTCGCTGTTGAAGGTGAACTTCATCTCTCATGGCAGCGCCCTCGCAACGATTCTAAATCCCAATTCCTGATTGCTGTGTTCCGGCTGGAACGAATCACGGTAAGGATTGTAGAGATAAGCGATGCTCGCGCTGTACCACGACCCACCGCGAACGGATCTGACACCTTCAGTATCGTCATGATTCCGTTCATCATCAACGTACGTGTGATCCCTGTTATAGGGGACGGTGATCGATTGTGACCATTCCGTCACGTTGCCGGTCATATGATAGAGACCGAACCGGTTCGGACTGTATAATTTTTGTGATTGATTCTTCCCGACGACGGTGACCGGCGCGTCGGGATTTTTTCTCCAATTGTACAGCTTTACCTCGTCGTCGCTGATCGTCATGCCGAGCGCGTAATCGAAGTTGTCCGGCCCGCGCGCGGCCTTCTCCCATTCGGGATCGGTGGGGAGGGAAAACAGCCATCGACTGCCCCCGATCTTCTTTGTCAGCCAGCGACAATAGGCGTTGGCTTCAAACCACGTTACCCTTGTCACCGGCTGATCGTCCTGGCCGAAGCGGATGTAGTCCGGATCAGTCTCCGGCAGTACGGCTGTGGAATGCGTGGACTGCCTTGATTTCCATTTCCGGCCCGCATCGCACCAGTTTCTATCGTTCGTATAACCTTCCACGTCACCGACAAATGCCCGGAACTCGCGGTTCGTGACTTCGAACGGTGAGATAAAATATCCGGTCAGCCAGATGTCATGTGGCTCCCGCGGATTCAACCGGTCGCCGAGAAGGACATTACCGCTCGGGATGAACGAAAATTGTGGCTCATCGGCAAAAAGTCGGGGCGGAAATTCCTTCGGCGCGCGGCGAAGTGAAACAACATAAGATCCATCCTCATCCGGCCCGGACCGATAACCGGTCAATGGTACCGGAGTGTACATCGTCTGCGATCCGGAGCGAACCTTCAAGAAATAATTTCCGGATGGAAGCCATATCGGCTCTCCGTCAAATGATGTAACAAGAAAGGTATCGGCCGGTTGGCGGCCGGCCCTGAAGAGCTGAGTTGAGAGGTTTGAAATGCCCGAGACGACGAGCAGCGTCTCCTGCTTCTTGTAATGCAGTTCCTCCACGGCGTCGCGTTCTGCGAGCCAGCGACCCGCGAGCCAGCCGCCGAGCGTCATGATGCTCAGCGCAACCGCGGTTGTCACCACGACTTTCTTCAAGGGAAAATGATTCAGATATCCTGTCGGCGCAAGAGCCGCTGCGACAGGAGGAACGGCAGAACGATCCAAAGCATCAGCGAGAGCAGGAGAATGAGAACGCTCAGGACGCCGCCCCCGAGAAACCGGAGCAGCGCGGCACCTGCGGCGCCGAAGATCGTGACGTTGTCGAGCATGATGAGCGATGCGACACGTACCATATCGACAGGGTTCCCGAAGAGGGAAAGAAAGAGAAAGAGATTCGATGTCTGTCCCTTCAACAGCAGTGAGCCGCCAAGGGCAAGAAGATCATAAAACAGTACGAAGAAGAACCAGAGAAACAGCGATACGCCGAACGCCTTTGTTTTCCGTTTGCTCATCGTCGAGACAAGAACTGATATGCTCAGAAAGACGAGCGCCAGAAGCAGCGACAGCAAGACAAACATGGCGTAGCGTGCCAGCCCGTTTATTCCATTGGCGTAGACGACGATTCCGCCGGCAACTGCGTAGCCGATCAGCGTCGAGAGCGCGATCGAGAAGAATATTCCAAGGAATTTTCCCATGGAAACTTCCGCTCTTGAGATCGGCTGGGAAAACAACAGCTCCGTCGAACCTTTGTCGCCGGTGAAGCTCAACGTGCCCATTGTCAGCGCGACAAGCGGTACGATATAGAGCACAAGGTTGAGAATGCTGGCGGAGGTCCGCGTGAAATTTTCCATGCCGGAGAACCCCTCGGCCATAATGCCGATATAGGAGACGCTGACGACCAGAAGCCCGAAGACGACGGCGAAGATCATCGTCCATTTGTTGCGGATGCTGATGAGGAGTTCCTGCCCGGCGATGGTGGCGACGGTACGGAAGTTCATATCATTGACCCTCCTTTACACAACAGCCTTCTTTGCCGGCTGTCAATTCAGCGGCCGGATGCTTATCGGCAAATTCCTTTGCCTTCGCGGAGCTCATGAATGCAACCTTTCCGGAGCCCATCGGCGTTCTGACCCCGGTCTGAACGATGGTGCTCTTTTCGTACGGTATCCAGGATCTTGATTCATAATCCTTCACGAACAATGCGCGGATGCTCAACGCCGGAGAATTCTTTCTGAAATGTTCCATGCATCCGAGGTCGTCAAATTTAAAGACTTCATTTCCATCATCAATGATCTCGGCTGCGAATGACTCATTGGAGATTGCCATGCGGCAGTCCGAACAGTTGTCTTCCGGAAAGATATCGACGGGCTTCATCTCGGATGAGCCGCAGCCCTGCAGGATCAGGAACATCAAACCAATAAACCGATCAACTGTTCTCATGTTCTTCTTTTCCCACATAATGTAAATACATATCCTCAACGCTGCAGCCGCTTGCAACGTACGTCTTGCGGAGGTTCTCGATCGATTCCTCGGCGACGAGCTTTCCACCGACAAACACCGCAACGTGGTCGGCGAGCTGTTCTGCCTCGCTGAGGAGGTGCGTAGAGAATATGATCGTCTTTCGCAATTCCTTTTGCTCGAGAATGAACTCCCGGAAGCGTTTGACGCCGTGCGGGTCGAGATTGGCAGTCGGCTCATCGAGCAGGAGGATCGGCGCGTTCGGCAGGGCGGCGACGGCGAGCCCAAGCCGCTGTACCATTCCGCCGGAAAACTCACTTACGAGCTTATCCGAAAAGCCGTTGAATCTGGCTTTCTCCAGCGCTTCGTCGGCAGCGCCGTTCGGCAGATTGCGCAGCCGCGCATAGAAGCGCATGACTTCCCGCGCCGTGAGGTTCTCCGGAAACACAACGCGTTGCGGCAAATAGCTGATGCACTGACGCGCTTCCTTCGGGTAACGCGCAACGTCAAGGCCATTGATGAGGATACGCCCTGATGCCGCAATGTTGAGGCCGAGGATCGTTTTCATGGTTGTGGTCTTACCGCTGCCGTTCGGTCCGAGAAAGCCGTACACTTCTCCTTCCCGGACTTCGAAGGAAACGTCGTCCGCGGCGGTGAAGGCACCGTATCGCTTCGTCAAGTGTTCAACTCGGATCATGCAGCACCTTTTCTTGTTCGTAGGACGATCACATACGCGAACAAAGCCGTTCCCATGAGGATCGCTGGCATCCAGGTCAATGCCGGCCCGCTCGTTCCATCGGACTCAACATCGGGCGCGCGAGCGGTCCTTTGACGGATTCCTGGCAGGTGTAGTGCTGTCGGCTGCATGAGCGGATGTTCATCGATCTCACTGTTGATATCGATGATGGGGAAGGCCTTTGTCGCTGCAGCGAGCGCCTGCGATGCCGCGCTGTACAGATACAGACGGAGATTTGGATTTTTTCCTTCAAGGTACTCGAAGACATTTTGAATTTTCATCGGAACGTCGCCGATGCCGTCATCGTTGAGATCGTAACCCTCGTACGAGCTCCAATAGTTGCCTCTCCCGGCGAGGCCCCAATGTGTTCCTGTGTGTTTGCCGACAAGGAGAAGCGGTGTCAGGTTGTCAATGAAATTATTCTCGGTGAACGTGTTGCCCGTGGCGTTCTGAAACATTTCCAGCGCTGCGTCGTTTCGTGCGATGACATTGTGCCGGAAGCAGTTGTCGGTCGAGGCCTCAAAAAATAATCCGACAACATTGTCGGAAATAACATTTGAATCCGCTACGGAATAATGACAGTCCTGAAAGAGTATCCCAAACGATGCAAACCCTCGGTTATGCTCAAAACGATTATGGCGCATAAGGATTCCGCTCGAATACATGATCGCCGCGCCCGCGACGTTGTCGTGAAACGTGTTGTTGAAGAATTCGTTCGAGTCTGCATACATGTAATGGAGGCCGTAGCGGACGCCGAACACCTCATTGCCTTCGATGCGCATCCGGCTTGCATTCTGGATATAAAATCCGTCGCGTGCGTCGGTAATGGTGTTGCCGGTGAACACATTGCCGCGCGAGTTCCAGATATGGATCCCGCTGCCCCGCTCGCCGAGCCCAAGATATCGGCGGCCGGTCACCGTGTTGTTCATCGTGACATTACGGTCGGCATGAAAAAAATAGATGCCGAACAGCACGTCACGTAAATCGTTGTCAAGTATCCTGTTGCAGTGCGATTTGACGAGGATGCCGGCGTCCTCGTCGACGAGCATTGTCCCGCTGTGCTCGATGATGAATCCCTCAATGATGCATGAATCGGCGGTGAGCGTGACCACACTTCCCGTGCCGGTTCCGTGGATGACCGGCTTTTCGATCCCGAGGAGCATGATGACCTTATTGATGACGATATTCCCTTCATAGATGCCGTGTGGGACGAGAATGGTGTCGCCGGGCGATGCCCTCTTGATCCGCTCCTGGAGCGAAGACGGCTGGGCCGCCATTTGACCTGGCGCGAAGAGAAGTCGAATGCCGAGCAGAAGCATCAGCAAGTTCGTACGGCCGTTGATCAGCGAATATGTTTGCGTGACCGTGACGGCTACCATCATCGGCACCAGGAGCACGGCCGATGCACCGTGTTCTTTCGGTATGACCATCGGAGGAATTCTCATACACTCTTCCCGGGGCGCTCCTTGTTCCTTGACTTTATCGAAAGCCAGATGGCAGCGAGCAGCAGCACCGGAACGGCGGCCATGAAATATGACCCGACGTCGGGGTAACTGTACACCTCAAAGTTCGCCAGTGTATTATGTCCGATCATCGGCGGAGTGAATGGCGCCACCCTTACTGCCGCGGTCGGCTCCAGCTCGTGCCCGTAGAGATAGAGCTTGTGATAAAAGCTCCAGAGTGAGAAAATGCCGAAATAGGTAAAAAGGACGAAGAGATCGACCAGCTTTGACATCTTCCCGAGCACGATGACACGCAGCGCCAGCAGCATGACGCCGCCGATGAAAAATGGAATCCACTTGAACTCGGTGAAATCATCTTCCTTCAGCGATCGCATGCCGATATAATGATTGAGCGCATTGATCTCCTTCAGATCGTCGCGGTTTGGCGTCTTGCCACCCTCAAGCTTGTAGGAATAGATGCTCATGACCAACCCGTCGGGAAATTGATTCGAGTAAAGCGTCATGTTCCAGAGTGGGAAAAAGAACGTCGGCAGCAGCAGAATGGCCGCGACGAGTATCAACACTCTGCCGCGCAGGTCGATCGGCGTCTCAAAAAACTTTGTCTCAGCCATCAAGAAGTTTTGCATATCTTTCCTTTCGGGCTCATCCCCGCTCGTCCTCGCCTTCCCGGACAAAACAGGGAAGGCGAGGTGAACGAGAGAAGAGCTGCAGTGTGCCTTACTTCAATGCAACGTTGCCGCTGCCTTTGACCAACAAGTAGCCCTGCATTTCCTGGTGCAACGCCGAGCAGAAGTTTGTGCAGTAGAATGGATAAACGCCCGGCTTGTCGGCGACGAATTCAATCGTCTTTGTTTCTCCCGGATCTACGACGACATTGATGTTGTATTCATTCAATCCGAATCCGTGAAGCTCGTCGGTCGTCTGTTCAATGTTCGTTAGATAGATCGTCACATGATCGCCCTTGTTCACTTCAATGGCGTTCGGTTCGAAGCTTGAACGGACGGCAACCATGGAGACTTCAACATTCTTTCCCTTGCGGACGACCTTGGCGTCCTTGACGTCCCAGATCGCCTTCGGGTTCTTGTTTTCTTCCTTCGGATAGACCTCGATCGGTTTCAGCTTGTCCGCCTTGATCATCTGGGCATAGTGCGGTTCCGGCTCCGTGAACGCATCGTAGAGCAGGTTCATTTTCTCACCGCTGATGTCGATGAGCTGTGACGATTCGGGCTGTGAAGGCCCGACGCTGAGGTGCCTGCCGTGAGAAAGCTTGTTGAGCGCAACCAGATACTCGCCCGTCGGATGCTTTGTGTCCCCCTCCGAAGCGCAGAGGTGGCCGATATTGTAAGAGACCGGGATCTTATCGACGACCTCCCACGTGCCGAGCTTCCACTTCGCGATGGCGCTCTCGACGAAAAGTGAGGTATAGGCATTCCCTTTGTCGTCGAACTGTGTATGGAGAGGTCCGAGACCGACGTTGACTTCGGCGTCCTTCACCGCATCATAGTTCAGCACGGGGATCCCGTCCTCATTTCCGGTATAGTCCTTTTTCTGGATCGCCGTCAGGATCTTCTCGATGTTGAATACGGTTGTGATGCTCTGGAGCTTGCCGCTGGCGATGATGTATTTTCCGTCCGGACTGACGTCGACGCCATGGGGCGATTTTGCTGCAGGGATGAGATAGACGACCCCTTCCACATCTTTCGGATCGATGACCTTCGTCCCGCCGATCGTTTTGAATTTTCCATCCTTGATGGCTTTTTCGGCTGCCGGCCAATTCACCGCCGCGACATAGTCACGGTCTTTCTGGGTCGACGTGACCTCCAGTTTCCCTGTCGCTCTCTCACTGTTGTAGCATGTCCAGAATCCCCAGTCCTTGCTCGGTCCTTTTCCCGCATCACCTAAATCGTAATTGAACGGCGGCATGAGCACTTCCCATCCGAGCGACATGGTTCCTGTTTGCTTATCGATTGCGATGCCCGCGACGATCCCCTTGAATTTTGTCGCGTAATCATCAATCTTCTCATATGTTCCCTTCGGAAGAGGGATGGAAAAACGCGATCCGGCAAGAATGTATTCCGTGTTTTCCGTGCAGAAGGATGAGCAGTGATTTCCGGAGACATTGGGGATGGGCCCGAGGATCTGTCTTGTCTTGAAGTCGCGCAGATCGACGCGCGCCATCCGGTTATTGGCGTTGTCCGAAATGAACAGCCATCGTCCATCGTAATCTCCGTTGGTCTCGCTCAGCGACGGGTGATGTGCATCGCCCCAAGTGAATCCGCCAAGCATCTCCTTTGAGTCTTTATCGAAACCATAACCGGTCGCGGGATACGGCGTGAACACGGGGATCGTCGCAATGTGCCGCATCGACGGCACGCCGTAGATGTAGACCTGGCCTGAATGTCCGCCCGATTTGAAAACGTAGTATTTATCCATGTCGCCGGGCGCGACATACGTTTTCAGTGCCGCTTCCTGCACGTCCGACCGGACGTCGGATCGCCCACCTGTGCGACCCTTCTTGTCGCCGCTGCAGCTGATCATGATTCCTGTCATAACCGCAAGAACCAGGATCAAGAGTAGTTTTGCTTTCATACGATGTTCTCCTTTGATGAGTGGTGCTGAATAGTGGATTTATTGTTTTTGATTTTGACGGCTTACCTGTTCCTGTTTCAATTCATAAGCGTGACGCAATTTCTCGATCGCTTCCTTCCGCTCATCGTCCGTCAGCGTGATCATGGTCGACAGCACGACGCTCATCGTACCGGTCGGCTTCGAAAGAAAATCATCCAATGTCCTGCCGAATCGTGATTGAACGTCGGTCACGGCGATCGACAGATCAGGGCCGATCTGAGCCGCCGCGTCGATTCCGAGCGTGGAGACCGAATGGCAGACGAAACAGTTCTTTTTCACGAAGAACGCTCCGGGGCCATTTTTCATGCGCTCCTCTTTTTCAAGCTCCTCTTTTGTAGGGACATCCTTGAAATTATTGTTCGGGATGTAGCTGACCGGCATATTCGATTTTTTCCAGCTCATGACAAGCATGGCAAGAGCCTGCGCATCGGCGCTTGAGAAATTGAAGTTCGGCATCACCGATTCGGGAACAAGATCTTTCGGGCTCTTGAGGTGCGAAATGTGCCACGTGAACTCTGAATGAAGCCCTTTGATGCGCTCGTAGTTGAATTGTTCCGCCGACTTGTCGCCTTCCCATGTGAGATCCGGCCCGACCGTTCCGCCTCTCCCGTTGATGACATGACATGCGCGGCACCCCTTCTCCGTGACGAGCTGCTTCGCACGGTTCATGAAATCTGCCCCTTTCGTCTCCTTGTCGTATCTATGGCACGCGTTGCATTTCATTTGCATCATCGCCTGCCTGTCCCTGATGGAATAGAACTTGCCCATCTCCTCGCCAAGCAGAGGATCTTCCCACTGCTCGACAATGCCGTGCGCAGCCTGCGCGCTGGTCGCATATCCCTGGCCGCCGTGACACGAGGTGCACGAGAATCTCGAGAGTGGATGTTTTTCGAGGATCCCCCTGGAATGGGTGCGGAACGGCTCCTCGGCATTTTCCAATCCTTTCCATTCAACGGCCTGATGGCAGGTGATACAGCGATCGGCTGAGTTCATCTCACCGACGTACATCTGCTGTAAACCGGAGGGGACTGTTGCTGCACGGTCCGCGCCGAATTTCTCCGAAACGAGATCCCTGAAATCTGCCTGATACGACTTCCATTCTGGCGTGAAGTAGTCGTAAAAAATAAATCCCGTCAGGAGAAGCACAATCACCCCAACGATGCTCAGGACAATTCGATCCTTCTTCGCGAACGAAAGCTTTTCTTTATTTGATTTGTGATCCATTGTGATTCTCTTGAATTTATTACTCACCACTCACCGCTAAAACCTCACCGGCGTCTCCGGCCATGGTTCCCACGGCCAGTAGAAGTTCCAATACGGACCCCGCAGGTATGTTCCGACGACCGTGAAAGCGATGATGAGCAGGCAAATCGTGATGAACACTCTGTTTTGCATTTTGCGCTCGGGTGCGAACCAGACGCCGACCGCCTGGATGCCTGAGCGATCGCGATACGGCCACCAGATCGCGAGAAGAATGAGAATACCTGGGAGCAGAATCCCTCCGATCAACGCTCCGTTGATCGTCAATGAGCCGAGCTTCAGCGTGGTGTCTGTCACGATCTCCTGCAGCCAGAGAAAATACCATGGGGCCTTCGCAGGGTTCGGCGTCACGGCGGGGTTCGCCGGCGTTTCGAGCGGCGCCCGGAAGATGAACGACAGCGCGATCACCGCAACAGTGGTGAACAGCGTGACCAGCCAGATGCGCCGCGTGAGATGCGGAGTCGATGCGACTGAATTCTTCTCCTCATCGACCATGGTGTTCTGAACATGCACCGTCGCGCCGTTCGTGATGCCGAGCAAGGAATAGGTTTTCGATCTTACCGGTGCGATCTGCTCCGCCCTTTGATCGAGCGCTTCGTGGTCCGCAATGGCGAGCCCTCCATCCTTCCTCACACGCCACATATGGTACGAGAAGAGGAAGAGCACGATCATTGGGAGAAAGAAGACATGCAGGACGTAGAAGCGGATGAGGGTGTTTTGCGCAATTTCATTTCCTCCAAGAAGGAGGAAACGAATCCATTTGCCGGCGAGAGGGGCCGCACTGGCGATGTTGGTGCCGACGGTGATCGCCCAGTACGCAAGCTGATCCCAGGGGAGAAGATAGCCGGTGAACGAAAGGAGCAATGTGAGAAGAAGAAGGATGATTCCGACAATCCAATTGAGCGGGCGGTTGGCGCCCACCGAAGATCCGTTCTTATATCCCCCCGTCAGGAATACTCTCACCATATGCAAAAACACCGCCGCTACCATGAGGTGCGCGCCGATGCGATGGACCGATCGCAGCAGCCATCCGAACGATACAACGAACTCGAGATCCTTCACGGAAGAATAAGCTCGTTCAACTGACGGCACGTAGAGGAACATCAGGACAACGCCGGTGATCACGAGGATCATGAACAACACGAACGAGATCGTGCCGAGCCAAAGGGAATAATTCCATGACAGACTTCCCATGGTGATTTTGTTCGGGAACCAATGGAGAAGGAGATTCTTGACGATGGCGTCGCCGGCTTCCTTTTCGCTCGGTGGATTCCATGTCCACGTGAGTTTCCTGTAGAGTTTCTTTGTCGCTTCTGCTAGATGCATTGTTGCTCCGTATATTGCGCCGGCAAGGTCATACTGTTAACCGGAAATTCTGTTCGACTTCCTCATTCATGTTCACGACAAGCTGACCGTCGTCGGGAGAGAGCTCCACCTTATACCAATGCAGAGGTCGCGGGGCGGGGCCGGCATAGTTTGTCCCATCAGCGTAGAACTTTGAACCATGGCACGGGCAGTGGAATTCAAACTTGCTATCCTTCTTCTCTCCTCCTATTTCGACCTGCCTGGGTTGATTCAATTTCGTGTACTTCACCGTGCAGCCGAGATGTGTGCACGAGCCTGAAATTGCGTAGAACGATTTCCCTTCTTTGAACACATACAATCGCTTGTCCTCGAGGAACGTCATCCCGTCCGCCAGCGTCGATGGTGAGCCGATCTTGAATTTCCGGGACGGCTCATAGAGGACGTCAGGGATGAGGGAGCGAAACGACTGAAACCCCAACCCTGCGAGGCCGGCAAGCAGACTTCCAAGCCCGATCTTTTCGAAGAACGATCGGCGCGATATTGTTGCACTATAATTGTCTTTAGTCCTGCGATCGTTGTCAGCTACAGCACCCATTATTCAAGCTCCTCTTTGATCAGCGTAATCTGCAATCTGTGAACACATCTGCTAAATCTGTGAAAATCAGTGGACTTCCTTCTGCTCGTAATAGAATACTTCCATTGTCATCGCATCGGTTGGACAGCGGAGAGCGCAGAGTCCGCAGCGAATGCACGTCTCGTCGTCTTTCAACATCGCCGATGCAGGCCGGAAGGGATCAAGATGATACTGATCGATGAGCTTCGATTTCGCGGGTTCGTCGATCTCCAGCTGATCGAACGGGACGAGTTTCAAGCAGTACTCCGGGCAGACATCGACGCACCGGTTGCACATGACGCATTGGTCGGCGTTGTAGATCGTCTGAACATGGCACGCGAGGCAGCGTTCGGCCTGGCGGCGGGCCTGCTCTTCGCTGTACCCTGATTCCACTTCCGAGATTCCGGTCCTCCGGTTGAGGTCGATGGTCGGCGGCGATTCACGTTCGTATTGCTCAAAATCCTCGGGCCGCGTGAATTGCCGCGTCGGGATTTTCTCGATCGAGAGATTATAGAAGATCTCGGGTCTGGCGCCGCGCAGATACTCGTCGATGGAGAGTGCCGCTCGCTTTCCGTTCGCGACCGCATCGATAATGTTCCGGGGACCGAAAGCGGCATCACCGCCGGAAAAAATTCCGGCTGCGGACGTTGCAAGAGTATCCGCATTGACCTTGAGGAGACGCCCGGGCGTCAGCTCGATGCCGTCGGTCGGCTTGATGAACGGAAGGTCCGTTTGTTGCCCGATGGCAAGGATGATCGTGTCCGCGTCGAACATCTCGGAATAAGCGGTGTCGTACTGCGGGTTGAATCGGCCGTTCTCGTCGTATGTCCTGCTCACGCCGATAAATTCAACGGCTTTCACTTTGCCGCCGTCACCGATGAAACGCTTCGGTCCTCGCTGCGGATGAAAAATGATCCCTTCCCGTTTCGCCTCCTCGAATTCCTCCTGCCCCTGAGCGGTCCGAAGAACTGGCATCTCGTCGAACGATTCGAGGCTTGCGATATGAACTTCCGTTGCGCCTCCTCGGCGGGCAGTGCGGGCGGCATCGACAGCGGCATGGATATCCGAAGGTTCTTCCTCGCCCCGCAGGGCCGTGCGCGCAGCATCAAAGGCGACGAATCCGCCGCCGATCACGAGCACTCTCTTGCCGAGCGTCGTTCGATAGCCGTTGTTGATGTTAATGAGATAGTCGATGGCCTTGATGACGCCGTCGAGGTTGGAACCCTCCACACTGATATCGCGGCCACGCTGTGTGCCGACGGAGATGAAGATCGATTCATACCCCTGCTGCTTCAGTTCTCTGATTCCGAATTGTTCATCGAGCGGAGTGTTGTATCGAATTTCCACGCCGAGGAAAGCAATCTTGGCGATCTCCTTGTCGATGAGACTCCGTGACAGCCGATACTCAGGAATTCCGTGCCGCAGCATGCCGCCGGCAACACTCGTCGCTTCGAACACGGTGACGCCGTAGCCCATGAGCGCCAGGTCGTGGGCGCAGGAGAGCCCGGCAGGTCCGGAGCCGATGACGGCGACCTTGTTATTCTTGGCGACATTTTTTCGCGATTGGGTTTGAATGGGAAGGTGCCACAGCCATTTGTTGCCGGGATCGCTCGCTTCCCCGAACAGATCGGCCTGCGTATCCGGCTCGATCGACTCGACGCCGTATTTTTCAGTGACGAATCTCTTCAATGCCCGGATGCTGACGGGAGCGTCGATCGCTCCTCTCCGGCACCAGTCTTCGCACGGCGCGGCGCAGACCCTGCCGCAGACGCTCGCAAACGGATTCGGTGCGCGCGCGGTGAGATAGGCCTCGCGGTATTTTTCCTCGGCGATGAGCTGTACGTACCGCCCCGCATCGGTGTGGATGGGGCATCCCATCTGACACGGAACGAGTTTCTTCCAGAATTCGATATCGGGAATCCGTATGTGGTATTTTTCTGACATTGGCTGATTCGCAGGGTCGATGTCGTTCGCTCAACTAATGTGCCACGATTTCAGACAAAATAGTCCGATTTAATTCCTCAAAAATGCTCCCAATAGGGGATCACATTCTGAAACAGTTGTCATAAATGAAAACCTCCGTCTCTTCAATCTCAATGTTGAGAACAAACCGGTTTGCCCGCCTTTGGGCCGTACAGCAGGGATCGCACTCTGTTAAGGCATTGCCTCCATCGTTGTGAAGACCCTGGCGCGCTCCTCGTCGCTCAGAGCACGATCGATGGCGGGATAGAGGATGCGCTCTTCCTTCTGATTGTGCAAAGCGAGGACATTCAGCATCATCTGCTCATCGAAATCGCTTTCCGGATCGCCCATGTTCATTTTTTCGTGAATGGCCTCAAGATGCTTTTCGATCTGGTGGTGTTCGCTCCGCATGACATGCGTTGGGCCGTTGCCTGCGAATCCCGTTCGCTGTTCAAACAATGGGAAAAGAATTTGCTCTTCCCATTTAATATGCCTCTTCAGGCCGGCTTTGAATTGTCCGAAGAGTTCCTTTGCCGCCGGAAAGTCGGTCCTCTTGAGTTTTTGAAAATTCCTGAACAATTCGCCGAGCCGATCGTGATCGGCTTCGTAATATTTCGTTACATACTGTTCTGCCATGGTGTCGTTTCCCATAAAATGAATGAAGAATTTCGCGATTTCTATTCGGGCGCCTGCCCCATGAAGTGCTGGTAGCGCGATGATTCGATCTGTTGAAAATGGCGGAGGTATTCATCTCTGGAGATCTCGTTCTGCCAGTGTCCGATGACCATGGCCAGACCGGTGATCGCTACGAAGAGACCGGCCACGAGGCCGCCGAAGATCCAGTTCGGGATGCGCGTGTTGGGAACAGTGGATCGCACCTCAAGCGTTTGTTTCACCGGGCAAACCTCGACGCATTCCAGACAGCTCATGCATTCATCGCTCCACACCCGCCCGGCCGCATGAACCTTGATGTTTGAAGGGCAGGCCTTCGTGCAAAGCTCACAGTCGATGCAGGTCGACCTATTTCGGGTGATTTTCAGCGGACTGAGCCAGCTCAGGGCGCCCAACAAGGCGCCATAAGGACAAAGATACCGGCACCAGAAATTCCTGATGAAGACCGACAAGATCATCAGAACGATGATCATCCAAAGCGCGAACGTGCTGATCTGCGCGAAGAACAGGAACATCTTCACGTCGGCAACCTTGTTGTACGGACTTTGTATGAACGCCTGCAGCGCCGGAGCGTCCATTTGTCCGATGGTGAAGACAAAAAACAACAGGAGAAGATATTTGATCGAGCGGAGAGGATAATCGAGCCATCCCCGGGGAGTGAAATTTTTTCTGAACAGTTTCTTCCCGAGCAGCCAGAGCGCCTCGCTGAGCGTTCCGACCGGGCACAGCCAGCTGCAGAACGCCTTCTTCAACAACAACCCTGTGCCAATGATCGCGATCAAAATAAAGAGCCCTGAAGGGTGAACGCCATTGATGATGCCCGTCTGGAGCCAGTATTTCAGGCTGATGAGCGCACCGATGGGTAGAAACCCTTCCACGCCGGGCGGCCGGGCTGAGAATGCATTCTCTCCGCCGGAAAATCCCCATCGGATGAAGAGAGAGAACTCGATCCCAATCCAAACACAGAGCAGCACGAACGCCATCTGAATTGTCGATCGCAGGAACTGTGAATCTTCCTTCAATTGCTGGATCAACCGTTTGCCCCAGATCGGTTCAACAGCGAAATCGACCCTGCGCCGGCGGAGTTCGATCGGGATCTTTTTGATTCTCCGGACGCGAGGCATTGGTGAAGCTCCAGTCTGATCAAGGCAGGAATCCTCGCTGTTGATTGGCCCAAGCGATCGGAACGGGGACGTCCCTTTCTCAAACTTCGATATTTCAGGCGCGGCATTTTTCATTTTTGAGAACGCGCCTTTTACATAACCATCAGAATAGCTCTGTAGAAGGCAAATTCCTTTCTGCTCTATATATAGGGGTCAAATCCCGTGCCAAATCAGACTTTTTTATCCGATATTGGGAGCGACCTTATTGTACTCCGGCTTCTTCATGGCGGCAGCCATCTGGGCGATCGTTTTCTTCGTGAGAACGTCATAGATTGCTTCGCGCGATTTGGCCCAATGTTCGTGGAGCGCGCACGGATTTTCCGATGAACATTCCGGAAATCCGAGGACGCATTCGTGCATGAGCTCCTGACCGTCAATCGCCTCAACGATCTCAAAAAGCATGATCTCCTTCGGAGCTTTGGCGAGAGTAAATCCTCCGGCCGGACCTTTGTACGACGTGAGCAAGCCTTTGCGCGACAGGTCCTGCAAGATTTTTGCCATGAAGAAGTAGGGGGTATGCAATCGTTCCGTAAGTTCGCGTATCGAGGTTGTAGCTTCGCCCCGTTTCAATGCCATGAAGAGCACAGCTTGAAGCGCGTATTCACATTGCCGACTGAAAAGGATGCTCATGATACTTACTCCAGTTTTGTATGATGCAATGATGTGGCCTGTCCCATTTGTTGCAGCAGGAGACGACAATCGGTGCAAAGTTCCGATCGCTTAAGATCGATCTCCTCGACATACGTCGACGCACGCATGACACACTCAAATTGCCGACAATGATAGAGGCCGAGCGTGTGCCCAAGTTCGTGGACCGTCTCCTTTTCGAGCCGGCTCAGCATGAGGTTGTCGTTTCGCGGCAATCCATAGAACTGGTTCGTCAGCCGCTGAAGCGAAACGACGGCGGCCGATCCGTTGAATTGCGCCTCACCGAAGACGAACGTGAGCACGGGGACATAGAGATCGACGTCGACGACCGCGATGCATTTTGCGCTCTCTTCGATACCGTGTGTGAGCATCTTGGCGAGGAGAATCGTGGAGCTGTACTGTCTCCTTGACTGATCAAGCGCCGCGGCGATATCGAGGGAGCCATTCCTGAGCTCGACCGGACGGTTGAATCGCTGCTCAACGACATGCCCGAGATGGTTCATTGCGCCGGCGTCGAGGAACGACGCGTTGACAATATGGATCGTTTTCGTCACGCCGGCTTGTGGAATCCATATTTTTCTATCTTATGATAGAGTGTTACGCGGTCGATCCCGAGGATGTCCGCGGACCGGGAAATATTCCAGTCGTTCTGCTCCAGAATCATCGCGATATGCTCCCGCTCGACGTCGTCCAGCGATCCGCATGAGGGTTTCGATTTCTTGCCGTTCAATTGGAACGGCAGGTCCTGCGGCCTGATGGCCGGGGGATCGCCGACGACCATTGCGCGCTCGATCGCGTTCTCGAGCTCGCGGACATTCCCGGGCCAATCGTAACGAATCAGGATATCCATGGCATCGGCCGAGATTCGGGTGATCGGTTTCGACATCGTCCGCGCGTATTTCTCACGGAAATAGTCTGCGAGGACCGGTATATCGGACTTCCTTTCCCGAAGCGGCGGCACGACAATCGTGAAAACATTGAGCCGGTAGTACAGGTCCTCACGGAACGATCCCTCCTTCATCGCCTTCTCGAGATCTTTGTTTGTCGCACAGATGACGCGGAAATCGACTTTGATGATCTCATTCCCTCCGACGCGTGAGAATTGTTTCGTCTCAATCACGCGGAGGAGATCCATCTGTGTCTTCATCGTGATGTTGCCGACCTCATCGAGGAAAAGCGTCCCTCCATCGGCCAGCTCAAGTTTTCCTTTTCGTCTGTATTGCGCTCCCGTGAAGGCGCCCCGCTCGTGGCCGAAGAGTTCGCTTTCGAGGATCCCTTCAGGGAGGGCGCCGCAGTTTACCGTCACGATGGGGAAGTATTTCCGCTGGCTGTTGCTGTGGACCGCGCGGGCGATCAGCTCCTTCCCTGTGCCGCTCTCGCCCCGGATCATCACCGTTGTGTCGGTTGCAGCGACCGTCTGGATGAGTTCGTAGACTTTCTTCATCTGTTGGGATTCGCCGACGATCTCATCGCTCAGTGAGAATTCCGTGATTCGTTCCCTGAGCTTGAGATTCTCCGAAGCCAGCTCGCGCTGTTTCAGCGCGTTGACGACGAGATGGGAAAGGTGGTCGGGGTCGACCGGCTTCGTCACATAGTCGAAGGCGCCCGACTTCAGCGCCTGCACCGCGGTGTCGACGGAGGCGTGCGCCGTGATGAAGATGATCGTCGCGGTGGGCTCGATTTCGCGGATGCGCTGCTGAAGCTCCATGCCGTCCATTCCCGGCATCTTGATGTCGAGGAGAATGATGTCCCATTTCCGCGTTTGTAATTGTCGCAGTGCGGCGGCGGCATTCTCCGCAGTGCCGATGGTGAACCCGTCCTCGGTGAACCACTTCGAGAGGGAGTCACGGACAATGGCTTCATCATCGACGATGAGAATTGAATGTTTGTTGTTCATATCACTCTCTCTTCTTTCAGGTGTTCAGATTTGTTCGCGGGCTGCATGTGTGCGCTGACCCGTGGTAAGATGATGCGAAAAGTTGTGCCTTTGCCGGCCTTCGATTCGACGGAGATCTTGCCTCCGTGCCGGTCGATGATGCCATAGACGACGGAGAGTCCGAGACCGACGCCTTTTCCGTCTTTCTTTGTCGTATAGAACGGCTCAAAGATATGAGGTATATCCTCCGGAAGAATTCCCACACCCGAATCTGTAAGGAGGATGTGCAGATCTTCAGCGCTATGGGTGATGTTCACGTGGATAGTTCCTCCATCGGGCATCGCCTCAACCGCATTGACAAAGAGCGCCACGAGCGCCTGCTGGATCTGGTTTTCGTCGCACATCAGGGTGACGGATTCGTCGGCATAAACCGTCTCGAGTTTCACATTCGATATGGAAAAATGGTGCTGGACAAGCTGTGCGGCCTTGTCGACGATCGGCTTGATCGGCACGACGGCAAATTCGCCGACCTGCTTTTTCGAAAAGAGAAGAAGGTTCTGCACGATCGTGCCGCAGCGTTGTGTTTCGCGTGCGATCAGTTCAATGTCCTCAAGCGTCTGCCGGCTCGGCTCCGGCAACGATGACTCCTTTTTGAGGCGGCGGGCGATGAGTTTCGCATACGTCAAAATTGCTTCGAGCGGATTGTTGAGCTCGTGTGCGACGGTCGCGGAAAGCTTTCCGAGCGACGCCATTTTCTCGATCTGGAGGATCTGGCTGTGAATTGCTTTCAGCTCGTCGGTCTTTTCCCTGATGCGCTCTTCCAGCGTTGCCGCCCATCGCTGGTTTTCCTCTTTTTCCCGCCGCAGCGATGCTGCCATATCGTTGAAGCCGTCGGCGAGCGCGCCGAGTTCATCGCGGGCGTGCAGGATGATATGGGCGTCGAGGTTCCCTGAGGAAATCTGCCGGACGCCGCTCATGAGATTTCTCACCGGCTTGACGATGGTGCCGAGGAGAAACAGCACCGCGATGAGCGCCACCACGACGATCATGACGACGGCATACGCAACGATCGTCTGCTGTGCCTGAGCGATGTTTTGATCGATCTGTTGAAGCGACATCCGGACGTCCAGGACGCCGAGAACGGTTCGATCTGAAGGATGCGCATGGCATTCGGCATCTGAACAGGAAGGTTCGTTCCTGATCGGATCGATAAGGCCGAGGACGCGATGGCCGTTCGACGAACCATAGATTCTCACGCGGCTGTTTGCGGAGAGTGAAGTGAGCGGCCTCTGCTGATCGTGGCAGGCGTAACATGCTTCCGCGTGCATGTCGACAGCGGACCCTTCTTCCCGCTTGTCAGTCGAGAACATGACCTCGCCGCGCTTATTATAAATGCGGATCCCTTCGACGCCCGGCTCCGTGCCGATCGTGTTGATGGTCTGATAGACGTCCTGTTTCCGGTTGAGGAGCATGCTGTAGTGGGTCGACTTCTTGATGACGTCGCTCATCCGGTTTGCGCTGGTGAGGACATTCTTCATCATCTGCTCTTCGAAGAAGCGTACCGTGAAGAACGCGTAAACGCCAAAGAGCACCACGAGCAGAACCACCGATCCCACCAGGACGCGAAAACTGAGTCTATGATAAAAGGGTATTAGCATCCCTTTGATATCATCAAGCGCAAGGAGTGTGCCAGCAGATCTGCCCCTTGCTGCAAGGGATAGGCCAATTCCCCTGATGGGTTTCTCAACAGTGAAAGCCCGGTTGGGTGAAGTTCTTAAATGTGAGAAGAAAATACTTGACACGACTGAGCCAGGTCAAATTCGAAATCCGAATATCTGCGCCTCTGGCGAAGTGAAACAACGAGGACAAGGAGATCAACATGAATTTCCGTGTCCACTGGATCCCCGAGATTGGGAGTGATGTTTATTTCGTGATCAATCAGGCGTTTGATGCAGCCGGAAAGATCGGGCCTTCGAGAACGACGGTCATTGCAAAGGCGGCTAATTTGTTGATGTGGTAGGGATGGTCGTTAGCGGCCACAGCAATGTCATTGTATCCATCACCATTCATATCGCAGGCCTTTTCTATCGCATTGCCGAAATTCGCAACTCCAAGATTCCTGAGCTTGAGGATCGGTGTGCCGCTGAAACTCGTTCCGCGGTAATGGAGATACACCACATCCAAACTGTCGCGGGTGGTCCAAAGCAAATCATCAAAGCCATCACCATTCACATCAAAACACGCAAGTCCAAGACTGTTCAAATTGTATCCGCGCAGTTGTGTCCGGAGAAATTGACCTGCCCCCCTTAAAGTGATCCATTTCGTATCTTAGTAAAACGGATCACAAGAAAGGGTAAAATCATAATGGGAAAGAAACGACACACAGCCGAGGAGATCATCACTAAGCTCCGCGAAGCGGATGTTCTGCAGGCAAAGGGACAGACCCTGGCAGAGGCTTGCCGTCAGATTGAGGTGAGTGAGCAAACATACTACAACTGGCGGAAAGAGTATGGCGGTCTTCGTGTAGACCAGGCGAAACGGTTCAAGGAGATAGAGCAGGAGAACAGCCGGCTGAAGAGATTGGTAGCGGATCTCTCGATGGATAATGCGATCCTCAAGGAGGCAGCTCGGGGAAACTTCTCTTATGTTAAAACGCAACTCCTAGATCTGTCATCTCTCCTTTCGTTTGAGAACATTGCATGATTGGGCATGAATCAATAGAACCATTCTCTTCATCAGTAGACAGGCA